>Ga0210011_1000297_pt1 | contig 57217 bp, 59 predicted proteins | sample CryGeymeta201502_FD_183972 | JGI IMG/M metagenome (GOLD analysis project Ga0210011, IMG submission 183972) | Groundwater microbial communities from Crystal Geyser aquifers in Utah, USA - Crystal Geyser metaG 2015-02 (SPAdes) (version 2) | ecosystem: Environmental > Aquatic > Deep subsurface >...
CCTGTTCGGTCCCATCGGGCATATCCCGCCCGCCGAAGCCGAAGCTAATTACTATGCAGCCTGCGAGAACCTCGATATGGTCGCATGACTCAAATGAAACCGCCTCCGGAAAACCCGGGACGCTTCATTACGTGGATGTGGCCCAGTCGTTGCATTGTTCCGGTGATATATGGATTCGCACTCGCCAACATTGTCACGGTCCCAGAGGAAGTAACAAATTCCCCCGCCAATCCCAACCGACGGGAAAGCATCCTTTGCGTTCTCGTAGTCCACTAAAGTTCTTACACGTCGGTCCCCGAGAAACTCTGCGCGAAATTCGCCAAGTCCTCGGCCTCCTGCCATCCATCGCGATGGAATAACCATGCTGAGGTATCTCGGCTCCAACCGCATGGCCTGGCGCACAAACTCTTGGTAGATTGGGGCATCATTCGTTCCACCACCTCCACCGGTGATTTGATATGGCGGGTTTCCAATAATAACGTCGAACTGCATGTCGTCTCCAAACATCTCGGCCACCCGAGCGTCAATTTTGTTTGTATGGGTAAATGCGTAGGCATGAGTCTCAAGGCCTTCATCACGATCGAATATTGCTTCTCCAGCGCCACAAAACCTACACCGGCCTTTGTCCCAATCATGATCCATCCGCTCAAACCAAATGTTACCACTATCGCTGGCAAAGCTTTTGGCGACACTATGCTCGCCCATCGCGTGCTTCGAACAATAAAGGCTCCGCCGCGCGAGCAGGCTGGTCAGCCGGGTGATGCCGATGCCAAACAATTGCTTGGTCAGGATATGATCGACGCGGGTTTGCAGATCAGGAATTTCCGTCTCCAACCCGTCAATCAGCCGCGTCGCAATCTGTCGTAGAAACACACCTGATTTGGTGCAGGGATCGAGGAACCGGACCGAGTTGTCAGCCCAGATATCCGCTCCGTCATTTCCTGCTGCCCATCCCACCGCCAGCGTATCGAGCATCCGGTTCGCAAACTCGGGCGGGGTGAATACTTCGTCGTTGGACAGGTTAGCGATGCAAGTCAGTACATCCGGATTGCGCCCGCGCAACGAGAAAGTAGCTTGTTCGATCATAGAGCGCTCTCCGTCTCTTGGCTCGCAAGCTCGCGCACGGTCATCGGCGGATGACTATCGACCGGCGTAAAGACTTCATGCTTGCCGAGATGTGCAAACAGAGACCCTTCTTCGCGGAAGGACGACATGCCGGTGAGCACATCAAGGCGGAAATCGCGGCGCTGAAATTTGCCTTTGCCCAAATAGCCCCATTCGACCACCATGATGGGCCCGCCGTCTGCGCCTTTCATCGTCATCGCATCGCCGTGGATCAGGTTGAGCGATAGCACATGAAAGGCCGCCCGATAGAGATCGTCCCCCTCCTCCAGTTTCAGATAGGCGGCGAATACCGCCAGCATGTTCGCCCGGCATTCGGTGATATTGTCCGCCAATAGCTCGACGCCATAACAACAGGTCAGCGCCTGCAAGGCATGATGGCGCTTTTCGAAATCGCACTTGCCATATTTCAACTCGACGGCGGCGAGCTTGCGTTGCAGGATCGGGACGAGGAAATTGCCGCTGCCGCAGGCTGGTTCAAGAAAACGCGCGTCGATCCGCTCGGATTCACCCTTCACCAGATCGAGCATTTTTTCGACCAACCAGTCAGGCGTGAAGACCTCACCATGATCGGCAACGCGTTGCTTTGATTTAATCAGGCTGGCCGCAGGCCGTTCCATTGGAGCTGGAAGCGGCAAGGGTATTGCGCGCGGAGCGGGGGGCGGCGGTTCCACTGGCCCGGCGAAATTACCAAGCAGTTCGAGCGACCGAATGACGTGCGCGGGCGGGTGAGCTTTGCCATCCTCCCAATCGCGCGCGACGTCAGCCGTCACGCCAAACTCCTTGGCGACATCCGCTAGGGTCAATCCCGCTCCTGCCCGGTGCGTCGAGAATGACATGACCCCGTTCATGCTGACCAATCGACTCCTAAAGAGCAGCGGATGCGCGGGTATCGGTCGGCAGCCCCTTGAACGGCGCAACCTTGATCTCACCCTCACGCTTCCGTGCCTGCGCAATGTCATAACTGTTCTGCATCCGCATCAGCGTGTCCATCGAAACGCCGAACGCCTTTTCGATGCGCAACGCCATTTCGGACGAAAGCTGCGAATGCTCATTAAGAAGGGTTGAGAGCGTCGCGCGGGTCACGCCGAGCACCTGCGCCGCTGCCGTCACCGACAGACCCAACGGTTCGATGATTTCAGACTTCACAAAGCCGCCCGGATGCGCCGGATTTTTCATACGAATGCCTGCAATTGCGCTCATAGTCACCTCCTAGTGGTAGTCTTCATAGTCGAGGTCGATGATCTCGATATCTTCCCGGTCGATCCGAAATGTCATCCGCCAGTTCTTCGTGACGAACAGGCTCCACGTCCCCTTGCGGTGGCCGGTCAGCATATGCGCTTTCCAACTCGGCACGGTGCGAAGCTCGTCCTCTCGCTCCATGTCCTGGAGGAAGGAAACGATGCGTTGCACCTTGGTGACGACGGCGGGCTGCAACCCGCTGGCGTCATCATTTTCGATGAAACGCCGCAACCCCTTATGGATCACGTTTCGGATCTTCATAACATAACACCTAATGGAAATTCTGTTCGGCGTCAAGTGACGCTATACGGACAAAACATTTTCAACTAAGCAAGGCAAGATACTGCGCGTGGCAGGTAATATCTTCGACATGCCGTCATTCAAGAGTGGCGACCGCCTGTCGGCACCGCGCCAAGGCACGAGCCATATGATATTCGACACCACTCTCACCGATGCCGATTTGCTCGGCAATGTCATTGTAAGTCAAGCATCGCAGCCTGTGCATCAGGAAGATACGCCGCGTCTTGTGCGGCATGGCGCGAAGCGCCTTTCGATAGACACGCCGCAAATCCGTCGCTTCGATCTGCCACGTTTGTTCGGGTTGCACCGGAGCATCGCGCCCCTCGTCGAGCGGAATCATAACGTTTTGCTCGCGCACCCTTCGACGCGCCCGCTCAATCAGCAAATTGCGGGCAGTTCGGGTCAAATAGGCTTGCGGATTGTCTATCCTTTCAAACGCACCGCTGCGAAGCACCCGTGTGAAAGCGTCTTGCACAAGATCGGGGGCGGCGTCCCAGCCAACCCGCTTTCCGAAAAAGCGAAGCAGCCGCTGATTTTCGGAACGATAGAACGCATCAAACGATGCGATTGAGCCGGGAGCCGTCATGACCCTAGCTCCCGGCGTTCGCCGGAATGTAGCGGCGCGTCCCGCGAGGCACGGTAAAGAGTGATGCCTGCCTCGACTCGGTCGAGGATGAAGGTATCGCGTTCAGCCTTGGCAATGCGGATGTCAGCCTTGGAATAAATTTCCAAATCGACCGCACATCGGTCGCCAAGCTCGCTGCCGATGACATCGCGGGCGCGCTGCCAGCAGCGTTCCTCGGCAAACAGCGAATGATTGACGACGACCCAGAACTCGTAATCCGAAAATCCGAGCGTCTTCTTGTCTTCGTACCAAGATCGCCGCGCGTAGGGACCGATCAGGATGATCCGCCTGATCGATCCCGGCGCAGGTGCCTGAACCTGATCAGGATCGAAGCAGGCGCGCAGGATCCGCGTGATCCGTTCGATTTCGCGCTGTTTGCGGCGAATGAGATGGCCAACGCGCGCCATTACGACCTCGCGCGCGTAAACGTCGTTCATATCTGGGGTAATCATTTGCAGCTCGCACAGTGGCGGTCCACGCATTCAAGCGCGGATGTGCAAGCGGTGTCCGCTGTGTGCCGCTAATGCAGTCTACAGCAACTGCCCGACCTCAGGGCCGGACCTGCATGATGCTGGCAGGACTTTCCTCAGGATGGCCGCCAGTCGTTCCATCCCGCGCAGTGATTATGCCAGAATCAGGGACACTCGGCAAGCTACTCGATACGCAGCTTTTATTTGTGCGCGACGGCTTTTTCCAGTTCGGCGATCCTGTCGGTGCAGACCTGATGAACAATGCGGCCCAATTCCTCGACGCGCGCGCCAAGTCAGGTCAACTCTTCCTCGCTGATCTTGTAATGCTTCGAGTATCGCGCTTTCGTATAAGCCTCCTTCAGCTTCTGAAACATCGCGCGTTCGCGATGGGTATCCTCGGGCCAAATGCCGTAGAGGCGGTGATCAAGACCCTCGGCAAGTGAGCGAAGAAAAGCGATATTGTGATTGTAAGGCGTGTAAAACGTCAAGGTGAGTAGTAAGCCCTGATAGAGGCTCTCTGTCGACTGGTGCAGCAAAAAGGCTGCCCGTTTCCAGTCACCTTCGGTCATACAAAACTGGAAAACCTTTTGGAAGCCAGCCGCGTTTGGCATCCATTCCTCAAAATATTCTCTTGCCGCTGACAGCGCCTGCGTGGGCGTTTTTGGTTTCGGCGTCTTCAGTTCGCTGCCATCAGCTTCGTAAAGCGAGTGGCCATCATTCGCGACTTCCATGAAGAAGACCCGGCCATGCGCCAGCCCATCATTCACCTCGTGCAGCGAATGGACGATGAAGTTGACCGGTGTGTGCAGGCTCTTTTCGATGGTATAGGCACGGATCAGTCGTTCCTCGGCCTTCGCCCAATAGGCCGCGCGGTCCGTCATCTCTTTCTGGCTGACGACGATCAGGATATCATAATCGGATTTATACTGGTTTGCGGACAAAGGCGCATCGACCCAGTCGCCGCGCGCGTGACTGCCGAACAGGATGATCTTGAGGATGCGGGCACCTTTGCGGCGACCGGTCGCATGTTCCGTTGCTCTGCGAAACTCGTCGAAAATAATTTCGACGATACGTTCAAGCTCGCGCTGCTTAGCGGCCGGAAGATGATTGAGATCGTTGCGCATCTCATGAATCTTCGGGATTATTGGCTGCTTTGGCAAGGATAATCGACTGCGAAGAAACCGGTTTACTGCCCGGGTTCGCCCCATTTGCAGTGGTTCCGTGTGGTCTGACCGTTGCCCTATAACTGTCGTTTAAACTTGATGCCGAAGCGGAGGCGAACTTGAATTGGTCGAAGTCCTCCTTCATGCGCGATAGTTGGTGGTTCTATATGATGACATTACCAACCTGGGTCCTTAAAGCAGTTTGGATGAAGCCGCCGCAAAAACTATACAAATACTGTCCCGTTAGCGAAAACTCTCTCCGCTCAATAATTCGAGCGCAGGTTTTCCATTCGCCACCAATGCAGTTTAACGATCCGTTAGACTGCAATCCCTCATTGAAAATTGATCTAGCTACGGCGGAGCTTGAGGCACTTCTAAAAAAAATGATGGCTGATGTCGGCGCTTCGGATGACGATGTTCGGAAGGAGATCGACCGGATAACTTACTTCGCCACCGAACCAGATGACTGGGATGATGTCGAACGCGGCGACAAAATATTCTCATATTTGCTCGGCGAGGAAATCATGCGGTTGTTGCGTAAGCAATTGGGAACCAAGGGCGTGCTTTCGCTCTCTGCGAAATGGGACGAGCCACTGCTTTGGAGTCATTACGCTGCTCAGCATAAAGGGATCTGTATTGAATATGAAACCAACTTTGATCTACAATACCTGAAAGCTATTGATTATAATGCTCCCCGGGCACTCAGCGCTCACGATGTGTATCTTTGGAAGTGCGCGGGTGACAAAGTCGCAGCAGGGCGCATATTTGACACCTATTTCTACGCCAAAGCTCCACAATGGTCCTACGAAGCTGAATGGCGGGATATCAATGATAAATCTGGATTGAACCCGCTACACTTTGATATCACTGCAATACATTTCGGAATGCGCGTCGACCCGGTTTGGAAGTTAATGTTAGTGAAAACTCTACATCGCGACCAACAGGTCGCGCTCTATGACATGTTAACAGACGAAAATAGCTTTGAGCTTCATCGTCGCCAAATCGAGCGTGACGAGCTGGAGAGGCGTGGAATAGACCAGCCAGCTTTTAGAGTATTTGGCGATTACCTAACCGACATTGAGCCCTATTCGATCGGCGAACGTGCAGTCGAAGGTCAGACTGATGACCCCTTTAAGAGATCACGTAAGCATTAAACAAAGCGAAGACCGCATTCGATGTGGCTGAGTCCCCAACCCTTCAGTCAGCTTTCCACAACAAAACCAGACATCACGAGTTGCGGACAACAGCAATTTCCGAATCGGGCGCAGAGTCTGTCCTCTACCGACGGCAATTAGCGCGAGGGAAGTCGACAATTATCGACGATGGCGCAAGGCTGGGTTGATCAGCTAAATTCTCCATCGCTGCGGTCGCCAAAGCCCTCCGTCCGTTGTCGACCCCATCCATTTCTGGCCATCCGTCGATGTTCGCAACCCTTTGCCCCTTTGTATGCGCCTGCGTTCGCTTGCGTCGGAAACGCTCTTGCGTGACCAGCCGCCAACTCCAATGCTGGCTCATGGGGAACCAATGATCGTCAACGAATGGAAGCCAGTCCCATGTCCAACCACGAAAGAATTATCCGTCTCAAGACAGTACTCGCCCGCACCGGCCTTTCCCGCTCGACCCTTTATCGCAAGATCGCCGAGGGCACATTTCCTTGTCAGATCAGAATCAGTATTCACGGCGCTGGCTGGCGAGAATCAGCGGTCGAACGCTGGATTGCCGATCCGGTGGCGTATCGAAACAAACATGCTGATCCTGATAGATCAAGCCGCGACCTCTAATCGATCAAACGAGCTTCAGATGCGATTGCGCCTTCTTGGCGGCAGCTTCGACCGGGGGGAACGGAACGACCTCACCGCCGTCGCGAAGCTGGTCAAGATAGTCGCTCCACCACTGGTGCATGGCGACACGTTCATCCCAATAGCGACCGCGATTGTACACGCCACGAATGCTGTTGCTATCGGCATGAGCAAGCGAACGCTCGATGGCATCGGGTGTCCACTTTCCGCACTCATTAAGCAGAGTTGAGGCGGTGGTTCGCAAGCCATGCGCTGTGACCTCGCCGACGGCATATCCCATCCGCCGAAAACACTGATTGACGGTGTTTTCGCTCAATGGGCGTTTGAATGTGTGAAACGCCGGAAACACAAAACCGTCTGGTCCTGTCAGCGAATACAACTCCTCCAAATAGGTAATCACCTGTCGCGATAGCGGCACTTCATGCGGACGGCGCATCTTCATGCGTTCGGCAGGGATTTTCCAGACTGCTTTTTCTAGATCGAACTCCGACCATGTTGATTTGCGGATTTCGCCAGGACGCGCCATGACGTGCGGCGATACCTGCATAGCAAGCCGCGTGATAGCATGGCCTGAATAACTATCGATTGACCGTAGCAGCTCACCTAATTTCGCAGGTTCTAGAATTGCGGCATGGTGTTTGGTCTTGGGCGCGATCATCGCGCCTTTTAGGATCGCGGTGGGGTCGCTTTCCCCCCGACCTGTCGCGGCGGCATAACGAAACACACGACTGGCAAAAGACCGGCACCGGCGCGCAGTTTCATATTTGCCCTTCGCTTCAATGCGTTTGAGCGCGGCAAGAATTTCGACTGGTTTGATTTCCATGACTGAGAATGAAGCAATGGGTGCCAACTGCTCCAGCAACCAATTGGCCTTCATTATCGTGGCCTCTGCCTTCCCCTCCGCGACCATCTTGTCGATATATTCCTTGGCAACGTCGCCAAAGCTATTCGCCGCATTAAACTTGGAAGTCAGTTTAGAGCGCTTCCTCTCGGTGAGCGGATCAAGGCCAGCCTCTAGCTGTCGGCGGGCATCATCGCGCCTTCGTCGCGCGTCGGCCAACCCAACGTTGGGGTAGCGACCGAGTGCGAGCCGTTTCTGCTTTCCAGCATGGCGGTATTTGAAACGCCAAAGCTTCGACCCATTTGGATGAACCTCAATATAAAGGCCCCGATCATCGCTCAACTGGGTGATTCTGTCGGTTGCCCGAATATTCCGGATTTGCAAATCCGTAAGCGCCATTTTCGTCTCTCCTCGTTTAGTCCTAGGAAGAATTTAACGAGGACATCGGAGCGTGGGGCCATCATGCATTTTTGCTGGGGCCATTGACCCCAAATATGGCATTTTATGGCACCGGATCGTCTGGTATCGCTTGACACTGCCTAGGAACGGTGAGGCCAATAAATGGCATATTTCTGCCGTTTTGTCGAGGTGTATGGGATACCTTGAGACTGTAAAATGGTGCCCAGAAGAGGACTCGAACCTCCACATCCTTGCGAATACTAGCACCTGAAGCTAGCGCGTCTACCAATTCCGCCATCTGGGCCCATGCAAGCGGCAATCGTGTCGATACCGCTTGATAGAGGCGGGCGATTAGCCGCTTGGTGGTTCTGCTGTCAATGATTCATATCGACAAAGCGGCGACGGCGAGAGCGGCTTGCGGTTCCAACGCGCCCTGACGCGGGGCGGCGGGTTAAAAAATGCTGGCCAAAGGGCGGAATCGACTGTTGCGTCGTCCGCCGCGCTGGGGCAGAGGCAAAGCGGAAACCAAGGCACGGATGATGGACATGGATCTCGACGGACGATTGATTTGCATATTTGGCGGCGGCGGTTTCGTCGGCCGCTATATTTCGCAGGCCCTGCTGGAACGCGGGGCGCGGCTTCGCATTGCCGAGCGCAATATCAGCAACGCGATGCATATCAAGCCGCTGGGCAATCTTGGCCAGACGCAATTTGTCAGCGCCGACGTGACCAAGAAGGACAGCGTCGCCCGCGCGGTCCGTGATTGCGATGCGGTGATCAATCTCGTCGGGGTGCTGAAAGGCGATTTTGAGCGGGTGCATGTCGAGGGTGCGGGCAATGTTGCTGAAGTTGCCGCGGCAGCGGGGTGTCGGGCGTTGTTGCATCTGTCGGCGATTGGCGCGGACAGCGACTCGCCGTCGCGCTATGGCCGCAGCAAGGGAGACGGGGAAAAGGCTGTTTTACAGGCCTTTCCGGATGCCATCATCCTTCGGCCATCGATCATCTTTGGCCGCGAAGACCAGTTCATCAATCGCTTTGCCGCGATGATCGCAATGTTGCCAGTCGTGCCGATCATCGGCAGCAGCACCCGGTTCCAGCCGGTGTTTGTCGGCGATGTCGCTGATGTCGCAGCCGCGGCGCTGAGCCATCCTGAGCTCTACGCCGGACAGACCTATGAACTGGGCGGCCCGGAAATCCTGAGCATGGGCGACATCAACCGGCGGATTGCGAAGCTGACCGGACACGACCGGACCTTTGTCGATGTCCCGGACTTCGCTGCCAAGGCGATGGCAACTTTTCTCGGGCCGTTTCCCGGCGCGCCGATCACCGCCGACCAGTACAAGATGCTGCAAAACGATAATGTGGTCGCATCTGGTGCCAAGGGCATGGACGCCTTTGGCGTGGCTCCGACACCGCTCGCGGCGGTCGCCAGCGGCTGGATGGAGAAATATACTGCGCATGGCCGCTTTGGTGCGCGCGCTAAGGAAAAATAGAAAAGCGCCCGAAGCGTGGCGCGCCAGACCCTGTCTAGAAGAGGGCGAGCAGCGCAATACCCATGGCGATCCGGTAGACGACAAAGACCATCATCGACGCCTTGCGCAGGAAGCGCATCAGGAAGGCCATCGTCGCCAGCGCCGCGAGGAAGGTCAGCGCCCCGGTGATCAGCGCTTCCTTCAGCAGATCGCTGCTGGCCCCCATCAGGTCGGGGATGATCAGTACGCCGGCGCCGGCGACCGCCGGGATCGACAGCAGGAAGGAGAAGCGCGCTGCCTCGACACGGGTGTAGCCGAGGAACCGGGCTGCGGTCATGGTCACGCCGGAGCGGCTGGTGCCCGGGATCAGCGCCAGCGCCTGGGCGAGGCCGACGATGATGCCGTCCTTCAGGCTCAGGTCCTCGAACGACTTGACCTGCTTGCCAAAACGGTCGGCAATGCCCAGCAACACGCCATAGATGATCAGGTTGACCGCCACCAGAGTGGTGCTGCGAAAGCCTTCGAGATAGCCGCCAGTCTTGAGAAACAGGCCGAAGATGACGGCCGGAATCGTGCCGATGATGATCCACCAGAACAGTCGCCGCTCGGCTGGCGCCTGGCCGATGCCGATGGTGGCGAGGCCGCCTTTTCCCAGCGACCAGACATCCTTGAAAAAATAGGTGATGATCGCGAGCAGCGAACCGACATGCACCGCAATGTCGATCATCGGCCCCTGATCGGCATAGCCGGTAAATACCGGCAGCAGGATCAGATGGCCGGAAGAGGAAATTGGCAGAAATTCGGTAACGCCCTGCACGATCGCGAGGAGCAGCATTTGAATGAAGGTCATGGGCGTTCCGTATGTTGGCTTGGCGGTCTATGGGTTCGAGGCGCAATAGCGTTTCGCAAAGCGGTTGTCGTGAGGAAAATATAGGTCCGATTAAATACTAATTGCTATTGCGAGAGCTTGTCTTGCAATATTAAGCGGATATATCAACGTTATTAGGACATAGTAGCTGTCCCATATCGGAATTTTCGCGTGACTCCCGCCACTTTTTTGGCTATTTGATCCATTGTTCCCGACCGGCAGGGTCGTTGGCTGCAATCTTATATTGGTGGAAACGAGCATCCGGCATGGCAAAAAGCCCGCAGAAATTGGAAATGCTGAAATTTGTCGAGGATGGCCAGGCCTATCCCGAAAAACGCGCGCCCGCGTTGCGCGCGGAAGATTTTCAGGAAATCGCCGACAAATATGCGCCCGACAAAGCAGCCGAACAATCCGCGCGCTGCTCGCAATGCGGCGTGCCTTATTGTTCGGTCCATTGCCCGCTGCACAATCATATTCCCGACTGGCTGCGCCTGACCGCCGAAGGGCGGCTGCGCGAAGCCTATGAAATGTCCAATCTAACCTCGACCATGCCGGAGATCTGTGGCCGCATCTGCCCGCAGGACCGCCTGTGCGAAGGCAATTGCGTGATCGAATTTTCCGGCCATGGTGCCGTCACCATCGGCGCGGTCGAGAAATATATCACCGACACCGCCTGGGAAGAGGGCTGGGTCGAGCCGCTGCAGCCGGGCCGACCGCAAGGCCAGTCGGTCGGCATCATCGGTGCCGGACCAGCCGGCCTGACCGCGGCAGAATATCTGCGCGTCGCCGGTTATGACGTGCATGTCTATGACCGCCATGACCGCGCCGGCGGTCTGCTGACCTATGGCATCCCGGGCTTCAAGCTGGAAAAGCATGTGATCATGCGGCGCGTCCAGCGGCTGAAGGATGGCGGCATACACTTTCACGAGAATTTCGAGGTCGGCAAAGACGCCACGCTCGACCAATTGCGCGACAAGCATGACGCGCTGCTGATCGCCACCGGCGTCTATCAGGCGCGCGCGATCCAGATGCCGGGCGTGGGTGCGCCTGGCGTGGAGGAAGCGCTCGATTTCCTGATCGCGTCGAACCGCAAGAGTTTCGGCGACGATGTGCCGGATTTTGACAATGGAAGATTCAACGCCAAGGACAAGAATGTCGTCGTTATCGGCGGCGGCGACACCGCGATGGATTGCGTCCGCACCTCGATCCGGCAGGGCGCGAAATCGGTGAAATGCCTCTACCGCCGCGACCGCGCCAATATGCCCGGTTCGCAAAATGAAGTGCGCAACGCCGAGGAAGAAGGCGTCGAATTTGTCTGGCTGTCCGCGCCCAAGGCGGTCGAGGGCACCAACTATGTGACCGCCGTCCGTGCGACCAAAATGCGGCTCGGCGCGCCTGACGCCAGCGGCCGCCGCTCGCCGGAAGTCGAGCCGGAAAGCGATTTTACCGTCGACGCCGATCTGGTGATCAAGGCGCTGGGCTTTGATGCCGAAGATCTGCCCGGCCTGTTTGGCTCTCCGGATCTCTCGGTCACGCGCTGGGGAACGTTGCGCGTCGATCACAAGTCGATGATGACCAATCTGGACGGCGTGTTCGCCGCCGGCGATATTGTCCGCGGTGCCAGTCTGGTGGTCTGGGGCATAAGAGACGGCCGCGATGTAACCGAACATATGCACCGGTTTCTGAAAGAGAAGAAGCTGGCGGAAAGGGTGGCGGCATGACCCGCAGACGGAGCAAGACCATGAAGATAATGTTCACAACTTTTGCTGGAACCCTGGCGCTTGCTTTGAGCGTTCCTGCGGTCGCGCAAGATACAGTCAAAACGGCAGACAATATTGAACAAACGGCGGTTAATCCCGCCCGCCTCGCCGCCGCCAAGGTCACGGTCGATTATCTTTTCCCGCTCGGCACTTACGAGCGGATGATGAAGGGCACGATGGATCAGATGATGGACAGCATCATCAGCCAGAGTTTTGATCGTCCGATGGCGGAGACCATGAAGGGCTATGGCATGGATGATGAGGCCATCGAAAAAATGGGGGATGCCTCCATCAATGACATGATGCTGGAAAGAGACCCGCATTTCAAAGAGCGGATGCAAATATCGACCAAGTTGATGACCAACGAAATGGTCGACCTGATGACAGCCATGGAACCGGCCATCCGCGAAACGCTCGCCAATATCTACGCCCGCAAGTTCACGCCTGACCAACTGGCCGAGATGAACGCCTTTTTCGCGACCGATACCGGCAGCGCTTTCGCCCGTGATTATATGATGGTCTTTGTCGATCCGGAAATGATGCAGTCGATGATGAGCTTCGTACCGGAGATGATGCAGTCCATGCCGGCGATCATGAAGAAAGTCGAGGAAGCCACCGCGCATCTACCCCCGGTCAAGACCGAGCCCGAGGCGCAGTTGCAGAAAGCAGACGAATGACCCACCATTATCCAACCCCCGAGCATGAGCGCCTCGCCCGCGAAGGGATGTACCGGCCCGAGTTCGAAAGTGATGCCTGCGGTGTCGGTCTGGTCGCAGCGACCGATGGCAAAGCATCGCGGCGGGTTGTCTCCTCGGCGATTGATGCGCTGAAAGCGGTCTGGCACCGGGGCGCGGTCGATGCCGATGGCAAGACCGGAGACGGCGCCGGTCTGCACGTCGATCTGCCCGAGCGCTTTTTCGACGACGCGATTGCCGACAGCGGTCACAAGGTCCGCCCCAACCGGCTGGCCGTGGGCATGATCTTCCTGCCGCGCACCGATCTCAATGCGCAGGAATCCTGCCGCACCATCGTCGAGGCGGAAATCATCGAAGCTGGCTATACCATCTACGGCTGGCGTCAGGTGCCGGTCGATGTCTCGGTGATCGGCCAGAAGGCGCAGAACACCAGACCCGAAATAGAGCAGATCATGATTGCCGGACCAATGCCGGACAAGCAGGACGCGCGCGAATTTGAGAAGAATCTCTATCTGATCCGCCGCCGAATCGAGAAGAAAGTGATCGCGGCACAGATCCAGGATTTTTACATCTGCAGCCTGTCCTGCCGCTCGATCATCTACAAGGGCCTGTTTCTCGCCCAGTCGCTGTCGGTGTTCTACCCCGACCTGCTCGACGACCGGTTCGAAAGCCGGGTGGCGATTTTTCACCAGCGCTATTCGACCAATACTTTCCCGCAATGGTGGCTGGCGCAGCCATTCCGCTGTCTCGCCCATAATGGTGAAATCAACACCATCCGCGGCAACAAGAACTGGATGAAGAGCCACGAGATCAAGATGGCGAGCCTCGCCTTTGGCGATCACAGCGAGGATATCAAGCCGGTGATCCCGGCGGGCTCGTCCGACACCGCCGCGCTCGATGCGGTGTTCGAGACCATCTGCCGGTCCGGCCGCGATGCGCCGACGGCAAAAATCATGCTGGTCCCCGAAGCCTGGCAGAACAATACCGATATCGATCCGGCCCACCAGGCGATGTATGAATATATGGCGAGCGTGATGGAGCCGTGGGATGGCCCGGCGGCGTTGGCGATGACTGATGGCCATTGGGCGGTGGCCGGAGTCGACCGCAACGCGCTGCGCCCGCTGCGCTATTCGATCACCGCCGACAACCTGCTGATCATCGGCAGCGAAGCCGGCATGGTCGTCGTGCCCGAAAGCCAGATTGTCGAGAAGGGCCGGCTTGGTCCCGGACAGATGATCGCGGTCAACCTTGATGACGGAATCCTGTTCAAGGACCGCGAGCTCAAGGACCGGATCGCCGCCGAGGAACCCTATGCCGATCTGGTCAAGGGCTTCCAGAGCGTCGACGACTTGCCGCCCGCACCCGAAAATTCCGGCATGGGCTTTTCCAAGGAGCAATTGATCCGCCGCCAGACCGCCGCTGGTCATACGCTGGAGGATATGGAAATGATCCTCGCGCCGATGGTCGAGGATGCCAAGGAAGCGGTTGGCTCGATGGGCGATGATACGCCGCTGGCGGTGATCAGCGAGAAGCCGCGCCAGATCAGCCATTTCTTCAAGCAGAATTTCTCCCAGGTCACCAACCCGCCGATCGACAGCCTGCGCGAGCGCCATGTGATGAGCCTGCGCACCCGCTTTTCCAATCTGGCCAATATCCTCGAACAGGACAGCCAGAATGAAGACGTCATGGTGCTGGAAAGCCCGGTGCTCAGCTGCGCTATGTGGGAGCGGCTGAAACTGGGCTTTGGTGACGCGGTGGCGCAGATTGATTGCACCATGGGCACCAGCGGCGGTGCCCTCGAGCTGCGCGACTCGCTGGCCCGAATCCGGAACGAGGCGGAGCAGGCGGTGCGCGCCGGCAAGACCGAGATTTTTCTCACCGACGAGGATATTGACGAGGACCGGATGGCGATCTCGATGGTGATTGCAACGGCAGCGGTGCACACCCATCTCGTTCGCAAGGGCCTACGCTCCTACGCCTCGATCAATGTCCGGGCGGCGGAGTGTCTCGACACTCATTGCTATGCCGTGCTGATCGGCGTCGGCGCGACCACGGTCAACGCCTATATGGCGGAAGCGGCGATCGCCGACCGGCAGGCGCGCGGACTGTTCGACGAGCTTTCGCTCGACGACTGTCTCGCCCGGTACAAGAAAGCGGTCGATGACGGCCTGCTCAAAATCATGTCGAAAATGGGCATTGCGGTGATCTCTTCCTATCGCGGCGGTTACAATTTCGAGGCGGTCGGCCTGTCGCGTGCTTTGTGCAACGACCTTTTCCCCGGCATGCCGACGAAAATTTCCGGCGAGGGCTATGCGTCCTTGTTCATCAACGCGCAGGAAAAGCACGCAGCGGCGTTTGAACCGGCGATCGTGCGGCTGCCGGTTGGCGGCTTCTACAAACAGCGCGACGGCGGCGAGGCCCATGCCTATAGCGCCCATCTGATGCACCTGCTGCAGACCGCGGTCGCGCAGGACAGTTACTCCTCCTATCTGCAATTCTCGCAGGGTGTGCGCGAGCTGGAGCCAATCTATCTGCGCGATCTGATGGAGTTCAACTACGCGCCGGTGCCGGTGCCGATCGACGAGGTCGAGGCGATCACCGAGGTCCGCAAACGGTTCAACACACCGGGCATGAGCCTCGGCGCGCTCAGCCCGGAAGCGCACGAGACGCTGGCGATCGCGATGAACCGGATTGGCGCGAAATCCGTCTCCGGCGAGGGCGGCGAGGAGAAGCGCCGCTACACGCCGTTTGAAAATGGCGACAATGCCTCAAGCCCGATCAAGCAGGTCGCCTCCGGCCGGTTCGGCGTGACCTCGGAATATCTCGGTGCCTGCGAGGAGATCGAGATCAAGGTCGCGCAGGGGGCCAAGCCCGGCGAAGGCGGCCAGCTGCCCGGTTTCAAGGTCACCGAATTCATCGCCAAGCTGCGCCACTCGACGCCCGGCGTCACCCTGATCTCGCCGCCGCCGCATCACGATATCTACTCGATCGAGGATCTCGCCCAGCTGATCTACGATCTCAAGCAGATCAATCCGCGCGCCCGGGTCTGCGTCAAGCTGGTCTCGTCAGCCGGGATCGGCACGATTGCCGCTGGCGTCGCCAAGGCCCATGCCGATGTCATCCTGATCTCCGGCAACACCGGCGGCACCGGCGCCTCGCCGCAGACCTCGATCAAGTTCGCCGGCACGCCGTGGGAAATGGGACTGACCGAAGCCAATCAGGTGCTGACGCTCAACGGCCTGCGCCACCGGGTGAAATTGCGCACCGATGGCGGGCTGAAGACCGGGCGCGATATTGTTATCGCCGCGATATTGGGGGCGGAGGAATTTGGCATCGGCACGCTCAGCCTGGTGGCGATGGGCTGCATCATGGTCCGCCAGTGCCACAGCAATACCTGCCCGGTCGGGGTCTGCGTGCAGGACGAGCGGCTGCGCGAGAAATTCACCGGCACGCCGGAAAAGGTGATCAATCTGATGACCTATATCGCCGAGGAAGTGCGCGAGATCCTCGCCCGGCTCGGCTATCGCTCGCTCGGCGAGATTATCGGGCGTACGGAGCTGCTGCGGCAGGTCAGCCGCGGGGCCGAGCATCTCGACGATCTCGATCTCAACCCGATCCTCGCCAAGGTCGACGCCAAGGACAGCGAGCGCAGCTTCCATCTCGACACGCCGCGCAACGAGGTGCCGGACAGTCTCGATGCCGAGATGATCGACGATGCGAAGCCGGTGTTCGAGCGGCGCGAGAAGATGCAGCTGACCTATACGGTGCGCAATACCCACCGCGCCGTCGGCACCCGTTTCTCGGCCGAGATCACCGCCAAATATGGCATGAGCACCCTCAACGAGGACCATGTCCATATCCGGCTGCGCGGATCGGCGGGCCAGTCGCTCGGCGCCTTTCTCTGCCAGGGGATCACGCTGGAAGTGTTCGGCGATGCCAATGACTATGTCGGCAAGGGGCTGTGCGGCGGCAAGATCGTGGTGCGACCGATGGTCAGCTCGCCTTTGGTCAGCCAGGATAATACGATCATCGGCAATACCGTGCTCTATGGCGCGACCGCCGGGCAGCTTTATGCGGCGGGGCAAGCGGGCGAGCGGTTTGCCGTGCGCAACAGCGGCGCCGATGTCGTGGTCGAGGGCTGCGGCGCCAATGGCTGCGAATATATGACCGGCGGCAATGCCGTGATTCTGGGGCCGGTCGGTAATAATTTCGGTGCCGGGATGACCGGCGGCATGGCCTTCATTCTCGACATGAAGGATGATTTCGAGAAAATGGCCAATGGCGAAAGCATCGTCTGGCAGCGGCTGGGCAGCGCGCATTGGGAAGGCCATCTGCATGCACTGGTCGAGCGGCATCAGCAGACCACCGACAGCCGATGGTCCGAATCGATCCTGCGCGACTGGGACCGCTGGCGCGGCCGCTTCTGGCAGGTCTGCCCGAAGGAAATGGTCAGCCGGATCGAGCATCCGCTGTCGGATGATCAGGCGATTGAGGCGGCGGAGTAGACCGGCGCAAATGTTCTTGTTTTGATCCTGACGAGCGCTATGCTGGTGCTATCCCGAATTCGCGCGAATCAAGGAACCTGACCATGCCTAAAATCACCCCCAACTATCTCGAAATGAAAGCCAGCGATCTGCCCGCCAGCAAGGCTTTTTACGAGCAGGCCTTTGGCTTTGCCTTTACCGATTATGGTCCGGATTATGCTGCGGTCGAAGGTGGGCCAGTGGATATCGGGCTGGCCGCTGGGAACGAACCGATTCCGCCGATGCCGACGTTCGAGAGCGACGATCTGGAAGCGTCGCTGGCGCAAGTGAAAGCGGCGGGCGGTTTCATCGAGAAGGAGATATTTGCCTTCCCCGGCGGGCGCCGGTTCGAGTGTCTTGATCCTTCGGGCAACCGGCTGGCGATCTATCAGCCAGGCTAGCCTTGACCCCTGTTTTGAGGGGTCCGCGGCCCGGATCGGTCCGATGTTGATCAGCCCAATTACAAAGTGCAAATCCGGAATCAAAGCGCTTCCACAAAGTCGCATTCGCGACTAACACCGCACCTATGTGGCAGTTGTACCAATTCCCTCTATGTCCGTTTTCCCGCAAAGTCCGCCTGCTGCTGGGCGAGAAATCGGTCGGCTATGAACTGGTCCGCGAATCACCCTGGAATCAGCGCGACGAATTTCTGTCGATGAACCCGACCGGCCGCACGCCGGTGATGAAACATGCCGAAAGCGATGTCTGCCTGATCGACAGCATGGCGATCTGCGAATATATCGAGGAGACCGTCGAGAAGGTGCCGATGATCAATGGCACGGCGGTCAACCGCGCCGAGATCCGGCGGCTGGTGTCCTGGTTTGACGAGCAATTTTACGGCGACGTCACCGCGCCGATGCTGCACGAGCGGATGCACAAAAGGCTGGTCCGGCGCGAACCGCCGGAAGCCAAGATATTGCGCGAGGCGATGCGCCGGGCGAACGTCCATCTCGATTATATCGACTATCTGATCGACCACCGCAGCTGGCTCGCCGGTGCGACGATGAGCCTTGCCGATCTCGCCGCCGCGGCACAGATTTCGGTAGCGGATTATCTCGGCGCGATCGACTGGGCCGGGCACGAACAGACCAAGGCCTGGTACGCGATGTTCAAATCGCGACCGTCGTTCCGGCCCCTATTGTCCGAACGGATGGAAGTGATCGCACCGCCGGCGCATTACGAGAAGGTCGACTTCTGAATTCGTCATGGCTTGCGTCGTCATTGCGAGCGCAGCGAAGCAATCCAGGGCGTCTTGTGCCGCTCTGGATTGCCGCGTCGCCTTCGGCTCCTCGCAATGACGGCAGCCGGCCCAGATTTGACCAGATGCTGGTCATCAGGCCCGGACCACCGTCATCAGATAGTTGAGCGCCAGATTGTCGGTGATCGAAAAGCCGCTGGCGGGGCTGTAGGAGAGGCCGCTGGTGTCGGTCACCTGCAGACCGGCCGCGCCCAGCATCTGTTCCAGTTCCTCCGGGGTGATGAACTGTTCGTGATGATGGGTGCCGCGCGGAATCTGGCCGGTCAGCTCGGCCAGCTCCACCAGCATCAGTTTCGACAGGGTGGTGCGGTTGGGGGTGGAGAGGATCATCAGGCCGTCATCGGCCATGGCCCTGGCCAGCCCGGCCACGAAGGCTTGCGGGTCATCGACATGTTCGATTACCTCGAGCGAGGTGACCAGATCGAAACCCCGGCCAACGAAATCCTCGATCGCCTCGCTGCGATAATCGATTTGCAGTCCCTGCGGTTCGGCATGCGCCTTCGCCGCAGCGATATTTTCCGGTGCTGCATCGAGGCCGGTGACACTCGCGCCCAATCGCGCCAGCGGTTCGCAGAGCAGGCCCGCACCGCACCCGACATCCAGCGCGCGCTTGCCCGCCAGCGGTTTCAGCAGGCTGCTGTCGCACTGAAAATGCAGGTCAATCGCGTCCCTGATATACGCAAGCCGCACCGGATTCAGCCGGTGCAGCATCGCCGATGACCCATTCGGATCCCACCAGTCGGCGGCCATCGCACCGAAATGCGCGGCTTCTTCGGGCTTGATCGTGCTGCTACTTGCCTTTGTCATGTCCCCTCTTTATCAGGCTTTTCAATCCTGTTCAGGCCCTTTTTATCGAAAGTTTTTCCGACAGCAGCATGGCACGTATCGTGATGAAATTTGGCGGCACCTCGATGGCCGGAATCGAACGCATCCGCCGGGTGGCGCAGATCGTCAAGCAACAGGCCGACGCCGGCCACGAAGTGGCGGTGGTGGTCTCCGCCATGGCCGGCGATACCGACCGGCTGGTCAATTTCTGCCGCGAAGCCAGTTCGCTCTATGATCCGGCGGAATATGACGTGGTGGTCGCGTCCGGCGAACAGGTGACCGCAGGCTTGCTGGCAATTGCCCTGCAATCGCTGGGCGCCAGGGCGCGCAGCTGGCTGGGCTGGCAAATGCCGATCCGCACGATCGAGGCGCACAGCAAGGCGCGGATCGATTCGATCGACGCGGACGCCTTGACCACCGCCATGCAGAGCGGCGAGATCGCGATCATTCCGGGCTTTCAGGGACTGGGCGACGACGGCCGGATCACTACATTGGGGCGCGGCGGTTCCGATACCAGCGCGGTTGCCATCGCGGCAGCGGTCAAGGCCGATCGCTGCGATATCTACACCGATGTCGATGGCGTCTACACCAGCGACCCGCGGATCGTGACTCGCGCCCGCAAGCTGAAGCGGGTGACCTTCGAGGAAATGCTCGAACTGGCCAGCGTCGGCGCGAAAGTGTTGCAGACCCGCTCGGTCGGGCTGGCGATGAAGGAAGGCGTGCGCATCCAGGTGCTCTCCTCCTTCACCGACGAGAATACCAACTGGACCGCCGACGACCTGCCCGGCACGATGATCGTGAGCGAAGACGAAATGGAGATTGACGATATGGAAGGCCAGCTGATTACCGGCATCGCCCATGACAAGAATGAATCGAAGATCACCCTGACCCGCGTGCCCGACAAGCCGGGGGCGGTGGCCAATATCTTCGCCCCGCTCGCCGAGGCCGCGATCAATGTCGATATGATCATCCAGAATGTCGGCCGCGAGAAAGGCGAAACCGACGTGACCTTCACCGTGCCAACCGCCGATCTCGATCTGGCAATCCAGGTGCTCGACGGCGCCAAGGCCAGTATCGGTTTCAACCGCCTGATCCCCGACAGCAATGTCGCGAAAATCTCGGTGGTCGGCGTCGGCATGAAAAGCCACGCCGGGATCGCCTCGACCATGTTCAAGGCGCTCGCCGATCGCGGCGTCAATATCCAGGCGATCACCACATCGGAGATCAAGGTCAGTGTGCTGATCGAGGAAGATTATACCGAACTAGCGCTTCGCGTGCTGCATACGGCTTATGGGCTGGATGCGGAAGACGCGGCCTGAAATTCTCCCTCCCCTTCAGGGGAGGGATCAAGGGAGGGGGAGTCATTGTGACATCCCCCTCTCCCAACCCTCTCCCCTGAAGGGGAGAGGGCTTTAGAAAGAAATATGATGACCCAATCCAAACTGTCCCATCTCATGCAACGCGGTACCGATTTTCTCGGCTGCGAAACCGCGATCATGTGCGGGGCGATGTCCTGGGTCTCTGAACGCCATCTGGTCAGCGCGATTTCCAATGCTGGCGGCTTTGGCGTGATTGCCTGCGGCGCAATGACGCCGGACTTGCTCGACACCGAAATTGCCGAGACGATGAAACGCACCGACAAGCCGTTCGGGGTCAATCTGATCACCATGCATCCCGATCTGATGGATCTGATCGCGATCTGCGGCAAACATGCGGTGACCCATGTGGTGCTGGCCGGCGGTCTGCCGCCCAAGGGCAGTCTTGAAGCGATCAAGGCAACCGGCGCCAAGGTGATCTGCTTTGCCCCGGCCATGGCGCTGGCGAAAAAATTCGTCCGGTCAGGCGTCGATGCGCTGGTCATCGAAGGCATGGAAGCGGGCGGCCATATCGGGCCGGTCTCTACTTCGGTGCTGGCGCAGGAGATTTTGCCAGAGATCGCCGACCAGGTGCCAGTGTTTGTCGCCGGCGGTATCGGCACCGGCGAGATGATTGCGGCCTATCTCGAAATGGGCGCGAGCGGCGTCCAGCTCGGTACCCGCTTTGTCTGCGCCCACGAATCGATCGCCCATCCCGATTTCAAGAAAGCCTTCATCCGCGGCAATGCCCGCGATGCGATCACCAGCGTCCAGGTCGATCCGCGGCTGCCGGTAATCCCGGTCCGGGCGCTGAAGAACAAGGGCACGGAGGAATTTACCCGCAAGCAGATCGAGGTCGCTAAATTGTTGGATTCGGGCGCGATAGAAATGGGCGAAGCGCAGCTGCAAATTGAGCATTTCTGGGCAGGAGCGCTCCGTAAAGCGGTGATAGATGGCGATATTGAACATGGCAGCGTCATGGCTGGACAGTCGGTCGGCATGGTGAAAGCAGAAGAATCCGTGGCCGAAATTATCAAATCTCTGGTCGATCAGGCCGAGGTGGCGCTGGCGCGCTAGACCCGGTTTCAGTTAAGTGAGCCTTGGCCCGCCCCACCGCGATGACCGGAATGCCGTTAGTGGGCTTGAGAGCGAACAGGCATCCCATGCCTGTTCGCCTTCGCGCCCTGTCGAACCACGCCTATCGTCTGAAAGCGTCGTTGAGCTTCGCTCGCCCTTCGGGTCGACAAGCTCAGGACTAACGGTTCAACTAATTTCGATTCCCCGTCAAAAATCCTCCCCGCCTGCGGGGAGGGCCCGCCTGCGGGGAGGGGGCGTGCATCTGAGCGCAGCGCCTGGGCCAGCACCCCCTCCGTCAGCCACCTTCGCCAAGGCTACGGCGCCTGCCACCTCCCCGCAGGTGGGGAAAATCATTCCACCCCGAACCACGCCAATCATACCAGAGAAAACACCTCAACCCCTTCTCCCGTGAGGGAGAAGGATGCGCAGACTTGGCAGCTTGCTGCCTAGTCGTAGCTGGATGAGGGTGTTCTGCGCTTCAGATTGCAGAGCACCCTCATCCAACGCCGCCTAATCGCTAAAGCGATAAGGCTCTGTATCCTTCTCCCTCACGGGAGAAGGGAAAAACAGGCTCAGGACTCGCGAAGCATCCCAACCCCTCCTTTGAAAAGGAGGGGCTTATCTGAGTTGATGACGACGCTTCCACTTAACTGAAACAGAATCTAGAAGGACAAGCGACCGGCTCAGGCCGTCGGATGGTGGGTAAAGCCGATCCGCAGGGAGACCTGATAATGGGCGACCTTGCCATCGGCAATATGCCCACGGGTATCGGTAACTTCGAACCAGCCAAGGTCCTTGACCGTCTCTGCCGTCCGGGCGACCGCCTTTTCGATGGCATCTTCAATGGACTTTGACGAGCTGCCCACGACTTCGGTGATCTTGTAAATATTATCGTCCATGACAATTTCCTTTTTGCTATGTTTTGAATCGTTCGGGAGACCAGTATAGCACGGCCGCAGGTGAAGCCGTCTTGCATCCGTCATACAGTTGGTTCACAACTCCAGAAATGAACGAACAAACACCCCAGATGGTTCCTGTGGACCCTGATTCAGACGAGCCGCTGCGCCCTTATAATCAGGGGCTGACGCCACTGCACCCGCCGCAAAAGAATCTGATCCGGATCAACATGATCATAAGGGCGCTGATTCTGCTGGCGCTGGGACTGGCGGCAGAGATCCTGCTCCAGGTTCAACTGGGCACGACACCGGGCATGGTCCTGATCCCGGTGGCGCTGTTCGCTCTGATGCTGGTGCTGGCGCTGCCCGGCCGCATCTATCGCCGCTGGGGCTATGATATGGGCGACGAGCAATTACGCGTTCTGCGCGGCTTTCTCTGGCGGACCGACACGATCGTGCCGTTCAACCGGATCCAGCATATCGACGTGGCGCAGGGCCCGTTACAGCGCGCGTTCGGCCTGTCGACCCTGATCGTGCACACCGCCGGCACCCATAACAGTATCGTCACCCTGCCCGGCCTCGCTACCGCCGATGCCGAGGCCATGCGCGAGACGATCAAGGGTCATATCCGCCAAGACATGATATGAACGAGCTACCCGCCAGCCCGCTGCCGGACAATAGCGCGCCCTTCCAGCGCCTGCACCCGCTCAGCATCATCCTGAAATCCCTCGGCACATTGGGCCAGAATCTCTTCGCCATATTGGTCCTGCATTTCAGCCTGTTCGACCGGAACATATTCTATACGGGGCTCGCCGCCGTGGCGCTGGTCGCCCTGGTCGTCGGGGTGACGGCGCTGATCTGGTCGCGCTTCACCTATCAGGTCACGGCAAAGGAAATCCGGATCAAGAGCGGGCTGCTCAACCGCAACAACCGCTCGATCCCATTCGACCGGATTCAGGATGTAAGCCTCGAACAGAAGCTGGTCAGCCGCTTGCTCGGCCTCGCCACGGTTGCGCTGGAAACCGGCTCCGGTGGCGGCGACGACGGCAAGCTTGATGCGCTGTCGCGGACCGACGCGGAGGCGCTGCGCGACACGATCCGCGACTATAAGGACGGGCTGAAACCGAGCGATGCGGGCGCGGCGGAGCATTCTGACAGGGGAGAGACTCCGCCCCTGTTTGCGATGGATAACCGCCGGATATTCATCGCCGGCCTGTTCAACTTCTCCTTCGTGTTGCTGGCGATTCTTGGTGCCGTCGCCCAGAATCTGGACTTCCTGCTGCCCGACGGCTTTTTCGATCCACGCAACTGGCTCGACGCCCTGCCGGGACGGGAAACGATAGATGGCTTCAGTTCCTGGGCGCGCGTTGGCGGCGCGTTGGCCGCCATCCTGTCGCTGGTCGTCGTCGGATTGGTCAGCGGTATCGTCCGCACATTCGTCCGCGAATATGGCTTTCGCCTCGACAAGGTGGATAGCGGACAGGCCGGATTCCGGCGGCGGCGCGGGCTGTTCACCCTGACCGACATGGTGATGCCAATCCACCGGGTTCAGGCCGCGATCCTGCAGACCGGTCCGGTGCGCGCGCGCTTTGGCTGGTACCATCTGAAATTCACATCGCTGGCGGGCGATGCCAGTGGCGAAACCGACCATAGCGCAGCGCCCTGCGCTACGCTGGCTGAAATTGACCCGATTCTTGAGGATTGTGCCATCCATCAGGCCGCCGCCGATCTCGCATTTCAACCGGTCCACCCGGCCTTCTGGTGGCGCCGCGCGATTCTCGCCTTGCTGGCGCTCACCACTATTGCCTTGACTGCCGGGCTTTTCCTTCATCCGGGGTTTTTCGCGATCCTGCTGCTGGTCGTTCCGCTCGGCTTCATTCCCTACCTCAACTGGCGCCATCACCAATATGCGCTGACCGCCAGCCAATTGTTCGTCCGCGCCGGCTGGTGGTGGCGACGGCTGGCGATCGTGCCGCTTCGCAAGATCCAGACCGTCGACGTCAGCCAGTCACCGCTCGACCATCCGCTGGATCTGGCGACGCTGACCATCGGTATCGCTGGCGGCTCGACCATCAGGCCGGTGATAATCCAGGACATCGGATTTGCCCAGGCGATGGATTTGCGCCAGCAGCTGATCGAAGCCATCGGGCAGAATCGGTTGCCTGGGCACGCCTGACCGATTAGGCTTTGATTCATCAGAATGACGATCTCCGCTAATGGGATCGACAAAAATAGGGGCGAAAAATGCGCAAGATGATTTGGGCCGCGGGAACCGCGGTAATGGTGGTGTTCGCGAGTCCGGTGATGGCGCAGGACAATAGCGCGCTGAAAGATATCGCCGACCAATATTGGGCCTATCAGCTCGACCAATATCCGGAATTTGCCTCCTCGCTCGGGGTCGATGATCCGATTGGCCGGGTCAGCGATGCCAGTCTCGAGGCGGAAGACGCCCGCGTAGCAAAAGCAAAGACCTGGCTGGCGCAACTGGATGCGATCGACACCAAGACGCTGAGCGAAGATGACAAGACCAACTATGGCATATTGCGCCGGACGCTGGCGGAGGAGATCGAGGCGAACGGCTATGGCCAGCGCGTGATCAATTTCACCAATCGCGGCGGCTGGCACCAGAATTTCGCCAGCATGCAGAACAACCTGCCGTTCCGCAACGCGCAGGATTACCGGACCTATATCAACCGGCTGAAACAATATGCAAAGGTCAATGACCAGTCGATCGCGGTCGCCAACCAGGCGCTGGCCGGCGGCTATGTCCAGCCCTGCGTGTCAATGGAAGGCTATGAAACGAGCATTTCCGGCCTGCTAACCGATGACCCGAAGGAATCGCGCTTCTACCAGCCCTTTACCCGCAAGCGGCCCGAGACGATCGACGCAGCGACCTTCGCCAGCCTGGCGGACGAAGCCGCTGATGCCATCAAGACGATCATCGACCCGGCGGTGAAACAGCATCTCGACTGGTATACCAGAGATTATGCGCCGAAGTGCGCCAAGGCACCGGGCATCTCGGCCCAGCCTGGCGGCGCGAAATATTATGATTTCCGTATCCGCCAGATGACCACCACCGCCAAGACCGCCGACGAGATTCACAATATCGGCCTGAGTGAAGTGAAGCGGATCCGCGCCGAGATGGTCGAGGTCGCCAAGGAAGCGGGCTACGATACGCGCGAGGCGTTTATCGAGCATCTGCGGACCGACCCGCAATATTATGCAAAAACACCCGAGGAGCTGATGGAAAAGGTCGCCCGGGTGACCAAGATGATCGACGGCAAGATGCCATCGATCATCGGCAAGCTGGCGCGGCTGCCTTATGGCATCAAGGAAATTCCGGCCGAGACGGCGGAAGGCACGACCACCGCTTATTATAATCCCGGCTCGCCCGATATCGGCATTGCCGGCTATTATTATGTCAACACCTCGAAGCTCGACCAGCGGCCGTTCTGGGAAATCCCGGCGCTGAGCGTGCACGAGGCGGTGCCCGGCCACCATCAGCAGATTGCGCTGCAGCAGGAGCTCGACATGCCGGACTTCCGCAAGCATGGCGCGTTCTTCACCGCCTTTGTCGAGGGCTGGGGGCTCTATTCGGAGCGGCTCGGTATCGAGATGGAACTCTATGACACGCCGGCCAAGAATATGGGCCGGCTATCCTATGAAATGTGGCGCGCGGCGCGGCTGGTGGTCGACACCGGCATCCACAGCAAGGGCTGGAGCAAGCAGCGGGCGATCGATTTCATGACCGACAATACCGCGCTCAGCAGCGCCAATATCGAGGCCGAGGTGAACCGCTACATCAGCTGGCCCGCGCAGGCCCTGGCCTACAAGATGGGCGAGCTGAAGATCCGCGAACTGCGCAGCAGGGCGACCAGCGAACTGGGCGAAAAATTCGACCTGCGCGAATTTCACGATGTCGTGCTCGGCCAGGGCGCGGTGCCGCTCGATATGCTGGAGGCGCAGGTGAACCGGTGGATCGAGGGGAAGAGGGCTAGTTAGGCCCGTCGGGGGTGGGCGTCTCATCTACTCCCGGAAATTTTTAGATGGCATGAGTTTCTTTGATCAACTCATCTATCTCTTCAAAGTGCGTCCATTCCGATCCCATGATAGTGCGAAGCTTTGCGAACCATTCGCGGGTGTAAGGCTTGCCTTTCCGCCGCTCATTATTGCAATGTAGATTATAGGCGGCACAGGCGAGCCTCATTTTTTCATAGGCTTCCTCCAAAGCCAACTTTCTTTTTGCAACACGCTTTCTGGTTCCAATGCTTTCAATATAATTGAAACGCGCCTCCAACAATGTGTTTGCCCCATCGAATAAATGGTCCAGTGCTTTTTGCGAATTTTCGGGAAGAGTGTCGAACGCTTCTATGTGTCGATTGTACGCTTTTTCATCGCGTTCGCGCAGCAAACGTTGCGGAATGGTTTTTTCAGACTTCAGAACAGGTTGCTGGAGGCTTGAGGGTCCTGATGCTACTTTCATTTCCCGCCGAAGATTGTCCAAGTAGCGCAGATAGGGCCGGTTGTGACGAATCTTGCTCACAAATCACAATCCATTGTCAGCGCACCTTGCGAATTTAGTTTATAGAATCACCGATAAACTTCGTCGTCAAACCAAACCATCACAATCTGGAACTAAATACCTAGTCCAGCGCCGCCGATAGGGTTCAGTCGTCATTCTCAGGCGTCTCGTCCGCTCCCGGCGGGACGGCGAGATCATTGGCAGCCTTGGTCTCGGCATCGGTGGCATTCAGCCGGTCACGGGCGGCCTCGGCGGCGGCTTCGCGCGCTTCGCGATCGGCTTCGATTTCCAGCTGCCGTGCTTCCACGGCATCGGCTTCGGCATCGATCCGCGACAGGCGTTCCTGCCGTTCCTCCTCGATCAGCTGTCCCCAGTTGACCGTGTCGTCAATGCCCTTTTCGGCATAGGCCTGGCGCAGCAATTGCTGGGTGCAGCCGGTGAAGCCGCCCGGTCCGGTCGGTGAACAGCTGTTGGTCCCGGCGGCGCCGACATATTCGTAGGAGCGGACCCGCTCCGACCATGCCTGATTCTTGGCCTCGCCCAGTTCACCGCCGCGCAGGGTTTCGGGTATGCGATACCGCTCGCCCTCATCCTTGCGCGCGCAGACGACAATTTCTTCGGCGCTGCTCTGGGGGCAGGGGTCGTCACCGTAAATGACCAGCTGGTTGACCCGGTCTCCGGGCTGATCCTGGGCCTGGGCCGGGAAGGCCAGCAAGCCAGCGCCTGACAGCGCGGCGGCGGAGAGCAGAAATTTCTTCATCATAACAGTTCCTTTGACCGCACCGATCTGAACCGGTGCTGAAGCGGGCCACGCTTCCTAGATTCGTTTCGACAATCCGATTGCCACCCGGCAGCCCAGCCGGATGGCCGCGCTCAGAACCGGATAGCCGGGCGCGTCTTCCGCTCCCGATGCAATGGCGGTTGCCTTATGCTCCAATTCCTCTTCGCGAAACTCCGCAATCATACGGGTCAGTTCGGGATCATCTTCGGTTTCGAGCGCTTCCAGCTGCTCGCGATAATGCTGGTCGATTTCGGTTTCGACCGCCGCCGTGCAGGCCATCGCGGCGCGCGGGCCAAGCGCCGCGGTGGTCGCGCCCAGCGCATAGCCGGCCATTTTCCAGAAGGGTTGCAGCACCGTGGGCCGGACCCCGCGATCGGCGATCATCCGGTCAAAGGCATCGAGATGCCGCTGCTCCTGTTCCGCCATATGGTGGATCGCGCTGCTGTGCGGCGCATCATCGCCCATCACCGCCAGCTGGCCCTTGTAGATTTGCGCCGCGCCATATTCGCCGGCCTGGTTGACCCGGATCATCGAGGGGATATCGGCGCGTGCCTGTCCCAATTTTGTCTCAGCCATGCTCAAGCGCTCCTTCGGCCCTTTGCCGCCAGGACCAAGATGAGGATCGCACCGCCTGCTGACAAGAGAAAATTATAGCCCGCCAGCGAAATCCCGAACAGCGACCAGGGCGCGACATCGCAGCGGACCAGCGGCGCGTTCATGATCGAATCGAGCAGGTCCCCGCCGGCCGGCAAATTGGTGGCGCAGGCGGTCAGGCCTTCCCACCAGCCATATTCGACCCCGGCGTGAAAGCCGCCGATCAGGCCGCTGACCAGGATCGACAGCGCCGCCGCCACCACCAGCAGTATCGATCGGGGGCTCGAGCGGAGCAGAAAGGCAAGAAGGGCAAGGACGATCGCGGCATAATGCGGCCATCTTTGCCACATGCACATTTCGCAGGGATAGAGGCCAAAGCCATATTGGCTGATCAGCGCGCCGCCCAGCAACGACACGGGGAGCAAAAAGGCCAGCCAGGTGGCAGAACGGATCTGAATCATCCGAAGACCCTAGTTTTTCGCAGCCACCATTTTCCTGGCCGGCTTCTTCGCGGCCTTGTTCATCGCCAGCTTCAGTCCCTCGGGGCCGAGGCGGCCAATGGTCTGCAGCGCATAATGGAGCTGAAAATCTTCCACGCCCAGCTCCTTCAGCTCTTCGGCGGTCTGGGTGAAGCGGGGATCATCCTTGGCATCTTCTTCCAGCACATCGTCTTCCAGCTTGATCTCGTTGATCAGATGACGGCGCAGATCGGATTCGCGGAACCGCGGGCGGACCTTGTAATCCGGATCGGACAGTTGCGGGACATTGATATCGGGTTCGATCCCGCCTTCCTGCACCGACTTGCCCGACGGCGTGTAATAGCGCGCCGTCGTCAGCCGCAGGGCGCTGTCGTTGGACAAAGGCAGCAGCGTCTGCACCGAACCCTTGCCGAAGCTGCGTTCGCCCATGATCAGGGCGCGATGATGGTCCTGCAGGGCACCGGCGACAATTTCCGAAGCCGAGGCGGAGCCGGCATCGATCAGGACGATGATCGGCAGGCCCTCGGCGGCATCGCCGGTCTTGGCAAAATAGCGTTCGATATCGGATTTTTCGCGACCGCGCTGCGACACGATTTCACCGCGCGACAGGAAGACGTCGGAGACCGATACCGCCTCGTCGAGCAGGCCGCCCGGGTTGGACCGCATATCCAGCACATAGCCCAAAGGCTTCCTGCCCAGCGACTTGTCGATGCCAACGATCGCGGCGGCAACATCGGCGCCGGTCTCGGTCGAGAAGCTGTTGATGCTGATCACGCCAATCTGGTCCTTGACCTCCCAGGTGACCGGCTTGAGATCGATTATTGCCCGCTTCATCGACAGGTCGAACGGCTTGTCCCGGCCGGGGCGGACGATGGTGATGGTGATCGGTTCGCCGGGCTTGCCGCGCATTTCCGCCACGGCCTCATCCAGCGTGCCGCCGTAGATCAGTTCGCCATCGATATGGGTGATATAGTCGCCCGCCTTGACGCCCGCCAGGTCGGCCGGCGTGTCCTTGAACGGAGCGATCACCTTAACAGCGCCGTCTTCCAGCGTCACCGAGAGGCCGAGCCCACCGTAATTGCCGTCGGTCTGGGTCCGGAGATTTTCAAAATCGCGGACATCGAGAAAGCTGCTGTGCGGATCGAGACTGGCCAGCATGCCCTGAATCGCGCCCTTGATCAGATCCGCATCGTCGACCTGATCGACATAGTCGTTCCGCACCCGGTCAAAGACGCTCATGAACTGTTCCATCTCGCGATAGGTATTGGCATCCACAGCGGAAATGGCCGAAGTCGTGGCGGGCAGAAGCGCGACGGTCAGAACCAGAGCGGCGGCTTGCAATACGGGCTTTTTCATCATTCATGTCCTGTCGGTCTGTATCGGGGCCAAATATAGGCTGAAACCGTCTCTAAAGCAAAGCAGCTTAACCAATAATGACGGAAAGCTTCGACCAACGGTGATTCCCGAGTCGTTTTGCCCGAGTCGCCGTTTCGTTCAGCCGATCAGGGCGGCAATATCGATCGGCCGGCCATGGCGGCGCAGCTCGACGGTGATGGTCGGGTCATCGGACCCGGATTGCCCGACCGGAGCGCCCTGCACCAGCGGGTCGCCGACGGCGACGCTGCTTGTCGCCAAATTGGTGATCAGACTGGTCCAGCCGGCCTGATGCTCGATGATCAGGATAGTGCCATAGCCCCGGTAGCGGCCGGAATATGCCACCCGCCCCGCAGCCGGCGCGACGATCTGCGCGCCGGGATCGACCGCGATGGTGAGACCCCGCGAACGATAGCCGCTGCCGGAAATCTCGCCAAGGCCGGTGACGATCTCGCCGAGCACGGGCAAGCGATAGGCGTTGGCGACATCGCTCTCCTGCCGGGCTGTCCGCACCGGGGACTCCTGCCCCTGTCCGGGCCGAAGAACGGGACCCTCCAGTGCTGCCAGCGACTCGCGGACCGCACCGCTCTCTCGAATCTCGTCCATCAGGTCCATGATGTCGCGCGCTTCCTCGCCGAGGGCCAGCGCCTGCTCCTGCTCTATTCCGGCATCACTGGAAAACTGGGTCGCCGCAATCCGCTCGCTGGCTTCGAGGCCGGCCAGTTGTCGCCGCCGTTCGCCCAGACGCCGCTGACTTTCGTCGAGCGACGCAATGGCCCGGACCGCCTGCTGCCGCAGCTGCACGCCCTGCCTGACCTCATCGCGCAGGCTGGCGGTCCGCCGCTCGATTTCCGGCATCACCGCGGACAGGATCGAGCGCATATAGATCAGCTCGTCGAGCGACCGCGGTTCAACCAGCGCCAGCGCCGTCGGCTTGCGGGTCATCATCTGCAGCGCCGCGGTCAGCCGGATCATCGGTCCCTGCTTTTCCGCCAGCCGCGCCCGTTGCCCTTGCTGCAGCCGTGCGACAATTGCGATCCGGGTGCGGGCGGCCCTGATATCGGCCTCGGCGGCCTGGATGCGCGCGGCCAGTGCCGCCGCCTCGCTGGCGATACGGTCGGCATCATTGCTTGCCGCCTGGGCCTGGCGGCGCAGCGCATCGCTGCGCTGGCGGGCGCGTTCGGATTGCTCGCGCGCGTCCAGCAGGCTGCGCTGCTGTTCCGACAGGCTGGGTTCGGCGGCCTGCGCGGAAAGCAAGGCGGTTCCGGCCGTTGCCAGGCCGAGAAAGCCGATCAGGGCGAGGGCATAGCGAACCATCCGCCTCATCCTTCCCGGTGATAGGGATGGCCGGCGATGATCGATGTCGCCCGGAACAATTGTTCGGCCAGCATCGCCCGCGCCATCATGTGCGGCCAGGTGGCCTTGCCGAAGGAAAAGAAATGATCGGCGCTGGCGCGTTCCTCGGCGCTGAGGCCATCGGCGGCACCGATCAGGAATCGTGCCTCGCGGGCGCCATTGTCCCGCCAGTCGGAGAGCAGCCGGGCAAATTTGCTCGACGTCCAGCTTTCGCCGGTTTCGTCCAGTGCGATTATCCTGGTATGGTCTTGCAGCTTTGGCGACTTGCCGCCCTGGTCGGGCAGTTCGCTGATCTTCACCTCCCAGCCGATTCGTTTGACATAGCGATCGACCAGCTCCGCTTCCGGGCTACGGCCGATCTTGCCACGAGCGACGATATGCAATCTCATCGCCCGGCAATATCAGGCTTCGGCGACTGCCGGCGCTTCGCCTTCCTCGTCGACCGCCCACATCCGCTCGAGATTGTAGAAGCTGCGCACTTCCGGCCGGAACAGATGCACGATCACGTCGCCGGCATCGATCAGCACCCAGTCAGCATTGGCCAAGCCTTCGACCCGGACGGTGCCGCCAGCCTGCTTGACCCGCTCGGCGAGCTTCTGCGCGATACCCGCGACCTGTCTGGTCGAACGCCCTTCGGCGATCACCATATGGTCGGCAATATTGCTTTTTCCTGCCAGCGGAATGGATACGATATCCTGCGCCTGGTCATCATCCAGGGATTTCATCACCAGCGCATGAAGCGCGTCCGACTCGGCCTTTCCTTCCGGGGAAGTGGCAGATTTCAGCGTTTTTACCTTCGGTTTCGTCAACGTAAATCCTAATCTTCTGGGCCAATCAGCCGGTGGGTCACCGCGTCTCTCACGCGGCGATCCTCATATTGCTGATGCCAATGGGGCCGGGCCATCCGGATCGCGGTGGCCGAGCGTGGGTCGGGACGATAGCGCAGGAATGTCAGCGCCGGCGTACTCCAGCTGGTCCAGTTACCACGCTGGCTCGCGGGGTGGACGAAGCGCCGCAGCCAGGCCATTGCGGGTGCCGCAAAAGCATCGTCATCATAGCCCGGTCTCGAAATAACTGCAATCGGCAATAATCGAGCGATCTTTCGCCAGTCTTTCCAGCGGTGGAACTGGGCCAGATTGTCGGCCCCCATGACCCAGACGAACTGGCGTTTCGGGTAGCGGCGGACCAGCTTGCGCAGCGTGTCATAGGTGTAGCGCGTGCCCAGATCCTGTTCGATCGCCGTGGGTTGAATCCTGCTTCGGCGCGCCATCTTCTGCGCCGACGCCAGCCGGGCATTGAGCGGCGCCATGTCGCTAGCGTCTTCTTTCAGCGGATTGCCCGGCGAGACCAGCCACCAATATTCATCGAGCTGAAGCTGCTCGATCGCAAACAGGCTGATCGAGCGATGGGCGCCATGCGCCGGATTAAAGGATCCGCCGAGCAGGCCGGTGGTTTTCACCGAATCACGATCAAGGGCGCACTTGCCCGGTACCGCGCACGACCCATTTATAGGTCGTCAGCCCTTCCAGCGCGACCGGCCCACGCGCGTGGAGACGCCCGGTCGAGATACCGATTTCCGCCCCGAGCCCGAACTGCCCGCCATCGGCAAACTGGCTGGAGGCATTGTGCATCACGATCGCGCTGTCGGCGCGCAGGATGAAATTTTCGGCCATGTCCGCGTCTTCGGTGACAATCACGTCGGTATGATGCGAACCATGTTCAGCAATATGGGCGAGCGCTTCGTCGACGCCACCCACCATCGCAACGGAGAGAATCGGCGCGAGATATTCAGTGTCCCAGTCGGCATCGTCCGCCGAAACGACTCGCTCGTCCAGTTCCAACACGGCATCGTCGCCGCGCACTTCACAACCGGCGTCGAGCAGCGCCCGGACCAGCGGGCCGGGAGCAGGATAATCCTGATCGACCAGCAATGTCTCCATCGCGCCGCAGATTCCGGTGCGCCGCATCTTCGCGTTGACGGCGATGGCGATGGCTTTGTCCTGATCCGCATCCTTGCCGATATAGATATGGTTTATGCCATCGAGATGCGCGAGCACCGGCACCCGCGCTTCGTCCTGCACCCGCTTGACCAGCGACTTGCCGCCGCGCGGAATGATGATGTCGATCAAGCCGCTGGCTTTGAGCATCGCCCCGACCGCTGCGCGATCTGTCGTCTGGACCAGCTGGATCGCGTCGGCGGGCAGACCCGCTTCGACCACGCCGGTGACCATGGCGTTATAGATCGCGCCGTTGCTCTGGATCGCTTCCGATCCGCCGCGCAGGATCACGGCATTGCCCGAACGCAGCGCCAAGGCTGCCGCATCGGCGGTCACATTGGGCCGGCTTTCATAAATGATCCCGATGACGCCCAGCGGCACCCGGATGCGCTCCATCAGGAGACCATTGGGCCGTTCAGTGCGATCGATGACCTGTCCTACAGGGTCCGGAAGCACCGCGACATCCTCTACTGCGGTTGCGATGGCTTCCAGGCGATCAGCGTCGATCATCAGCCGGTCGAGCATGGAATCGCTCAGCTCCCGCTCGCGTGCGCTTTCCATATCGCGCTGATTGGCCGCCAATATCGTCCCTTGGTCGTCCCGCAAGTGTCGCGCGGCCGCCTTCAGCGCGGCAGACTTTTGCGCATCGCTCACTCCGGTTAACTTGGCAAATGCAGCGCGCGCTTTGCGGCCCATATCGGTAATCAGTTGTACAGGTTCGGTCATAAGCGGCTGCTAGCATGGCGGCGGCGGCAATTTAACCCAAAATCGCGAAATAGTTACGCAGGAAAATTTGCCGTCAGGGCGAGAATCGATTCGTATCAACACCCCTGTTGACGACAAGTTCCATCGAATCGCGCAATTCACCCCATGACTCGTTCGACTCGTCACGAGTCGCCCCTCTGCGATTCGCCAGTGCCGCGACCCTCTGCTAGCGGACCACTGGGGATTACGAATAACAACGGCGGGTCATGCACAAACACAATACCAGAAATGGGCTAAAGGCCCGGCTGGACCATATGTTTACCGATCGCGAGTTCTTCATGCGGTCGCACGGACAGGTCCGGTTTCTCACCATATCGGCGAAATTGCAGAAGCGTGTGTTCTATTCTGTCGCGGCGGCGCTGGCTGTCTGGCTGATGATCACACTGGCGATGATGATCAATCAGCTTACCGTCAGCGGTGAACGACTGGCGCTCGCTCAGAAAGAGGCCGAAGTAAACAGCACTCAAAGTCGCGTCACCGACTATAAGGCCTCCATCGATGACGTCGCCGCCGACCTGCAACAGCGCCAGGATGTGCTCGATCAGATGACCGAGCAGTTTGTCGGCGAGCAGCCGACGGCAGCCGACGAGGAACAAACCGACAAGCAATTGTCCGAAAATACCCGGAAAATCAGCGCGGCTTTCCCGGAGGCGGCCCATCTTGCCAAGCTGGAAGCGCGGCAGATCCTGTTCGCCCGGCGCCTGACCATGGCGGCCAATCAGCGCACCGAACAGGCCGCAGAAGCGATCCGCAAATTCGGTCTGAACCCGGACAAGCTGAGCAAAAATTCTACCGATGCAATGGGTGGCCCGCTAATCCCTTTTTTCAAAGACAAACACCAGCAACTGCACCCCTCGCTCGAACGGCTTAACCTGGCCCTTCAGCAGATGGACGCACTGGAGCGGACGTTGATTGCGATCCCCTCCGGCAAACCCTCCAGCACCGGCATGATATCGAGCAGCTATGGCTATCGCCGCGATCCGTTCACCGGCGGCGGCGCCATGCACAGCGGCATCGATTTCAAGGGGCCACTCGGTCAGCCCATTCTGGCGGCCGCCGGCGGCAAGGTGACTCATGCCGGATGGAAGTCGGGCTATGGCAAGGCGGTGGAAATCACGCATGGCAACGGATTGATGACCCGCTATGCGCATTTGTCGCGGATCGGTGTGACCGCTGGCCAAAAAATCGAACAGGGGCAACAATTGGGCGCCATGGGAAGTACCGGACGCTCGACCGGAACGCATTTGCATTTCGAGGTTCGGCTGAACGGCCGCGCCATCAACCCCCGACCATTTTTAGAGGCGAATACAGATGTTCTCAAGATCAAAGCCATCGCACGACAACGTGCCAAAACACCAGCCCGCAACCAGTCAGGCGCCAGCCGTGGCTAGAAGCAGCGGCAGCAGCGGCTCCAGTTTCTCGATCATCGGTGACGGGATTGTCATCACCGGCAATATCGAATCGAAGGTTGATCTGCATATCGACGGCGAAGTGATCGGCGATGTGAAATGCCTGTCGCTGGTGCAGGGACCATCGAGCAAAATAAATGGCGCAATCGTTGCCCAGAATGCCAGCCTCTCGGGCTCGGTCGAAGGCTCGATTGATGCCGGCGACCTGGTGATCGCCTCGACCGCCCGCATTGGCGGCGATGTTACCTATGAAAATGTGACGATCGAGCAAGGCGGCCATGTCGATGGCAAGTTCAAGCACCGCAGCAGCAAAACCCCGAATCTCGCCAAATCGACGGTCAGCATGAACGATATGGCGATACCGCTGGAGTTGAAGGCAGACGACCGGGCGGCCTGATTGAGCGCTATTGCACAAGCGTGTAACCCGAACCGCGCCCTGAACTAATTGCGCGGCGCTTGCCGCCGATAGCTGAGCGCTTCCGCCACATGAATGCGTCCGACCTCCTGAACAGCCGCGAGATCGGCAATCGTGCGAGACACTCTCAGGACCCGCGTGTAGCCGCGCGCGGATAGCCGCATGGCTTCAGCAGCCTGGGCCAGTAATTTTCGCCCCGGCTCGTCCGGGGTCGCATATTTTTCCAGCGCATCGCCATCGATTTCGGTGTTGGTCCGGATTTCCAGATCGGCATAACGCTGATTCTGGATCAGTCGCGCTGCCGCAACCCGCGCCGCGACCGCTTCCGACCCCTCCGCCGGTGGCGGCATGGTCAGATCGGCGGCGGACAAGGCGTCCACTTCTATGTGCAGATCAATGCGGTCGAGCAGTGGCCCGGAGACCTTTGCCTGATAATCGGCCGCGCATCTCGGTGCCCGCGAACAGGCCAGAGCGGCATCGCCCAAATGGCCACAACGGCACGGGTTCATCGCAGCGACCATCTGGACGCGCGCCGGGAAGGTGACATGTGCATTGGCCCGGGCGACGCTGACTTCTCCGGTTTCGAGCGGCTGGCGCAGCGAATCGAGCACCGGTCGCTGGAATTCGGGCAGCTCATCCAGAAACAGCACGCCGAGATGCGCCATGCTGACCTCACCGGGACGGACCTTCAAACCGCCGCCGACCAAAGCCGCCATGGATGCGCTGTGATGCGGTGCGCGAAACGGACGCTGGCGGGACATTTGCCCGCCCTCGAGCGTGCCGGCAACCGATGCCACCATGGAAACTTCCAGCGCTTCAGACGGCGATAGCGGCGGCAAAATCCCGGGCAAACACGAGGCGAGCAATGACTTGCCCGATCCCGGCGGGCCGTTCATCAGCAGATTATGGCCGCCAGCCGCCGCAATCTCGAGCGCGCGTTTCGCGGTTTCCTGCCCCTTCACGTCTTTCAGATCCGGCCCATAATCGGGCTCGGGCGCGGCGCCCGTTTCCGGCGGCGTCAATATCGACTGGCCCTTGAAATGATTGAGCAGCGCCAGCAGATCGCCGGGCGCCAACACCTCTACATCACCGGCCCAAGCCGCTTCAGAACCCTGCAAGGCCGGACAGATCAAGCCAAGATTATGGCCGGAGGCATGCAGCGCTGCCAGCAATACGCCTGGGGTCACCGCCAGCCTGCCATCGAGTGACAATTCGCCGACCACGATATAGCTGGCCAGCGTTTCGGCATCGATAATGCCCATCGCGCCGAGCAAAGCCAGCGCGATGGGTAAATCGTAATGAGAACCCGCTTTCGGGAGATCGGCGGGCGAAAGGTTAACCGTGATCCGCTTTGGCGGCAGCGAAAGTCCCATCGCTGCAATCGCTGCGCGGACCCGTTCGCGGCTCTCGGCCACGGCCTTGTCCGGCAAGCCGACGACGTTGAAGGCAGGCAATCCCGGCGCAACCTGACATTGCACCTCGACACCGCGCGCCTCCAGTCCGAGATAGGCCACCGTCTGAACCAGCGCCACCATTATAGCCGCCCCAATTGCATGGCGGAAACACTGGCGGCGACGGGATAATGAGTCGAGCCTCAACCGCGACTTGGCCGTAACCGTCAAAATCAGGGCCCTGTGCCTGAGGGCAATGGTTAATATCGGGTAACTTCACTCCACTACTCTCTCGAAGGTGCCAACCCGTATAACAGGGACATGAGCAAGAATGACCAAATAGATATTTCACAAAATCGCTGCGCTGCAGCTGGTTCGAACAATGGTTTCGTCGCCAGCACCTTACTGCTGCTAGCGCTGCTGGTCTTCCCGATCCAGCCTGCGCTTAGCAGTAGCAGCTATACCGTCACGGAAACGTTCGAGACTTTCGAATATGATCTGACCGAGCCAGAAGCACGGGCAACGTCGGCGAGCGCTGCTTATGGTCAATATGGCCCGTTTCGTGTGATTGCGCCGGACACGGTGGAAATGACCGGTACGGTGGACAGTTACACACCCGCGCTTTTTCGCAAAATGATCCAGCATTTTCCGGGAATCAAGCGGATTGAAATGCTAGATTGCGACGGTTCGGTGGACGAAGCTGCCAATCTTGATCTGGCCCGGATGATTCACACAGCGGGCATCAGCACCCATGTCCCCGCCGGTGGCTCGGTCCGCTCCGGTGCAGTGGAGCTTTTTCTGGCCGGAGTCACGCGGACCGCACATCGCAATGCCGAGTTTATCGTGCACAGCTGGATGGACGAAAACGGGATGCAGGCGAAAGACTTTCCCATGAGCGATCCGGTCCATGCTGAATATCTCGATTATTATGCAGAAATGGGCGTGCCAACTCCCACCGCCCAAGCCTTTTACGCCTTGACCAACAGCGTCCCCTTCTCGGAGCAATTGCGCCTCTCCCGCAACGACATGGCACGCTATAACCTCCTCCAATAGTCGCTTCCATCTCCTGTTGCCGTTCACGTCCCGTGCATCTTCGGGAACAATAATCGTCGCTACGCGCTTTAGTTAGGATAGCAGGCTTGCGAGTCTGATCGCGAAGCACCAAATGGAAGACGATGGACGACAAACTGGCGAAAAAGCGTTGGAAGTACACCTCCGGTTCCCGATTTCTACTTTCGGTGATCGGCTTCACGCTGATTCTGATTTCGCCCATCATCGGTGCGATCCCCGGCCCCGGGTTTATTATCGTCTTTCCGATTGGCCTGGCTCTGGTGCTGCAAAATTCACGCTGGGCAAAGAAACGCTATGTCGATTTCAAGCGGCGATTCCCGAATTATGGCAAATGGACCGACTGGGCGATGCGCAGAAGGCACCACAAGACTCTTCCCGACGATTTTGAACTGCCGATTTTCGGCAAAGTGAAAACCGGCAAACGGGACAAGAAAGTTTAGGGTCAAGGCCTATCGCAAATGCTTGACTTTCCGCGCCTGTCTGCCTAATCGCAGCGACAACGTATCGGCCGCAGCTTTTGGCGGCTTTTTTTATCGAAATTTTGACGTAGGATAATCGCGATGAAGCGTACATTTCAACCGAGCCGCCTGGTCCGTAAACGGCGCCATGGTTTCCGCGCCCGCAAAGCCACTGTTGGTGGCCGCAAAGTGCTGGCTGCCCGCCGTGCGCGTGGCCGCAAGAAGCTCTCTGCCTAAAACCAACGTGTCCGCCCGTGCTACGCCTGCCGAAGCACCTCTATTGCCGGACCCCTTGGACGAGAAACAGCCTTCGTCCGATTCGGCTTTCGCCGATTCCAATCATCCTATCGAAGTGATTCGCAAGCGTGCGGATTTTCTTGCCGCCAATCGCGGCAAGCGATTCGTTACCAACAGCTTTGTCCTGCTGGCGCATCGGCGCCGCACCGATCATCCCATCCCAGCGGAAAGGATCCGGTACGGCATCACAGTCACCAAGAAAATCGGCAATGCTGTTGTCCGCAACCGGATGAAGCGCCGATTCCGGGCGCTTCTCGCACAGGTCCTGCCCGGCAACGGCATCGCTGGCGTCGATCATATCATGATTGGTCGCAAAGCGAACACGGAAGCCGATTTTGCAGCCCTGAAGGCGGATCTGGAAAAAGGCCTGAGATATCTGGCGAAAAAGCTGGACTAGCCATGCTCAAGTCCGTTTTCATCTTCTTTGTGCGATGCTGGCAATGGGGCCCGTCGCGGATATTGCCACCGACTTGCCGCTATATGCCGACCTGCAGCGCCTACACGATCGAGGCGATCGAGAAACACGGTGCAATTAGGGGTAGCTGGTTGGGAGCGAAACGGCTATTGCGCTGCCATCCTTGGGGTGGCTCGGGTTACGACCCTGTGCCTTGATACCCTGAACACCGATCCTATTTACAACCAATGGCCGAAAGCGGGACGATATAGTGGACGATAAGCGTAACATCATCATGGCGGTGCTGCTCACCGGAATCATTCTGTTCGGCTGGCCGCTGATGATGGAACAATTTTTCCCGGACATGGCCAACAAGAACGAGGTGGTGGAGCAGGCGAATGCGCCGGCCACCGACCAGGCTGCCGGTGACAGCATGACCCCGTCTGTCGCACCGACCACGGGCGGTACCGACATTTCAGCCGCGGCTCCGTCGGACAAGATTCGACCGCTGGCCACAGTTCTGCGCGAAAATCCCCGTGTCCTGATCGACACGCCGCGTCTCCAGGGATCGATCAACCTCAAGGGCGGACGCGTGGACGACCTCACGCTGACCGATCATACCGTCGACATGAGCAAGGACAGCGAGCCGGTTCGGCTGTTTGCGCCATCGGGAACCGAAAATGCCTATTTCAGCCGGGTCGGCTGGGCGGGCGACGGCGTGGCCGTACCGGATGACAATACGGTCTGGTCCACGGATGGCAGCACCCTGACCCCGGCGACGCCGGTCACGCTCAGCTGGTCCAACGAGACCGGGCAGACCTATGTCATCAAGCTGTCGATCGATTCCGACTATCTGATCACCAGCGAGCAAAGCGTCGTCAACCGCAGCGAAAATCCGATCGCGGTCAAGCCTTATGCCCTGATCAACCGCAAGCGGGATCTCGACAATGTGCCACCCGAAGAAGCCAGCACCTGGACGATCCATTCCGGTCCCGTCGGCGTCTATGAAGGCGCGGCCAATTATGATGTGGACTATGAAAATCTGGCCGGAGAAGAGCCCGGATTCTTTGCCAGCATGTTTGGCACCAGCGCGGTCCCCGGCACCAATTCCTACAGCACCGAAGTCAGCTGGCTCGGCTTTACCGACAAATATTGGCTGGGCGCCCTGATCCCGGAAAATATCAACGACGTCGATGCCAGGTTTCGCTCCGGCGGCGGCGACATCTTCCAGGCCGAGATCGCCAAGAAGAGCGCCCAGATCGTCGGTCCCGGGCAACAGCTGAAAACCACCACCCGCCTGTTTGCCGGCGCCAAGGAAAATGCGCTGCTGGAAAAATATGAAGACGCATATGGCATCCGCAATCTCGATCGGGCGATCGACTGGGGCTGGTTCTACTGGTTCGAAAAGCCGCTGTTCTATCTGCTCAACTGGCTGTTCCAGCTGGTCGGCAATTTCGGCGTCGCGATCATCCTGATGACCTTCATCGTCCGCGGGATCATGTTCCCGATCGCCCAGAAGCAATTTGCCTCCATGGCGCAGATGCGCGCCGTTCAGCCGAAAATGAAGGCGATCCAGGCCAAGCACAAGGACGACAAGCAGCAGCAGCAGCAGGAAATCATGAAGCTGTACAAGGATGAAAAGGTCAATCCGCTGGCCGGCTGCCTGCCGATCTTCCTGCAGATTCCGATTTTCTTCGCCCTCTACAAGGTGCTGATGCTGTCGATCGAAATGCGGCACCAGCCCTTTGCCCTGTGGATCAAGGATCTGAGCGCGCCCGATCCGCTGACCCCGGTCAACCTGTTCGGCCTGCTGCCGTTTGATCCGCCGACCTTCCTCGCCGTCGGCATATTGCCGATCCTGATGGGCATTACCATGCACCTGCAGTTCAAGCTCAACCCGGCACCAATGGATCCGATGCAGAAGCAGATCTTCAGCATCATGCCGTGGATTCTGGTGTTCATCATGGCGCCCTTTGCCGCCGGTCTGCAGCTCTACTGGACGGTGTCCAACACGCTCACCATCCTGCAGCAGAAATGGCTCTATTCGCGTCACCCCCAGATGCAGGAAGCGATGGCCAAGGAAGCCGAAGAGAAAGCGCGCAAGGCGGCTGCTGACAAGGCCGAGGCATGACACCACTCCATCCGAAGCTGTTCTCCGGCCCGATCAGCTTTCTGAAAAGCGCGCCGCAGCTGCAATTTCTGCCCGATCCATCGGTGCCGGAGATCGCCTTTGCCGGCCGCTCCAATGTCGGCAAGTCATCGCTCATCAACGCGCTGACCAACCGCAACGGTCTCGCGCGCACGTCAAACACGCCGGGGCGAACCCAGGAACTCAACTTCTTCGATGTTGGCGATCCATTGGTCTTCCGGATCTGCGACATGCCGGGCTATGGCTATGCCAAGGCCCCGCCAAAGGTGGTCCAGAAATGGCGCTTTTTGATCAACGATTATCTGCGCGGACGAGCGGTACTGAAGCGTACCTTCGTGCTGATCGATTCGCGCCATGGCATCAAGCCGGTTGACGAGGAAGTGATGGAAATGCTCGACCGGGCGGCGGTCAGCTACCGGGTGGTGCTGACCAAGGCGGACAAGGTCAAGCAGGAAGCGCTGGATATTACTGCCGAACAGGTCGCGGCGATTGCCAAGAAACATCCTGCCGCGCATCCCGACTTGCTGCTCACCTCTTCGGAAAAGAAGCAGGGCATCGATGAATTGCGGCTTGCGGTGCTCGACGCGGTGCAGAGCTAGCCAACCCGAAACCGCTCTGCCTGAAGAGGCTTTTCTCGACACGGCCGATCATATTTGATTATGGGGCATGATATGAAACTGATAATCGGAAACAAAGCCTATTCCAGCTGGTCGATGCGGGGCTGGCTCGCTTGCAAGCAGTCGGGCCTGTCCTTCGAAGAACTGACCGTGCCGCTATACGGCGACGACTGGGACCATATCCGGGCGGGCGAGAATTTTGCGCCATCCGGCGGCAAGGTCCCGATCCTGTGGGACGGCGAGACCGTGGTCTGGGACAGTCTGGCGATTATCGACTGGCTCGCCGACAAGACCCACCGCGACCGTTTCTGGCCAAAAGACGAGACCGCGCGCGGCATGGCCCGCTCGATGGCCGCCGAGATGCACTCGGGCTTCATGGCGCTGCGCCGCCAATGCCCGATGAACACCCGCAAGATTTTCGATGGCCTCTCGTTCAGCGACGAGGTCAAGACCGACGCCGCGCGGGTCATCGAGCTGTGGGCGCAGGCGCGGGCGCGCTTCGGCGGCGGCGGGCCGTTTCTGTTCGGCACTTATGGCGCTGCTGATATCATGTATGCGCCGGTCGTTTCGCGCTTTCAGACGTATGGGTTTCGCCTGCCCGGCTTTGCCACCAGCTATATGCAGACCATCCTCGATCACGAATGGACTGCACAATGGATGGAGGCGGCCGAGGAGGAGCCCTGGGTGATCGAACGGCTCGAGCAGCCGGAAGCGGCGGAAGCCTGATCGCCATTCGATGACCGCACCAACAGCTCTCGACCTGGCACAGCGACTGATCGCCCATCCCAGCATTACTCCGGCGACGGGAAGCGTGTTCGACGAGATGGAAGCGATGCTCAAGCCGCTCGGGTTTGAGGTGAATCGCTTTATCGCCGGCGAAGCGCCGGACGGGCCTGTCGAAAATCTCTTCGCCATTCGCAAAGGCCCTGCCGGTTCCCGCCATTTCGCTTATGCCGGGCATCTCGATGTCGTCCCGCCCGGTCAGGGCTGGCAGACCGATCCGTTCGTGCCGGAAGTGCGCGGTGACTTGCTGCACGGTCGCGGCGCTGTCGACATGAAGGGCAGCATCGCCGCCTTTGTCAGCGCCCTGCACCAGTTGCCGGATGATCTCGGCACGATCAGCCTGATCATCACCGGCGATGAGGAAGGGCCCGCGCGCTTTGGTACGGTCGCGCTGATGGAATATATGGCCGGACAGGATATCGTCCCCGACATGTGCCTGGTTGGCGAACCGACATCGGTGCACCGGCTCGGCGACATGATCAAGATCGGGCGGCGCGGTTCGGTCAATATGTGGATCACGGTGCAGGGGATGCAGGGCCATGTCGCCTATCCGCACAATGCCGACAATCCGATCACCAGGCTGGGCAGGATCCTGAGCGAGATTGACGCTCTACGGCTCGACGACGGCACCGACTGGTTCCAGCCAAGCAATATCGAGTTTACCGACCTGCATGTCGGCAATCCGGCGCATAACGTGATCCCGGCCAGGGCCGAGGGCCGGCTGTCGATCCGCTTCAACGACCGGCATACGGGCGAAGGCCTGAGCGCGATGGTGCAGGAAATTGTCGAGCGGCATGGCGGCGAACTGAAGCCGATCATTTCCGGCGAACCGTTCCTGACTCCGCCGGGAAAATTTTCGGACATTGTCACGGGCGCGATCCGCGATGTTACGGGCGTGGAGCCCGAACTGTCGACTTCGGGCGGAACCTCGGACGCCCGCTTTCTGGCGAAGATCATGCCGGTGGTGGAGTTCGGCCTGTGCAACGCGACGATGCACAAGCTGGACGAAGCGGTGGCGGTCGACGATCTCGACCAGCTGGCGAGAATATTCGCGCTGATCGTCCGTAATGCGCTGCGGCCGGATGGATCAGCCGGTTAGGCCAAAGCCGACCAGCGCGACCGAAAATCCGATCACTGCACCCAAGGCGGGCCTCCAATCGCCTGTCCGATGGGCGTCCGGTGCCACATCCTCGAACACCAGATATAATATCCCGCCGGCGCAAAAGGTCATGATTGACCCCAAAATCATGTTGTCGAGCGAGAACAGCCAATATCCCGACATTGCGGCAAGGGGTCCGACCGCGATACAGCCAGACATTATCTGCAGGACATGCTTCCGTAGAAACCCTGCGTGCGATTGTCGTATTTCGCGATAAGCATTGAATCCCTCGGGCAGGTTCTGGGCGACAATGATCGCGGTCAGAAACAACGCCATTTCGAAATCGCCGGAAATCACCGCACCGAGAACTATGGCTTCCGGAATAAAGTCGAGATTCAGCGCGACCAGTTGGCTGACGGGCGTGCCCCGCCGCTTGAGCGCGTGGTCGATAATCAGAAAGACCAGTCCGCCAGCCAGAAAAGTGCCCAGTCCGAGCCACACGGGCTGGCTTTCCAGACCGTGTGGCACCAGCACCAGCCCTACCGCGCCAATCAGCGCTCCCCCACCGAAAGCAATGATCGTCCGATGCATCTCAGCGCTGATCAGGCCTTTCTTAAGCTCGACGATGCAGCCCAGGCCCGCTCCGACAAAAGCGGCCAGCCCGGCCAGCATCGACAGGAGGATGAGCATGGTCATCGCGACCGCCGCAAGATTATGTAAAGCGCGCCCAAGCCGCCATGGCGAGGATGCGCGCTGCGCACGGCAGCGATCCGGGATGCGTGGCGGGAGGCAGCGAGCCAGTCCGTTATCGCTACCCGGATCGCGCCGCGCCCCCCTTCGCGGCGGCGCTCGTCGTCATTGCGGGCCTTGCCGGTAATCAGCAGGATTGCACGATGACCCGCGGCAATGCTGAGTTCCAGCGCGCTGTCGAGCCGGCCGTGCGCCGAGGTCAGCGTATGGCCGTGCAGGTCGATGGTGACATCGGGCTGGATCATGCCCTTGGCGAGACGGCGGTCCCAGCCGCCATCCAGTCCGTGGCGCGTGGGCACCGGCTTCTGGTCGCGCAGCGGAACGGCGCTGTGGGTTTTGCCACCGAAGCTTTCCGCCGTGATCGGTCCGGACAGCTCACGCGGCTTCCTGGCGACCGGAAGATTCTCGACCCGTTTCAGCCGTCCCTGATCGAGCGGCTCGACGGTTTCGATGAACCTCTGCCAGAGCGCCTTTTCACCGGCGGTAAGGGGACGGTCGGACATCCTTCACTGGCCCGGGTTCTGGCGGGCGGCGACAAGTCTGGAGACGGTACCCTTGGGCAGGAACAGCAAAGCCTGTCCGCTGGAGGACATGCCGCCGGCGATCTGCGCTGCCTGTTCGCCCGCACCCCAGAAGGTGTCGAAACGGTTCGCGCCCTTGATCGCGCCGCCGGTATCCTGCGCGACCCACAGGCCATCGGCAATATCGTGGGCCATGTCGAGAAACACCGGTGCGCCAAGCGGCACAAACATCCGGTCTGCTGCTACCGACGTCCGCGCGACCACCGGGTGACCCATTGCCCCCAAAGGCCCCGCGCCGGTCAGTTCGGTAAAGAAGACATAGCTTTTATTCTCGCGCATGATCTGCATGCCTTCTTGCGGATGGGCGCGCAGCCATTCGACGATACCCTGCATATTGGTCTTGCCGTCAGCGAGCAGGCCGCGTTCGCGCATCAGCTTGCCGATGCCGGTATAATCCTGACCATTCTGGCCGGCATAGCCGATCCGCATGATCGACCCGTCGGGCAGTGCCAGACGGCCACTGCCCTGAATCTGCAGGAAGAACAGGTCGATATAATCCTGTGCCCAGGCGATCTCGAGACCCTGACCGGCCAGCGCGCCGTCATCGATCTGGGCGCGATCTTCAAACGGCACCAATTTGGTCCCGTCGACCTTGCCCCGGATACGCTTGTCTTTCAGCGCTTCGGAAAACAGGCCCAGATCGACATCAAGCAGATTGTCCGGTCGCCGATAGATCGGCACCGGATATCGGGCATTTTTGATCCTGGAGCCGTGGATCTGCGGTTCGAAATAGCCGGTTGCGAAAGCCTTGCCATCGCCAATCTGCACGGTTTCAAAATAAGAGGAGAAGAAGCGCGTGGCATCGCGATCCTGCCAGCTCTGGGCCGCATCGCACGACAATTGCCAGTCTGCGCTTTTGGTCAGGCCGCTATTGTCCTCACGCCGGACCAGCGACGAACAGCTGGTGCGAAAAGATTGTAGCGCAGCCGCAGCTTTTGCTTCTGTCAGGTTCAGGCTGGCAATGTCCGGGCCCAGTGCGACACCGGAACCGGTTGCACGGCTTGTGTCATCGCCAATTTTCACGAGTTGTCCGGGATCGACTGGCTGAAACCGCGCTGGCGCGCCATTCTTGTAGGTCGGTTGCGGGGCTGCATCGGGCCGATCACCCGTAACCCATTCCCCTTCTTGCGGGGGCTGCTGTGCGGGAACGCTTCGGGCGGCCCCTTCGGGAATGATCGTCATCGAACAGGCACTGACCATTGTCATTGCCCCGAAAAGCACCCCGATTTTCACGATCATATTGCTCGCCGACCGAGGGTCAGGCCTCATCGGTTTCGTCAAGCAACCAGTTCGGATCGGCACTCGAAAGATCGCGGCTGAAGGTCCAGACATCATGGGTTTCCGCCGCATCGGACAGCGAACCACCAATCAGCTTGCCCTTCTTGTCTTTCACCACTGCAGCGATATCGGCATCGAACTGGACCGTGATGCTGGCCACCGGGCGACGATATTCGGCCGCTGAAATGCGCGCATTGTCGATCCGCACCAGCTGATTCTCGAGAACTTCCCCGCGTTTCTCGCGAGCGTCGATGACTTCGACAAAACTTTCGTAAACATCGTCATCGCACAGGCTTTTCAATTCTTCCTTGTCGCCCTTCCAGAAGGCTTCCAAGATCATGGCATAGGCAGCCTGTGCGCCCTCTACGAACCGGCCCACATCGAAATTGCGGTCGGCGCTGAGGATTTCCCGCATCCCGGCTTCGGCACTGCTGTCATAAACCATGGTTGGCGCTCCAGCGGGAGCGGGGACGATATCCGGCACATGCGGCTTTGCATCGTCCAGTGTCCTGCGGTCATTGGCGCGTGGCTCAATATTCCGCGGCGTATGTTCCTGTTCATGACCGCTCCGCTTGCCCAGCACCGAATAGAGGCGCAGACCGAGAAAGGCCGCTACCATAGCCAATAATACAATTTCGATGGTCACTTCAGAATCCAATCTTTTCTCTGACCCTATACATAGGCAGAAATAGGGACGGTTTCAAATGGCATTAGCGAAAAAGCCGCGTTGCCGCAATTGGCCAGCCACTTCTAACTGCCAATTTGTGAACCCATGCTTATAAATGCAGTGGCATGACGGACGCCTGAATAGCGGTTTACTCTTTCATTGCTCTAGGTTCCGTCCCCTGCTAGGCGCGCTGCGAACGGCGTGGCAATATGCGCCTAAGGACATGTTTGACTGATTTTCCGAAAGGACAGGCCCGATGGCTGATGATAATGACAATAACGAATCCGACACAAACCCCACCGGCAATGTGACGACTCCGGAACCGCTCGCCAACGGCGCTGACACCCAGCCACAGATCGGCGTGATTTCGCAATATGTGAAGGACCTTTCGGTCGAGAACCCCAATGCGCCGGACGTCTATCAGTGGAACGCACAGCCGCAGATTGATGTGCAGTTCAATATCGGTTCTTCGCAGGTCTCCGACGAAGTCCATGAAGTCGAACTGAAAATCGACGTGACCGCCAAATCGGACGAAGGCGTCGCATTCGCCATCGAGCTGCTCTATTGCGGCCTGTTCGGTCTGCGCAACATTTCCGAAGAACAAGCCCATCCGTTTCTGTTTGCTGAAGCGCCGCGGCTTCTCTTCCCGTTCGCTCGGGCGATAATTGCCGACGCGGTGCGGGATGCGGGCTTCCAGGCCTTGTTGCTCGAACCGATCGATTTCACGGCGCTCTACATGCAGCAGCGCGAACAGATGGCGGCACAGCAAGCGGGCGAGCAACCGGTTGGTAACGCCTAAACCACCTCGCTAGGACAGCGGGCATGAACCTGCTGAAATCCACCGGAACGATTGCCGGCCTGACCCTCGTCAGCCGGATTTTCGGCTTTGTCCGCGATATCATGCTGGCCCGGATCCTCGGGGCCGGCGCTGCCGCCGATGCCTGGCAGCTGGCTTTTCAGCTCCCCAATATATTCCGCCGACTGTTCGCCGAAGGCGCCTTCTCGGCAGCCTTTGTCCCGCTCTTCAACCGCAAGATGGAGGCGGACGACCATCGAACGGCAGCGCAGAACTTCGCGATCGACGTGCTGTCGGTTTTCGTGCCGCTGCTGCTGGTGTTTTCGGCGATCATGATGCTCGCCATGCCCGGCATCATCTGGCTGATCGACGATTTCGGCAGAGGCGGCCGGACGACCGATTTTTCGATTTCGCTGGCCCGGATCACCTTCCCCTATCTCGGCCTGATCAGTATCACGACCTTGTTCGCCGCGATATTGAACTCGCTCAGCCGGTTCGCCGCAGCGGCAGCGGCACCGATCATGCTCAATATCTGCATGATCACCGCCTTGCTCGCCTCCTATTGGATCAACGATGGCAATGACCCGCGCCAGACCGCTTATTTTCTCGCCGCCGCCGTGGCAGCAGCAGGATTGGTGCAGATGCTCTGGCTCTATTACTGGGCGCGCAAGACGGGGTTTCGCTTTCCCCTCAAAATGCCCCGCTTCAATGCCGATGTGAAGGAACTGGGCATCTTGATTCTGCCAGCGGTTTTCGGCGCCGGCATCTATCAGATCAGCCGCTTCATCGATCTGTTTTTCCTCGGGCGACTGCCGGAAGGATCGTTCGTCTATCTGGCGATGGCGGACAGGCTCAACCAGCTGCCGCTCGGGATTATCGGTATTGCCTTGGGGACCGCGATCCTCCCCGCCTTGTCGCGCTTCATCGCCAAGGACGATCTTGGCGGGGCCCAGCGGCTACAAAGCAACGCCATCGAACTCGGCATGCTGCTCACCATTCCGGCCGCTATCGCCCTGTTTTTCGCGGCGGGTCCGCTGGTCACCTCTTTCTATGTCGGCGGCAATTTCACCGTCAGCGACGGCCAGACCACATCCGCCGTTGTCGCCGCGCTGGTCGTCGGTCTGCCGGCCTATGTGCTGGTCAAGGTCCTGATCCCCGGATTTTTTGCGCGCAAGGATACCAAAACGCCGGTCTATACCGCTGCCATTTCCTTGATCATCAACATCACCCTCAATCTGCTGTTGATCCCGCTCTATGGCATCACGGGTCTTGCCTTTGCCGGTGCGATCGCTGCCTGGTGCAATTGCATCATGCTCTACACCATGCTCCACCGCCGCGGTCATTTTCATGTCGAGTGGACATTGCTGCTCCGGATCGGACGAATCACGCTGTCGGCCGCCGGCATGGCCGTGGTGCTGATCTATGCCGCCCCTATCGGCGAGGATCTTTACCTTGGTACAATCTGGCAGCGAGTCGGATCGATTACCGCTCTGGTCAGCGTCGGCGGACTGGTTTATGCCGCGCTCGCATGGCTGACCGGCGCGATCGACCGGGACAAGATCACCATGCTGACCAAGAAGAAAGCGGCAGAACAAGCCGCAAGCGAAGGAAGTTAGGACAATGCGTACGGTATCGGGCATCCAGCCCACGGGTAATCTCCATCTTGGCAATTATCTCGGCGCGATCAAGAACTGGGTGAAGATGCAGGATGAAGGCGAATGCCTGTTTTTCCTCGCCGACCTGCATGCGATCACCGTCCACAATGACCCCGCCGAACTGGCCGCCAATTGCCGCGAAATGGTCGCGGCGCTGGTCGCCGCCGGAGTCGATCCGGACAAGTCGATCCTGTTCAACCAGGCCCGGGTGCCGGCGCATGCGGAGCTGGCCTGGATGCTGATCTGCAACACGCCGATGGGCTGGCTCGACCGGATGACCCAGTTCAAGGAGAAATCAGGCAAGCACAAGCAGCGGGCCTCGCTCGGCCTTTACGGCTATCCGGTGCTGCAGGCTGCCGACGTCCTGGTCTATCAGGCGACCCACGTGCCGGTCGGCGAGGACCAGAAGCAGCATCTCGAACTGGCGCGTGATATTGCGTCAAAGTTCAACAGCGACACCGGGACCGAGACCTTTACTCTGCCCGAGCCCTTCATCGGCAAGAGCGCGGCCCGGATCATGAGCCTGCGCGACGGCAATGCGAAGATGAGCAAGTCCGACCCGTCCGATCTCAGTCGGATCAACATGAGCGATGATGACGAGACGATCGCGCGCAAGTTCAAGAAGGCAAAGACCGATCCCGAGCCGCTGCCCGACAATCTGGCGGATCTAGCCGATCGTCCGGAAGCGAGAAATCTGATCGGTATTTACGCTGCGATCGCCGACCAATCGCAAGAGGCCGTGCTCGCCGAATATGCCGGCAAGGGCTTTGGCGACTTCAAGCCGGCGCTCGCCGATCTGGCGGTCAGCACATTGTCGCCGATCCGCCAGCGGTTCGAAGAATTGCGCAAGGACACGGCGGCGATTGACGCTATTTTACGCGACGGGTCGGAAAAAGCTTCGGCAATGGCGCGCCCGACGGTGGAAGCCGCTTACGCCGCGCTGGGATTGTTGAGAAACTAGCCCGATTCGCCGGAGTCCTTGCTGCACTCCGGTTCAATGGGCTTGCCTGCCCCGTCATTTGCGGTAAATGCTAGGCCATGGATATTATCTCAATACGCGGCGGCAATCGGCTGTCAGGCACCATTCCCATTTCCGGCGCGAAGAATAGCGCTCTCACCCTGCTGCCCTGCGCGCTGCTGACCGATGAACCGGTCACCCTGCGCAATCTGCCACGGCTGGCGGATGTCGACAGTTTCGGCCATCTGCTCAACCAGCTGGGCGTTTCCACGACCATCGAAGGCGCAAGGCCGGAAGATTTCGGCCGGGTGATGACGCTCAAGGCCGGCCGGATCACCTCGACCGAGGCGCCCTATGACATCGTCCGCAAGATGCGGGCGTCGATCCTGGTGCTGGGGCCGCTGTTGGCGCGCGCCGGTGAATGCCGGGTATCGCTGCCCGGTGGCTGCGCGATCGGCAACCGGCCGATCGACCTGCATCTGAAGGCAATCGAGGCGCTCGGCGCGAGTATCGAGACGACCAGCGGCTATGTCATCGCACGGGTGCCAGATGGCGGGCTGCCCGGTGGCAATTTCACTTTCCCCGTGGTCTCGGTCGGCGCGACCGAGAATGCCCTGATGGCAGCGGTGCTGGCCAATGGTACCAGCATTCTCCGCAATGCCGCGCGCGAACCGGAAATTGTCGACTTGTGCAATATGCTGGTCGCGATGGGCGGCGAAATCGAGGGCATTGGTTCGTCGACACTGACCATCACCGGTGTCGATCGGCTGCACGGCTGCACCTACCGCGTGATGTCGGACCGGATCGAAGCGGGCAGCTATGCCTGCGCGGTCGGCATTGCCGGCGGCGAAGTGGATCTGCTGGCTGCCAAGGCGGACGAGATGGAGGCAACGCTGGATGCGCTGCGTCTGGCCGGGCTTTCCATCGAAACCCACGCCAAGGGAATCCGGGTCGCATCCGACGGCAAGCTGAGACCGCTTACCCTTTCCACCGCCCCCTATCCCGGCCTGGCGACCGATATGCAGGCCCAGCTGATGGCAATGCTCTGTCTCGCCGATGGCGCCAGCGTGCTGACCGAAACGATTTTCGAAAACCGCTATATGCATGTGCCCGAACTGAACCGGATGGGCGCGGATATTGAAACCAAGGGCCGCACCGCTGTGGTTCGCGGGGTCAAGAAACTGACCGGCGCGCCGGTAATGGCAACAGATCTCCGGGCCTCGATGAGTCTGGCGATTGCGGGCCTCGCGGCGGAAGGCGAAACAAGGCTGCAACGCATTTACCATCTCGACCGCGGCTATGAGCGGCTGGAAGAGAAACTGGCAGCCGTCGGTGCCGATATTGAGCGGATCAGCGGCGATTGATAAGCCCTCGCTAGCACTTATGGCAGCTTGTCATTGCGGCGGATTTGCCGTGTAGTCTCTCCCATAAAACGGAGAGGATGAGTCCATGTTTTCAGGACCAATAGAAGACCGGCTGGCGATCCGCGAATTGCACGACGCCTATTGCGATGCCGTGCTGCGCAAGGACCCGGAGGACTGGGGCGCGCTGTGGACCGACGATGCCGTCTGGTCGCTGATGGGCACCGAAGTGGTCGGCCGCGAAAATATCGTCAATCTGTGGAACGGCGCGATGGATCAGTTTGATGCCGTCAGTTTCCTGGGCATACCCGCCAGTCTGGAAGTCACCGGCGATACCGCATCGGGCCGCTATCAGACCCATGAAATCCTGGTCGAAAAGGGCGAGCCGCGCGTGGCCGGCGGCCGCTATGATGATGAATTTGTCAAGGTCGATGGCCAGTGGCTTTACAGCAAACGGATATTTGTCGTCGTCGCTCAGTTCGGCGGCAACAAACTTTAGGGGAATTGGATTCATGGCAAAAATTTTGATCGCGGCGCATATTGATGTCGCCCCCGAGACACGGGAAGAATGTTTGAAGAAAGCACAGCCCTATATCGACGGCGCGCTGACCCAGGAGGGCTGTCTGTGCTACAGCTGGTGCGCCGACATGCATAATCCGTCCCGGATCGAAGTGTTTGAGGAATGGACCGATGAAGAAGCGCTCGCCCAGCATTTTCGGGATACCCATTATGCCAGCATGCTCGCTCATATCGGCAGCTATGGCCTGATCAACGCCGTCAGCGCCAAATATCGGGTGGATGCCGAAGGGCCGGTGTATAATGCAGAGGGCAAACCCACCCCTTCTTTTGACTAATTTGCACAGGAACCTGTCATGAACGAAGCCGTATCCAAATCGCTTTTTCAGCCCGATATTCTGGCTGATCCGTTTGATTTCTATGAAGAAAAACGCGCGGAAAGCCCGGTCTTTTTTGACGAGGCCAGCGGCACTTATGTTGTGCTCGATTATGACCTGATATCGGAAGCGGTCGGTCGGCTGGATGATTTTTCCAACAATTTCAATGCACTTCTCTCTGGCGGCAAGTCGGAAGAAGAGCTGGAAAATGACAAGGAATTGCAGGAGATCCAGGCCAAGGGCTGGCCGCAGGTCAACACTCTGCTCACCGCCGACCAGCCGGTGCACACGCGGTTCCGCAAGCTGGTCAATCTCGCTTTCTCAATGCCGAAAGTGAATAAGCTGGAAGACAGCATGCGGGAAATGTCGAACGAGCTGATCGACAATTTCATCGACAAGGGCGAATGCGAATTTGTCGCCGAATATGCCATTCCGATGCCGGTCCGGACGATTGCCGTGCAGCTTGGCCTCGACGTCGCCGACGCGAGCACGATCAAGCGCTGGACCAACGCTTTTGTCGACCGCCTCTCGGGCATGATGACCCGCGAGCGGCAACTGGAAACCGAGCGCGAGGTGGTGGAATATCAGCACGCGCTCAAGGCCAATATGGACGAGCGCCGCAAGGAAGCGAAACAAGATATCCTGTCCGACCTGGTCAACGCGCAGGTTGATGGCGAGCGACCGCTCGATGATGCCGAATCGCTGTCGATTGTGCAGCAGCTGATGGTCGCCGGCAATGAAACGACGACCGCCGCGCTGGCCGAAGGTATGCGGCTGTTCGCCACCAATCCGGATCAATATAAGATGATTCAGGACGATCCCTCGCTGATCCCCAATGCGGTCGAGGAAGTGCTGCGCATGTCGAGCGGCTCGTCCGGCATCTGGCGGGTGATGCACCGCGATGCCGAACTGGGCGGTGTGACGCTGCCCAAGGGGGCGATGGTGATGATGCGCTATCATGCCGCCAATCGCGATCCCAAGCAGTTTGATAATCCGAATGAATTTCGCGTCGACCGCAAGAATGCACGTACCCATCTGGCGTTCGGCAAGGGCATCCACATGTGCGTCGGCAATATGCTCTCGCGCAAGGAAATGACCGTATCGTTTCAGCAATTCGCCAAGCGGATGGACAATATCCGGATCGAGGAAGGGGCGAAGCTCAACTATCCGCCCAATATGATGCTGCGGGGCCTGGCCAATCTGCCGATCCTGTTCGACAAGAAATAGACCGGAAAGCGGGAACTTAATATGGGCATGATGGACGGGAAAGTCGCACTGATCTCGGGCGGCGCAGAAGGCATTGGCGGAACCGCCGGACAGCGGGTGATTGAGGAAGGCGGCTCGGTGATGCTTGCCGATATCCAGATCGACAAGGCCCGCGCCCATGCGGCAGCGCTGGGCAAACGCGCCGATGCGGTCGAGCTGGATGTGCGCAATCTCGATCAGTGGCAGGCCGCGGTCGATGCCACCAAGAAACGTTTCGGCAAGATGACAACGCTGTTCAATGTCGCCGGTATTTCCGAACCCGGATCGGTCGACGAGGTCGATCTGGAAAGCTGGAACCGAACCATCGATATCAATCTGCAGGGCACTTTTTACGGCTGCCGTGTCGGCCTGCCAGCGATCATCGAAAGCGGCGAGGACGGCGCGATCGTCAATATCGGCTCGATGCTGGCGATGCGCCCCGGCGCGCAGTTCGCCGCCTATTGCGCCAGCAAGGCCGCGGTAACGGCGCTGAGCAAATCGCTCGCCCTGCACTGCGCCGCGGAAAAATATCCGGTCCGGGTGAATACCGTGCATCCGGGCGCGATCGATACGCCGATGTACCAGCGCTATCTCGCCGCCTATCCGGGTCCGCATGACGAGGCGGTCGAACTGTTCAACCGCAACCATCCGATCAACCGGGTCGGCCAGGCGGTCGAAGTCGCCAATGCGATGCTATGGCTGGCCAGCGATCTGAGCAGCTTCACCACCGCCAATGATGTCACCGTAGACGGCGGCGGCAGTTACCGGGAATAGCAGGCAAAAAAAAGGTGGCCGGAGCGGGCCACCTTGATTACCGGACAGATTGAAATGCGAAGTCCGCTATTTGCTCTGCTCTTCTAACGCGTGTTGCTGGCAACGATATCGACGACGGTTCCACCGCCCGAACGCTTGTTCAGGGTGATCACATAGGCATCGGTATCATTTGCTTTTGAGCCTCCCAAAACATGCTCGGTGCCCCGCAACAGATATTCGGCGTCATATCCGCCGCGCTTGGCCTGGGTATAATAATAATCGACAACGCTTTTGATCGGCGTCGCGGTGGTAAAGCTGACCACGCGAAGGTCGCATTTGCCGGCCGCTTCCTGCACATTGGCTTTGGGATAGACCGCAAATTCCGGCGGCAGCTTGTTGGCCCATGCCATATCGTAGGTCAGTTTTTCCTTGCAGACGGGCTTGTTCTGGCGCGCCTCTTGCAGCTCGGCTTTATCCCCGAGCGTCATCGTTTCATCGTCCGACGTCATCTGCCGGGGTTTGGGCGCAGCCAGTATTTTCCCGCCCAGCACTGCCTTTGCAGCGGCGCTGCCGTCTTCACCAGTCCCCGGTGGCACCGATCCGTCCGCTGCACCATTGGCACTGCGAATGGTATTGCGGTTCGCTTGATCGGTCAGATCCGGATCGACCAGGATTGAATCTTCCAGCGCATCGTTCATCGCCGGGTCAGAGGTCAGATTGTCGTCCAGCTGTGCCAGCTCTTCGTCGCTGGCGTCCTTGCTGCCACAGGCGGCAAGCGTCAGCGGCAGCGCAAAAGCCGCGCCAGACAGCATGAGGGAACGGGTAAGCTTGGACATGCGAGGTGCTCCTGAATTTTACCGGACCAAATGCACAAAAAAGCGTTAATATTTCGTTAGGGAAACTGGTTAATCCGGTGACTGGTTGTTAACCTTTTGTCCCGTTTCGGGAATTCACCCGAAGGTCTCCGGCCCGCCGATCTCGCCAAAGCGGATCAGCCGGGAGGTCAGCACCGCCGCCTGCCGGTTGACCACGGCTTTCTGATATTCGGGATCGGTGACCATTTCCATGAACGCGCCGCTGTTCGGGTAGCGGGCAATGAAGGCGCTATCCCACTGCTTGTCATCGGGGCCAATGACCATGCATTCCATCTGGCCGCGCCAGATGATCGTGCCGCCAACCCGCTCGAATATAGGGCCGCTGGTCTTGCCATATTCCTGATAGGCGCGCGCGCCGCTCCAGCCCTCGTTCACATTGGGATGATCCGAGGGATATTGCGCCGATTCATGGAAGCGCAGCAGATTGAGCATATTGATCGGCACGTCGCGCGGCAGCGCCTTGAAGGCATCAAAACTTTCACGGGTGGGGTCAAGATAGCGATCTTCGGCCACGTTATTCTCCTACTGGAATTGTTTTCTATTCTCTTGCCACTGTTCGCGTGATTGGCCCCAGTCGTCAACCCGCGCGTGCGTAAACGGGGCAGGCAATTGCGTCGGGCCGCGATTGGTTGATCTCAGTGTCTGACCCGAAACTAAGTTGGGTGATATCAGCAGGTTAGCTTGACGGCTATCCGATTCGTTGATTCAGTGGGTTTTGCAACAAACTTCTGGAGACCAACGATGTGGACCGATACCACCCGTGT
>Ga0210011_1000299_pt1 | contig 57159 bp, 45 predicted proteins | sample CryGeymeta201502_FD_183972 | JGI IMG/M metagenome (GOLD analysis project Ga0210011, IMG submission 183972) | Groundwater microbial communities from Crystal Geyser aquifers in Utah, USA - Crystal Geyser metaG 2015-02 (SPAdes) (version 2) | ecosystem: Environmental > Aquatic > Deep subsurface >...
AGCACAGGAATATGAAAAACGCTAAAATTAACTGGCGGTTTACGAACAAGGATGCAAGAATAAAACTTAAAAGATTATATCCGTCAATTCTTTGTTAACATAACACTAGTATAGATTTTCTTCTCATAATCTCCTTTTGCTAAGTGTTTAGAAAGGCGGAATTTATCTGAAAAAGGGCGTTCTTAAAAATAAAAAGTGACGAGTTGATGTAAAAAGGTGTCTAAAAAGAGGTGTAAGGTGTAAGGGAGTCTGGAGTCTGGAGTCTGGAGTTGGGAGACGGGAGTCTGGAGTTGGGAGACGGGAGTCGGGAGTCGTGAGAATTTGGTTTTGAAAGAAATTAACAAACTTAAAATTAGATTTCAGAATTTGAATTCGATTTTGATAATCAACATTAATAATCTGCAATCTATTTTTATACATCCGAAATCCGCAATCCGAAATCCGACATCCGCAATCCTATTTCAACAAATACTCAAACAATGGTTGCTTGAAATTTTTCAAGGTTGTTTCTTTATAAAAATCGGCTAGTATCTCTTTAACTGGGCTCCATCTAGCATGTAAGGGACACTGATGATTGGGATCACAATGTGGATTTCCAATAGCGCACAAAGACATCATGTCAGAACCGGAAACAGCTTTAATAATTTCATCAATATGAATTTCAGTTGGACTCTTAGCCAAACGAACGCCACCTTTTGCGCCTTTAAATGAATTTAGTAAATCTACATCTGTTAACTGTTGTAATACTTTTGTTAAGAAAGTAAAGGATATGTCTAATTCAACACTTAGTTTTGAGATAGATATAATTTCACCTTCGGGCTGACTACCTAAAAAAATCATGGTTCTAATTGCGTATTCGCTAGCTTTTGAGCAAAACATACTTTCAGGAATAATATTCGGACTATTTTATCTCAATATAATAAAAATAAGAGACAAAAAACACTTCTACTCATTTTGATTTAACAACCTTGAGTCTACTTCAAAAAGTCGATTCTTTCGGTTTTTACCCTTCCAAATCCTACGAATTCGACGAATTGTTTGCTAAAAACTACTTTTCGGAGTACACTCAACCTTTGAAAAGATCATTATTATTTAGAATATGTATATATAAGAGTAATTTTTATTTGGATTTAATCTTAATAATTGGTTATTTTTGCTTGCGAAAGAAATAAGCTTTCAAAATAAAAACCTGAGTTCGGGTTAAACAAGCAATAGTAAAACTATTACCAGAAGCTATGTTTAATGAAATCTTTACGAATTTGGTAATTGAAATCGAGATTCAACTTTTAGCGTGACAGTGATACCGAAGGTACTGAGACGCTGAATAATGTTTCCCTTAGTTTCTTAGTTTGATGCTAAAATTTTACCACAATTCTCCTATTGAACTTAGTTTTATATCTAATGTACCTTTTAATCGACCATTATAATGATTCCAAAATCACACGTAAAATCACATCAAAGCTCAGTAATTGTCTATCTTTTTAATATCGTTTTAGTATTGAGCTTGTCAAATTGCTCAAATGAGAATAAAACATTAAGTATTCCCAAAAATTATGATGCAACTAATTTTACTACATCTGCAGCAACAGAACTAAGCATTTTAAATCAATTAGATGTTTTGGTAAGTGAGATGAAAAAGGGGAGATCTATAGAGAATGTGCTTTTAAAAAACGTGCTTCAAAATTTATATGAAGAAGGGTCACCATCACTAGCCGACATAACAACATCGTATTATGATTCTAAAATTATAGGTGAAACTGGTTTTTTTGCTGAATTAGAAAAAGCGTCTGGTAATGCATACCACCCATCAACTCCAAATGAAACGGGTGGTGTTTATGGTGCTTATTTATTTAACCCATATGGATTAGAAATTGAGCAACAAGTTGAGAAAGGCATTTTTTCTTCAGCATGTTACAATCATTTTTTGAATTTAAGTAAATCTGGAATTACATCAGAAACGGTGCATCAAATGCTTGCAATTACTGGTGCAAATTCTAGTTTTCCTAGTTCCAATAATAGTGCGAAACATGAAAATCCTGATCGATTTGCAGCTGTATATATGGCAAGAAGAGATAAAAATGATGGAAATGGGTTCTATTCCACATTAAAAAAAGAACTAATTCGGCTCCAAGCCGCTGTAAATGAAGGTTCTGATTTTAATGATGAACGTGATGAAGCGATAGAAAACATTAAGCAAGCCTGGGAAAAAGCGATTATGGCGACTGTGATTAATTACTCCTATGCAGCTGTTGCAACGTTATCTTCAACAAATCCTACTGAGGCGCAAAAAGCCTCAGCTTTACACGCTTATGGTGAGGCAGTAGGATTTCTGCATGGTTGGAAAACCATACCTCAAACTGATAAAATAATTACTGATTCTCAAATTGACGGATTGTTAACAGTACTAAATGCATCAACAAATAGTAGTGCAGCATCATATTTATTTGTAACAGATCCTACAAATCAATTACCAAAACTTCTTCAGGTCATTTCTCAAATTAAGGATATTTATGATTTTTCAAGTGATGATTTGGAAGCGTTTAAGAAAAATTGGGTAAGCGAACAATCACGATGACTAATTAAGGAAAATTCTAAAATGAAATTATTTTACAAACGTATCTCGATACTCCTTGTTGTCGCTTTGTTAATAAGTGCATGTTCATCAACTGACGATTCAAAAAAAGAGGAATTTGATAGAAAAGCATTCCTAAATGAAGCGGTCGTAAAGATAATACTCCCTTCCATTGAACAGTTTTATGTTGATATTCAAGCATTAGATGGACAAATTCAAAGATTAAGTGAAAGCCCAAGTCAATCTTTCCTTGAAACTTCACAAAGTTCATGGAAAGCCTCGTATTTATCTTGGCAGGCAGTTTCCATTTTAACAATTGGACCAGCATCGGCAGATGGCCTTAGAAAATCGCTTTTTGAAGAAATGGGTACGTTTCCCGTTTCAGAACAAAAAATTGAGCAACGAATTGAAAGTGGAACTTACAATCTTTCTGATTTTGACCGTGATGCACGAGGTTTATTTACTATAGAATATCTTTTATTTGCTAATCCAGATCCATTTTCGCAGAAATCAATCACTTTTTTAAAAGCTGTTTCGGCAGACGTGCTAAGAAGAATTGAGGAAGTTAAAACGGCATGGAATACTAAACAAGTAACTGATTTTATAGAAAATAATGGAACAGGTGCGGGCTCAAGTACTTCAGAATATTATAACGAATATGTAAAAAGCTATGAAGTGCTCAAAAACTTTAAAATCGGTTTGCCATTAGGTTTGCGTCCAGGTCAGACCCAAGTAGAACCGGAATTGGTAGAAGCATACTATAGTAAATCAATGTCTTTAAAAGGCGCTAAATATCACTTTGAACAGATTAAGACAATTTGGAGAGGCCCAGAAAATGGGATTGGATTTAAAGGTTATTTACGCACAGTTACAGGTGGGGTAGCCCTCATAGAAAGTACCGAAAATCAATTTGCTATAGTCGATTCGGTGTTTTCAAGATTTGATGTAGAAACGGAACTATTAAGCAAACTAGTTGCCGAAAATGATGAACGAGTTATTCTTTTACATACTGAATTGCAAAGACTTACTCGCTTTTTAAAAAGTGAATTGTCATCTTTAATTGGAATTGCAATTACCTACTCCAGTAGCGATGGCGATTAAAATCAATAAAAAATCGTGAAAAAGTCGAGCATTCTACCGAATCTAGAAAATTCGTTTTTAGTTAAACCTATAGCTATTGAACCTCTTATCGTTTTCCGAATTTTATTCGGATTTCTGATGTTCTTTAGTACCGCACGTTTCATGGTATTGGGTTGGATTAACGAACATTATATTCAACCTATGTTTCATTTTCGTTTCTTTGGTTTTTCTTGGCTTCCTATTGGTCCCGATTGGTTCATTTATGTGATTCATATAATCATGCTTTTATCGAGTCTAGGAATTATGCTGGGTTATAAATATAGAACTTCAACAATTCTGTTTTTCCTAACGTTTACCTATACCGAACTCATCGAACTTAGCTATTATTTGAATCATTATTACTTCGTTAGCATAATTTCATTTATTCTCATTTTTCTGCCAGCGCAAAAGTACTTCTCTCTTGATCTTTTAAATTACAGAGTAGAGGAAAAAAGGCAAGTTGAAAAATGGATAATCGATATTCTTAAATTTCAATTATTCGTAGTTTATTTCTTTGCAGGAATTGCCAAAATAAATCACGATTGGCTTTTCGAAGCTCTGCCTTTACGCATTTGGTTACCTGCTCACGATACCTTGCCAATAATTGGTCGTTGGCTCATGTATCCTGAAACCGCTTTTGTTTTTTCATGGCTTGGAATGCTATTCGACACCACAATTTCTTTCTTTTTGATGTGGAATAGAACACGGTTATTCGCCTATTTAGCAGTTGTTTTTTTTCACACAATTACAGGTTTATTGTTTCAAATCGGCGTTTTCCCACTAGTTATGATTGCCTCAACTCCTATCTTTTTTGATGCAAAAGTTCATAAATCTATCATTGAAAAACTCCAAATTGCTCAAGTTTTTTTGTGGGGAAAAATTGAGCCCATATTAATCAGAACAAACTGGAAAAAAGTGGAACCTGAATGCGAAGTTGGATGGTGTGAAACGCCTTATGTTCAGATGCAAGACAGGGAGCCTATTTTTTATAACAGTTTGCCAGTCTCTTATTTTAAGAATATTGAGGAATTAAGAGAAACTCGTTTAAGGTATCATTGGCTTAAATTTCTTTTACCTATTTATGTTTGTTTTCAATTCTTATTCCCTCTGCGTTTTCTCGCTTATCCTGGGAACTTATTTTGGACTGAACAAGGTTATCGTTTCTGTTGGCGAGTTATGTTAGTTGAAAAATCAGGATCTGCTCTTTTTTATGTAAAAGATGCAAAAACAGGAAAAGAAGGAGTTGTAGATAACACCGAATTTTTGAATGTACACCAAGAAAAACAAATGTCCTTTCAGCCGGATATGATTCTACAATTCGCACATTTTTTGGCTGATTATTATGAAAAAAAAGGAGTGATGAATCCTGAAGTCAGAGCTGAAGTTTTTGTCACACTTAATGCGCGTCCAAGTCAGTTGTTAATAAATCCACAAATTGACTTAAGTAAAATAGAAGATGGCTGGAACAAAAAAGAGTGGATTTTACCATTTGTAGAATGAGAATTGTATTAAGTATCGTTGTTAATTTCCTTTTAGTTTTTCAAGTTGCAGCACAAGTGTCCATCATTAGTGGAATCGTGAAATCTATGAATGGCGAAGCTCTAAAAGATGTTCGAGTAGCACTAAAACAATTGTATATCATGGATATTACCAATGAAAGTGGAGAATTTGAACTTCGCTCAGTTCCTAATGGGGAACAAATTATTATGGCTTATTCAGTGGGTTATAGACTTTTTGAGAAGAACCTAAATGTGCAAAAAAAAGACACAAGTATTGTCATCATCTTAGAAGAATGGCTAGAAGAATTAGACGAAGTGATGGTTTCTGCTGATCAAGCTAAAACGTTTGGATTATCACGCTTAAATACCGTCCAGAATTTTGCAATAAATGAAGGTAAGAAAACAGAAGTAATCACTCTTTCTGAAATGACCATTAATACATCAACGAATAATTCTCGACAGATTTATTCCAAAGTTGCAGGGTTAGCTATTTGGGAAAGTGATGGTGCCGGATTGCAATTAGGCATTGGTGGAAGAGGACTTAGTCCGAACAGAACCGCAAATTTTAATACTCGTCAGAACGGATATGATATTAGTGCAGATGCTTTAGGTTATCCCGAAAGTTATTACACTCCGCCCGCTGAAGCGCTTGAACAAATTCAAATTATTAGAGGCGCTGCTTCTTTACAATACGGAACACAATTTGGCGGATTAGTAAACTTTCAGTTTAAGGAAGGCTCAAAAAAAAGGCGTATAGAATTAGTAAGTCGACAATCTTTAGGCACTTGGGGTTTCATAAGTAATTTTACGAGTTTAAACGGTTCCTCAAAATCAGGAAAAGTTCACTATTACGGCTATTATCATTTCAAAACGGGAGATACTTGGCGCCCAAATTCTGGTTTTACAGCTCATAACGGATATTTATCTATTCATTTTGAACCGACAGAAAAATGGGAATTTGCACTCGACTTAACCAAAATGAATTATTTAGCTCAACAAGCTGGTGGACTAACAGATCGTTTATTCGAAGAAAATCCAAGATTATCCTTAAGAAGTAGAAATTGGTTCAAGGTGGATTGGAATATGTTTGCGATTATTGGTACGTTTAAATTATCATCTTTAACTCAAATAAATTCAAAAACTTTTGGCTTGTATGCAGAGCGTTTATCCTTAGGAAATTTAGAACGCATAAATGTGTTTGATTTTGGTGAAAACAGAACACTTATCGATGGGAAATTCCGAAATCTTGGACATGAAACACGTTTGATTCATCGATACAAAATGGGAAGCAGATTAAATATTCTTGCCGCAGGTTTTCGTTTATACAAAGGAACAACATTAGCTCGTCAGGGTGATGGATCTGCTAATTCAGATGCAGATTTTCGTTATCTAAATCCAGACAATCTCGAAAACTCAGATTATCGATTCCCGAATTATAACTATGCGGCTTTTCTAGAACACATTTTTCAGTTAACAGATAAATTAAGTATAACTCAGGGTTTACGTTTTGAACACATCAGAACAAATTCCGAGGGTTATTATAAACAACAAGTTAAAGATGCGGCTGGTAATTTAATCGTAGATGAAAAAATTGAAGAATCAGATTCTAGAAATCGAAGTTTTGTCTTAGCAGGAATTGGGATGTCGTATAAATTTACTTCTCAGCTCGAATTCTATTCCAATATTTCTCAAAATTACAGAGCAATAAATTTTAGCGATTTACGCATAGTGAATCCGAATTTTGTAATTAATCCAAATATTAAAGATGAAAAAGGCTACACCATTGATTTTGGTTTGAGAGGAAGAATAAAAAACTGGTTAAATTATGAAACGACACTATTTTTTATAGCTTACAAAGGCAAAATTGGACAAATTCTACGAGCAGATCAGCCACCTTTATATAATGATTATCGTTTTCGTGGAAATATTTCAGATGCTAGAAATAGAGGAATCGAAGCCTTTGCTGAAGTTCAGCTAAGCAAGATTTTTGAATGGAATAAAAAATGGAATTGGTCAACATTTACGAATATTTCATTTGTTGATGCACGTTATGTAAATACCTTGGATAATACTATTCGAAATAAAAAAGTTGAAATGGTTCCACCTTTCACAATTCGTTTAGGCTCCACAATTTCCTACAAAAATCTAAGTCTAGATTTGCAATGGGCCTATACAGCAGAACATTTTACCGATGCAACAAATGCGAGAAGAACAGCATCTGCCGTTGAAGGAATTATTCCATCTTATCAAGTAGCTGATTTAAGTTTGAAATATTCCATTTCGAGATACACAGCGGAGCTAAGCGTGAATAATCTATTTGATACCAAATATTTTACAAGAAGGGCGGAAGCGTATCCTGGTCCGGGAATTATTCCTGCCGAAGGAAGAGGGATTTTTGGAACGATTCAAATAAAGGTTTGAGTTGAGTTCGGGTAAAAAAATAAAACTTCCCTTTTGACCCAAAATTAATGTGCAAAAAACTATGCTAAATCTTTAAAGCGGGCTGGGAAGATTTCAATCTGTACTCAAGTCTTAAAAATATGCTACTAGAACTCACATTCATTTTAAGGACTATGAGTCCTGATTCGATTTAATTCGGAGTGGTTAATTTACGAAGCGCTCCTAAATAAAAACTCTTACGCCTCGCAACGTCTTCAGAATAAACAGTTACATTTTTTTCTAATTGAGTAAAAGCTGCATTTCCTGGTGTTCCTTTATAAGTATAACTCTCGCTCAATTCTTCATTGGTAAGCGAAGCATCTTGATACATTTCAGAAGCTTGTCGATACGCATCGCGGAATGGAACGCCGTCTTTTGTTAATTTATTGGCAATATGAGTTGCAAAAACTTCTGGTTTCATCGCTTTTTTACAGTTCGCCTCATTAAAATGAACTCCTTGAATAGCAAGAATCGCAACCTCAAGCAGATAATCGGCAGAACCTAAAGCGGACATAAAAATGTGCTTAATACGCTGTAAATCTCTGTGATAACCAGAACTCAAATTTGCAGTTAAAGTCTTTAATTCCATTAAAGCACCCGACAAACGATGTGATTCAGAACGGATTAATTCCCAGGCATCAGGATTTCTTTTTTGAGGCATAATGCTTGATCCGCTAACCTGATCATCATCCATTCTTACCCAGCCATTAATATCGGAAGCCATAAAGATTAAATCAGCAGCAAGGCGATTCACAACTTGTAAAATTTCATCGATTACAGCAATACTTGCTTGTTCTTCTAATCCACGAGAAAGTTGATTATAACTAACGCTCGAATAAACAGTGCCAAATCCTAAAAGCTGACCATAAATTTGTGTTTGAACATCAAAATAAGGGGCTCCATAACCTGCAGCAGAACCCATTGGTAAAACATCTAATCGTCTCCAAGCCCATTCTAATCCGCCAGCAACACGAATTAATAGTTCTGCAAATCCAATAAAAAACGTATCAGAACATTGTGGCATGGCAATTTGTGTGTGAGTTAATCCGGGAAACCAAATTTTTTGCGACTGTGCTTTTTTTATTAGAACCTTAACTAATTCCTCAACTTTTTCGGCAATTATTATCAGATTTTCTTTTCCCCATAAACGAGTATCGGCCAAAATTAAATCGTTACGGGAACGCATGGTGTGTATGCGTTTTCCCAATTCTCCTAAAGTGCCAGTAAGATGTTTTTCAAGAAAACTATGCACATCTTCGTCGTTTTTAGAAATACTTAATTCATCTCGTTTATTCCATAATCGCAATAATTCGGTGCGTAATTGCTTATGCTCTTCATCTGTTATCAACTCGTTAAAACGAAGAATCTGCGTGTGTGCAAGGTTACTCAGAATTTCATAGGGAATTAACTGCTGATCAAAACTTCTGTCAGTTGAAGTTGAAAAATGCCAAAACCATTTTGCTGTTGAAAGTTCAGATTGTTTTTGCCAAAGTGTTTGCATAGAATTTGAAATCGTTTATTCAGAGTGAATTCAGTAAAAGTAGAATATACCTTAAGTTCGAGATATTTATGAAGCTCGATAAGTTTTAAAAATGCTTATGAATTGATAATCGAAGATTTTTAGAGTTATCAAAAAAAGGTATCTAAAACTCAGTTTAAAGGTAATAAAATAAATTGCCTAAGAATGAGCTTAGGCAAATTTTATTGAGTTTAGATTTTAACGGTTTTCCATTTTCCGCGCCAGACAAACCAAACGCCTAAACAGGTCATCAAAGTTTCTGCTAATGGAATGGAAATAAATACGCCAAATGTGGATAAATCCATAACTACAGCCATGAAATAAGCAAATGGAATTTGAAAAACCCAGAATCCGACTATATTAATATACGTAGGAGTTTTTGTATCTCCAGCTCCGTTCAAGGTCTGCACCATAACCATTCCGACACCATAAAAAATGAAACCGGAGCCAATTATTCGCAGGGCAGAAACAGCATGGGCAATAACTTCAGCATCTTGTGTGAAAAACTGAATAATCATTTCAGGCAAAAAGATGAAAATGACACTTACAATACTCATAAAAAAAGCATTGTAATAGGCTGTTATTTTTATGCTTTCTACGGCTCGGTCAATTTTATTAGCGCCAAGATTTTGCCCCACTAAAGTTGCGACGGCATTACTAAATCCCCAAGCGGGCAATATGAAAAAGATCATATTCCGAATAGCGATTTGATATCCTGCTGTCGCTGCTGTTCCTCCAGTTTCTGCAACTAATTTGGCTAGAATGACCCAACTTCCTGTTGCGACTAAAAACTGAATTGTTGCAGGCCAAGAAATTTCAATCAATGATTTCAATAATGTTGAATCGGGTTTGAAAAAACTTGGTTTGAATGTGAGTTGTTTGCTTTTGAAAAACAGGTAATAACATTGATAAACAACACCTGCACTTCTACCAATTACGGTTGCAATTGCTGCTCCTTTAATTCCCATGTAATGAATCAAAATGGGATCTAAAATAATGTTGATGATACTTGCAATCCAAAGACTTCGCATGGCCATTGAAGCATTTCCTGCACCTCTGAAAATCCCGTTAATCAGGAATAACAGAATGATTGAAATGCTTCCACCGAACATGATTCGGGTGTAAATAGCGCCTTCAGCAATTACTTCAGCACTTGCGCCCATTAATCCAAGAATTTCTTCCGAATAATAGGAACCAATAAAGCTGATAATTAAGACGATGAAGATGGAAAGAAGAAGAACTTGAGCCGTTGCTTTTGAGGCGCCTTCATGATCTTTTTCGCCAATTCTTCGCGCAACCATTGCTGTTGCTGAAATACTTAAACCAATGGCAACGCCATAAATTAAGGAAACTACAGATTCAGTTAGGCCAACAGCAGCAATTGCATTTTGACCTAATTTTGCAACAAAAAAGATGTCAACAAGGGCAAAAACACTTTCTAGACTGAGTTCTAGAATCATGGGAATTGCCAAAAGAAACACAGCTTTTTTCACTGAAATTTCGGTGTAATCGACAATTGAATCTGAAAATGATTGTTTGAATAAAGAAAAAACTTCTCGAATTCGCATTAGAAAAATAAATAAACGTAAAAAAGGACTTGCGGAAAGTAGAAGCAATTCGAGTTTGCATAAAATCAACAATGTGTTTGAAATGCTAAACTAATCCGCTCGTTAAGGAGTGATTGTGGGAATAGATACTTAAACAAAGACTAGGCTGTCATTGTTAATTCGTTTTAAAATGAAAATCGTAAAAGTGATTTCCTTAAAACGTGAAGTATCTTTAAGCGGATATTTTCATGGTTCGTTACCTGTGGACTAAAATTCAGTTTTGAATTGCAAATTAATATAAAAAAGTTTTTTTAATGAATTGGATCAAAATGGAATAGTTGTAATTAAACTGATTATATTTCTCAAATTCGGACTTCGTTTCTAAGCAAACTTCACTGGTTTTTGCAAAATAAAGGTCATCCCGTAGCCCGACACGATTCGCAGAACCACGAAGTGCTATCTCTGTCCAAAATATTTTTAGGACATAAGCTAGTTTTTTTTGATTAGATTAGTTCTAAGACTAAGATGCTGAATCGGAGTCCAGTATGACGAAATGACGTATGTGAAATAAGAACTATATGTTGCGATTATGTTATTGGTTTTATTATTTTTAAAATTGAACCTTTTTAAAAATTAATAAACTTTACAAAAGATCCAAGTCCGAATTTGAGTTAAATTGTATTCATTCGCCTAGATAATTTAATAGGTGATTAAAATTCATTTCAAAACGGTAGTAAGCTAATTTTCAAGTTTATATGTTTGGTCAAAATTTAAAAATGAGTAGTGAAAAGAAATACTTCTTTTTGATGGCATGTTCTATTTTTGCTTTATCAGCTTGCATGCCTACAAGTCGAATTAGTTTTCCCAAAGTTGTCGAAAAAGGTAGTTCGTATGGTGGAATTAATGCTGAACTCATTAGACTCCCAGAAAATTATAGAACATTATATGTAGAAGAGTCTGAAAAAATAAAATTATCGGTTTACCCATCGGTCAATTTTTCATATAGTTATGGATTAGACTATAATAACGAACTACAAATTCAAGTTTTAGGATCTGCATTTTCTACAATTACATTAAAGAAACAAGTTTTAACGGGCAAAATACCCGTTACAGTATCTTACGGATCTACTATTTTATTTCAAAAAATTTTGACATTAAAACCAAATAAAATCTTTCAATCGTTTTATAGCGAAATGTCAACAGGATATAAATATGTTTATTTGAGTCCAAAAATCATATACAATAATATTTTAATTTGGGATGAGCGTTGGTCTTATGGGCTTACCGCTGGGGTAACCTCACAAAATTTATCAACCAATACTTTTTGGACACCAAGGAATTTATATTATTGCGAATGTTCTATATTCAAAATGAGTAATGGCTATTATATCTCACCTATGGTTGGTGTAATGATCCCTTTAAATTATAAAAAATGAAAATAATAAATCAATCTCCTCAGGTAACATTCTAGTGATTAGAAAATCTAATTTCAAAATTATTCAGTATTCTTGATTACGAATTCAACCTGTTTACAACATTTTTACCATGAAAATCACTCCTGTATCAACTTTAGAAGGAAACGTAAATCTTCCACCTGATAAATCTATTGCGCACCGTTCTGCATTATTTGCTTCACTAAGTGAAGAAACTTCAGTAATTCATAATTATTCAAATGCGGCCGATCCTCAATCAACAATTTCTTGTTTGAAACAATTAGGTGTCGATATTTCGCAAGATGGAACTACAGTTACTGTTAAAGGAGTTGGAAGAAATGGATTCAAAACTCCATCAGATCATGTGGATTGTGGGAATTCAGGAACAACAATGCGTTTGCTTTCTGGAATAATTTCTGGAGCAGGAATTGAAGCAACTTTATTTGGTGATGCCTCATTAAGTGGACGCCCAATGAAGCGAATTATGAATCCTCTAAAAGAAATGGGAGCTGATTTCACAGCTAGAGAAGAAAACTATCCTCCATTTATTATTCATGCGAATAATGGATTAAAATCAATGGTTTATGATTTGCCCGTTGCAAGTGCTCAGGTAAAATCATGCGTTTTATTAGCCGGACTTTTTGCTGAAGGAGAAACGCAAGTTATTGAACGAATTCCAACTCGCGATCATACCGAACGCTTATTAAAATTACCGCAAACTAAACGTGAAGATGGCGCAACGGTTATTTCTTCGAACAGAAATATTGTAATTCCAGCGCAAAATTATTCTGTTCCTGGAGATTTTTCAGCAGCTACTTTTTGGATGGTTGCAGGAAGCATTGTTAAAGGTTCTTTTATTGAAATTCCTAACGTTGGGATGAATGCATCAAGAACCGCTGCCTTGCATATTTTGAAAAGAATGGGCGCAGAGATTCAAGTTACCAATGAACGTGAAGTCGGTGGAGGAGAGCCAGTCGCAGATTTAGTCGTTCGTTATTCTCCACTTAAAGCAACGGTAATCGAAGAAACAGAAGTTCCTAATTGTATTGATGAATTGCCCATTTTATCGGTAGCCATGAGTTTCGCTGATGGAATTTCTTCTTTTACGGGAGCCGAAGAATTGCGTTTTAAAGAATGTGATCGAATTATGGCAGTCTCCAAATTGTTGGAAAATGCAGGAGTTCTTTTTATTGAACAAAAAGATGGATTAACGATTCATGGCGATCCTGAACATGTAGCGAAATCAGCGACTTACGAAACTTGGCATGATCATAGAATTGCGATGTCTGCGGCGATTATGTCTTTAAAATCAGATTCAGAATCGGAAATCTTAAATGCAGATGCGGCAAGTATAAGTTACCCTAGTTTTTATATGGATTTAGAAGGATTGAGTAAATAATGATTCTAGAGTTGATATTCTTTGAATTATGGGGTTTAGATAACCACTTATTTTAAAGAAAATAGATTTTTCCACTAATAACGGGAAATAAATCTTCATTTTATTAAGTAAAATCGCAAAGAAGGTATTGTATTATCAGTTATTTACTAAGATTTAAAGAAATATCAATTGAATTTGCTTTGTTCATTAAACACAAATCTTTGTGTTAGAATACCGTTTCATTACGAGAATCTTAACGCCAGTATAATCCTCCGGATAATCTGTTTTCAGAAGTAATTCATGAAATTATAGATTAAAATTTAGAATGAAATTTAGTAATTAATACATTCTAAATTGTCTTATATTACTAGGATATAATAAAAATAGGAATTGTATTGAATTATCAGGGATTTTAAGATTGTGAATTTTAATTGTTTTCTATTGCTCTCTTTACTAATTACTCAATTTGCACAAGCACAATCTGCTGAATATTCAATTCAGTTGAATTCTGGACTATTCTCTTATATGGGAAGTGGAGTTGAGGCGAAAACCTCACTAAATTATATCGTTGAAAAGGAGACCGGCTATTCAAATAATCCTTATGGTTCACAATTTGCTCCTGGAATTGGAATTTCTCTTTCTGCCAATCGAATCTAAGGTTAGAATTGGAATTGAAGCGGGCTACGAATACATGCAAAGTAGAATTGAAATCGAAAATGTGTTTACTTCTACTTCCATTTCAGCAAATGGAAGTTCCTATTTTGTACACCATTTTTTGCAAGCAACACCAAAAATAGGTTATCGTATTCCTATTAAAAACATGTCCTTAGATATAGATGCAGTGTTCGAATTCGCAATGATTCAAAAACGTTATGACAAAGCAGATGTGGAGGGCGAAGACGGAAAAACATACTCAATAAGGAGAGATCGAGACGATGAAATTATGGATCAAAGACCTGGACTTCGTGTATCTATTAATTACAAAATGTATAATTTCTATGTAGGTTATTCTCAAGGGATAAAAAATTTCCATGAGGGAATGCTTTGTGGCGGTAACAAAAAAGTGTATTCTAGAATTATTCGTTTTGGATTGGGTTACCGCTTAAATAATTAACTTTCGGACTTAGACCTTTTGTAAAGTTTATTATTTTTTAAAAAAGGTTCAATTTTACAAATTGATAAATAAAAACAATAACCTATTTGTAAAAATTTGTTTTTATTTAATATACGTTATTCCGTCATGCTGGGCTTCGACCCAGCATCTCAGCCGTAGAACTAAACTATACAAAAGAACTGCTTATGGCGTAAATAGTAAGTTGACCGAGATAGCACTTCGTGGTTCTGCGAATCGTGTCGGGGCACGGGATGACCTTTTTTTTGCAAAACCCAATGAAGTTTGTTTAGAAACGAAGTCCGAATTTGAGTTAAATAATTTAAAAGTCGATTTTCTTAGATTGTATTCATTCAAATAGTGCGAAATCGTTTTTATTTTGCTGATAAAACATTTTTTTGTCTTAGCTCAACTATAAATTACAAATCCCCAGAAAGAACTTTATAAGTCGGATCTTCAATAATGTTCACATCAATAATTTTATCAGCATTTCTCAACAATTGACGACAATCGGGAGATAAATGTTTTAGATGAACTTTCTTGCCGACTTTTAAGTAGCGTTCAGTAATTTTATTTAAGGCTTCAATGGCCGACATATCTACAACACGACTTTCAGCAAAGTCAATAATTACTTCATCAGGGTCATTTTGAATATCAAATTTTTCGTTAAAAGCAGTAACGGAAGCGAAGAAAAGAGGACCATAAATTTCATAATGTTTAATGCCATTTTCATCAATAAATTTCCGCGCACGAATTCGTTTTGCATTGTCCCATGCAAAAACTAAAGCGGATATAATCACCCCAATGATAACAGCAAGAGCTAAATTGTGAAGGAATACCGTAACAAGAGTTACTAAAACCATGACAAAAATATCGGACATTGGGAATTTCGTGAAGGTTCTTAAACTTGCCCATTCAAACGTTCCAACAGAAACCATAATCATAAGACCGGTTTAAGCGCCCATCGGAACTTTTTTTATCAAATTAGAACCAAACATCACAAAAACGAGCAACATTACAGAAGCAATAATTCCAGATAATCGAGTTCTAGCACCGTTAGAAACATTGATTAAACTTTGTCCAATCATAGCGCAACCTCCCATTCCTGAGAAGACTCCAGATAGAATGTTTGCAGCACCTTGTGCTACGGCTTCTTTGTTTCCGCGCCCACGAGTTTCAGTAATTTCGTCCACAATATTCAGCGTTAGTAAGCTTTCAATTAAACCGACACCGGCCACGATAAAGGAATAAGGTAAAATAAGAGCTAGCGTTTCAAAGCTGAAATCAATTACTGGAATATGAAAAGGAGGAAATCCACCTTGAATTGAGGCAATGTCACCCACAGTTTTGGTTTCAATGCCGAAGATGAAAACGATGCCAAAAACGACCAAAATAGCGGTTAATGAAGCAGGAATGACTTTAGTTAATTTGGGTAAACCCCAAATAATGAGCATGGTTAAAACAACTAAACCAAGCAAACTATATAATGCTGTTCCTGTTAACCAATTTCCGCTAACATCTTTGAATTGATCGAGTTGCGACATGAAAATGATAATCGCTAGTCCATTCACAAAACCGAAAATAACGGGATGAGGAACAAATCGAATTAACTGCCCCAATCGTAATAATCCCACAGAAAGCTGAATAAACCCTGCAAGAACAACGGTTGCAAAAATGTATTCTACACCGTGTGATTTTGCCAAGACAACTAAAACAACAGCAATTGCACCTGTTGCACCACTAATCATTCCAGGACGTCCGCCCAAAACGGAAGTGACAAAACCAACAACAATGGCGGCGTATAAACCTGTTAGCGGTGATAAACCAGCAATCAAAGCAAAAGCTACGGCTTCAGGAACAAGGGCAAGAGCAACAGTTAAACCTGATAAAATCTCTGTTTTATAGTCAACTTTATCCGAAAGCTCGAAGAAATGTAAAGCGTTCTTCATTTAATAAATATAATGGGTTAGATTCTAATAGAATATTAATTCTTGACACACAAAATCAATAAACAGAATAAATTCCTTATCTAAAAGGAGCTGAAAAATACAGTTGATGAATTGTAGAAAATAGGTGTTTGCTTAAGCGCAAAAAATAAGGCTTTGTGCAACAAGAACGAAACAAAATGTTGGCTTGTTCTTGAAATTGAAATTTGAACTAGGTTAAAAAAAAAGAGAGTTCTAATCTTGAGCTTACTCCAAAAAGTAGTTTTTAATAAAATAAGCGGCAAATTTACAGGATTCGGAAGGGTTTAAACTGCATAAATCGGCTATTCAAAGAGGGTGCAACCTTCAGAAATCCGATGGTTTTCTTAGCTTCTCATCTGAGATAAATAAAAACAAGATTTAGCTTTATGGTGATTCAAAACAATTAGATAAGAGTAAAAACACATAGTGTTTCATCTTGAAATCCACCCTGCTCCTTTTAAAGATCTTACTTCCTTATTTGCAGTTTAGTTTTGCGTAAAAAAAGGAAGTTTCTTTCATATTTAGAACAGTTGAATCAATCAATTCCCATAAAACAACTTGGGCGAATTAATTTGTATTCTAGTTTTTTAGTCAATTTCGTGTTATCTATAATCTTTCCGGTATTCTCTTCATCATCGGGTAAAAATTCGGGTGCTTCTAGTTTTAACTGCTCACAGGCTTTTGTGTAATACTGTTTTCTTGTGGGATGATCGCTTGCGCAAACGTGAATGATTTCTCCTTCAATCTGATTTTTTAAAACGTGAATTGTGGAGCCTAATGCGTCATCAATATGCGTTAAATTCACTCGCATTGCTCCGTTTCTTAAGCCTTTTCGACCTGTTAGATATTTTGCAGGATGCCTTCCATCACCATAAAGTCCGGCAAAACGCAGAATAGTTGTGTTTGGTAACATCGTTAGAATCCATTTTTCGAGCTGAGCTAATAAAGCCCCATTTCCTTGTTTTACAATACTTGGAGAATCTTCATCTACTTCGCCACTATAATCATCTAAAACAGATGTTGAACTGATAAAAATGATCTTAATTCTAGGATTTTTTAAGAATAAATATTGAATTAAACGACGAACTTCGAAACTGAAATTAAAATCTTCCTCAGCATTGGAACCTGGTGGAATGTTAAAAATTAAATAATCTGATTTAACGGCATCTGCTGGAATAACTTCCAAATTGTTGGTAAGTCGAAATAGAAAACCATTGATTTTATTCTTTTTAAGAAGAGAAACTTTTTCTTCAGTAGTAGTACTTCCATGAACTATGTACCCTTTATCCGTTAAGTATTCGGCTAAAGGCCAACCATACCAACCACAACCAATTAAAAGAATTTGTTTCATAAGCATTAAATGAAATGGTGAGTGAAAATTAAAATCCAAAAAATGAGCCTACACCAAAAAATAATTTTAAACAAAAAACATCGTTACTACACTATTAGATTAGGTAGAAATCGAGAAGATTGAATTTCAGGAGTGGACTCAAAAATGTCTTTATTAAAATGACTATCAAAATAGGATGATTTATTCCATAAGGCAATAAAAATGAGATTTTAGAAAAATTAAATTGCCAATTTCTGTATATTTCGCACGAAAAAAGCGGTTCCAGAGTTGCAATTTTTCATTTTTTCTGGATCCGAAATCAAGACATCGTTTTAATCTATTTTATCATGAAAATCAGTGTTTGCATTAAGCAGGTTCCTGATGTTTCTGCCCCGATTCATATAAAAGACGGACAGGTTCATCAAGACGCCGACCGTTTAGTTCTCGATGCCTATTCAGCCTCAGCTATTGAAGAATCTTTAGTAATTACCGGAAATGTCGGTGGTGAAGTTGATGTGGTATCTGTTGGGCCAGAAAAAGTAAAAGAAACTATTCGTAAAGCCTTAGCCATGGGCGCAGGAACTGCAGTACACATCTCAACAGACGAAGGCGTTTCTTTCGACTCTCTTAGTTATGCAAAAATTTTAGCGGCATTTTATAAAACTTCTACTTTTGATGTTATCGCAGTAGGTAAACAATCTCAAGATACAGACGCCGGACTTACTGGCGGAATGTTAGCCGAGCTTTTAGGTTTACCTTACGCAACCAATGCTGTCGGCCTCGAAGCTGACGCAGATGGAAAAAAAGTAATCGTGAAACGGCAAGGTGATTCTGGGCAAGAAATGATTGAATTGCCTATTCCTTGTTTAGTTACGTGTTCAAATGATATGAACGACCCAAGAATTCCATCTTTGAAAGGAATTATGTCTTCCAAAAAGAAACCTGTTGATACCAAGACTTTAGAAGATTTAGGTCTAAATGCAGCTGATTTAAGCGCATCAATGATGACTGAAATTCTTAGTTATGAATCACTTACAACTCGTGAGGCTGGGAAAAAATTTGAAGGCGACGCTACAGATTTAGTTTCAACCTTGATGAATGCATTACAAAATGAAGCAAAGGTGATTTGAGGAATGCTATGAGTACAATTTTAGTCTATTTACCAACCGCTGACGGAAATATTAAACGTTCCGCATTAGAAGTGTTAACACAAGCAAGAAACGAAGCAAAAAAAAATAATTTAGCTGTTCATGCCCTTGTCGTTGATGCTAATCCTGAAAATTTCACAGAAAAAGCAGCTGAATATGGCGCTCAAGTTGTTCACACGGTAAAAAATCCGATGTTCAATCAACATTTGAATGCCCCTTTAATTCAAGCATTAGAAACGGCTATAAAATCTAGTGGCGCCAATTATTTTGTAACTCCATCTATGGAAGCTACAAAAGATATTATGGGCGCTTTGGCAGCTCGTTTAAATGCAGGTGTTTTACCTGATGTTGCGTCATTTGAAATTGCAGAACATAGCGTAGTCGCTTTACGTCCTGTGATGGCTGCGAAAGTTTTGCAGAAAGTGAAAGCAACAGGATCGTTGATTCTTGTAAGTGTTCGTTCCGGTTCTTATGATGCCATTACTGATCCAGTTGTAGCTTATGCAAATGCATTAAACTTCGAACCTGATACCAATTCCATAAAAGCGTATTTGCGTGAAATTATTAAAGCAAGTGCTGGTGGTGTCGATTTATCTGAAGCAAATGTTGTGGTAGCAGGAGGTCGCGGAATCAAAGATGCTGAAGGTCGTAAAATGCTTGAAGATTTAGCTGAATTAATGAATGGAGCCGTTGGTGCTTCTCGTGCCGTTACAGAAAGTGGATTATTCCCAGCAACAGTTCAAATTGGACAAACAGGAAAAGTCGTTTCTCCAGAATTGTATTTTGCTGTTGGAATTTCAGGCGCAATTCAGCACGTAGCAGGAATGTCGAACTCAAAAGTAATTGTTGCTATTAATAAAGATGCAGATGCCGCGATTTTCCAATATGCTACCTATGGTATTGTTGGCGACTTGTATAAAATTATGCCTCTACTTATCGAAGAAGTAAAGAAATTGAAATAATTCAGTTTTAATTTTCAGATGGAATAAACTCCATGAAAATTAAATTCAATTCTGAGCGTACTCCAAAAAGTTTAGTTCAATAAATTAATCTGAGCTAAAACGATTTAAAATGGGCTGAACCAATAAAATCGTCTTATTGGAGTACTTTCAATTCTTATCTCGAATCTTGAATTTGAGTTCAAATTTCAAAAAAAAACAACAGGTTAGAAATCATAAACATCTCGAACCTGTTTTTCTGTCAGGCTAAAGACAAAATAATTAAAGATATGGAAGAAGATAAATTCGATTGTATCATTGTTGGAGGTGGAATTGCTGGTTTAAGTGCCGCTTTAACGCTTGCAAAAGCTAATAAAAAATTCTTGCTAATCGAACGAGGTGAATTCAGTGGTGCGAAAAATGTTTCAGGTGGTGTTCTTTGGGGAACCGATTTAAACAGGCTTGTTCCTAATTATTGGGAAGCTGAAAATGCGGGATTTGAACGATTCATTAAACACCGTAAACTCACTTTTGCCGATCATGAATCTGGTTTTTCACTCGATTTTAAATCAGCGCATTATGAAACTCCACCGTATGCGGGTTTAGTTGTTCTTCGTTCTAAATTTGATAATTGGTTAGCCGGAAAAGTTGAAGAAGCCATCGCAGAAAGTGATTTTTCAGAAGACAGTTTAGTCGCAACCAATATTCTTGTAGAAGAAATTGTAAAAGAAAATGGAAAAATAATCGGAATTCGTGCCGGTGAAGATGTTTTTCATGCTGATTCCGTAATTCTTGCAGAAGGCGTAAACAATCTATTAACTCGTCAAATCGGTTTACAAGACGATTATGTTTCAGCGGATTATTTAGCAACTGGAATTAAAGAAGTTATACGATTTGATCAAAAAGTGCTTGAAGATCGTTTTCAGTTAGATGGATTAAGTGGAATGTCGAATGAATTTGTTGGTGATTCTGTAACTTCAGGAATAGAAGGCGGTGGTTTTTTATACACCAACAAAGAGAGTATTTCCATCGGTTTGGTCTTGAGTATCAAAGACATGCGCGAGAAGCTTAAAAAATCAGGAAAAAGCATTTATGATGTATTGAATGATTTTAAAGCGCATCCAATTATCAAAGATATGATTAAAGGGGGCGAAGTGGTAGAATACTCAGCTCACGTTGTTTCAATGGGAGACAAAAGAGTAATGCCAAAAGAATTATACGCTGATGGAGTCTTAATTGCAGGTGAGGCAGCTAATTTATTGATGAACTCCGGAAAAGCAATTCAAGGAATGGATTATGCGATGCATTCTGGAATTTTAGCCGCAGAAACCGTGATAGAAGCGAAAGAAAAAGGTGATTTTTCCGCATCAAGTATGAAAAGCTATCGCACAAAACTCGAAAATAGTTATGTGATGAAAGATATGAACAATCTTCAAGGAGCAGTTCATTTGTTACATGATAAAACCTTGATGAATGATGTACCAAACCTAGTTTGTGATTTTGCTAAAAACTTTTTCACGATTAAAAATGAACCAATGCAAGCAACACGCAAGATTTTTGGAAAAGCCGTAGCTAAACATAGTTCTTGGTTAGATTTAATCAAAATTGGTATCAAAGGAGCGAAAGCGCTTTAATTGTAAGATTGAGAAACCACAAAAAGTTTTAAAAAAGGAAATTTGAGATGAAACAACTAACTATTTCAGAGCGCTTGGGTTTAGTTCGATACAGAAATCAAAGTAAAACAAAGGCAAAAGCTCATATTGAAGTGAAAACGGATATTTGCAACACAACCTGTCAGCATAAATGTACGACTTTGGTTTGTCCAGCAAATTGTTATACACTTGATGAAATGCAACAGGTACATTTTCAGTTTGAAGATTGCATTGAATGCGGAACGTGCATGTATGCATGTGATCAAGGTGCGGTAAAGTGGAATTTTCCTGATCCTGAGATAGGCCGTGGAATAGACTGGAATTTCGGGTAAAAAAAAGCCCCGTTAATTAGAATTTCTAGGACTCACAGTCCTCTAAGGACTGTGAGTCCTAGAAATTCTAATTAACGGGGCAAAAAACTATACGGTTTCTTTTTTACAGAAAGCGTTAAATACCATTTTCAAGTCTTCAGAAACTTGAACAGCATTACGACCTTCGACTCGTTGACGAGGAATCATTGCTTTAATTTCACCATCAACAAAAAACGCAAAAGATGGTGAAGATGGTGGGAATTGAGCAAAAAATTCACGTGCATGAGCAGTAGCTTCTTTTTCTTGACCAGCAAAAACAGTAAACATTCTATCTGGTTTAGCATCACCTTCAAGAGCAATTTTTACAGCAGGGCGGGCATTTCCGGCAGCACAGCCACAAACAGAGTTAATCACTAAAAGAGTTGTGCCAGATTTTGCTCCTTCCATAGCAGCATCAACATCTTCAGGAGTCAAAAGTTCTTTAATACCAAGTTCTGTGAGCTCTTCGCGCATCCAGTTTACACTTGGTCCGATTCCAAATCCGAATTGCATATTCGTTTGATTTAAAGGTTTAAGATTGTATTAAGTAGAGGTAAGACAGTAATTTATGGGATTCCTGATTAAATGAACAGGAATCCCGAGTAAATTATTTTGCAGCAGCAAAGTTTGCAGCAACTTGATCCCAATTAACAACATTCCAAAAAGCTGAAATGTAATCAGGACGGCGGTTTTGGTAATTTAGGTAATAAGCATGTTCCCAAACGTCAAGACCTAAAATTGGAGTAGCACCATCCATAATGGGCGAATCTTGATTAGCAGTAGAAGTAACTTCTAATTGGCCGTTTTTAACAATTAACCAAGCCCAACCTGAGCCAAAACGTTTTCCAGCAGCTTCAGCGAATCTGCTTTTAAAAGCATCAAAAGAACCAAAAGTAGTTCCAATTGCATTTGCAAGGTCACCACTTGGCGATCCACCAGCATTTGGAGCTAAAACAGTCCAAAATAACGAGTGATTAGCATGACCACCAGCGTTGTTAATCAATAATTGTTTTTTATCAGCTGGCACAGATTGGATATTTTTTAATAATTCTTCAACAGACAAATTTTCAAAATCAGTTCCAGCGAGTGCACCATTAGCATTATTAATGTAAGCTTGGTGATGTTTTGTGTGATGGATTTCCATGGTGCGAGCATCAAAATGTGGTTCTAATGCATCGTATGCATACGGTAATGTGGGTAATGTGTAAGCCATTTTCGTAGTATTGTTAGAGGTTAACCAAAGCAGAGAAATTTCCCAATTTACATTGATTTGTTTACTTGAAAACACAATCAGAGGTGTAAATAACTAATCTCAATACATAAACTTTGGTAAATTTTAAATTCTTTAAATATACAAGGTCTCAAGTGTTAATAAAATTATGAATCTAGTTTTGACATTTATGAATCATATAAAGGGAATCTATAATGTTGTATTTAATACGTAAATTTTGAAAAAATGAGTAGGTAATTTAAATTGATTACCATTTGCTACAGCTAAACTCTTATCTTAGCACGAACCATGAAACATTTGCCTCAGTAGCGACAGAAATATGTCTAAAGATTTTAATTTAATTATATTAGGAAGTGGCCCAGCTGGTTACTCAAGTTCTATGCAAGCCGCAAAGGCTGGAAAAAATGTATTGGTAGTTGAAGCCAATATGGAAGGTTTTGGCGGAGCTTGGATAAATACAGGAACCGTTCCAAGTAAAGCTTTACGTGAAGCTGCATTTATCATTTACAAATATCATAATCTAATTTATGGTCATAAAGTAGATACTCAAAAGCCCTATGAGAAATACTCCATGTCTGATTTGCTTCGGTTTAAAGACGATGTAATGAAAAGAGAAACCTCATCTGCAAAAAATTATTATATCAAAAACGAAATTAAAACAGTTCGTGGATTTGGTAAATTTATTGATGCAAATACCATTGAGATTAAAGATTCATTCGGTTCAACACATACCTACACCACAGACAAAGTATTAATTTCAACAGGTGCAAAACCTTTGCCTCCTCGTAATTTTGAGATTGATAAACATGTTATTCACGATTCTGCTTCAATTCTTAAATTAGATCACTTCCCAAGAAGATTGGTTATTGTTGGTTCTGGAGTGCATGCTATGGAATTTGCGTCTATTTTTGCAGCAATGGGAACAATAGTTACAATGTTAAATGAGCATAAAACCTATTTAAGCTTTGTGGATGCCGAAATCAAGAAAGAATTAGAGAGTTCTTTTACAGAGTTAGGGATTTTGATTCAAAATGGTGCCCATGTTATGGGTGTTAAATCTAATAAACTTCGGAATAAAACAGAAGTTCGCTACACAATAGATGGCTCAGATCAGTCTTTGCATGTAATTGAAACCGATCAAGTTTTATATTTAGGTAGTAGAATTCCCAATACGGATGAACTTAATTTGGAAGCCGTTGGTGTTGAAACAGACGGAAAAGGTTTTATAAAAATTGATTCAAACTATAAGTCGTCTAACGATTCTATTTATGCAGCTGGTGATGTTGTTGGATATCCTAGTTTAGCATCTGCAAGTTTTACACAAGGTCGTTTAGCTACCTGTCACATGTTTGATATTTCTGCTGGAGAGGTCTCCAGTTTATTTCCTTACGGAATTTATACCCTACCAGAAATAGCAAGTATTGGTTTAACAGAATCTGAAGCTCAAGAACAAGGATTAAAAGTTACTGTTGGCAGAGCGTCTTATAATATTTTAACTAGAGCTCAAATTAGTTCAACAAGTAATGGATTGCTTAAATTAGTCTTTGAAACGGATACCTTCAAGCTTTTAGGAGTTCACATTATTGGCGAAGCTGCCTCCGAAATTATTCATATCGGGCAGACAGTTATTGTTCGTGGTGACACTATTCATTATTTCATCCGAAATATTATGAATTACCCTACTTATGCTCAAGCTTATCAAATCGCTGCTTTTAATGGCGTGAATAAAGTATTGAAACTTGGATTGAAGAATCAAACTAAAAAGTGATTTTTCAATAATTGAGTCCACTCCAAAAAGTCGATTCTGTTGATTTACACCTCTCTAAATACTAAGAATCTGCCGAATAGTTTGCTAAACACAACTTTTCGGAGTGTACTCATAATTCTAATTTTGAGCTAACTTCGCAAAGTAGTGATTAATTACATTTTCAGCGAATTCGAAGCATTTAGAAGAATGCACTCAATTTTGTTATAAGATTCCTATTTTGTAGTAAATGCTAGAGCTTTTGTAAAAAAAACATTAAAAGTAGCTGAAGCTTATTTAAGCGATATTTAATTTATCTTATTCTTCGTTTTTTTAAAGAATACTACTTACAATTTTTAGCTATTCCCAAATAGTTTGGGCACGTGCAACTTCTTTTTCATCAGATTCTCTGCGTAATTCATGAATAATTAGTCCATTTGCTGCTTGTTCACAGTGTGAATGAATCCGATCACCATAAAAACATTCAGCTCTAAATTGAATATCAAGCGATTGAAGTGATTTCTGATTACGAATCTGTGTTGGTACAGATTCTAAAACCCATTCCATAAAGTGAACATTGTTTACATGATTATTGAGGTCTAAATCGCCATATCTCACATTAAAAGTAGCGGTTTGTTCTCTATTTTGTAAATGGTTTATTTTATCATCACGTTCTATAATTAAGGAACGGTCGGGATGTTCTTTTGCATAATTTGTCAAAAAAGGTTCAACATTTACAGGTCTACGAGTTTTTAGGTCAATTAACATCCAAATACTAGTTGCTTTGCCGATACATTCTTTCTTAGGGTTCCAGACTCTAAAATCTCTTGTTGCAATCATTCGGTCGTAACCACTTGGCCATGTTTCAACTTCAATCGTTTGTCTCCATAGTGGAAGTTCATTCATTTCCATTTTCAAACGAGAAAGAACCCAAGTAACATTGTTTTTTAACAAATGTTCGATGGAGAAACCCAATTGCAGTGCACTATTTCCAGCGGTTTCTTGAAGAAAATTACCTAAGGCTGGGATACTTAATTTACCGTCAGCATTAACTTCATTGGATCGAATTTTAAAACGTTCAAATAGTGAGGGAACTATATTCATAAATACTAAACCTGTGTTTAATTCCGATTAGAAGCGAAAAAGATACTTGATTTAGGATAAAGAGCTGAGGAATAATTGTAAAAACTGATTTGAAGTAAAAGAATATGATCATCTGATTTCTGATTGTGTTTATTCAAAATACTTGACAGTATAATCTAGGCTCGTCTTTTCTATCCTTTTACCAAAAAATGATACTCAATTTTTATCATAGACTAAGTTTGAACCCACTTCAAATAATCGAATATTTCGGTTTAAATTCGTTTAAATCGTCTTCAATCATTGATTAATTTGTTGAAATTGATTTTAAAGTAAACTCTAGTCAGCTAATCAATCAATTGGGAAATAAATCTTATAGTTCTCATCGCCAAAGTAAGAAACATCTTGTTGGCTTGATTGAAAAGCCGCAAAAACAAGTGCTAAAGCATCGGTAACATCATCTTTTGCAAATAAGGTTCGTTTATGCATTTTTATAAAAGAATTAACTACTTCTGAGCAAGTTAAATAAGAATCTAGAAATTCTAGTCGTTGAATAAATCCGATTTCCGTTTTCTTTGACTCAAAATAATCAGGACGCCAAGACTGAAATAAATATTCAGGATGTGATTCTTTGATAAACGATTTTAAGTCAGGGTTCTGCTCTAGGAATTCATCAGCTTCTTTAATTTTTGGGCAGATATTCCAACTTTGAATAGAAATTTTTTTCCCAGTTTGCTCAAAATTTAAGTTTGATGCTTCTTGATACGTAGTAGCATAAACTGCGCATTTAATTGGTGTTGCAAAAGCACTTGCCCCTTTTTTACCCAACGCTTTTCGTAGTTGTTTATCGCAAAAACGTTCTTCCGTTTCAGATAAGCCAAGGGGAATGTCGATCCAAATCGTGTTTAAGTTTGAAAAGTCTAAATGGTTTCTTAGGTCAAATAGAGTTGGTAAACGTGAAACGTTAAGTTCAAATCCTAATGAATTTCTTTGAAAGGTTGCTAAAATCCATCCTGTTTTACATCCGTCAATCCCATAAAAAATGTTAGGTTGATTAACAAAATCAGAAGGCATTTAAGAATCGGCTTGGGTTTATGTGATGTTTTCTTTGCATGGTAGAAAATTGCATTCATAGTAGAACTGTCGTTGTCTTCAAATTCACTCTATATGGCATTCAATTAATTGAAATAAGTGAAAATTTATTGAAATATACGTCAAATGGGTTATTGTTCTTGTAAACTTCACTCTATATTTTTTTGTAGAAACATACTAATTAAACGTTTCAATCGAATTTATACAACGACAAGATAACACGATTAATTATTATTTAGGGGATATTGCCGCTTGTTAGAAGACAGGTGGCATTTTTTTTACAAGACAAAAAACTTTGAAAAAGAACATGAATGTTGAAAGTGATTCACGTATTTTTGTCTCGCCTCTAAATTTATATCAAACTATGCAAAAAACTGACTCAGAGGATTTATCAAAAAATGAAAATCCAAGCTCTAAGAAAAGACTTGGGCTGTTAGGAATAGCTGGACTTGTTTTTTTTACTGTTAAAGGTTTATTATGGTTAATTATTCCATTATTAATTGCAAAAGGGTGCATTGCTGATTGATTTTAAAACTTAATTTAACATTCTGTTTTAGTTCGCATAATTAGTCAATTAGTGTTCTAAATTAAAGTTGTGATTTAGTTTGTTCATTCTTACAACGGAGCCAAACCAGAAAGTCGTTATTTTCGGTTTGTACCCTTCAAAATCCTGCGATTTCGTTGATTCGTTTACAGAAAACAATTTTTTGGAGTTCGCAATTGCAAAGAAAATTGGCTACAAAAATGTTTCAGATGTTAATTATGTGTCTAAAAAAGGCAATTTTACAGATTTAACTTTCGGACTTCGTTTCTATAAAAAAGGCAGTGATTTCGCAAAGAAACGGTCATCCTGTGCCCTGCCACGCTTCGAAGAACCACAAAGTGCTATCTCTGTCCAAAATCTTATTACGCAACTATCATATTTTTTGAATAGATTGGTTCTAAGGCTGAGATGCTGGGTCGAAGCCCCGCAAGACCAAATAACATAGATGAACTAAGCTCTATAGGTTGCGAATAAGCTCTTGTTTTCATTCATTATGCTACATAAAATCGTTAACAAAATAATTCACTTTACAAAATGTCAAAGTCCGAAACTTGAGTTGCAGATTGTACCCTATCAAATTGATTGAAATCGCCGATTTTTTAACGAAAACTATTTTTAAGTTTAGTTTAATAATTAATTTACAATACTTTAAAAAAAGGTTGCGAAATGAGTACCTTATTTAAATTTAGATGTTATCGTTATTGTGACAGGATTAAAGATATTAAAATCAACGTGTTAATAACATCTTATATTAACGTTTAATAGAGTAACTGATAAAGAATATGTATAAAAAAAGAGGTTTTATTTTCTTCTTGTTTTTTCTTTATTTAGGAAAAATATCTGCTCAACATATCACAATTTCAGGATATGTAGAAGATTTGTCAAGTGGGGAAAAGCTAATCGGAGCAAATGTTTATGAGCCAGTAAGGCAAGTGGGAACCGTTACAAACTCGTTTGGTTTTTTCTCTCTTAAAATTCCAGATTACACGCAAGAACTTTTCTTTTCTTATGTAGGATACGAAAAGAAAATTGTAAAACTTGCTGGAAATGATTCGAGTTTAACCATTCAGTTAGCTCCTTTGGCAGAGTTAGACGAGATAGTCGTTTATGGGGAAGAAATTGTTCCAATCGAAAATAGAACGTCGATGAGTCGAATAACAGTTCCTGTTTCACAGATCAAAAAAGCCCCAGCTTTACTTGGCGAAGCAGATGTATTAAAAACAATTACCTTGTTACCTGGCGTTCAATCGGGAAGTGAAGGTTCAGCTGGAATGTATGTTCGAGGAGGAAGCCCAGATCAGAATTTAATTTTATTAGATGGCGTTCCTGTTTACAATGCAAGTCACTTATTTGGTTTTTTATCGGTTTTTAATTCAGATGCTATAAAAAATGTAACTTTGCATAAAGGAGGATTTCCTGCACGATTTGGTGGGAGACTTTCTTCCGTATTAGAAATAGATTTAAAAGATGGAAATAAGAATGAGTTTCATGGAAGTGCTGCATTAGGAATTGTTTCTGGTCGGTTAATGCTTGAAGGACCAATTGGAAAAAAAACTTCCTATATGATTTCTGCACGAAGATCTTTAATTGATATTGTAGCTAAACCACTTATTGAATCAGAAAATACGGATGATAATAAAGCTTTTGGTGGTTACTATTTTTATGACCTGACTGCGAAAGTAAATCATACGTTTTCATCAAAAAGTAGATTGTTTCTTTCATTATATACGGGAAAAGACAGATTTTACAGTAATACGTTTAATCGATATACGTATGATGATCCTGGTAATATTAAAGAAATTAGTACAAATGAGTCGAATTTTGATTTAAACTGGGGAAATATAACTTCAGCACTTCGTTGGAACTATGTCATTAATAATCAATTATTTAGTAATACAACTTTAACGTTTTCTGAATACGGTTTTACAATATTCGCAGACTCAGAAGACAAGAATGTGCTTAAGGTTCCACAAAAACCAGACAGTTTAAATAGAAGTTATTATAATCTAAATAATCGGTCTGGTGTTCGTGATATCGCCTTAAAAATTGACTTCGATTATTTACCAAATCCTAATCATACAATCCGATTTGGTACATCTGCAACTTTACATCGGTATTCACCAGAAGCCACACAAATTGTGGATCAATCAACTGAAATGAAAACCGATACCACTATTAATTTTGAATTAGCACCCACTTTATATGCACAAGAAATGGACGCATATATTGAAGACGAAATTGAATTATCCGATTCGTTTTCATTAAATATTGGTCTAAGAGGTTCAGTATATCAAAGTAGAGGAGATACCTATTATTCCATTGAACCTCGTGCTTCCTTTAGAATGTTACTGCCATATTCTGTAGCTCTAAAAGGCGGTTATTCATATATGAGACAATATGTCCATCTTTTAACAAATGTAAGTATAAGCTTGCCAACCGATTTATGGATACCATCGGGTGAGGGAATAAGACCTGAGGAAGCTCATCAAGTGGGAATTGGCTTGGCAAAGTCTGTCGGAGATGGCGTAGAGCTTAGTTTTGAATCCTATATGAAATGGATGAATAATTTGATTGAATACAAAGAGGGAGCACAGTTTTTAGGCTCTAACTCCACCTTAGGCAGTCAGATTGAATCTGGAGGTTTTGGTCGTTCGTATGGATTTGAGTTTTTAGTGCAAAAAACTACTGGAAATACAACAGGCTGGATTGGCTACACTTTATCATGGGCTGACCGACGATTTGATGCGTTTAATCAAGGAAAACGTTATCCCTATAAGTATGATCGACGCCACGATTTTTCGGTAATTGTTTCTCATCAATTAAAAAAAGGAATTGATGTATCGGCCGTTTGGGTATTTAGTTCAGGTTTGAACCTGACTCTACCCCAAAAGAAATATGATAATCCGAATAATTATTTACCCGGAAATAATTATTACCAAAGCCCTTGGGTTTACACTTACGAAGGTCGAAACAGTTATAGAATGGAAAATTATCATCGCTTAGATCTTTCTATCGATTTCAAAAAGAAAAAAAAATATGGAATGAGAACTTGGTCAATGGGTTTTTATAATACCTATAGCCGTTTAAATCCATTTTTCATTTACGTGGATCCCGGTTTTGAAGGAAGTGCGGTTAAACAAGTTAGTATTTTCCCAATAATACCTTTTTTAAGTTATCAGTATGAATTTTAATAAAAAATTACCCCATCTATTTCTGATTTTACTACTCATTTCGTGTGGTGACATGGACTTTGTAAAAGATATTGAAGTTGAGTTGGGTTCAGGTCCAGAAGAATTGGTACTAAATGCAATAATTGAACCTAATAAACCTTTTTCAGTTCAACTTTCTTTAACTCAATCGGTTTTAAATGATAAATATCCAACTTTTTTGAATAATGCAGTGATGCTTTTACAATCTAATGGACGAAGCATAGACACCTTGAAACATAGTTTTGGTAACTATTTCAGCGATTTATTTCTAGAGCCATATAATTCTTATCAATTAGTAACACAAGTTCCCGGTTTTGAATCTGCAGAGGCAACAATAGAATTTCCACCAAAAGCATATATCTCTGATGTAATTTCAAATGAAATTACGATTCAGGAAAGTGGCGGATATTCATATAAAGCATTAGCAATCAACTTTAATTTGCACGACACTCCTGGAAATTCTTTTTTCATCATGATGATTAAAAACAAAGAAACAGATCAATTTGAATATTGGACAAGTCGAGACGCTGTTTTTGTACAATCTGGTGCAGGTGTTATTAGTGGAGATAATACCATAGATGAAATTGTTGTGTATGATTATATCTGGGTTAGCGATGAGTTATTTACGAATTCACAACGTGCTATAACTGTGAATATCCCGATCTATTTCTCCGATTTCGAATCTTTTACTGCTGAGTATAATCTAGTTTTATATAGCATAACGGAAGATTATTACAATTTTTTAAGACGCTTTGAACTTCAGGAAAATACGCGAACAAATCCTTTTGCAGAACCAGTTGAAGTTTTTGGAAATGTGAAAAATGCACTAGGAATTGTAACTGGAATTCAAGCTTTAAATTATACGGTGCGTTATACAAATGTGGTGAACGAATGATTAGTCGAATAGTATTTATAGTAATAGTTTTTAGTCAATTTGCTGGAAAAACATTATTTGCGCAAGAAGATTTAAATCTGGAAATAAATAATATTATTGAATTTAATTCGAATTCGATTGAATATATTTATCCTACTGAAACAGGTTATTTTCTTGTTCAAAACTCAAGTAATGTGTTTAGTTGGGTTAGTGAAAGCTCTTACCAAAAATCAAAATCTGGGTTTAAAGCTTCCGTTAAAAAAGTAATAAAGGAAGAAACATCGTTTTTAGTTGCTGGATTAATGACGACGTATCCCTATGAATTTTTTGGTGAAATGATTGAACGAGGAACGGGAAATGTAGTGCGATTATTCCCCGATGGAACCTATGAAACATTTGGTTCTGGAGTAAATGGAACCGTTCGAGATATGGTTTTATGGAACAATTCGCCTGCTATGGTAGGCGATTTTACAAAATCTGGAAATCAAGAGGTGCAGAAAGTCGCAATATGGAATGCTCTTACTGCTAAATGGACATCAATACCATTAACACAGAACGATGATGTTAGAGCTATAGCGGTTTTAGATTCTAAATTAATCGTTGCAGGATTATTTAAACGTGAATCGAATAAAAGCTTTGCCGCCATAAATTGGGATGGCTCAAATTCTCAATTAATTGGGCAAGAATTGGATCAAGTAAATGTAGTACAAGCACTGCAAATAGGCTCAGATCTCACTTTATTAGGTAATTTTAAGTTTTTCAATTCTGATACCGTTTATCAAATGATTCAGCTTAGGCAAAATGTTTGGAAACCTCTGAAAAACCCAAATGGAATTGTTGAAGAAATGATTGAATTGAATTCGCAATTGTATGTTCGTGGAGAATTTAGCCGTAAATCCTATTTAGCAAGTTATCAAAATGAAGATTGGGTTTATCCAGTTAATCAGCCAAATAATCTTATTTATTCTTTTTCCGTTGATGAAAAAAAAGGATCACTTTTGCTGAATGGTTCATTTTCAAAAATAGGAACTACAGATACGAAATACATTGCAAGATGGAGTGAGAACACTGTTTCAGCAATTAATTTACAAGACTCCATACTTCAGAGCTATTCAAGACTAGATAGAGCAGAAATAGCCTCAGATGGCACAAGTTTTGGAGTTTTAACTACGAGTAACTCTAATAAATTTGGAAATATAAATGGTTATGAAATTAATTATTTTTCAACCCAAGGGGTTTTTTTGTTCAATCAAGAAATGTCACGTTTATATCCAAGTTTTGATTATTTGTATAGTTCTATTACACAGAGTTCTTTGGCAGGTTCAAATGGGTTTTATTACCTGAATGCAAGTGGAGCCTACTATGAAGGGAATGTACTCTTTAAGATAAGTCGGAGTTTACGAACTATGGATGTTTGGTACGAGGATGTTGTTAAAAACAAATCAGATATTACAAGTGCTTGGTTTCCCGTAATTGGTAAAGAAAATCAACTCGCTTTGAGTGTAGGAGGAAACGGTTCAGAAGCTATTGTTATGTACAAAAATGATGAACTCTCATTTGTATCTGATTATGAAATAAAGAATTATTTTTCAAATAACTATTTTAAAAGGGTATTTTATTATGGAGATATGCTCTGGAAAAATAATGACTTAGTTCTTTTTGTCTCGAAAAGTGACCGCTACAAAGGAAGCAACTTAAGTGCTGGCCTAGCCTTAGTCGAAAAAAATGAACCCCAATTCTATCCCTTTCCTACAACACTAAACTCGAGTTATTCGTTTGGGGCACTTTATGATTGGGCAGGTGATGAAATTCTGGTCATATTGAATGAAAATTCATATACTAAAGTTAATAATATTTATTTACTATTTAATACAAAAACAAAGACTTACAGAGATTTTCCTTTAACAATTCAATTTGAATCATTTCAGACAGTTTCTAAAGGTGATTTAGTTTTTATAACGGGTATGTCATTAAAAATAAATTCAAAATCGGCTGCTTTTTTTGTCTCCGATGGGGAAAAATTATATTTACCCACCAATACTTCAAATTCTGATTATTCCCCAAGCTCAATTTCAATAGCAGATGATGGAACCTTCGCTTTTTATCCTGCTTCTTTGTTAACCAATGATGACCAAAATAGCAGTGGAATTGCCATAGGAACTATAAATAATTTACCCATTCAAAAAGAGAAGATAGAAGTTGAGGAAAAAGCTAAAATTTCAATTTACCCAAATCCTTTTAATCCAGAAGCAACTCTTTCAATTGAAATGAACTCGAATTCTTATACAGTAATTAACATTTATGACAGTTTAGGTCGGTTCATGACTCGCTTATATTCGGGAGAATTAAGAGCTGTGAAATATGATTTTCGAATACATGGAACTCATTGGGCTAGTGGAGTTTATATTTATCAAATTCAGACGAATTCTTCTCTCCAAACAGGAAAATTAATGCTGATTAAATAAAAAAAACTGACCCCAAGGTGTTTAAACAGTATCTAAAATCGACACAGATGCAAAAACTCAATCTTTGAATATTATAAGTTAAACAATCATGATTGGCTTCAGATTAAGCGAAAGTTGCTAATTAAAACTTATTTAACCTTAGCTATTAAAACCGTAACATCATCGTTTTGATCTGTTCCTTCACTCCATTTTTCTCCAATTGAAACCATTAGCTCAGCAACATTTTGAGCTTTTGCTTTTCTACGAGTGTCAAGTTTGCCATATAATTTGCCGAATCCTCGAATCAATTTATGTAAACGGTTATTTCCTAATGCTTCGCTTTTCGAGTTTAAACGCTTTGGTAGTCCATCAGAATGTAAAATCACCAAATCATCAGTAAATAAATCGATATCAATTATCGAGTATTTTTGTGTTGAAGAAGCTCCTAGAGGCAAAGTGTCCAGCTCAAATTCTTCTACGGATCCATTTGCACGTAGTATATAAATTGGAGGAATTGCTCCACCAGTTAATTGTAAATGAATGCCTTGTTGTCCTTCGATTTTGGAAAAATGAGCCAATGCTAAAGCCATGAATACTTCTTTATCTAAAGTAAGCTCATGTATGGTTTTATTAAGAAATTCTGTACTTGGTTTTATTCCACTTATTAATGAGTGAATTAGTGCTGCTTTTGTTGAGGCAACAAGCAAACCTGCATCATGGTCTCTTTTTGATGCATCACCGATTACTATTGTTAAATCGTTTTCATTGCGTTCAAGGAAATCGTAATAATCTCCATCTGATTTAGCAAGCGTTTTTTGAATCGCTGAAATGTCAATTAATTGATTTTCAGGAACACTTTTAGCTTGAAAATACGACTGAAGTTCTGCTTCTTGTATCAATACTTCAGGCTCTGCAACAATTTGTTTTCTACCTAATTCCTGCAATTCTGCTTGTAATTGAGCTGTTTTTGAACGCAATTCAGCCGTTTCTGCTCTTAATTTTGATTTCTCAAATTCTGTGCCAGCTTGTAAGCGCTTTAAATTATCATCAGATTGTTTATGTTCGTTGGCTTTTGCTTTATCAGAGATATATTTTGTGAATAAGATTAGTGCAAGCAAATAAACGATATAGGAATACCAAGAGTCAACTAATCCTGACTTTACTTTAAAAGGAAGAACCAAAGGTTTGGAATACTGATCAAAAATGTCAACGGCGCGAATTTCTAAAGTGTAAACTCCACTAGGCAAATGACTAAATTCTTTAAAGGATGCCTTACTTAATTTTGACCACTTTTCGTCTAAATTCGAAAATCTAAACTGATAGTCATCATTTCCATTTGCATCGAAATTTGCATTAGAAAATGAAATTCGAAGGTTTTTATAATCTGATGGAAGTTCTAAAATCATTGTTGTGTCGATTTTACCCCAGCCATTATAATACTGCACAGAATCATTAACGATAATTTCAGTAAGTATTAGTTGTCCTGCTTCAGGCGCTCTGTTAGCGTAACTTGGATTTATTCGATATAATTTATCAGAATGACCAAGCCAAATTGTTCCATCACTATCTACATAATTTGCTGATAAATTTAGATTATCTAAAACATCTACCTCTGTTGGGATTCGCTTATATTCATTTGCCCCAATTCGTCTATAAGCGTAAGTCCTTCGTTCACTATCACTTAACCAAAATTCTTCTGCGCTGCGTTTGAAAATCATACTGGTGCGTTTTGCGTTTCCTTTTAGCGTTGGTGATTGTAGTTTATAAAAACCTTGAGTGTCCTCGTTAAAACCATAAATCCCATCACTTGAAAGAAATACAACCTGATCTTCGATTTGTGCAACATCAAGCCAAGAATCAGGCAAGCCATTACTGGTATCAAACGAAACAATTTTACTAGTTTTTAAATCTTCACTAAAATCTACTCGCTGCGTTCCACTTGATCTAAGTCCGAGCCATAAACGACCTTTTTTATCCCATTCCATTGAACGAACTTCATTTTTTGAGTTGTCCATATTTTTTAAATCAGGATTGGTAGGATTATTAATATCTAATAAGAAAACACCTTCTTTGCGTCCAACTACATATTTATTAGAAACGGTGGGAATTGGAGAAATACAAAATGAGGACATTCGGTCTAAAAATTGAAGAAAGCCATTTCTATAAAGGACTAAACCTTCATCAGCTGCAATAATTAATCGTGAATTAGAGGCGTCAATATCCCAAATTTTTGAAATGGGTAAGCGTAACTTTACAAACCCTTTTTCCAATGCATCTTTGCCTCTAAAAACAGAAACGCCTTGGCTTGTAGCAATATAAAGTTGATCAGAAAAACGTGTAATTCCATTAACCGAGCCAGAAATACCCATGTTTTCACCAAATTGACTAATAGAAAGATGTGTTGAAATGCGTGTTAATCCTTGTTCTGAAGCGAGCCAAATTGCGCCAGTATTCATTTCCTCATATAAACTTATAATGGTGTTATCAATAAGACCATTTTTCATTGTTAAATGGGAAATAACGTCCATTTGTTCATTAAATAAATACAAACCATTATTGATTGTTCCGATTGCCACATTTCCATTCGACAGTTTAAGTGTATTCGAAATCTTATCTCTTTTGAGCTGGTTTTTTAAGGTATTATTCTGTGAAATTAAACCTTTTTGATTCAGAATGAAGAAACCATCTGCTTCGGTTATGATAAATAAATCTGTTCCTGAGTCTGCTAAAATTCCGGTTATTTTATATCCCGATAAAGCTTGAGAAAATGGAATTGCTGTGAGCGTTCCTTTTTTATATTCTAGGAGCCCTTGAGTTTCATCAAGAACAAAATAACGTTCATAAACTTTGAAAGATTTTATAAATCGTTTTTCAGAACGCTGACTTATTACAACTTTTTCATCCCAAGAGAAAAAACCAGTATCGTGTTTAAAGATAATGGCATTCTCATGTTCTGCAATTTCAGAAACATCAGATAATTCAGCTTCTGATAGGCCCGTTAAATGACGAAGAGATACAAATTGAAGAGAACCATTTTCAGTTGCATCTAAGTAGCCGAAATCACCTTTTAAGCCAACATAAATTCGATTGTTACTTGCACGGAATACCACACGAACGCTTGATTTAGAGCGTAATAGAGACCAGTTTTCACCATCAAATGTTAAAAAGCCATCACCATTTGCACTAATTAAACGGCCATCAGGAAATTGGCTAATTGACCAGTTTTGAGGAAATGCTTTGTAATCGTTTGGGGTAAAATTTTGTGTTAATGGAAGCCCAAGTTCAGTATAAATAGTATTTTGAGCAGATAAAACAGGATTATAAAGTACATTAAAAAGAATTGCGCTTAATAAATAAGTAAAACAAAATTCTTTTAATTTAAACGAAAAGAGAGAATAGGGCAATTCGCAAAAACTCTTATTCTTTTGAAATTCACTCAATCTAATTTTATTCAAGTTTATAAATCTGCAAAGCATAGTAAGAAATATCAATCTCGTTTAAGAATTTGTTTTTATTCACTTCTTCAAGTTTAATAAATTCAAAGGTACGTTAAAAATACACTTGAAAATATCAATTGTTTTTCACTTATACACAGACTTTAATTGATAAAAGGAACGAAGAAAGAGAAATGATATAAAGATAAATTAAGTTTCGATTGTGTTTTGAATGTTCAAAGCGAAAATGGAAACTTACTTTTGGTTATTTTCTTATCTAAAAGTATAAAAAAGCTTAAAACCTGATTTTTGTTTACTTTTAGATGAATACGAAAATCTTTGAAATACCTATTCATTTCCAAATCAATCAAAGTGTGTAGTTTAAAGTATCGCCAAAGATTTTTTAGAACTACCATTCAAGAAAACAAATTAGCTCAGGCATGTCGCAAACAGTCATTCAAATACATTATCCATATTTCAGAAATAATGACTATCAATTACTTGATTGTGGGAATTTTGAAAAGTTGGAACAATTTGGTCCCTATATTTTCAGAAGACCAGAGCCGCAAGCAGTATGGGACAAAATATATACAGAAGCAGCATGGGAAAAAGCGGATGCTATTTTTACAGGAGATTCGCCAACAGAGGGCAAATGGAATAAAAGAACTCCAGTAAAAGATCGTTGGGAAATTCGATATCAATCTGATTTACTCGATTTTAAAATGCGTTTAGCAACGACTGCATTTAAACATGTGGGGATTTTCCCAGAACAATGTACGAATTGGGAATTTATAGCAGAATCGGTAAAAAAAGTTAAAAAGCCCGAACCGAATGTTTTAAATCTATTTGCTTACACAGGTGGTGCAACTTTAGCGGCAAGGCAAGCGGGTGCATTTACCACTCACGTTGATTCCATAAAACAAGTCGTTACTTGGGCGAATGAGAATGCTGGTTTAAACTCAATGGATAACATTCGGTGGTTGGTTGAAGACGCGGTTAAATTTGTTCAAAGAGAAGCAAGAAGGGGAAATACCTATAATGGAATTATTCTCGATCCTCCTGCTTATGGACACGGACCAAAAGGGGAGAAATGGAAATTAGAAGATCAAATTTTAGATTTGATGAAAGAAGTTGCAAAAATTTTAAATCCTGAGCAGCACTTTTTGGTCTTAAATACCTATTCTCTAGGGTTCTCAAGTTTAATCGTAAAAAACTTATTAGATCAAACCATGAAAAAAGGAACACAAAACGACATTGGTGAAATAGTTTTAAAAGCGAAATCAGGAGTTTTATTGCCTTTAGGAGTCGTTGGTCGAGTTTCTTGTAATCTGTAATCTAGACAGAATGGTAAAAACAGTAATCTTAGCATATCTATTTACAATTTGCTTTGTGTGGAATCTTTCGGCTCAGTACAAATTGTTCCCAAATTATTTGAACATTCAAAATGGATTATCAGATAATCAAATTTTAGGTGCACTTGTAGATGAAGAAGGTTTTATCTGGATGGCTACAAGTACAGGGTTAAATCGATTTGATGGAATTGAAAATACCATATTTAATCACATTCCATTCGATTCAACGTCATTATCGGATGATTTTTTAGTTGCATTGATACAAGACAAAAAAGAAAATATTTGGATTTTACCAAAATCAGGCGGAATAAATAGATTTAATCCAAAAACGAAAAAAGTCGAACGGTTTCTAAAAGGATATACAAAAGAAAATGAGTTGATAGATTTACCACCTATGATCTATGTTGTTGAATTGGAGAACGGAGTGCTTTGGTTTATATCACATACAGGCCTTTATAAATTTGATGAGAATAAAAATAGAATAATACTAGAATTTACAAATATCGAGAAATATTTTAGAATAAGGAATAATAGAAAATCTTTATTTATTCAAAGTTGGCAAGGAAGTCTGTCAATTTATTATCCAGAAACAAAAAAATTAATAAAACTAGAAATACCGGAAGAGATTAGTGTCAATTATGATTATGATATTAGTTTAAGTAGAGAAAATGAGTTTATTATTTACAGACAAAATCATCTATATATTTTTGAAGAGAATACACAAAAAATAAAATATAAAATTTCATTCGAAAAGGATATCAAAAATATTCATTTCGATGAGGATAAAGCTGAAATTAAAGTCATTACAGTTGATTTTGCTATTTATACAATAGATTTAGAATCCTTTGAGAAACAAACACATACAGTTGAAATTGCTAATACTTCACTTCCCGAATTTGTTATCATAAATAATATAATTAACTACTCTGATAATCTATTATTTATTTCAACATTTAATTATGGACTTATTAAATTAGTAAAGGAAAAAACATTTTTTAAAACGGTTAGATCCGATAAATCAGAATCTGATCATTTGTTCAATAAAAGTATTCGATCAATTCTTCCATTAAATGATTCTTTAGTACTTATTGGGGGCTATAATGCTTTCGAGATGTTTAATCGAAAATCAAAGAATTCTCAATTAATAACCTATAATGCTGATCCAAAATTATATAAATCTGTTGGAGTTGCACATTCAATAATTCGAAATACTTTTAATCCTGATGAAATTGTTGTAGGCTCAGAAGGCGAAGGAATGTTTGTTTATAATTGGCGCAAAGATGAAATAAGTATATTCTCAAAAGATGCACAATTACACCATAAATTTATTCGAAATTTCGCTTTAATATCAAATAGGTATTTGATAACAAATTATTCTTTATATCTAATCGTTTATGATTTAAAAACGAAAAGTATTGCTAACATTCCAAGTGATATTTTAAAACCAATAATTAATGTGGATGTTATTGTTGCAGATAATGATGACAATTTGTGGATAGCCCAAAAAAAAGGGACAGTAAGTCGGTTCGATAATACATTTCAATTAATAGAGCAGATTCAAGTTTTAGATTCTTTATCAACCGTTTCCAATTCAATTAATAGTATCTTAAAAACTAAAGATAACACGCTATTTTTGGGTACTAATTTGGGTTTAATTCGATATTCAGATAATAAAAAAACGATATTTCGAGTAAATAATGGACTCCCAAATAATACGATAAATGCTCTATTAGCCGATAAAAATGAAAATATTTGGTTAAGTACAAATTATGGGATTTCAGTGTTTGGGTTAAAGACAAATACATTTTTCAATTTTACTAATGAAGCGGAATTACAAGCTACTGAATTTAATCGATTTGCCTTTGCTTCCTATAATCAAGAGTTGTTTTTTGGAGGGGTGAATGGCTTAACGTTTTTTAATCCTGAAGAATTTAGACCAACTAATAAAACATACCCAGTTTATATCGAAACTATTGAAACCAATAAACAAAAGATTAATGTGTTAGATAGTAAAAATGATTCCAAAAAAATGGAGTTTAGCTATATAGAAAATCCAATTTCAATCCATTTTACTAGCCCAGATTTTGAAGAGAATTCATTAAGTAGATTTTATTTTAAGTTAGAACCGATAAACACCGATTGGCAGCTTATTGAGCAAGAAAGATTTATTCAGTTTCAAAATTTAAGTGCGAGAGATTATACCTTTTCACTAGTTTACTCAACAGTTGTACCAAATAAAGATAGTTTTGTATCAAAGTTGAAATTTGAAATTAAGCCACCTTTTTATGATACAGTTTACTTCCAATTAGGGGTGATTTTAGGAATTGTATTTTTAGTAAGTTATTATTTTTATTCAAAGAATAAGCAATTACTTTATGAGTCAAATGTTCAAAAAACCTATACCCAAAAATTACTGAGTTTGCAAGAGCAAGAAAGAAAGCGTATTGCAGATGCTTTACACGATAGTATAGGTAATCAACTCATGTTGGTAAAAATGAATCTTCAATTTGAAGAAAATTCATTAAACATTGATCAAAATACAGTGGAGAATTCAACAATGAGTTTGTTAAATGAAACTATTAAAGAAATTCGGAAAATATCGCATGATTTACACCCGCATTTGTTAGTGAAAATCGGCTTGTCTAAGTCAATAAGAGCGCTAGTGGAGTCTATCTGTAAGGTTTCAAGCATTAAGTTTGATGTTATGATTAATGAGGTAGATTCCAATATAGGAAAAGAGGATGCTCTCATTTTGTATCGTTTTATTCAGGAATCAATTACCAATTTATTGAGATATTCAAATGCTACCCATGTTAGATTGAACTTATTTAACGAATCGAATTACATGATATATGAGTTAATAGACAACGGAGTAGGTTTCAATTATAGTGATTTAATGAGCAAATCGGATGGTTTAGCATTTAGAAGTCTTAGAGAAAGGGCCAATATTCTACATGCACAGATAAGTATTGAATCAAGCCCGAAAATTCAAACACGTATATTATTAAAAATTCCTTTTATTGATAAAAGTGCATAATAACACTAAATTATTAGTTACAACAGATGGACTTATCTCCGATTTTAAAGTGTATTTAACTAAGTTCTTGAAATTAATTTTTTTTTAATAAATAGTCATTTACGAAAAGGAATCGTTAATTTGAGATAAAGAGCTATTGTTTTATCCTTCAAAAGGAAGACAGTATTAAAGGTAAGTTTATTAGTACAAAGAACATGGTAGAAAATAATATCACAATTCTTTTGGTTGAAGATCATCCTCTTTTTAGAATTGGGCTCAAACAAATTTTAAGTAATCGTTTTCCAGAATCAGAAATTTATGAAGCAGAGAGTGTTTCAGTTGCTAAAATCTTATTATCGAAAACAGTTTTTGATGTCATTTTTTTAGATTTAAATATCGGTGAAGAAAGTGGCTTAGATTTTTTAAAAGAAATTAAAACCTCGAAAATCGCCTCAAAATGTATCATTTTGTCCATGTATAATGATTCTTGGTTGGTTAAAGAATCGATGAATTCAGGGGCATCGGCTTATTTGTCTAAAGATTCCCTAAGTGAGGAGATTTTTCAAGCTCTAAATATGGTAATAAAGGGGAAAAAATATGTGAGTCAATCTGTTTTAGAAATGATTACTATTCAAAAAGATGAAGGTGAAGATGACGTTTCGCAGTTGTTAGATTATTTAACTCCAACAGAAAAACGCATATTATACATGGTAGCCGATTCGATGACTTCAAAAGAAATCGCAGGGAAATTAGGGGTGAATCATCGAACTATCGAAAATCATCGCACAAATATTTGTACGAAATTAAATTTATCTGGCGTCAATTCACTTATGAAATTTGCCTTAGCTAATAAAACAAGATTGAATTTAAATTAATAAGCCTTCTTTTTAGTGATTTAGAAAAGTATCAATAGAGGAAAAAATCATTTTCCAAATAGTAACTTGATTAAAGCATGTGTAATGCTACATGAATTTTTAGGGTAATCCTACTTAGAAGATTAACAAAACCTTGTTATAGATTAACACATAAATAAATGTATAATAATACATTTCGTACGATTCGCTTCAATTGAAATAATAATAATATAATATAATACAATGATTAATAAGGTTTTAGTAGTAGATGATCATAAGGTAGTTCGTTATATGATTAATCAATACTTAAATAAAGTAAAGGTCTGCAACTCAATTTTTGTTGCTAGTAATTTAAAAGAAGCAAAAGAAATTATTCAGACAGAAAACCCTGAAATCATTTTGTTGGATATCAATCTAGGTGATGAAAATGGAATTGACTTAGTTAGAAGTGTTCAATATGGTAATCAAACTGGGCGATTCATCATCTTGAGTATGCTAACTGATGAGTGTTTAGTAAAGGAAGCTTTTAGACTCGGGGCTTCTGGTTATGTGTCTAAATATGCTTCATTTTTTGAATTACAGTTTGCTGTAGAAACCGTTAGCCGTGGAAATAAATATATAAGTACAGATATAAAAATGAATGTTATACCTGTGTAGTACTACACGAATTTAGTATGTAAACCTACTCTTATAAATCTGCGCAAAATCATCGAAATTAAAGTAAAGTATGGTTCAGACAGTCTTAGTTCAAAACAATTTTAGAAGTGAAACATCTAGAAATTGCAAAACACTAGGATGAATTAAATGTAAAACTAAAGAAAATCTTGCATCAATATCAGTTAAAGCCGCTGATTTGGATGTTTTTGGGATAATAGTTCTTGCAAATTGAGCAGGAATGAATGGCGTACCAAACCGTTGCTCAGAAGGGCAGCGGTTGGATTTTTTAAAAAATATAGAAATCTTCGACCCAGAAGTAGCTCCAAAACATAGGTTAATAAACACGTCGGTGTTTGTTAGCCTATTTTTTTTGAGTGAAGTGTGTTTTATCACTTTTATACCTTACTCAAGTTATTTGTAATTCCTTTTTAATTCAATTCGTCATATTTAGTAATATGACTCGGGTCAATTTCAACTAAAATGGAATACACATTTAATTTCATTCCGATTTCGGCGTCCAAAAAAATAGAAGTTAGCTCACGGTATTTGGTATTGAAAAATAAATCGAAAGGATACAACTCAGTGATTACCTTTCTGTTTTCTTTTATTTTTTCTAAGGCTACGTAAATGTTTTTTCTAGCTAATTCTGGATTTTGTGTGAATAAGTCTAATCCTAAACGATGATAATTGTAGAAAGCCGAACGTAATCCTTCATAATTCGCGGTTGTAATATTCTGAATTAAAACAGCCCGACCTTGTCTTGTTGTTCTTGACCAACCTGGAGAATTAGATGTATTGGCTAAATCGTGTATCGCATTTGCTTTGTTTAAATATTTTGTACCACCCAAATTTGAAAAAGTATCATTGTCGTAACCTAATATCAAATAGATATAAAAGTCGATCAAGGATGCAATGTCATCAAATTGAAATTCATCGTGAATAAAAACTCGATTTGGGGGATAAGAAAAGCTCCAATTGTTATCTAATAAAACTAAAATGGGCGTATTTTGTAGAGTTCCATAAATTGGGCGATTCAATTGTACCACAATTGAGGCAGTGAATAACAGATTATCAGTAACCTCATTCAAATTAATTTGAATGGTACAACTGAGACGTTCTTGTTCCTGATAAACATCATCAGTCCATTTGAACGAATTAATGTAATCTTGAATTTGTTTAGCTAAGTTATTTATATGATCAATACCCGTTCTACTAATTCGTTCTTTATTTACACTCACTGTGGCATCAATTTCTTGAGCCTTAAGAACATGAAAAACGAATAGGAAACTAAAAAAAAGTAAAAAAAAAGGTTTATTCACAATGACTTAATTTGACTTAATCGAAAAATGGATGTACTCTAAACGCTTCACTATGTTAGCTATTTTATGCAAATGAATAAATACATTCGTTGTTTACTTTTTGTGATTACCTTTGGCATCAGCACAATCTGTTCTGTTGCACAAATTTCTTATGGATCGCGTGCATCAGCATTAAATCATGCTGTAACAGCATTAGATAATCACGATTGGTCAATTTACGGAAATCCAGCAACCGTTTCAGAAAGTACCAAACAATTTTCTTTTTATTATGTGCGGTATTACGGCATTTCAGAAATCGCAGATATCGCTTTAAGTGCTTCTTATCCAATAAAATGGGGTGTTTTATCAACAGGAATTCATAATTATGGGTTTGAACTTTATCGAGAAACGAATCTTTCTCTTGCATGGATGTATAAATATAATCGGATAAAATCTGCAATAAGAATTCATTATGATTACATCGCTTTTCCTTCACCTTATGGAAGTGCGGGTACAATGGGGCTTGATATTGGAGTTTTACTTCAACTTGCCGATATTCTCGATGTGGGTGCTACAGCTGTTAATATTAACAGACCCCAAATTGGGGTGCAAGCTGAAGATCTGCCGCGTCTAATGACTATTGGTTTTGCTTATAAGCCTCTAGATAAAGGAATTATTCTTTTTGATTTGGTGAAAGATGTACGCTTTCCTCTTTCAGTGCGCTCTGCAATTGAATACACCTTATTAGATGTGCTCATATTTAGAGCAGGAGTTGGAAACGAGCCCATCAATACAACTTTTGGGGCTGGTTTTGTCATCAAAAAAATAAAAGTAAACCTAGCTGTTGAACGACATCAGGATTTAGGTTGGAGTCCGGGAATTGATATTGGATTTAATTGGTAAAGCATGTTTCAATTTTTAAATAAGCAATTAATTGCAGGATTTAGTCTTCTCATTCTAATTTTACTAATCGGCTCTGCAGGATATAAATACATTGAAGGGATGAGCTTTTTTGAAGGGTTTTATATGACCTTTATAACCATAACTACAATTGGATTTGGAGAAGTTCATCAATTAACATCTTATGGTCGATTATTAACAATAATTATTTCGATAATGGGAATTGGAGTAATTGCATTTATTGCAACAAACTCTACTCAAGTCATTTTAGAAGCAATATTCTTCAAAGATCGTTTTTTAAAAAACAGGATAAAAAAAATGGAAAATCATTATATAATATGCGGTTACGGTCGAATTGGAAGACGAATAGTAGAAGAGCTATTGGCAATGGATTTGTCCGTTGTTGTTGTCGAAAATAACGATGCCACTATTGAAATTCTCTCAAAGGCTAATATAAATTACGTTCGAGGAAATGCTCAAAAAGAAGAAATGCTTGCAGATGCAGGAATAGGACGAGCTCGAGCACTTATTTGCACTCTTAGCCGAGATGAAGATAATGTGTTCGTAACTTTAGTCGCCAGAGAATTAAATCCAGATCTGTTTATCTTAGTAAGAACCAATCATTTACACAATACCAAAAAAATCTTGCGTGCAGGAGCTGATAAAGTTATTTCGCCTTATGATATTGGTGCCGATAGAATGGCAAAAGTGATTTTAAAACCTCATGTTGATATGTTCTTAGATCGCTTAACAAAAGGTGATTCGGAAGATAATGCTTTCGATGAAATTCTAATAACAGAGAAAAGTTTATATCTGAATAAAACACTTGGCGAAATTAATCTCAGAAAAAAATATGATGTGTTAATTGTTGCAGTAATTCCAAATGACAATCCCAATAAATTTATTTTTAATCCAGGTGCTAACTATAAATTTCGCATTGGTGATATTTTAATCGTCTTAGGACAAGCCTCTCAAATTAAAGCCATTCGCATAGAGATTTGTAACGATAATCGAACGCAATCAGAACGAAACGACGCTATTGATAAATTCTTAAAACATCTAAGAAAAAATGCTATTAGCGTATGAAAGTAGCATTCTTAGTCATTAGTTTATTCATTTTTATCATACCCAATGGGTATGCTCAGACTACGGATTCCTCAGCTGTATTAGAAAAAGCTGTTGAATATGCTCTAGAAGCATTCGATCCAGAAAACACAACAAATGCTGATGAAATTGCCGAGTATTTACAGTTACTCACCTTGAATCCCTTAAATATCAATAAAGCAAGTCTAGATGAACTACTTAAAATTCCAGGTATAAATTTCAAACTTGCGCAAGAAATTCTGGCATATCGTGAGAAAAAACCGTTTGAAACGGTTGCTGAATTAGCCAAAGTAAAAGGAATAGGAGGCAAAACAGTACAAAAAATAAGTATTTATTTGAGCGTGGGTTCAGTTTTAGATATTCAAAAAGGTTTGTTGTTAAGTAAACGGTTTTGGTTTAACAGAGGCAAAACGGAACACGTTTCGAGAACCTTACGAGTGCTTAATTCGCAAAAAGGTTATGAAATTGATGGCAATTATGCGGGAGATCCATTTCGTGTTTATCAACGGACAACATATTCAAGTGAACATTTATCGATGAATTTGTCTTTGGAAAAAGATCCAGGTGAAGCATGGCGTTCACCTATGGGCTTCGATTACACTTCGATGCACATTGCGGCAAAAGATGTTGGACCAGTGAATTATCTCATTTTAGGTGATTATAGCGTTGCTTTTGGTCAAGGTTTGGTGCTTTGGAACGGGGGCGCTTTTGGGAAAGGAAACGATGTAATTAACGCAGTTTCTAGATCGGAAAGAGGTTTACGACCTTATCGTTCTACTTTAGAATCTGGATTTCAGCGAGGCATTGCTCTTTCATTTGGGAAAACACTCGAAACAACGCTTTTTTTGTCCTCAAAAAAAGAAACAGCTTCAGTTGTGGTTGATGATACGATTCGTTTCCCAAGTGCAAGTGGGTTTCACCGAACAGAAACAGAGTTAGACCGAAGATACAATACTCAAATTGGGATGATGGGAGGCCGATTACGCTACAGTTTTGCACAAGGTTGGATTGGCTTAACGGGTTATTATTTTGAATCAGATAAATATATTTTACCAGCTTCTGGTTTGCAGAATAAATATGCGTTTTCGGGTAAGTCACTGTATGCAAATGGATTAGACTATACGTATTTCTGGAGAAATATTGCTTTCACGGGTGAGCTTGGAAGAAGTCAAAATGGCGCTTTTGCTTGGTTACAAAGTTTGCAATGGATTATTTCTGAAGAAACGGAATTCAGTTTGGGGATTCGAAATTATGATAAGAAGTATCAATCTCCCTTTTCAAATGGTTTTGGAGAAGGTTCTGGAACACAAAATGAATTTGGCATTTACACGGGATTAAGTCATCAAATAACAGATAGTTGGTTAGTAAGAGTGTATTTTGATCAGTACGAATTTCCATGGATTCGATTTGGTGTGAATCAACCAACAAAAGGTTATGATTGGCTAGCGTATTCAGAATATCGTTTTGATAGAAAAACTTCTTTAACTCTTTTGGGTCGATTTGAGAAAAAAGAAGATGACAGAATTGAAGTGATTGATTCCAGAGAAGTTGATGTCTTAGATCCGCAATCAAGATGGAGTGTTCGTTCCGATTTAATGCATCAATTAACGCCCCGTTTTAGATTGCGTTTCCGTTTAGAACGAGTCGGTTTTTATGATTTTGATCAAAATGATAAAGGTTGGTCACTTTATCAAGATGTTCGCTGGAATGTGACAAAAAACCTACAAATTGATGCAAGACTCGCTTTTTTCGAAACGGATAGTTTTGACGCAAGAATCTATCAATATGAAAATGATGTTCTATATGCTATGTTAAATCCGGTGCTAAGCGGACAAGGGCAACGTTCGTATATCTTAATGAAATACAGTCCTTTGCGAAAATTAGATTTGTGGTTTAAATACGATATTTCGGTCTATGAAAATGTAAATACCGTTGGGAGTGGAAATGATGAAATTCAGGGGAATATGCGAAGTAGAGCTACTTTTCAAGTGAGATATTCGTTTTAAAATAACTCCAAAACTTGGACTCCGAAACTAGGACTCACAGTCCTCTAAGGACTGTGAGTCCTAGTTTCGGAGTCCTCGAGAAGTTCTTTTCCTATCAACTAAAAATTTAGTTGTTGACATCAACTAAATTTTTAGTTATCATTAATTCAAAGAAATTAATTAACAAGATATTTAGAAAATGAACGAATTAACCAAAGCAGAAGAAGATGTAATGCACTACTTATGGAACTTCAAAGAATGTCTCGTTCGCGATATCGTTGATGCCATGCCAGAACCAAAACCGGCGTACAATACAGTCTCAACAATAGTTCGCATTTTGGAAAAAAAAGAATTTGTTGGTCACAAAGAAAATGGCAAATCTTACCTTTATTTCCCTTTGGTTTCGAAAGATGAATACACCAAATTTTCGATAAAAAACCTTATTCAAGGTTATTTTGGGGGGTCGTATAAAAAAGCAGTTTCGTTTTTTGTGAAAGAAGAAAAATTTTCAGTTCAGGAAATGGAAAGCTTGTTGGAACAATTTCAAGGTAAAGATCAGCTCAACGTACCTGAATAGAAAAATCAATCCATTATTGACCAAAATCATGACAAATTCATTGCTACTTTATTCATTTTCACATTTTGGACTCATTGTTTTATTGCATCAATTTCTTTTCAGTAAACATGAAAATCTACACGTTCAAAGACTGTTTCTTCTAATAGCGACTAGTTTAGGTGTAATTATTCCATTCATTTCGTGGAACTCCATTCAAACTGTTTCACAGTGGACTGAATTTGTTGTAATTGCTAGTCCGATTAAATCAATTCCATCGACAAGAGAAGTAGCAAGTGAAATCAATATAATCTCACTTATATATTTCAGTGGAGTAATTGTAAGTCTAATGAAAATAGTGATTAGTTATTTTGGTGCGTTTCAATTGATCAAAAAATTCCCAATAAATAAGAAAAATCAGTGGATAACCTACCGAGTTACTCAAGATAATATTTCGTCGTTCTCATTTTGGAATCAAATCTGCTTAAACCCTAATGATATTCAAAGTAATGAAATTGAAATTCATGAAACAACCCATGTTCGACAGTGGCATAGTTTAGACAAACTAGTATTTGATACATTTAAAGTTGTTTTTTGGTTTAATCCCTTCATTTATTGGTTAGAAAAACAAGTTGCAATTACACATGAATTATTAGCAGATGATTCTGTACTTCTACAAAAAGTTGAACGAAGTAAATACGCTCAAAAAATTATGCAATCAGTTTTAGGAGTTCCAACACCATACCCAGTAAATCCCTTCTTCAAAACCAATGGATTGCAAAAAAGAATTCAATTTATCTTAAACAATAACCCCTACATAAATAAAACACTTATGAAATACACTCCTATAGTAACGAGTGCTGTTTTAGCTGTATCCATTTTTGCAGCAGCTTGCACACAGCAATCACTAAATCTAACAGAAGAATTTGATTCTCCTGCGCAGTTAAAAACCGCTGAATATTCAGGATTGGGCGAATATTTAGGTTCAAATATTAAATACCCTGAAAGTGCGAAAAAAGATAGCGCAGAAGGTAAAGTATTTATTGAATTTATAGTAAGTAAAGATGGATCAATCATTAACCCAATTGTGGTGAAATCCAGTTATAATGCAGCATTAGATGCAGAAGCATTACGAGTTGTTAAATCAATGCCTAACATGATACCCGCTAATAAAGATGGAGAGCCTGTAAATACCAAATTTGTACTTCCTGTTTCTTTTAAATTAAAAGCTGAGAAAACGAATACATTGGGTTTTAAAGATGGTAAAAAGTATGAATTTCAAGTACGTTTACCATTAGAGAATAATGACAAAACGACCACAAAACTAGAAAATGGAGTTTTATATTCATCAGGATTTCAATTAGTCCCTATTATTAAAATCCAGCCTAATGATAACGATTGTTAATTAATCCTTTTAATCAAGTTAATCCGGATATCTTGATTAAATAAAGAATTTATAATTACATACGATTAGTAAATGAATGAATAACAGATAGTTATAATGTCTTCATTTAAAAAGTAGGATTATAATTACACGAAAAATTAAACAGAGAAATAGTTTTGGGATTTCAGATATAATAAAAGTGTTTTATGCAAAATATTCGCCGACTTAATTCGATTTGAATGGGGAAAATCGGGGAAATCGATTTTTTGTTTTGCCCACAAGATCAACTATTAGATTATTTTGACAAGTATTTTGGGCAAAAAATGGATTACTGAAAATCGGTTTAAAAGAAGTAAACTTTTTACATCAACTAGTTTTTGAAGACTCACTTATGAGTGTACTCCTAAAAGTAGTTTTTAGCAAAATATTAGTCGAATTCGTAGGGTTTGGAAGGATGTAAACCAAAAGAATCGACTTTTTGGAGTGACTCAATTATGGTTTTCAAAAAGTAAATTAGTTGAAAGATTCTTTTTTTCTATTCAAAATGGTATTTTCAAGTCAACTAAAGTAATCTCTATTGGTTGATAGATTACTTTTCAATTAAATTCAGATTTGAGAAAAAAATGAACTACTTCGCGCACCCAACAGCTGTAATTGACGAACCTTGCAAAATCGGCGAGAATACAAAAATTTGGCATTTTTCTCATGTTATGCAAAATTGCGAAATTGGAAAACGCTGTAATTTAGGTCAAAACGTAGTAGTTTCACCAGGCGTTACTTTAGGAGAAAATGTGAAAGTACAGAACAATGTTTCCATTTACACCGGTGTTCATTGCGAAGATGACGTGTTTTTGGGCCCATCAATGGTATTTACAAATGTAGTAAATCCAAGATCTGCAATTATCAGAAAAGATGAATATAAACCAACACACGTTAGAAAAGGCGCATCAATTGGAGCGAATGCAACCGTAATTTGCGGAAATGAAATTGGGGAATACGCATTAATCGGAGCAGGTGCGGTAATTACAAAACCCGTAAAAGCCTTTGCCTTAGTCGTAGGAAATCCTGCCAAACAAATCGGCTGGGTAAGTGAATATGGACATCGTTTAGAATTTAATGAATTAGGAAAAGCAGTTTGTCCGGAATCGGGACAAGAATATATTTTGGAAAATGATAGGGTTAAAAAGGTTTCCTAAGTGTTGTATTTATAGCGTATTATATATAAATTTTCTTTACCAATATGGAATTGAATTCCATATTGGTAAAGAAAATTTTTTATGCAATTAATAAATAGAGATTTAGCTAAGGTAATTATTGAAATGGCTAAAATGTGGCCGGTCATTTCTATAACTGGTCCTCGTCAGTCTGGAAAAACAACCTTATCAAAACTGTGTTTCCCTGATTATGAGTATGTAAACCTGGAAAATCCCGAAACATTTGATAGGTTGAAGGCAGATCCAAAAGCTTTTCTTACAAATTTTACTACTGGGATTATAATTGATGAAGCACAAAATTTTCCTGAGTTGTTTTCATGGATTCAAGTAATTTCTGATGAAAGAAAAAGTGTAGGCGAGTTTATTCTTACAGGCTCTGAACAGTTTTTATTAAATCAAAAAATTGCTCAGTCATTAGCAGGAAGAGTGTTTGTATCTCATTTGTTACCTTTAAGTATTCATGAACTAAGTCATGATAATCTACTTTCTGATCGTTTTGAAAGTGTCATCTTCTCAGGGTTTTATCCTCGAATAGTTGAAAAATCAATTCCAGCTAATTTATTTTACCCATCTTACATTGAAACCTATCTTGAAAGAGATGTACGCTCAATTCTTCAGGTTTCTAACTTGAATTTATTTAGGAAATTTCTCAAGCTATCAGCAGGAAGAATTGGACAGTTAGTGAATTATGCTTCACTTTCAAACGAAGTTGGTGTTGATTTAAAAACGATAAAGTCATGGTTTTCTGTTCTTGAAACAAGTTATATTGTCTTTTTTTTGCAAGCTCATCATCAAAATTTTAACAAAAAAATTGTAAAAACTCCAAAATTGTATTTTTATGATGTCGGTTTGGCTATTAGTTTATTGGGGCTTGAAAGTGAATCTGATTTACAAAATCATTGGGCTCGAGGCGCTTTATTTGAAAACTTAATAATTGCAGAATTGGTCAAAACACGATTTAATCAGGGAAAATCTTCGAACCTATATTTTTGGCGAAATAATACAGGTAATGAAGTAGATTGCATTATCGAAACTGCTGGCGATACCATTCCTGTTGAAATTAAATCGAGTTCAACAATTAACAATGATTTTTTTAAAGGCTTGAATTATTATAATCAGTTAAAAGAAAAACAGTCGGAAGCTTATTTAATTCATGGTGGTTTAAAGTCTTATAAGCGCCAGAAAAACAATGTTTTATCTTGGAAGAATAGTTTTGAAATACTGATAGATTACTAATCAAAATATTAATTGAAAGAATAAATGAGACATTTTAACCTGAGTTCGGGATAAGAAATTAAAATAAAAACAGGTAAAAATTTATTTAGTCATTCCGGGCTTGACCCGATTCGGAGAACCACGAAGTGCTATCTCAGCCTAATTTGGGGTTTAAATCGTGATTGTATTACGATGCTACATGAGATTCTCCATAGTTTATTCTAGATTTTGATTAAAATTAGTGTAATAATCCTTATCCCTAACTCAGGTTATTAATTTGGACATTCATTTAAAATAAAGTACTTTTTAGTCTGAAATTTGCAAAAAGTTATCAATCAAATGTAGGTTCATCTTATCAAGGTTATAACAAGTAAGAATTTAATTGAATTTATTGGCAACTAATATGCAATAAGACAATTTGGCCGGCTCGAATAGATGATTAAAAGGAGTGTAATTAATTAATGAAATCTGAATTAACTTTATCGCAAATAGTACTTTTCAGAAGATTATTTAGTGTAATAGTCATCTTAATTCTCATTAATCAGTCAGGGTTCGCACAAATAAAAATGAATACAAATTTCTGGGTTTTTGGAACTCAATTAAATAACATTTCCTTGTATGATAAAGATTATTCACTCGCATCTCTTCACATTGGTTATGTTAAATCTTTGTTTAATGAAAACAATAAGTTAAAAGATCAAGAAGAAAATAATATAAAGTATAATTTTGTGTACTCTCTGCAAATTGACCGATTTGGAGAAAAAGATTTTTATAAATATCAAAGCAGTAATGATAGAATCGATTATACTAAACTATCATTAAATGTGGATTTAGAAGAGGTTCTTATTGAAATTATGTGGCCGAAATACAGCAGTTTATTAATTAATGCAGGAGTTTCTTTTACACCGATTCTGTATGGGAAAGCAAAAGTAAGTGATGAATTGGTTACCGATTTTATTAAGCCTCAGTTGATAAATCTGCGACTTGGAATTGGATTACAAACTCAATTAAGTTCCAATGTGTATGTCTCTGTAAATACAATGAGATATGCATTTTCAGATTTTTTCAAAGAGGAATATCACTCTATTTTGGATGTTTTAAAAATTATGTTTGATAATCAAAATCCTAAGCTAAGAAATACCTTTATTTCTATTCGGTATGTAATATCAACAAAATGATTTGTGAGAAATTAGTATGAAACCACTTAACCGTTTAATCAAAATATTCTTCAAATTCTTTATTTATAATCAGTTGTGATATAAATAAAGAATTTGAAGAAGACCCACTTTATGTTACCTATGCTGATTCACTTATACTAAATGGAAGTTATGTTGCTTATACAACTGAAGATGGAGACGCATACACTAGTTATAATTCTACAACCTGTTTCGAAGATTCCTCGTTTGGATTGGGAAATCATTTATCTGTGAGCAGAATTTCTATAAGATTTCACAATCGGGATTCCATTATCATAAAACCAAAACGCCTTGGTGAAACTAAATTGGTGTTGATTCAAAATCTAAGAGAATGTTGTATTTCAAGAGTTGAAACAACTATACCAATTGTGATTACTAAATAGAAAGGTTTTGAAAATTGATAAATGCTTTTTAAAATGCAAACAATATTGGAGTTATTGAAAGAAATAAACATGAAGTGGCTCATTCCTTTTCTTTTATTAGTAGTATTAACTAAAACAAGTTTAGGGCAAACTCAACTTTCAAATAAAGTGATGGAAGTTGGTTTTCAGCAAACAAAAGTAACCGATTTTGATGGGGATTCTCCGCAATTTTCGTTTCATATAGGATATGGGTTTTTAAAAACGAAAAAAGATTCATCTGAAATTTCAGGTAAAAAATTTAATAAGCTAACTTATCACATGCTTTTTTTACAAGTTGATAGAATAAGTATCAATAATCCCTATAAATACTCATTGCAAAACGATAGAGTAGATTACACTAGAGTTACATTTAATGGCGAATTGAATAGAAAATTTGATCCTGGACTTTTTAAAGATAGAGCTGCAATTCTTTGGAAAGCGGGAATCTCTTTAACACCTTATTTTAGCGCAAAAAACGAAATTGATGGGATCATTTATAATAGAAACATGAACAAATATCCATTCAATATTTACCTTGGCATTGGCGCCTTAATTTATATTTCAAAATCAATTAATATTCTATTTTCAACAGAGCGGTTTCTACTATCCTATTTTGAAAAACCGTATCGCCGTTTTTATGATTATCCTTTACCTATTTCAGGGAGAACATTTTATGGATTTAATTTTAGTACACAATATGTTTTCTAAAACGAGTAAAATTCTAGTGTTTTGTCTTTCTTGTTTGATTCTCCAATCGTGCAACATTCCAACGTATGAAGAAAAAGATGCAGAAGAAGTCTTTTATATAACTATGAGTGACACACTCAAATTTAATTACGGAACTAGTTCCGATTCAAATGAATATGGAGATCCACCTACAACTGATTTTAAGGTTAGGGTTTATGAAACACCGTTTATGGGCTTTTCAGAAATAAATAAAGTGTATCGATTAAAAGAAATTATAGTGGATTCAAAAACAAAAATATTTATACCTATTCTAAAGGGAGAAACAAAAATTATGAGAGAAATGGAAAAAAATTGCTTTACTTGTTGGAGTGAACCAACACATTATTATTACACTACTTATTATGTTGTGATTACCGAGTAAATCTCAAAAACTATTACCAATAGTTAATTTTAAACTAAATAATCTATTCTTATCTTAAACAGATAAAACTTGTTGCATTCAACAAATAGCTATTTTTATGATTGTACACAAAACTTTATGGTTCTTTTCACAAGCTATCATTTTTAGCATAAGTCTTTTTTCAAACTTATTTGCCCAAGAAAATTTTTCAAGAACGATGTATGTTGCTGGAACACAATTGGTATCCGTATCAAATTATGAATTTGATTCACCTAGCTCTTCATTTCATGTTGGTGTTGGTAAATATTGGTACTTCGGCGACTCGACAATTACAATGAACAGTAATATCAAAAATATTAAACTATATGGTTTGCTAACTGTATCTCTAGATCGGTTTAGTGAGTCTAATTTTTACAAATACTCATCTCAAAATGATAGAATAGACTATTCAAGAATAGCAATAAATGGGGAATTGCAATGGAGTATTATAGAATTTAAGTGGCCAACATTCATAAATCTATTCGTTTTAGGAGGGATTTCTTATTCAACTTCTTTCTTTATTCAAAACAATTTTGGTGATGAGGTAATAAAAACCGAATCGTCTATAAGAAACTTGAATGGATTTTATGGTTTGAGTTTCAATGCGAAACTAATAAACTCAATAACAATGACGGTTTCTTGGGAAGATTATTTGTTATCGAATTTTCAAATACAAGATGATCTCAAATTCCCCAAAATGTTAAGTAGAGATAATAGAAATATGAACGTTTTAAAAGTTGGGCTGAGGTACTATTTATGATCTTTCATCGTTTTTTTGCATTTCTTCTACTTTTTTTAGTTATTTCAAATTGTGATGCAACCTATAAGCTTGAAGAAGAACCTGTTTATTTAAAAGTAGGTGATACTTATGTTATTAACAGAAAATATCTTAGCAGTGTCGATGATAATGGTAATTATGGTTACGGTTTTGCTTCTTATTATGAAGATGGTCAAGTAGGATTATTCGAATCAAATAAAGTTTACAGACTTGATATTACCGTTAAAGAAGAAAGCTTATTGGTTATAAAACCAATTTTATCCGGGGAAACTAAACTAATTTTGGCTCAAAAAGTTGATTATTATTCAACTTACGGACACACAGACAAAACGATATTAACGACTTATTTCATTATTCGAGGATAGTTATCCAAAAAGTGTGTCTGTAAAAACAAAAAGAGGTTTTGTTATTGTAAATTTTGATTGCAAACAAAAACAAACAAACAGACAAAACCTCTATGAATACGTCAATA
>Ga0210011_1000314_pt1 | contig 55473 bp, 47 predicted proteins | sample CryGeymeta201502_FD_183972 | JGI IMG/M metagenome (GOLD analysis project Ga0210011, IMG submission 183972) | Groundwater microbial communities from Crystal Geyser aquifers in Utah, USA - Crystal Geyser metaG 2015-02 (SPAdes) (version 2) | ecosystem: Environmental > Aquatic > Deep subsurface >...
TCGCCGGCCTCCTCCTCGCCCTGCCCCTGGTGCAGGCGGAGCGCTACGCCGCGACCTGGTGGACGGTGGCCCTCTTCTTCGCCGTCGGCGCGGTGCCGTGTCTCCTCTGGCTGCCGCCGCCCGCCGCGCCGCCGCGCCTGGCGCCGCTGGCGGCGGCGGCAGACGGCCTCCGGCAAGTCGGCGGCCTGCTGCGCGAAGTGTGGGCGATGGCCGACCTGCGGCGCTTCCTGATCGCCTACTTCCTCTACATTGATGGGGTGACCACCGCCATCTACTTCACCGGCATCTACGCCGCCACCACCCTCGGCTTCGCCGGCAGCGAGCTGATCTACCTGTTCGTCGTGGTCCAGCTCTCGGCCCTGATTGGCGCCTTCCTCCTCGCCGTCCCGACCGACCGCTGGGGACCCAAGCCGGTGGTCTCCCTGACCCTGATCGCGTGGACGGCGATCACCATCGCGGTCTACTTCGTCGACACCAAGCCGACCTTCTTCGCGGTCATCGTCTTCGCCGGCACCGGCTTGGGCGCGATCCAGGCGGCAAGCCGCGCCTTCATCTCCCGTCTCACCCCCCCCGGCAAGGAGGGCGAGGTCTTCGGCTTCTACGCCCTGTGCGGCAAATCCTCGGCGATCCTCGGGCCGCTGCTGCTCGGCACCGTCTCCCACGCCCTCGGCGGCAACCAGCGGGTGGCGCTGCAGTCGCTTTCCATCTTCTTTGTCGCTGGCCTGCTGCTCCTCCAGCGGGTCAGCGGGCAGGCGGGGAGTGGTCTGGAGGACTAAAGGGGGGGGCTCGGCGTGCGTTGCGGGGCGCACCCTCGCGCCCGCTTACGAGCCACCGTCGATCGGACGGACCCACGGCGATTGGCGCCCGGTGTTCCGGTTGGGGCGGTGGGGTCGGGGGCGCTTCCCGTAACCGCGTCCGGACGCCAGCGGTCTGGCCTTCCCGCCCGATCGCCCCCCTCCGACCGGCGCCGCGGCGCGAAATCCGCACCCCTCTCCCCCTTGTCCCGAAGCGTTGCGACCTCTAAGCAGCGATTGTCTCTTCTGTGCGAGACGCGGCGGGGGTAGGGCACGAGGGGGGCGTGGGGGGCGGGGGAGCGTGGGGGGCGGGACCACGGCGCGCGGCCAGGGGCCAGCGCCGAGCTTGGGAGGCTGTCGGACATGATCTCGATCGACTGCGAAGCGGCGGAGCGCGGCCCGGAGCGGACGCCGGCCTTTGTTGGCTCGCCCCCGGTCGCCGCACCCACGGTGGATGCGCTTCCGTCGCGCCGGTCGCTTCTCAACCCGCGCTCGACCCACTCCGCCAAACTTTTGGGATGGATGGGTCGCGCACTCCTCCCGGGGCTTGCCATGTGGATCGTTGCCGTGGGCGGCGGAGGCGATGCCATGGCCGCCTTCAACGCCAAGCCCATCGACCTGCGGGGGGTGCCCACCCTCGTCTACGGCAACCGGGTGGAGATCTCGGGGGAGGAGCAAAAGACGTGCGTGATCCTCATCGCCATCCGTGCCCAAGACGGGGCGAACGAGGAGGCGTACCTCGCCATCCCGAAGCAGGCGGCGAGTGAGATCGCCCGCTTCATCTGCAAGCAGAGCTACCCCGCGCTGCAACTGGAGGACGCGGAGATCCGCTGCGCCCTCGCCATCCAGCGCCTGTCGCCGGCGGACGTGCAGGAGATGGTCGCCCCGCTCCGCTACCGCGGCAACATGCAGTTCTACGTCAAGAGCCTGAAGTTCGGCCTCGCTCGCCTGGTGCAGATGGTCGGCGACGAGGCCAAGGACCCGGTCACCCTCTTCTGCCGGCGCAACGACCAGGGCATCAACATGCTCGTCGGCTTCGCGATCGCCGGCCACACCTACGACCTGACGGTGGACAACTAGCCGAGGGGCTCCCCGCGTCGCACTAGCCGCCGCCAGCGCGCCGGCGACCCGACCCCCAAGAGCCGCTTGCCACCCCCCGACCGATCTCCCCCGGCATGGCCTCGGGCGGCGCTCCTTATCCGGTTTCTCACGGAGACCATTGTTCGAGGGTAGACCCCGATTTCTGACCCCGATTTGTTCTGCGAGCTTGAAGGTGCCGGGGGTGCGGGTGCCGCACTACAGCCGGTGCGCCGATCGCATCTGCTTCGTGAACGGCTCGCCGCTGCTCTTTATCGAGCTGAACGCGGTCTGCCGGAACATCCGCGCCGGCGTGGTCGTGACCCCCTCTCCCTGGCCGTGGCCGTCGGGCGGCTCTCCCTCTGGCGGTGACGCCGCGCCGTCGCCGACCTCTCCGGGCACCGCTGAACGCAGGGCCGCAAGGCAAGTAGGCCGGGCTCTGCCCGACATGTCTAATCGACCTCCACCGCCTCGTCTATTGGCGCCCATGCTCGGGTCGGGAGAGGACCCGGGTGAGGGCCATCCGGGGATCCCGGCAACGGTGGTCGTAGCCATGGAGGAGCGAGCTGGCTCGCGAACCGCCAAAGCGCCCAACGCAGAGACGCAGGGTCGCAGAGGGCATCGCCACGCGCGGAACCAAGTCCCCTCTCCCCGCCGTGGGAGAGGGACAGGGTGAGGGGCGGCCACGCCCCTCCGCTTGGCATTGCACTCGACAAGGTCCTTCCCCCCCCCGTACCTTGAATCAAGGTTGAGCCAGGGGAGGAGGAATGGACACCACGCCCCCACGGGGACGGATCAGGCCCCGGCGCGGAACCACGCCATCCTCTGGCGGCGTTTGCCGGCAAACGCCGCCAGAATCGCCGCAGCGACTGCCCGATAGCCACGATTCCCGAGGGCACCGCACTTCCCGAAACGGAAACGACTTGCGGAAACCCGATCCGACTCGACCCTCGGGAAGGCCGGCCGACCCTCGCGGCCTTAGCCTCGAAACTCGGAACTGCCTGATTCAGAGTTAGCCGTCCACGAGGAGCACCCATGATCCAGTCCATACAAGTGATGGCTCTGGCCACCGTGCTGTGCCTGGCTGCCGCCCCGGCCTACGTGCAAGGCGCCGGCATCAAGTGGGCGACGCTCAACCAAGAGGCGACCGATCTCTATCGCGCGGGCCAATACGATCGTGGTGTCGTCGTCGCGAAGAAGGCGCTGGAGGTCGCCGAGAAGAACGTTGGGCCGAACCATCCCGATGTGGTGCAGAGCCTGAACAACCTGGCCGCGCTCTACCGAGCCCAGGGTCAGCACGCCCAGGCCGAGCCGCTTTCCAGGCGCTCCCTGGCGATCGACGAGAAGGCCCTCGGCCCCGACCATCCCGATGTGGCGACGAGCTTCGAGAATCTGGCCGCGCTCTATCGCGCAACCCGGCGGACTGTGGAGGCCGAGAGGCTTGAAGAGCGGGCCGCAGGAATCAGGGCCATCAAGCGGTGAGGAAAACGGCAATCCACCGGTTGTGGCGACCGGCGAGCGATTGCCACCTCATCGTCTGAAGGGGTTGGAGTCAGACTTTGTTTGTTTCATTTAGGGTCGGTTCCAGGGTTCGGGCCGTGGCGTAGACCCCACGGGGGACGTGGAGCCGTGGTCTCCTGGCCATGCGGGGAGCTGCGCCCCCTGCCGTAAGCAATGAAAGAGACGAAGCCTGACCATCCGCGCGGGATCTTCGGCCGGCCTCTCTGCACCCGGCGCGGGCGATGACGCGCGCCCCTTGGCGGCGACCCGAAGGCGCGGATGATCGCACGACCCAGCGCGACCCCGACACCGCCGCGGGCGTCGGCCCGACCAACTTGCCAGTTTGCAGGACTGACCCCCGCGCACGAGGGGGGGCGGGCGCGGGTCAATGTGGGTCCACTTGCCAGAGGCCGAGCGCCGCCCGCTCTACCGCACCCGGCTGCCGGCGGGGGGGCCGGCGGGGGCGGTGATGAGGGTGAGGTGGCCCGAGCCGTCGCCGGCGGCGAGGACCATGCCTTCGGAGCGGACCCCGCGGAGCTTGGCCGGCTTGAGGTTGGCGACCACCACCACCCGGCGGCCGACGAGATCGGCGGCGGTGTAGGACTGGGCGATCCCGGCGACGATGGTGCGCGGCGCGGGCTCGCCGAGGTCGACGGTGAGCGCGAGGAGCTTGTCCGAACCGGCGATCGCCGCGGCCTCCTGCACCACCCCGATGCGCAGCTCTACCCGGGCGAAGTCGTCGAGCGGGATCAGGCCGGGGGCGGCCGGCGGCTCCGCCGGGGGTGGCCCCCCTTGCGCCGCGGCAGCGGGCTTGGCCTTCGCCGGCGGCCGCGCCGTGGAGTGTGGCTTGGCTGGGGTTGGCGGGGGGCCGGTCACGGGCGGCTCGATCTCGATCCGCGGGAAGAGCGGCGTGGTCTCGCCCAGGGGGGTGTTGGCGGGCGGGCCGCCCCACGCGGGTGCAACTAGTTCCGGGGTGCCGAGCTGCGCGAGGAGGGCGCGCCCCTTGCCCGGCATCACCGGGCTGACCATCAAGGCGACGCAGCGCAGCCCCTCGAGGAGGTCGCGCAGCACCCCGTCCAGCCGCGGCCGGTCCGCCGCGACCTTCGCCAGGGCCCACGGCTCGTTCTCCACCACGTATTGGTTGAGGCGGCCGATGAGGTGCCAGACCGCCTTCAGCGCCTCGTGAAAGGCGAGGTGGGCCATGGCGTCGCGCCACTGCTCGAGGGTGGCCGCTACCTCGCCGGCCAGCGCCACCGCCGCCCCCTCCGCCGCGGGCCACCGGCCGCCGCCATAGCGCTGCACCATGGTGAGCACCCGGCTGGCGAGGTTGCCGAGGTCGTTGGCCAGATCCGCGTTGATCCGCCGCACCAGCGCGTGCTCGGAGAAGTCGGCATCCAGCCCGAAGGTCGCCTCGCGCAGGAGGAAGTAGCGGAACGGGTCGGCGCCGTAGCGGTCGATGATCTGGTTCGGGTCGACCACGTTGCCCACCGACTTGCTCATCTTCGCCCCGGCGATCGTCCACCAGCCGTGGGAGAAGAGCTGTTCCGGCAAAGGCAGCCCGGCGGCGAGGAGGAAGCAGGGCCAGTAGACCGCGTGGAAGCGGAGGATGTCCTTGCCGATGATCTGGACGGTGGGGGGCCACTGGCGGGCGAACCGCTCGGCGTCGTCGGGGTAGCCGGCGGCGGTGAGGTAGTTGATCAGGGCGTCGAACCAGACGTAGACGACGTGCTTCGGGTTGTCCGGGACCGGGATCCCCCAGGCGAAGGTGGTGCGCGAGATGGAGAGGTCGCGCAGCCCCCCCTCGACGAAGCGCAGGATCTCGTTGCGCCGGATCTCCGGCTCAATGCAGTGGGGGTGGCTGTGGAGGTGGGCGAGCAGCGCCTCTTGGTAGCGGGACATGCGGAAGAAGTAGCTCTCCTCCGCCAGCTTGCTCACCTCCCGGTGGCAGTCGGGGCAGTGGCCGGCTGTGTCGAGCTGGAGCTCGGTCCAGTACGACTCGCACGGGGTGCAATACCAGTCCTCGTACTGGCCGAGGTAGATGTCGCCCTTCGCCAACAGCGCGCGAAAGAGGTGTTGCACCGCGATCGCGTGGCGCGGCTGGGTGGTGCGGATGAAGTCGTCCGGGGCGACCTCCAGCCGCTCCCACACCCTCTGGAACCGTTTCACCACCCGGTCGGCGAGGTCGATCGGGGCGATCCCCTCGGCGCGGGCCGACGCCTCCACCTTCTGGCCGTGCTCGTCGGTACCGGTGAGCAGGAAGGTCTCCTCGCCCAGCAGGCGGTAGAAGCGGGCGAGGGTGTCCGCCGCCACCGAGGTGTAGGCGTGGCCGATGTGCGGGACGTCGTTGACGTAGTAGATCGGGGTGGTGATGTAGCGCATGTTCTCGGCCTGTGGATCGGTGCTCGGTCGGAGGGCGAGGGGGCGCGGCTGCCACCTACGGCTGCGCCGGCCCCTCGCCTTGGCCGCCGTGGCTGTCGCCTTGGCCGCCACGGCCGTGGCCGCGGCCGCGCCGGCGGCGGCGTTTGTGCTTCGCGGGTACCTCGCCCGCCGCCGCGGTGGTTGGCACAGCCGGTGCAGGCTGGGGGGGCGCCTGCTGCGCGGACCGCGGCGGGTGTGGCGAGCGTTCGGGGTGGGCGGGCCGCGCGCTGCGCGGCGGGCGGTGGGATCGCTCCTGCGGCCGCGGCGGGAACGCCTCACTTCCCAGCGGGGCGGGTGAGGCGACGAGGGGCTGATCGCTGTGCACCGGCTCCACCGCCCCGGCGCGCAGGGCGTCGCTTTGCACGGTGACCCGTTCGCCGTCGCCGCGCGCCACCAGGGTGATGCGGCGGATGTACTGGTGGCTGAGGACCTTGCTCTTCATCCCGTCCACGGTCACCTCGGCGCCGTGGCGCGGCAGCCCCTTGTGAAACGCCTCGTAGCCGTCTTGTTCGTAGCGCAGGCAGCACTTCAGCTTGCCGCAGCAGCCGGAGAGTTTGGGCGGGCTGAGGGAGATCCCCTGGATCTTCGCCATCCGCACGGAGACCGTCTGGAACTCGTGGATGTAGCCGCTACAGCAGAGCTGCCGGCCACACGGCCCGACGCCGTCGAGGAGCTGTGGCGCCTCGCGCTGGCTCACCTGGCGCATCTCCACCCGAATGCGGAGCTGGTAGGCAAGCTCGCGCACCAGATCGCGGAAGTCGATGCGCCGCTCGGCAATGAAATAAAAGGTCGCCTGCATGGCGTCGAAGCGGTGGTGCACGGTCAGCAGGCGCATCTCCATGTTGCGTTCGGTGATCCGCCGCCGGGCATAGAGGAACGCCTTGGCGTCGAGGATCTTCAACTCGGCGATCGTCGCCTTGTCGTCGGCGGTCAACCGGCGTACCACCCGGGCACGGGGTCGCTCCGCCTCCGCCGCCGCCTGCGGTATGGCCACCACCCGCCCGGTCACCAGGCCGTGCTCGGTCTGCGCCACCACCCGCTCGTGGAGGATCAGGTCGAGGTCGCCACAGGTGCACTCCACCTGCTGCGGCTGGTGGTCCACGCTGAGGGTGATCACGCGCGCCATTTCATCCACCTCGTCCCACCGCGACGCGGGTGAGAGGGCCATGGTAGCCGCCCCCTTCGCCCCTCGCGAGGTCTCGCTGAAGGGTGAGGAGGAGATCGCCCACCACCAGCTTTGCCTGACCGTTGGCGGCGAGGCGGCGGTGGGCGGTGAGGAGGAGGTCCGCGCCGTGCTCGAAGAAGGCGCTCGGCGGCAGGCGAGAGGCGGGGAGGCGACGGGCGAGCTCCGGAAAGCAGAGGGCCTCCGCCGGTCGCCCGGCGGCAAGCAGCAGTCCGTCGCGGAGCCACAGACCGAAGGCGGCGAGCCAGAGGTCGAGGTCGTCGTCGCGCCCCTTGACTGCGGTGTCCACCCAGGCGAGGAGCGCTCCCGGGTCACCGGCGGCGAGTAGCGACCACACCGCGCCGCACTCCTCCCACGCGCCACGCAGGCGCGCCGGCTCCAGGGTGGACGCCAAGCCGGTCTGGGCGGTCGCCACCCGCGCCAACAGGTGCGCGTCCGCCGCTGCCAAGTGGTCGTTCGCGCCGCGTGCGGTCAGGGTCGCCTCGTCCAACAGGGGCAGGTGGACCACCTGGCAGCGGCTGGCGATGGTGGCCAGGACCGCGCTCGGATTGCGCACGGTGAGGATCAGGACCGCCGCGCCCGGCGGCTCCTCTAGGGTCTTGAGCAAGGCGTTCGCCGCCGCCGGCTGGAGGAGGTCGACGCCGGGCAGGACCACCACCCGCCGCTGGCCCACGCTCGGCCGGAGGGCGAGGTGGGCGATGAGCCGGCGGATCACCTCGATGGGCCCTTCCTGGCCATCGGTGCGCCTGGCCTCCGCCGGGGCGAAGCGGGCGAGATCCAAGTGGCACCCCGCCGCCACCTGGCGACAGCAGGCGCAGACGCCGCACGGGGGCGAGTTACCGGTGCACAGGATCGCCTTGGCGAGGTAGGCGGCCGCCCCCTCCACGCCGCTTCCCACCGGCCCGGCGAGGAGGTAGGCCGGGGCCCAGGCGCGGTGGGCGACGATCGCCTCCAGACGGCGGCGGGCGCGCGGGTGGAGGCGGAGGTCGGAGGTCATGGGGTGGCGAGCGATGGGCGCGGGAATGGGGGCGGGGGATCGAGGGAGGAGGGGGGTCGGCCCCGCGGGCCGGCGATTGTGGGGCGCGCGATGGGCGCGGGGGTGGGGGGTGAAAGATGGCCGGTGGGCGAAGGCCATCATGCCGAGGATCGCCACCCCGAACAAATCGCGATGCAGGGCGCGCGGCCACCGGGCGGGGCGGCCGGGCGCTTTTCGCGGAGTGGGCGGTGAGGCGGTGCGGCGACGCCGCCGATCTCTTGCGCCTCCAGGCGCGCGGGGGAGGTACGGGCCGCGCCGCTATCACGTTTGAACTTGAGAGTGCGCCTCCATGCGCGCGGGGGAGGTGGAACGTCCACCGCGCTGGGCGACGCCGCCGATCTCTTGCGCCTCCAGGCGCGCGGGGGAGGTACCGGTCGAGCGGCTGGGTGGCGGCGGCGTCGAGACGGGGCGCTATCCCGCCACCTCCGGGAAACGGTCTGCGACCGCCGCCCACACCCGTGCTGCTACGGTTGCCACGTCGCCCTCCGCGGCTACCGTGCGCCAGCGTTCCGGCTCTTTCGCGGCGAGGCGGGCGAAGCAGGTGGCGAGCCGACTTTGGAAGGCGATCCCCTCTTGCTCTAGGCGGTCGGCCAGGCCGCGGTCGGCGCGCCGGCGCGCCGCCTCCGCCGGGTCGAGGGCGAGCCAGAGGGTGAGGTCGGGGGAGAGGTCGCCGGTGGCGAAGCCACTCAGCCCCACGACCTGCGCTTCATCGAGCCCCCGGCCGGCGCCTTGATAGGCGAGGGTGGAGTCGGTGAAGCGGTCGCACACCACCCAGGCGCCGCGCGCCAGGGCTGGACCGATCACCCGCGCCACGTGCTGGGCCCGATCGGCGAGGTAGAGGAGGAGCTCGGCGCGCGCCACCGGCGGATCATCCCCCGGGGTGACGAGTAGCCGCCGGAGCTCCTGTCCCAAGGGCGTTCCCCCCGGCTCGCGGGTCGCCACCACCTGATTGCCGGCGCGCTCTAGCCGCGCGGCGAGGAGGTTGGCCTGGGTCGACTTGCCGGCGCCGTCGCCCCCTTCGAGGGTGATCAGGCGGCCGTGGCTTGGGGGGGGTTCCATCGAGGGCTCCGGGGTGGGCGGGCGGAGCATAGCCGAGGGCGTAGCCCGCCGTTGATGGCGCGGCGCCATGGTGTAAGCATCGGCGACCCGCTGGCTGTGGGTCTGTCGCCATGTCCCTCCTCCGCTTCCTTCGCCGCCACCTGCGGGCCAGCTTCCTCACGGGCCTGGCGGTGGTGGTGCCGCTCTTTCTCACCTTCTTTCTCCTGCGCGGTGCGGTGCGGTTGCTCGATCGGGCGGTGGGCCCGCTGCCGGCCCACTATCTCGGGCGCGAGGTGCCCGGGCTCGGGGTGGTCCTCCTGCTCCTCGGGATCCCCCTGATCGGGATGCTGTCGCGCAACTTCGTGGCCCGTCGCCTCGGGGCGTGGGGCGAGGCGATCCTGGCGAACATCCCGATCGTCCGGCCGGTCTACAGGGGGGCGCGCGAGGTGGTCCACGCGGTGGTCGGGACCCAGGCCCACCAGTTCTCGCACGTGGTGTTGGTGGAGTACCCGAAGGCGGGGAGTTGGGCCCTCGCCTTTGTCACCGGGACGGCGCACGGCGCCCTCGCCGCCGCCGCCGGCCCCGACTACCTGACGGTCTTCGTCCCCACCACCCCGAATCCTACGAGCGGCTTTCTCCTTGTCGTCCCCATCGCCGCCGCCCGCCCGTTGGAGATGTCGGTGGAGGAGGCGATGAAGGTGGTGATCTCCGCGGGACTGGTCGTGCCGGAGGCGGAGGGGGGCGGGGGAGGCAAAGAAATCGCTTAGGCGCGGCGCGGCGGATCGCCTTGGCTGGACCGCGATGGCGATCGCGACGATGAGCAGAATCGGTTTCCGGCCTCCCCCGCGTCCCGCTCTCCCCACCCCCTGACCCTCCGCCGCCGCCTCCCTCCCTCCCGATTTTTCGACCCGCAAGCCGAGCCCAGCCATGCCCACCAGCGTGATCCTTCTCGCCGCCGGCCAGGGGACGCGGATGAAGTCCGCCCTCCCCAAGGTCCTCCATCCGGTCCACGGCCGGCCGATGGTGGACTACGTCCTCGACGCCGCCCGCCTCCTCGCCCCCGAGCGGCTGGTGGCGGTGGTGGGCCACCAGGCGGCGCGGGTGGTGGACCACCTCGCGGCGGTGGTGCCGGCGGTGGTGGTGGTGGAGCAGGTGCCGCAGCTTGGCACCGGCGACGCGGTCGCCCGCGGCCTCACCGCGCTGCCTGCCGCGACCGGCCGGGTGGTGGTGGTGAGCGGCGACTGCCCCCTGGTGCGCGGTGCCGAACTCGTCCGCCTGGTCGCCCACCATCAGGCCCACGCGGCGGCGGTGAGCCTGTTCACCGCGGAGGTGGCCGAGGGAGGCGGCCTGGGCCGGATCGTGCGCGACGGCGGCAGCCGCTTCCTGCGCATCGTCGAGGCGAAGGACGCGAGCCCGGCGGAGCTTGCCCTTGGCGAGATCAACACCGGCCTGTATTGCTTCGATCTCGCCTTCCTCCGCGCCGCCCTGCCGAACCTCTCTCGGGACAACGCCCAGGGCGAGCTCTATCTCACCGACGTGGTGGCGATGGCGGTGGCCAAGGGGTTGGGGGTGGAGGCGCTCGCCTACCCGCGGGCGGCGGAGGTGATGGGGGTGAACTCGCGCGCCGATCTCGCTGCCGCCTCCGCCTACGCCCGGGCGCGGGTGAACGATGCCCTGTTGGCGGCGGGGGTGAGCCTGATCGACCCGGCCACCACCTACGTGGAGGCGGGGGTGGTGGTGGGGCCGGACACGGTGCTCCACCCGGGGGTCTGCCTGCACGGCGCCACGCGCATCGCCAGCGGCTGCGAGATCGGCCCCTACTCGGTCTACCGCGACGCCGAGCTCGCGGATGGGGTGGTGGATCGCGGCCACTCCCACCTGGAGGGGTGTCGGGTGGCGGCGGGGGCACAGCTCGGCCCCTTCACCCGGTTGCGGCCTGGGGCGGTGGTGGGGCGCAACGCGCGGGTCGGGAACTTCGTGGAGGTCAAGCAGTCGACGATCGGCGAGGGGTCGAAGGTGAGCCACCTTTCGTACATCGGCGACACGCGGATGGGCGCCGGGGTGAACGTCGGCGCCGGCACCATCACCTGCAACTACGACGGCGCGAACAAGCATGAGACGGTGATCGGTGACGGCGTCTTCATTGGCTCGGATACCCAGCTCGTGGCGCCGGTCACGGTGGGCGCGGGGGCGCTGATCGGCGCCGGCACCACGGTGACCCGCGACGTGCCGGAGGGTGCTTTGACCACCTCGCGCGCCGCCCAGGAGGATCGCCCCGGGGCGGGCGCGCGCTACCTGGCGCGGGTGCGGGCGAGCGCCGCGGAGAAGAAACGGGATGGGGGGTGAGGGGTGGGGGTTGCGGGGAAGGTAGACCCTGGTTCGATGATCGGGCCGCCACCCGGCCCACCACCCCTATCCCCCACCCCCTGTTCCCTGTTCCCGATTCCCTTGAGGAGACCCCATGTGCGGCATCGTCGGCTATATCGGGCCTCGGCCCGCCCTCCCCATCCTCTTGGAGGGGCTCTCCCGCCTCGAGTACCGGGGCTACGACTCGGCGGGGGTGGCGCTTTGGGAGGGGGGCAAGATCGAGATCCGGCGCGCCCAAGGGAAGCTCGCGGTCCTGGTCGAGCGGCTGGCGGAGGAGCGCTTCACCGCCACCCTCGGGATTGGCCACACCCGCTGGGCGACCCACGGGCGACCGTCGGAGCAAAACGCCCACCCGCACGCCTCCGACGGCCTCGCCCTGGTCCACAACGGGATCATCGAGAACTTCGTCGAGCTCCGGGAGCGGCTGGAGGGCGAGGGGTTCCACTTCGCCTCGGAGACCGACACGGAGGTGATCGCCCACCTCATCGCCCACCACCGCCGGCAGGGGTTGGCGGCGAGCGCGGCGATCCGCGCGGCGCTGGCGGAGGTGCGCGGCGCCTACGCGGTGGCGATCGTCTTTGAGGACGAGCCCGCCACCCTGTACGCCGCCCGCCACGGCTCGCCTCTGGTGCTCGCCAAGGGGGAGGGAGAGTCGTTTCTCGCCTCCGACGTCCCCGCCATCCTCGCCCACACTCGGCAGATGGTCTTCATGGAAGACGGCGACGTGGCGGCCTTGACCGCCGATGCGATCACCCTCACCGACCTTGCCGGAAGGGGGGTGACGCGGGCCACCACGACCATCGACTGGAATCCGGTGATGGCGGAGAAGGCCGGTTTCAAGCACTTCATGCTCAAGGAGATCTACGAGCAGCCGCGCGCCATCAACGACACCCTCGCCGGCCGCATCCACCAAGGCGAGCAGCGGGTGGCGCTCGCCGACCTGGGGCTTGATCCGGAGTTTCTCCGCGCCATGCGGCGGGTAGTGATGGTCGCCTGCGGCACCTCGTGGCACGCCGCGTTGGTGGGCAAGTACATGGTGGAGCAGCTCGCCGGGGTGAGCGTGGAGGTGGATATCGCCTCCGAGTTCCGCTACCGCCGGCCGATCATCGGCGAGCGCACCCTGCTGGTGGCGATCTCCCAGTCGGGGGAGACCGCCGACACCCTTGCCGCCTTGCGCCAGGCGAAGCAGCAGGGGGCGAAGACCCTGGCGATCTGCAACGTGGTGGGCTCGACCATGACCCGCGAGGCAGATGCCACCTTCTACACCCACGCCGGGCCGGAGATCGGCGTCGCCTCCACCAAGGCGTTCACCACCCAGCTCACCGTCCTTTACCTCCTGGCCCTGCACCTCGGGCGCGCCAATGGCCGCCTCAACCCCACCGACGAGGCGATCCACCTGCGCGACCTGATCACCCTGCCGACGGTGGTGGAGGAGGCCCTCGCCTGCGCCCCGGCGTGCGAGGCCCTTGCCAAGCAGCTCGCCGAGCGGCGCGACTTCCTCTACCTCGGCCGCGGCATCCACTACCCCCTCGCCCTGGAGGGCGCCCTGAAGCTGAAGGAGATCTCCTACATCCACGCCGAGGGGTACCCGGCAGGCGAGATGAAGCACGGCCCGATCGCCTTGATCGACGAGGTGATGCCGGTGGTCTGCCTCCTGCCCGACGATGAGCTGAAGGAGAAGATGCTCTCCAACATCGCGGAGGTGCGGGCGCGCGACGGCCTGCCGATCGCGATCACCCAGCCGGCGGTGGTCGAGGCCCTGCCCGCGGGGACGCTGGTGATCACCGTGCCCGCGTGTGGTCCCTACGTCTGTCCGGTGGTGATGGCGATACCGCTGCAGCTCCTCGCCTACTATATTGCCGTGCGCCGGGGCAGCGACGTGGATCAGCCGCGCAACCTGGCGAAGTCAGTCACCGTCGAATAGCCCCCCTGCCGAGATGGACACCCCGGACGCCGCGCGCAGCAGACGCCTCCGGGGCGGCAGCCAAGGCGGTGACCCGCGGGAGGTCCGGTGAGGTGGCCGCATGGCCTGGGGCGGGCGTGGCACCACCGGCGCGTGCTCCTCGCCCGGCTGCTTGCCATCCGCCCCTCGGACGAGACCCAACTCATCCTCATCGCGGTGGTGGTGGGGGTCCTTGCGGCCCTCGGCTACGCGCTCCTCAGGACCAGCCTGGAGCAGGTGGAGGCGTACTTCTTCGGGCCGCTCCACTCCCTGCTCTCCATTGACCTCGGGGGGTGGCGGCGGGTCGGGATCGTCCTGTTGCCGGTCCTTGGGATCGTCTGCCTCATCCCCCTCATGCTCCTCTTCCCGGGCGATGTGGGTGGCTATGGCCTGCCGCGCTTTCTGGAGATCGTCAACCTGCGCGGCGGGGTGATCCGGGCGCGCAGCATTTTCATCACCATCGTCGCCCCGGCGCTCACCATCGGCTCGGGCGGCTCGGCGGGGCTGGAGGGGCCGATCGCCCAACTCGGTGGCGCCATCGGCTCGAACGTCGGTCAGACCTTCGGGGTGACCGGCACGAAGATGCGGGTGATGGTGGCAAGCGGGGTGGCGGCGGGGATCGCCGCGGTCTTCAACGCCCCCATGGCCGGGGTGATGTTCGCGATCGAGATCGTCTTGCTCGGCGATTTCGAGATCCACCACTTCACCCCCCTGGTGATCGCCGCCGGGGTCGCCACCGCCAGCGCCCGCATGGTCTTTGGCAACGCCCTGATGTTCGACGTGCCGGCCTACACCCTGGTGAGCTACTGGGAGCTGCTGCTGTATGCCGGCCTCGGGGTGGTGGTGGGGGGGCTGGCGGTCCTCAACATCAAGATCTTTTACGGGGTCTGGGACCTCTTCGAGTCGAGCCGCCTGCCCAGGCTTGTCCGGCCGGTGGTCGGCGCCGCCCTGGTGGGGACGGTGGGCATCGGCCTGCCGCAGGTGATGGGCGGTGGCTACCACACCATCTCCGAGGCGATGCACGGCGACCTGCCATGGCTGCTGATGGCGGCCCTCCCCCTGTTCAAGATGGTCACCACCGCCATCACCCTCGGGTCGGGGGGGGCGGGAGGCATCTTCGCCCCGGCGATGTTCATGGGGACGATGGTGGGCGGCGCCTACGGCGCCATGGTCCACGCCATCTGGCCGAGCGCCACGGCGCCGGTGGGGACCTACGCCCTGGTGGGGCTGGGCGCCTTCCTCGCGGCCGCCGCCCACGCGCCGCTCACCGCCATGTTCCTGCTGTTTGAGATCACCAACTCCCACGAGATCGTCCTGCCGGTCCTCTTTGCCAGCGCCATCGGTACGATCATCGCGCGCCTCTTCTACGCCGAGTCGATCGATACCGAGGCCCTGTCGCGCAAGGGGGTGGAGCTGAAGGTGGGGCGCGAGCTCACCGCCATGAATGCCCTCACCGTCGCCGAGGTGATGCACAAAGATTTCGCCTCGGTCCCCGCATCCCTCGACCTCCACTCCCTGGCGCAGCGCTTCGCGACCAGCCCGTGGATCTACTTCCCGGTCCTCGACCACGGCGAGCGGATGGTGGGGATCATCTCCCTCAACGACATTCGCACCGTCCTCGTCGAGGAAGAGCTGGCGCACCTGGTGGTGGTCGCCGACATGATGACCCGCGAGGTGATCACCGTCTTTCCGGACGACACCCTCAACCGCGCCATGGAGGAGTTCGGCCGCAAGGACATCGAGCAGATGCCGGTGGTGGCGCGCCAGGACCCGGGCCGAGTGCTGGGGATGCTCAAGCGCCAGGACGTGATCCGCGCCTACAACGAGCAGATCCTCGGCCGCGCCCACGGCGCCTACGGGGCGCCGATGCACTAAGCGGGCTGGTTGGACTTTGTCCCGATCGACTGCAGCGAGCGGCTCCATGCCCGGATCGTGGGCTCGGATCGCCCCGTTCTTCGTGACCTAGCCCCGCGTAGCTCTACGCCCGGGTCCCGATCCGGACTCGACCCCGCTTCTTCTTCTCGCCACGATCGCGGAAGTTCGCCAGGTAGCTAACGGCAGGCCCGCCGGCGGATCGGGGGGGGTGGTGGCGGGTCGTGCGCCCGTGGCAGGCGGCGGGGCGCGGGCGGGGGGGAACGGGGCGCCCTATTCCCCGGGCAGCGAATGGGCGAAAAGGTAGCCACCGCCAGACTGCGCCAGCGCCCGCGGGAAGCGTGTGCACCGCGGGCGCCCCGGCGGTCTCTACAGCCCCTTCCGGAGGAGTCTACCCATGCGCCAGAACCCCACGATCGACCCGTTTGCCTGCGACCGGCGTGGCGCTGGCCCGCCCCTCATCCTCCTTCCCGGCCTGTTCGCCGGCGGTTGGATCTGGGAGCGGACGCGGGCGCGGCTGACGGGCGGTGGGCGGGCCACGGTCGCTGGTTGCCACCCGTACGCCCTCTACGACCGGGCGCAGACCACCCTCGTGGCCCTCACCCGCCACCTCGGTGATTTTCTCGATCGCCACCAGATCGCCTCCGCCACCCTGCTGGCCAACTCCTTCGGCGGCCTCGTCGCCCTCGCCTTCGCCCGCCGCCACGCCGAGCGGGTCAACGCCCTGGTTCTCAGTGGCACCCCAGGGCTCGGCGACGAGACCAACCTCGGCGTGGGGGCGCCGCGCAAGCTCACTCGCGACTACGCCTTTCAGCTCGCCGACCACCTCTTCTACGACCGCGCCACGATCACCGACGCGATGGTCGACGCGACCTTTGCCGCGGTGACCCAGCCCGGCGCGCGGCGCAACATCGTCCGCCTCCTGCGCGTGGCGCGGACCGCCCGCCTGGAGCAGTGGCTCGGTGAGGTCAACGTTCCGACCCTCCTCCTCTGGGGGGCGGAGGACCGAGTGACCCCGGTGGCGCCGTGGCGCACCGTTGCGGGCAGGCTGCCCGCGGCCCGCCTCGTGACCGTGGCGCGCTGCGGCCACAGCCCGATGGTGGAGCGGCCGGACGACTTCTGTAGCCTGGTCGCCCCCTTCCTCGACCGGGTCGCCCCGGTCGGCGCGGCGGCGTGCGGTTGCGCCTGATCGTTGCCAGCGAGGGTGGGGGGTGGTCCGCCACCGCCCCGGGCCGCACGGTCTGGGCCGACTAGGGGTCGGTTGGACGTTGGCGAGCGTGGCTCCAGCCAGCGGGCGTAGCGCGACGTGGGGCGGGCAACGAAGAACGGCCCACGAGTCCGGGGCCATGAGTCCTGCCATGGGTCCGCTCAACCCTGGCGATCGCCAAAGTCCAACCGCCTTCAGGGGGTGCGGCGCCTGCCGGCGCCGCCGTGGGTCCGCGCGTCGCGCCCACGGTGACGAGCCAGGGTGGCCGAGGGCGGCGCCCGCCGGCGCCGCCCGATCGGTGGGCCCCGTTACTCGTTCTCGGCGAGACTCGCCAGGGCTCGCTCCGCCTCCTGCCGGCCGAGGGCGATGAGCTCGGCGGCGCGGTGGAACTCCAAAAAGGTGCAGGCGTTGCGCGGGATCTCGATGAGGAGGTCAGGCGGGTAGGCGGCGAGCTTCAGGCGGGCGATGGTGTGCTGCATGGTCTCGGTGGAGCGAACGATGATCTCCCCGAGCCCCAGCTCCGCCGCGTCGCTCGCCTCCGGGCTCCACGGCAGCCGGTCGATGAACTCGGCGATCCGCCGCCGGTAGTCGGCGAGGTGGTTGCGTTGCGGGGCGGCGGGTGGTGGCTGGAGGTTCCGGCGCGGCCGGCCGCCGAGGTGGACCGCCACCGTGAGGTCGTTGGCGTCGTGGATCGTCGGGGCGACTGGCACCGGGTTCACCAGGCCGCCGTCGAGGAGGAGGCGGCCGTTCAGCCGGTACGGGGTGAACAGGGTGGGGATGGCAATGGAGGCGCGGAGCGCGTCGAACAGGGGGCCTGTGGTGAGCCACACCTCGCGCTGCTGCACCACGTCGGTGGCCACCGCGGTGAAGGCGATGGGGAGCTCCTCGATGTTGCGCTCGCCGATCAGCTCCTTGAGGACGGCGATGATCCGTTCCCCCTTCACCAGGCCGTTGCGCTGGAAGGAGAAGTCGAAGAGACGGACGACGTCGGTGCGCGTGAGGGCGGCGACCCAGCGGGCGTAGGTGGCGAGTTCGCCCGCCGCGTAGATGCCGCCGATCAGCGCCCCCATCGAGGACCCGGCGATGGCGCGGATGGCGAAGCCGCGCTCCTCCAGCACCTCGATGACGCCAATGTGCGCCAGGCCGCGGGCGCCGCCGCTACCGAGGACGAGGGAGACCGTGCGGGGTGGCATGACCATGGCCCGCGGGGGCCCGCGGGGCGGGTGGCCTACGGTGCGACGAGGGGCGATCCCACAACGCCGCCGCTGGCGTGGCACAAGTTGCAGTCGCCGTGGGCGGCGGCCAGCCCCATGGTGGCGGTCGCCCCGCCGGGCGAGGTGAGGGTGAGGGTCAGCGGCGCGGTGAGCGGTGCGCGGCTGGAGAAGTTGCCGGCGCTGTTGGTGGTGACCTCGACGGTGGTGGAGCCACCGTCGACCACCTTGACCGTTACCCCGGCGGCGCCCGTCTGGCTGCCGGCGGTGGTGAACACGGTGCCGGCGAAGGCGAAGGCGGGCGCCTCGCCGCCGTCCGTGTGGCACGCCAGGCACGCCTCCCCTGGCCGCATGGTGGCGCTCCCCTCTTCATCCTCGCCACAGGCGGTGAGGGCGAGCAGGGCGGCGGTGAGCACAACCAACAGGAAGCAGCGGCGGACGCGGTGGGCCATGGCGACTCCAGGCGGGACGGAAGACGGGGGGCGAGTGTCGCACCCGCCTTGGCCCCCGGCAACGGGACGAAAAAAAGGGGGCGGACCCCGCACGATCCGCCCCCCGATCCCCGGAGGCTGGCGGAGGTGGTGGTGATCTGCGGCCACGAGCGGCTCTGGCCCCAGATCGTGGTCCGTCGAACGGAGCGGGCCGCGGCCGCGGTCGTCCGGCGGCCTACAGGTTCTTCGCCACCGCCTCCCAGTTCACCAGGTTCCAGAAGGCCGCCACGTACTTCGGCCGGGCGTTGCGGTAGTCGACGTAGTAGGCGTGCTCCCACACGTCGCAGGTGAGCAGCGGGGTGGCGCCGTCGGTCAGCGGGTTGCCGGCGTTGGCGGTGGTGACGATGGCGAGGGAGCCGTCCGTCTTCTTCACCAGCCACGCCCAGCCCGAGCCGAAGGTCCCCACCGCCGCGGCGGTGAACTTTTCCTGGAAGGCGGCGAAGGAGCCGAAGGCGGTGGTGATCGCCTTGGCCACCGCGCCGCTGGGCGCACCGCCGCCCTTCGGGGAGAGGCCGTTGAAGTAGAAGGTGTGGTTCCACACCTGGGCGGCGTTGTTGAACAGGGGGCCGGACGCCTTCTTGATGATCGCCTCCAGGGAGAGGGAGGCGAACTCGGTCCCCTCGATCAGCTTGTTGAGGTTGGCGACGTAGGTCGCGTGGTGCTTGTCGTGGTGGTAGTCGAGGGTCTCGGCGGAGAGGTGGGGGGCGAGGGCGTCCTTCGGATAGGGCAGGGCGGGGAGCTCAAAGGCCATGGGGTTCCTCCTTGGATGGGGGGGGGTCGCGTGGTCCGGCAGGCGCCGGAGCCACGACTCTCCCCGACTCGCGCGGACCAAACAAGGCGCGCCGCGCGCCTCACCCCGCCGGCTTGTTCAGCTCCGCGACGAGGCGATTCTTCAGGTAGCTGGGGCACTCCTCGTAGCGACTGAGGTGCATGGAGAAGAGGCCGCGGCCGGCGGTGATCGAACGCAGGATGGGGGCGTACTCGAGGACCTCTGCCATCGGCACCTCCACCTCGACCACCTGGCTCCCCGCCTTCGGCTCGACCCCGAGGACGCGGCCGCGGCGGGAGTTGAGGTCGCTGATGACGTTGCCGGTGCACTCGTCCGGGACGGTGATTTCCATCCGCACCAGGGGCTCCAAGAGGACCGGTGCCGCCTCCTCCATCGCCTTCTTCCACGCCATCGAGCCGGCGATCTTGAAGGCCATCTCCGAGGAGTCGACCGAGTGGTGCGAGCCGTCAACCAAGGCGACCTTGCAGTCGACCACCGGGAAGCCGGCGATGCAGCCGCTGTGCAGCGCCTCCACCACCCCCCGCTCCACCGCCGGGATGTAACTGCGTGGCACCACCCCGCCGACCACCCGGTCCTCGAAGACGAAGCCGGCGCCGCGCTTCAGGGGCTCGACCTCCAGCCAGACGTCGCCGTACTGGCCGCGGCCACCGGTCTGCTTCTTGTACTTGCCCTGGACGCGGGCCGAGCGGGTGATCGTCTCGCGGTACGGCACCTTGGGGGTCTTCAGGCGGACGTTCACCCCGTAGCGGCTCTTCAAGCGATCCACCACCACCTCCAGGTGGACCTGCCCCATGCCGTCGAGGAGGGTGTCGCCGGTCTGCGGGTCGGTGTGGACGCGCAGGATCGGGTCCTCCTCCTGGAGCTTGGCGAGGGATTCGCCCAGCTTGTCCTCGGAGGCGCGGTCCGCGGTCTCGATGGCGTAGGTGATCTGCGGCTCGGGGTAGGTGATCTCCGGCAGGCGGATCGGCTGGGCCGGATCGCATAAGGTGTCGCCGGTGTGGGTCAGCTTCAGCTTGGCGGTGGCGCCGATCTCGCCGGCCTGGAGGTGGTCGATGGCGGTCACCTCCTTGCCCTGCAGGCGGTAGAGGGTGTGGAGCCGCTCTGTCTCCCCGCGGTTGGCGTTGAGGAGGGTGGCGTTGGCGGTGATCGTCCCCGAGTAGACGCGCAGGTAGGAGAGCTTGCCGGCGTACGGGTCGATCAGGGTCTTGAAGACCTGGGCGGTGACCGGCCCCGCGGGGTTGGGCTCGCGGCGCACAGTCGCGCCGGTGGTCGGGTCGACCCCTTCGATGCGGGTGATGTGAGCCTTGTCGAGGGGCGAGGGGAGGTAGTCGACGATCGCGTCGAGGAGCTCGGCCACGCCGATGCCAAGGAGCGCGGAGCCGCACACCACCGGCACGAAGCGGCCGGTGAGGGTGCCCTCGCGGAGCTGGGCGCGGATCTGCGCCGCCGTCGGCTCCTCCCCTTCGAGGTAGCGCTCGAGGAGCTCGTCGTCCATTTCGCACACTGCCTCCAGCAGCCGCTCGCGGTAGGTCGCGGCCTGGGGGACCAGCTCGGCAGGCAGCTCTGCCGCGGGGATCTCCTGGCGCTTGCCGGCGTGGAGCTCGTACGCCTTACCGGCGATCAGGTCGTAGAGGCCGCGCAGCCCCTGCTCGCGCCCGACCGGGAGGTAGAGGGGCAGAGGGGTCGCGGTGAGCTGCTCCTCCATATCGTGCAAGGCGCGTTCGAAGTCGGCCCGCTCGCGGTTGAGCTTGTTCACGAAGACCACCCTGGGGAGCTCGTACTCATCGGCGAACCGCCACACCCGCTCGGTCCCCGCCTTCACCCCGGACAGGGAGCTGATGATCGCCACCGCGCCGCCGGCGATCCGCAGGGTCGAGCGGGTATCGGCGAGGAAGCTGGAGTAGCCGGGGGTATCAAGGAGGTTCACCAGGTGGTCACGGTAGATTAGGTGGCCGACACCGGTGGCGATGGAGACCTTGCGCGCCGTCTCCTCCGGGTCGAAGTCCATCACCGTCGTTCCGTCTTCCACCCGCCCGGCACGGGGGATCGCGCCGGCGGTGAACAGGAGGGCCTCGGCGAGGGTGGTCTTGCCGGCACCCCCATGGGAGAGGATGCCGACGTTGCGGATAGTGGCGAGATCACGACTTTCCATGGGATGCTCCCTCCAGGGTGGACGGCATGGCCCGACCCCCCGCGGGCGGGTCGAGCCGCGGGTGGCGCGGCAAAGAGGCGGGCGTGGCGGGGGGCGGACGCACGTTGAGGTGGCGGGATGGCTTCAGTACCCTTGAGCTTCAATAAGGATTCGACATGATCGAAACTGAACCCATCGACCGCCTTCTGCCGGAGGAGCGCACCCTGCTCGCCCGGTATCAGGCGGGGGATGACGCCGCCTTCGAGGCGCTGATCCTGCCCTTCGAAACCGCCATCTTCAACTTCGGTCTGCGCATGTGCGGTAACCGGGAGGACGCTCAGGACATCCTCCAGGAGACCTTCATCAACGCCATGCGCTACCTCAAGGGGTTCCGTGGCGAGGCGAAGTTGCGGAACTGGCTCTTCCGCATCGCCTCCTCGGTCTGCCAGAAGAAGCACCGGCGGAGCAAGTTCGCCCCCGAGCGCGAGATCTCCCTCACCCAGTTTTACGACAACGACGACACCTCCGAGGTCCTCGACGTGGCCGACGAGCGGCGGTTGCCCGACGACGAGCTCCTCGGCTCCGAGCTGGGTCAGCGCCTGAGCGCGGCGATTGGCGGCCTGCCGAAAAAATATCGCGTCGTTTTGCTCCTTCGTGACATCGAAGGGCTCTCAGCTAACGAGGTGGCCGACATTCTCGATATGAGTGTCCCGGCGGTGAAGTCCAGGTTGCACCGCGCCCGCCTCTTCGTTCGCCAGCAGCTTCAAACCTACCTCTCTGGAAGGGCCGTCTCATGACCCCCCGTTGCCGTGAGCTTCTCAAGCGCTGCTCCGCCTACCTGGAGGGCGATCTGGAAAAGGCGTGTTGCGCCGAGATGGAGCAGCACCTCAAGGAGTGCGCCCGCTGTCGCGCCATGCTCGTCGAGGTGAAGTGGACCATCGAGGCGTGTCGTCACGCCGCCCCCTCCGAGGTCCCCCCCGAGGTGAGCGCCGCCATGCGCACCCGCCTGCGCGAGGAGCGGGAGGCGATCAAGGCGACCCAGCCCGGTTGACCACCGCGGTCTTCCGTGATGGGTGTGGAGGGTCGCGTGGCCTGGCCGCGCCGTAGTCGTCTTTGGGCGTCACTCCTGGCGCTTGTGCTGGCGGTCACCGCCTGTGGGGGAGACGGCGGGGGGGGCGGTTCCGGTGGCGAGCTCTTGCAGACCGCCTTCACCGCGCAGCTGTCGGCGCGCGCCGGCGACACCGCTCTTCCCCTGACGCCGGTGGTCGAGGCGAACCTCCTGCTCGACGTCAGCCGCGCAGCCCGCTTCACCCCGCCGCCCGGTCCGGTCGAGGTAAGCGCCACCCCCGGGGCGGGCGCCGTGGCGGGCTGGTGGGGGCTGTTGGTGGTGGACGAGACGCACACCTCGCGGGTCGTCGCCGAGGCGGTGGGGCGGGCCCCGCACCTCGCCGGGCTTCTCCCTGCCGAGCTCGCCGGCCAGCCGGTCACCCTGGTGCTCGCCCGCGCCCGCAGCGGCGCGGAGATCCGGGTGGCGCGCCACGCCGGCCCGCGGCGTGGGGCCGCCGTGGCCGCGATCGGCGGCGAGCTTGGCGAGTACCTGCGCGACCGGGTGCACGACCTTGGGGGTCTCCTGCACCAGCCGTGGGAGTTTCTCGACGACCTCTACGACAACACGGAGGAGGTCGTGGTCGATGTCTACTCCGACCTCCTCGACTCGCTCATCGACCCCGTTCTCACCGACTCCGACTACTTCACTGAGAACCTCGACGACTGGCTCGACACCCGCATCACCGCCGACCCCCTTGGCCGCGGCCCGCGCACGGGCGAGCAGACCCCGGTGGTCTTCATCCACGGCATCACCTTCCGCTATCCCACCGTCGACCCGGGGGAGGAGCTCGACAACCTGATGGCCATGGTCGCCGGCCAGCTCCCGGACTGGGACCTCCGGTTTCACGCCATGCGCTTCGAGTACAACCCCTTCGGCCCGGTTAGCGACGCCGCGGATCGGCTGGTCGAGGCCCTGGTCTACGACCTGCGTCTTCCCGCCCACACCCCCATCGTCCTGGTGACCTACAGCCTCGGCGGGCTGGTGGCGCGCACCTTCGACAGCCGCTACGGCGACCTCTACCCGGTCCGCCGCCTGATCATGATCGGCACTCCGAACGGCGGCGCGCCGGTCGACGAGATCCGCGACCTCTTGCTGGAGCGCGCCTACGAGGTGGGCAACGTCGGGGAGGTGACCCTCCCCCTCGGCCTGTTCGTGCGCACCGTGGTGCAGGTGAGCTGGGCGCGCACCTACGGCTCCACCGACGCCCTCGAGGACATCGAGGTGGGCTCGCCGTTGCTGGCGAGCCTGGCGCCGCCGCGCCCCTTGTACGCGGCGATCGCCGGGGTGGAGGTGGGCGGCAACCTCCTGTTGCGCCGCATCCGCCGGGTCTACCACGGCGCCCCCAACGACGGGGTCGTGTCGGTGGCGAGCGTCGAGGCGGGGCTGGTGGGGGGGGCGGATGCGAAGGTCACCTATGCCGACGGCCACCGCGACTACGTCCACGCCTCCCATGGCGACCTCACCGACTCCCCGGTGGTGGCCGCGGAGGTGGCGCGGATCCTGGGCGAGCCATTGCCGTGAGGCGAGCACCACGGCCGGTCACCGGCCTGCGGCCGCGGGTGGCGGAGGGCGGCGAGCGGCTGGGGTCGTTCGGGAATCTTGGGGTGGAGGAGATCCCCAACAAGCCCTTCGTCGATCCCGCGGTAGGCGTGGGAGAGGAGCTCCCGTCACCCCGCTCTTCCGCCAGGCGGGGGCGGGAACCCGCGAGCGAACCGCGTCGGAAATGGGCGGGGAGTCGGTCGGACTTGGGCGAGCGTGAACCGAGAAGCAGCGGGCTCGAGTCCCGATCGACCCGTGCGTAGCGCGACGTGGGGCTCGTGCGACGAAGAACGTGGCACGACTCCTGACCCCCGAGTTCTGACTCCCGAGTTCTGCCCTGGTTCCGCTCGGCTCTGCGATCGCCAAAGTCCGACAGCCTCCTAGGCCGCCTCGCCGAGGGCCGCCCGGTTGCGCACCCGCGTGGCGGGTGAGGGTAAAGAGGGCTGGGTTGTCCGCCAGGGTGGGGCGCGATGGAGCGCAGCGTGAGGCGGCCGGGGAGTGGCCATGGGGGTCGCTCCCCGCCCTCTTCCCACCCCGCTACTGCGGCGGCGTGCGGGTGGCGATGGCGAGCTTGAGGAAGCCAGCGGTGCGCGCCGCGTCCATCGCCTTCACCACCGTACCGTGGGGGACGGCTCCGTCGGCGCGGATCACCACCACCTCGCCGGCGTGGTCTTTCGCCGCCGCGGCAAGGGCGGAGTCGAGGGCGGTGGTTTCGACCTGTTGCTTGTCGAGGTAGAGCTCCCCCTTGGCGGTGAGGGTGATCTCCAGCACGTGGCCGGGCGCCACCTCCTTCGCCTTCGCCTCCGGCAGCTTCACCCCGATCCCCGAGCTGCTGGCAAAGGTGGTGGTGACCATGAAGAAGATGAGGAGCTGGAAGACCACGTCGATGAGCGGCGTCATGTCGAGGGTGAGGTCATCCTGATTGGAGCGGCCGAAGTTCATGGCTCGCTCCGGGTCAGGAAGTCGAGGAACTCCATGGCCACCCGCTCCATCTCCACCGCCAAGACCTCGGCGCGGTGGCGGAGAAAGCGATAGGCGATATAGGCGGGGATGGCGACCAGCAGCCCCATGGCGGTGGAATAGAGCGCCTCAGAGATCCCCCCGGCGAGCGACCCGGGCTCGCCGACGCCGCGCACGGAGATGGCGTTGAAGACCTTGATCATCCCCGAGACGGTCCCCAGCAGGCCGAGCAACGGTGACACGCCGGCGATGATCCCGAGGGCGTTGAGGTGCGCCTCCAGGAGGGGGAGCTGGTGGCGGCCGGCGTCCTCGAGGCGGTCGCGGACCACCTCCCGCCGCCGCTCGCTGGTGGTTACCCCGGCGGCGAGGATCCGCGCCATGGGCGAGCCGTCCTGGCGCAGGTAGGCAAGCGCCTCCTCGCGCTTGGCGTCGAGCAGTCGCGCCCGCACCTGATCGAGGAGGAAGGGCGGGGCGATGCGGGCGCGGCGCAAGAAAAGCGCCTTCTCGATGACAATCGCCAGCGAGACGATGGAGAAGGCGAGGAGCGGCCACATGGTGAGGCCGCCCTTGATGAAGAAGACGAGGATGCTGTCCACGGCGGGGTAGGGGGGGGATAGGGGATGGGGGATAGGGGATAGGGGCCGCGTGGCGGCTCGATTATCGAGCCACGGTCTACCTTCCCCCATCCCCCACCCCGTCCTTGGCGGGCGGCGGTGGCGCCAGTGGACCCGCGTCGCTGGCGGGCGGGGTGGTCGCGTCCGTCGCGCCGGCCGCCGTCTGGGCGGCGAGCTGCAAGCGCAGGACGCGCACCGCCTCCACAAAGGGGGTTCCCTCGGCGAGGGTGTTGGCGCGGGCCAAGACGCGCAGGGCGGCGGCGTGGTCGCCCTCCGCGAGGTACCCCTTGGCGAGCGCCAGGTACGCCTGGATCTCCAGGGCGGTGTCCGCGGGCAGGCTGTTGACGAAGGCCAGGAGCTCCTCGATCCCCGGCCGCGGCCGGCCGGTGTCGACCAGACAGCGGCCGCGGTAGTAGGGCAGCACCGCGAGGATCTCCAGGTTGCGGCCGTGTGCCGCCTCCACAAAGAAGGGGTAGGCGCGCTCCGCCTGGTCGAGGTGGAGGAGGATGCGGCCGATCTCGAAGGCGGCCTGGGCGCGGAACGGGTTCTCCGCCCCCTCGCTTACCAGGGGCAGGAAGGTCTCCAGGGCGCGGTCGCTCAAGTTGAGGGCGACGTAGGTGGTCCCGAGGAGAAAGCGTGCCTCGGCGTGGTGGGCGGTGTCGGTGGGATCGTCGAGGCAGCGGCGAAGGATCTCGGTCGCCAGGAACGACTCCTGGCGGGTGAGGTAGAGGCGTGCCATGCGCAGCCGCGCCTCGCGGGTGGCGGGCTGGTCCGGGTAGGTGCGCAAGAGGGTGGCGTAGGTGGCGAGGGCACCGTCGACCTCGCCCGCGTCTTCTTGCACGGTGGCGCGCGCCAGGGCCACGGCGGCTAGGGCCGGCGAGTCGGAGAGGCGCGCCTCCATCTCGGCCAGGGCGTGGGTCGCATAGGTGCGCACCCCGGCGGTGCGCAGCCGTTCCACCGCCGCCAACAGGGTGTCGGGGTCGTGCAGGCGGTCGCGGAAGAGGGTTTCCAGCGCCTCGTTCGCCTCGCCGGCGCGGCCGAGGTCGGCGCGCGCGAAGGCGGCGGCGAAGCGTGCGGCGAGCTCGTCGGGGGGAATCGTGGCGCGCGTCGCGGCCTGGTCGAAGGCGGCCGCGGCCTCCTCGAGCCTCGCCCCCTGGAGGTAGGCGGCGGCGAGACGAAAGAGCGCCTCGCTGGCCTGGGCGCCGTCCGGGAAGCGCTGGAGGTAGCGGCTCAGGGCGGCCACCGCCTGCTCCGTATGACCCGCGTCGAGCTCGTTGAGGCCGATGGCCAAGAGCGCCTTCGCCGCCACCTCGCCCTCCGGGAAACGCGCCGCGAGCGACGCGAGCAGGGCGTTGGAGCCGCCGTAGTCCTTGCGCTTGGCGAGGATCTCGGCCATGCGCGCCATCGACCGTTGCAGGCGGGCGTCGCTGGGTTGGGCCTCGGTGACCTGCCGGTAGTAGTCGTAGGCGGCGGTGAGGTCGCCGTTGGCAAAGGTGGTCTCGGCGAGGAGGAAGAGGGCGTCGCCGCGCGCCGCAGGGCTCGCCTTGCTGGCGGCCTGGGCAAAGATCGCCTGGGCGCGACCGGTGTTGCCGAGGGTGAGGTACGCCTTGCCCAACTCCTCTGCCGCGACCGCCCCGTTCGGGTCGTCGTGCGCCACCCCTTCGAGAAGCGGGATCGCCTCCAACAGCCGGTTCTGGCCGAGGTAGAGGAGGGCCTCGTAGAAGCGCGCCTGGCGCGCCCAATCGCTTTCTGGGGCGGTGGTGCGCAGGGTGCGGTACGCCTCCTCGGCGCTGCGCGGGTCGCCTTGCAGGTGGAGGGCGCGTGCCAACAGAAAGCGCGCCTCTGTCAGCTCGTCCGCGGTGAGCCCCGAACCCTGCGCCACCAGGTAGCGCAGCATCTCGGCGCCGTCCGTGTACTCCTTGGCGGCGAACAGGGCGCGGGCGAGGGCCAGGCGGGTGCGAGTGGCGGCGGCGCCCTCCGGCGCCGCGCTGAGGATCGCCTGAAACCCTGCCATCGCCGCCTCCGACTCGCCGGCGGCGAGGTGCGCCTGGGCAAGCTTGAGGCGTGCGTCGAGGAGCTGTTCACCCGCCTTGCGCAACGGCGGGGTGGCGAGCAGGTGGTCTGCCGCCGCCAGGTCACCGGTGTCGATGGCGGCGCGCAACAGGCCGAGTCCCGCGGCCACTCCGACGGGACCGGGTTGGTGCTGGAGGCGGTCGAGGAGGGGGATTGCCACCTCGCGCTCGCCGAGGTCGAGGTGGCACCACGCGACGGTGAGCTGCTCCACCGCGGGCAACTCGCCGGGGCTCCCCGCGCCCAGGGCGATCGCCTCGCGCGGCCGGCCGAGGTGGTAGAGGAGCTCCAGCTCGAGCTGGACGAGGGACGGCTGCCAGGTAGGGCGGCCGCTGCGCAGGAGGGTCACGATCTGCTCTTGGGCACCCTCCACCGCGCCGCCGTCGAGGGCGAGCTTGAGCTGCCACACCGCCAGCGATCGGCGCAGGGGGGGCGGCGCGGCGACGCTCGCCGCGGCCAGGTGAACCCCCGCCTCGGGCGCGTCGCCGCGCTCCATGGCGAGCCAGGCGAGGGTGTAGTGGGCCCACGGGCTGAGGGGGTGGCGGGGCCACCGCTCCACCAGGGTCGCGAGCCCCTGGCGGGCCACCTCCTGCTCGCCGGTGGCCAGGCGACACTCGGCGAGCCAGTACGTTGCCTGTGGGGCGATCTCCGGGTCGGGCTGACCGGCGAGGGGCGAGAGCAGGGTGATGGCGCGCTCCAGGTGGCCCGCGTCGAAGAGCATCAGCGCCTCGTCGAGGCGCGCCCGCCCGGGTGTCACGGTGCGCGCCAAGGCCTCGCCGAGGGTGGCGCGGTGCACGCAGCCGCCGGCGTGGGGCAGGGCGCGGCGCACCTCTTGCCGGCTCTCTTCCAAGGCCGCCTCCGCCAGTCGCCGCCTCCCCGGTTGGATCGCCAGGCCGAAGGGGTGGGGATGGTCGGCGGTGGCAAGGACCGCGATCTCGCCGGTGGCCACAAACCGCACCTCCTCCTCCAAGGCGCGCTCGGCCGGCGACTCGGAGAGGGCCCCGAGGAGGAGGGGGAGACAGAGGCAGAGGGGGAGAAGGCGGCGCATGGGCGTAGGCGGAGGGCTGCGATTCTTTCCCATTCCCCCCGCCGGTGCCACTGCGCCCCAACGCCCCCCTCACGCCGCACGCCAAGCGGGGCCGGCGGTTGGCGATCGCTGGCGCGGCGGCGCGAGGAATCTGGCGGACCGGGTCGTTGCCACCGCGATCCACGGCCCCATCGCGCCAACCCCCAGCAGCGGCGCGAGGAATCTGCCGGACTTTGGCGCGCGTGGCGCAAGCCAGCGGGCCCGATTCCATATCGGGACAAAGTCCGACAGCCCCCTAGGCGGCTGGCCCCCTGGGTCGATCGACTCGGCGCGCGGACCTTTGCCCGGTGGAGGCCCGGTGTGGGCCCGGAGCGGGCCCGGAGTCGTGGACCGTTCTTTGTGACCGAGCCGACGAGGGGGCGAACCGCACGATCCGGAGGTGGGTGCTGGCTTGCGCCCCGCGCGCCCCCGTCCGGCAGACTCCTCGCAGCCTGGCGGAGGGGGTCGATCGACGGTGGTGCGGCGGAGCTCAACGACGAAGGGGATCGTGGCCCGGGTGGTTCCGTTCTTTGTGACCGGGCCGACGAGGGGGCGAACCGCACGATCCGGAGGTGGGTGCTGGCTTGTGCCCCGCGCGCCCCCGTCCGGCAACTCTTACCGCCCGGCGAGCAGGGCGATCCCCCCGGCGGCGGCCGCCGCGGCGGCCATAAACCACGGCCAGCGGCGGCGGGAAGGGCGCCAGCGGTAGGTGCCGCGCAGGGTGTCGATGGCAATGGCCACGTCCGCCTCCTCCACCGTGGTGGCGCCACGTCGCCGCCCCTCGGCCACCGCCTCGTCGAGAACCTGGTCGGCGAGCGGCACATAACCCAGCGCCCGGCCGTAGAGGGTGGCGTGGGCCGCCTCGGTGAGGGTGGCGCCGGGATGGCAGGTGGCGAGGTACTGGGCGCAGTAGGCGCGCGACTCCTCCGGGTCGAAGGCGAGGAGGTGGACGCGGCAGACGATGTCGTCCACCAAGGGACGCAGCCAGCTCGCCTCCATCTGGCCCTTCACCTCCAGCCGCCCCACCCACAGGTAGTGGACCGCCGGCAGTGCCTCGCGCAGGGCAACGAGGTGGTGCCACGCCGACTCCACCAGCCGCTCCGCCGGATCGACGCGCACCAACAGCGGCCGGCCGGCGAGGGTGGCGGCCGCCGCCGCCAGGTCCGCCGCCTCGCCCACCCCGAGGTGGTCGGCCACCTGGCGCAGGGGTGGACGCTGGCCGAGGTCGGGGAGCGACAGGGCGAGCCAGCTCGCCCGCTCCACCGCGCCGAGCCAATGGTCCACCAGGCAGCTCTTCCCCACCCCGGGCTCGCCGGTGACCAAGATCGACCCCTCCCCCACCGCCGCCACCAGCCGCCGGCCGTGCGCGGTGAGGGTGGGGGTGAGAAAGGGGGCGGCCATTGCGCCAGCGTTTCGTAGGCGCACGGACAAGGCCAGCGAGCCACAGGAGGGGGGAGTTTGGCGCGCGCCGCCCCCGTCGCTTCGCGCGGCCGGCCGACCTCAGGCGTCTCTCGTTGGCGAGCGTGCACCGAGAAGCAGCGGGCGCGCCTCCGGATCGTGCGGTCCGCACCCTCGTAGGCTCGGCCACGCGGGACCAAGAGCGAGCCGACTCCCGCGCCGGGCCTGGCTCCAGGCCTGGCTTTAGCTCCTCGGGGTCGATCGACCCATGCGGGGGGCGGTGGCGCTCGCCCGCGTGCGGTGGGCGCTCGCATTCAGAATCCGCACGTTCACCCCGCCCCCCGGCGCTCGCCCGCGTGCGGTGGGCGCTCTTTTCGGCTGAAAGGGGAAGACGAACCGGCTACCGTCCACCATGCCTCTCTTCTCGATCCCGGGAGCGGTGGCGCCGGGGGCACGGTTGGCGCTCACCGGGGACGATGCGCACCACCTCGCCACCGTCCTGCGCGTGCGCGCCGGCGAGGTGATCCATCTCGCCGGCGGCGATCTCCTGTGGCGGGCGCGGGTGGAGTCGGTGGCGCGCCACGCGGTGGGGGTGCGGGTGGAGGAGGTGGTGGAGCCTCCGTGGCGGCCGGCGCGCCGGCTGCATCTTTACGCGGCGGTGGTGAAGGGCGAGGCGATGGAGCGGCTGATCGCCCACGCCAGCGAGCTCGGGGCGTGCGACCTCACCCCCCTGCTCACCGGCCACACGGTGGTCCCGACCCGCCCCTCCCGGGAGGGGCGCTGGCGGGCGGTGGCGGCCGCAGCGCAGCGCCAGTGCGGCCGCCCCGTGCCGCTGGCGATCCACCCGGTCGCGACCCTCGCCGCCTGCCTCGGCGAACTCGCTGGCGCCCTCGTCGCCCAGCCGGGCGGCCCGCCCCTGGCGGTGGCGCCCGGGGGTGGGGTGGTGCGGTTGGTGGTCGGCCCGGAGGGGGGGTTCGCGGAGGCGGAGATCGGAGCCCTCACCGGCGCGGGCGCGCGCCTCTTTGGCCTCGCCGGTTGGACCTTGCGCGCCCCCACCGCCGCCGCCGCCGCCCTCGCTTGGGTGCAGGCGGTGGTGGAGGAGCAGGTGCGGGCCGCGGAGGATCAGGCGCGGGCCGCGGAGGATGGGTGAATCTGCTCCTCCTCGAGGGCGAGGAGGCGGCGCGTCCGCGCCTGCGCCTCACCGGCCGGCGCGCCGCCCACCTCCTGCGGGTCTTGCGGGTGGTGAAGGGCGACCCCTTGCGCGCCGGGGTGGTGGACCAGGGCACGGGCGAGGCGGTGGTGGTGGCCACCGGCCCCGACTGGGTCGAGGTGGAGGTGGGGCTCAGGGCGCCGGTGGAAGCGGAGCCGCCGGTGGACCTGCTCCTCGCCGTGCCCCGCCCGAAGGTGGCGCGGCGGCTCCTCGCCGACCTCGCCTGCCTCGGCGTCGGGACCCTGCATTTGACCAACGCCTGGCGGGTGGAGCGCAGCTACTTCGCCTCGCCGGTGCTCACCCCGGAGGCGATCGGCCACGCCCTGCGCCTTGGCCTGGAGCAGGCGGGGGCGGTGCGCCTGCCCAAGGTGGTGATCCACCACCGCCTGATGGCCTTCGTCGGCGACACCCTGCCCACCCTCCACCACGACCGCCGGCTGGTGGCGCACCCGGCAGCCTCTTTGCCGCTCGCCGCGGCCGCGGGCCGGTCGCTCCTCGCCCTCGGCCCCGAGGGGGGGTGGATCGAGCGCGAGCTGGAGACCCTGAGGGCGGCGGGCTTCACCCCGGTGAGCCTCGGTCCGCGCGTCCTGCGCAGCGAGACCGCGGCGATCGTGGCGGTGGCCGTGGCGACGGAGTTTGTCGGAGTGGCGTCAACAGGGCTTGGGGTGAGGCGGTCGGATTGAGGGCGGTCCCGCGGGAGAACGACAGGGGAAGATATTTTTCGATCGCCGCGAATGAACGCGAATCGTGGGGGGGGGAGGAGACGAGGGAGGCGCTGGAGGAGGTGGAAGGTAGAGCGGGGCCACCCTCCCACCGTGGGGGTGCAGCGCCCACCCCTTCCTACTTCCTACCCATTTGCGGCCCCCCTTTTTGGGGCTCGCAACCCCACTCAGGGCCACCGACCCGTGGCTCCCCAGCCGCTCCGACCAAGCCGGACAGCCTCCTACGCCACCGGCCGCAGGTGGATCTCTCCGAGCGGCGGCGGCGCGGCGAGGCGCGGCGGCAGGCGGATGGCGCCGGTGGTCTGCTGGTGGTCGCGGGCGAAGTTGCGCACCCCCCAGAAGAGGGAGGCGACGGTGCGTACGGTCTTCCACCGCTCGCCCGCGGGCCACGCCTGGAGGTTGCGCCAGGTCTGCAGCAGCGACGGGGTGGTGAAGTAGAGCTTGGAGAGCTCGCGGTAGAACCGCTTCAGGGGCAGGCGGGTGGGGATGGTGGCGTGGAGGAGGTCGAAGAGGTGGTAGTCGGTGGTGGTGAGGTGGTCGCGCTCTTGGTCGAAGAGGTCGGTGCCGGGGAGGGGGGTGAGGACCGAGTAGGTGGGGTGGGAGACTCCGATCCGCTTCACGTAGCGGGCGAGGGCACGGAAGTCGGCCGCCGCGTAGTTGGGGTTGACGATGAACTGGCCGTTCACCCGGATCCCCGCCTCGTTGCAGATGCGGACCGCCGCCTCGTTGGTGGCCGCGGTGGTCCGCTTGTTCATGTCGGCGAGGTCGGCGTCGCGGAACGACTCCATGCCGATGAGGATCATGTCCAGCCCCACCTGCTTCCACAGGGCCATGAGCTTCGGGTGGGCCTCGATCGTCTTCGCCCGGCCGTACATGAAGTAGCGCTTGTGGATCCCGGCTTCGAGGATCAGGTGGCCGAGGTGCTCCATTCGCTTGGCGTCGGCGAGGGACTCGTCATCGACGAGGAAGACGCGCTGGTTGGCGTCGAGGGTGGCGATCTCTTCGACGATCCGTTCCGGGTCGCGCCTCAGGTAGCGGCCGCCGGTCATTCGCCAGAGGGCGCAGAAGGAGCAGCGCGACGGGCAGCCGATGGAGGTGCGCAGGCTCGCCAGGGGCTTGAGGTAGGCGGAGAAATAGCGGCTTCGCCACCGCTGGTTGAGGGCGCGGGCCGGGAAGGGGAGGGAGTCGAGCTCGCCGTAGGCGCGCTCGGCGGTCAGGCGCACCGCCTCCCCTGCGGGGATCGCCAGGCCGGGAATTGCACCGGGGTCGGTGCCGGAATCCAGCGCCTCGAGCAGCTCGGCGAAGGTGTGCACCCCCTCGCCGAGGACCACGTAGTCGGTGGTGCCGTCGCGAAAATCATCCGGCAGGACGGTGGCGTGGTGGCCGCCCACCACGGTCACGACCTCCCGCCGCCACCGCTTCACTCGCGCCAGGATGTCGTGCATCGCCGGGGCGTCGATGGTGTAGCCGGTGGTCGCCACCACGTCGGGCCGTTCGCGCGCCAGCCACCCCTCGAGGTCCGGGTCGAAGCGCATGTCGAGCATCGTCACCGAGTGTGGTGCCGGGATGCCGGCGGCCACGTACTCGAGGGCCAGGGGCTCGTTCAGCCACAGGTACTGGTTGTGGTAGTCAGGGCGGTAGTACGGCTGGACCAAGAGGATCTTCATGGCGCTCCTGAGCAAAGTCGGCGGGTGAGTAGGGACCGACCGGGGGGAGTAGTCCAACGGCCGGCGAAGCGCCACGGTGACCGGCGCGGCGATGCCAGCGCGGTGCGGGCGTGGCTGGGTGAGGAGTTTGGCGGACCTGCGACGGCGGTCAGGGCGGCGGTCGGGTCGAGGGGCGGTCCTGCTGGATTGAGTCGGTTGCTGGTCCGTGGACTCTCCCGCGCCGCTGCGGTTTCGCCCACCCCTTCGCGCATCCTCTTCCTACTCCCTGGTTCGATTTCTGAGGCGGGGGTCGTTGACCTTCAGGCTGCTAGCGGAGGATCGCTTCCACCACCTCGTCCACGGTCAGGTCGTCCGTGTCGATGGTCTGGTCCGCCGCCTCGTAGCGCGCCGCGCGCTGGGCGAGGAGCTCTTGGATTCGGCCAAGGGGGTCGGCGACCCGGAGCAGCGGCCGGTGGGTGGAGCCGGCGAGGCGCGTGTAGAGGACCTCGGGCTGGGCGCGGAGGTAGATGATCCGGCCGGCAGCGCGCAGGCGCGCTAGGTTCGCCGCGCGCTCGACGATGCCGCCGCCGGTGGTGATGACCGTCTGGCGATAGTCGCGCAGGGTGGCGGCCAGCTCCGCCTCCAGGTCGCGGAAGGCGGCTTCGCCCTCGCTGGCGAAGATCTCGGCGATCGTCTTTTTGGCGCGCGCCTCGATCAGGTCGTCGCAGTCCACCACCTCCCAGTGGAGGTGCTCCGCCAGGCGCCGCCCGACGGTGGTCTTCCCTGCCCCCATGAACCCCACCAAGATGAGGTTGGAGGCGGCGGCGCGCGCGGCGGCAGGCGAGGTCATGGCGGTGCGTGCGGGGGGGGAAAAAGGGGAGAGGCGGACGATGGCTAGCGGTTGCGCATCAACTCTTCCAGGGTCGCGATCATCGACTCGCCGGGCGGCGCCGCGCCGGTCCACAGGGCGAAGGAGGTGGCGCCTTGGAGGGCGAGCATGGTGAGGCCGTTGTCGCAGCGGATGGCGCGGGCGCGGGCGGCGGCGATCAGCGGCGTCGAAGCCGGGTTGTAGACCAGGTCGTAGACAAACAGCCCCGGGTGGAGCCAGGCGAGGTCGATGGGGTAGTCGCCGTGGCCAGCCATCCCCACCGGGGTGGCGTTCACCAACACCGTGGCGGCGGCGGCGGCCGGCTCCAGGGCGGCGCGTTCCAACGGGATGCAGTGGACCCGGCACGAGGCGAAGTGGCCGGCGAGGTCGCTGGCCAGGGCCGCGGCCCGCTCGCCCACCTGGTCGCACAGGCAGATCTCCTCGGCGCCGTCGATCGCGGCCTGGAAGGCGACGGCGCGCGCCGCCCCGCCGGCACCCAATAGCAACAGCCGCTGGCCGTCGAGGCTCACCCCTTGGCGGTCCAGCGCCGCGGCGAAGCCCGGGGCGTCGGTGTTGTGGCCGGTGAGCGAGCCGTCCGCCTCCACCCGGATCGTGTTCACCGCCCCGATCATGGCGGCGGTGTGGGAGAGGGAGTCGAGGTAGGGGATCACCGCCTCCTTGTGCGGGATGGTGACGTTCACCCCGGCGAGGTTGAGGGCGGGCAGGGCCCGGACCGCCGCGGCGAGGTGGGCGGGGAGGACGTGGAAGGCGACGTAGACCCAGTCGAGACCGCACGCGCCAAAGGCGCGGTTGTGCATCAAGGGGGAGAGGGAGTGGGAGACGGGATCGCCGAACAGGCCGGTGATGCGGGTGGTCGAGGTGATCGCCATGGGGTCCGGAAGGTGGGGGTGGTAGAAATCGGCCGCCGGATAGGGTACTACCAAGGGCGGCGCCGCGACGCCAGCGCCACGCCCTTCCCCATAGCCTACCGAGAGACCATGGCCAAGACTCCGACCAAGAAGACCGCCGCCAAGACCACCCCTGCGAAACAGGCGACTGCCAAGACCCCCCTCAAGGCGGCGGCGAAGAAGCCCGCTAAGGCGCCCGCGAAGAAGGGGGTCAAGAAGAGCGTCAAGCCCCCCCCCAAGAAGGCGGCCAAGAAGGCGGTGAAGAGGCCCGCCCCGAAGGCGGTCAAGAAGGTGGCCAAGAAACCGGCGGCGAAGCCGGCCAAAAAGCCGGTGAAAAAGGCGGCCGCGGAGCCGGCGAAGAAGAGTGGCGGCAAGGCGGTGACGAAGACCGTCCAGAAGGTAGCCCCCAAGGCGGCAAAGAAGGTGGCGCCGCGCAAGGTGGCGAAAAAGTCCGAGGCGAAGGACCGCTGGGCGGAGATCCGCAGCCTCCTCGGCCAGCGCCGTGCCGAGCTCGTGGAGGAGGCGCACCGCACCATCGACGACAGCCTCGCGCAAGAGAAGGAGCAGATGGCGGAGATTGGCGATCGGGCCACCGAGGAGATCGACGACACCTTCCAGTCGCGCCTCCAGGGGCGCGAGGCGAAGCTGATCGCCAAGATCGACGAGACCCTCGCGCGCATCGCCCGCGGCGACTACGGCCTGTGCGAGTCGTGCGGCGAGGAGATCGCCTACGAGCGCCTCCTGGCCCGGCCCGTGGCGACCCTGTGCATCGACTGCAAGACGGCGCAGGAGCGGCGGGAGAAGAACTACCGGGCGTAGCCACCGGTCGGAGTGGGTCGATCAAGCGCGCGGCCGCGGCCCGTGGCGACGCGGCGGAGCGGGGGCCGGTTCGGCCCCCCTGGTTTCAGACCTAGGCAGGCGAGGGTCCGCACCCGGGTCGCGATTCGGACGCGCGCGCTGCCTCTTGCCACCCGATCGGCAAGGTTCGACAGAGTCCTACGGCGTCCCGCAGGCGCCCGGCCGGGAGGCTTCCGCCCGTGGCTCACCGCGGCGGGGTCACCGGCGCCCCACCGTCCTCATGGAGGCGAAAGCCGGCGGTTGCGTCCCAGGTGACGTAGCTGCGGTGGGCGAGCCAGTCGCCGAGGTTCAGGTAGCGGCCGCGCCGCCCGCCCGCCTCCACCACCTCGTCGCTGGGGATGTGGGCGTGGCCGAGGATCACCACGTCGTAGCCGGCGGCGATCCGGTGCGCCGCGTGGGCGCGGAAGCAGGGGTGGGCGGTGGCACGCACCATGTAGTGGGCGTCGCCGGTGGCCCGGTCGAGCCAGCGGCCGAACCGCTGTAGCCGGGCCGGGCCGATGAACTCGGCGAGCAGGAGGGCGGCGCGGCTGCGAAAGAGCCAGCGAAAGAGGTGGGCGAGGTGCTCCGCGGGGTTGGCGAGGTCGCCGTGCTCCACCCAGACGCGCTGCGTCCCGAGGGTGAGGGTGGCGTGGTCGGGGTGGAGCTGGGCGCCGTAGGCGGCGGCGAAGCGTGGCCCCAGGCAGAAGTCGTGGTTGCCCTCGACGTAGTGGAGGGTGACGCCGCGGCCGGTGAGGTCGCGCAGGGCGGCGAGGAGAGTCTCGAAGCCGGCCATCTCCCGGCGCCGGAAGCCGACGAAGAAGTCGAAGAGGTCACCGTTGATGCACAGGTGGGTGAGGCCGGGAAAGTCGCGCAGGAAGCGGGCGAGCTCCCCCTGGCACGCCGTGTCGCCCGGGGCGAGGTGGGCGTCGGAGAGAAAGAGCCAGCGCGCGTCGGCCATCGGCTGAGTCTAGGGGGGCGAGGAGGAGTGGTCGACGGCGCGCCGCCGGGGTGGCCGGGCCGCCGCGGTCGACGTTCTCGATCGCCTCCGCGACGGAGAGCTCGACCACGCGCCGGCGATGCGGCGGCGCCGGCCGGACTCGGTCGCGATCGACTACCGCGAGCGGCTCTCGGCCCGGATCGCCCCGGTCTTCGATTCCTGAGTCCCCGTCGTGCTACGAACGGCTCTTCATCCGGACTCGAGCCCGCCTCTTCTCGGCCGATGATCGACAAAGTCCGACCGACTCCGATGCGGCGGCGCCGGCCGGGGTAGCCACGCGGCGTGGGCGCGCCGATCCTGGCGGCGATGGCCGCGTCCGCCCCCTCCTCTTCCCCCTCCTCGTCCCCCTCCCCCGGGCGCGACCCGTGGCTGTGGCTGGCGGTGGGGCTCGGTAGCGGCCTGGCGCCGGTGGCGCCGGGGACCGCCGGCAGCCTCCTTGCCGCGCTTGCCTACTTCGCTCTCGGCCGCCTCGCCTGGCCCGCCCAGGGGGCGGCGATCGGCGTGGTGCTCCTCTTCGGGACGGTCGCCGCGGCGCGCGCCGAGCGGGTGTGGGGCACGGATCCCGGGCGGGTCGTGATCGACGAGGTGGCGGGCCAGTGGCTTGCGCTGCTCGCCCTGCCGCCTACCTGCGGGTGGATCGCGGCCGGCTTCCTCCTCTTCCGCCTCTTCGACATCACCAAGCCGCCGCCGTGCCACCGCCTGGAGCGCCTCCCCGGCGGTCTCGGGGTCATGGCCGACGACCTCGCCGCCGGCCTCTACGCGCGCCTCCTTCTGCTTGGCGCGGCGTGGCTCCTGGCGGGGTAGCGGCGGTGGCGAGGATCGTCGGACCTCGGTGCGGGTGGGGTAAGGAGGGACGGGTCCGATTCGGGCCGCTTCGTGGCTGGTGGCGGCGGCGAACGGCGGCGAACGGAGATCGCCCGCGACGGGTCCCATCCGGGCCGCGCTTCGCGGCTGCTGGGCCGATCGGTCCGTGGTCCGGCCGGCCCCACGCCGGGCGTGGCGAGAGCGTTGGCGCGGTGGGTGTGGGGTCGGGGTTGTAGCGCTTAGGGGTGGCGACCCCGGCGGGGTGGCCGGGCAGGAGCCGGTTGGACTCGGTCGATCGAGGGCAATGAATGGGACCCAGCCTCGCATCGGGCGCTGGTTCTTCCTCGCACGCGCCCCGCGTCGCGCTCCGCACGGGTGGGTCTGGCCACGAGCCCGCCGCGGGTCGCCCATGACCGACAAGGTCCGACCTCCCCCGAGGAGTCTGGCGGACTTTGTCGATCGACCGCGGAGCCGCCACCCGAGGCGCGGAAGCGGCTCCGGTGCCCACTCCGGGCGCCATCTTGCTTTCCCGCGCCTCACGGGGCGCGACGAACGGCGCCTGTTTGGAGTCACCCGGCGCTGCTTGGGCGATCGACCCGGCCCGCTCCGGCGTGGAGGCGACCGGGATCGGTGCGCTGTGAAACAATGCGCCCATGGTGCCGCTTCCGGATCACTCTGCCGCCGAGTTGGTGGCGACCCTGACCCGCCAGGGGAGCTGGTTGGCGGTGGCGGAGTCGTGCACCGGCGGCCTGCTGGCGGCGGCGATTACCGGGGTGGCGGGCGCCTCCGCCTGCTTCTTCGGCGGGGTGGTGAGCTATGCCAATGACGCCAAGGCGCGCTGGCTCGGCGTCGACCCCGCCCTCATCGCGGCCCACGGCGCGGTGAGCGGCGAGGTGGCGGAGGCGATGGTGGCGGGGCTCCTCGCCACCACCCCCGCGGCCCTCGCCGGCGCGATCACCGGCATCGCCGGCCCGGGTGGCGGCAGTCGGGAGAAGCCGGTGGGGCTGGTCTACATCGCCATCGGCGATGGTCGCGGGGTGGAGGTCCACCGCTGCCACTTCGCCGGTGACCGCGGCGCGGTGCGCGGGGCCACCGTCTGCCATGCCTTGGCCCTGTTGCGGGAGCGGGCCACAGGGGGCGGGCGGTGAGCGGCGCGCCGGTGGCGGTGTTCACCGACGGCGGCTGCCGGGGCAACCCCGGCCCGGGCGGTTGGGGGGTGGTCCTGCGCTACGACGGCCGCGAGCGGGAGCTCTCGGGCGCCGAGCGTCACACCACCAACAACCGGATGGAGCTGATGGCGGCGATCGCGGCACTCGAGGCGCTGAAGCGGCCGTGCCGGGTGGTGGTGACCACCGACTCCACCTACGTGAAGCAGGGGATCACCACCTGGATCGCCCGCTGGCGGTGCAACGGCTGGCGCACCGCGGATGGCAAGCCGGTGAAGAACGCGGATTTGTGGCAGCGGCTGGAGAGGGTTGCCGCACCCCACCAAGTGGAGTGGCGCTGGGTGAAGGGCCACGCCGGCCACCCGGAAAACGAGCGCGCCGACGCCCTCGCCAACCAGGCCATGGACCGGTTGGGCCACGCCTAGGAGGCGGGCGGCCTTGGTCGATCCACCGCCGCGCGCGGAGCCATGGCCGGACTCGTAAGCCAGGTCGCGTGGGCCGTGCTTCATCGCCTCGCCCCACGTCGCCCTACGAACGGGTCGGTTTGGACGTGCGCCCGCTGGCCGGATGTGCCCCTGCTGGCCGGACGCACGTCCGCTGGCTGCCGCCACGCTCGACCACGTCCGCCAGAGACTCCTCGCCTGGCTCTCTCCCCGAGGAGCTACGGCGCGGGGACAACGGCACGAAGGGGGTTGCCGTGGCCGCGTCCGCGACCGGCGTGGCCAGCCGACCGGTGGGCTCGGACCCACGAGCCGGCCAGGAGCTATGGCGGTTGCCCGCCGCGCGCGACCCTCCTCGGTACGAAGTCAGCTTGCCCCCGGCGCGCCGCCCGCCCTTCCGCGGGCGCCATGGAAACGCAAACGGGCTGCCCCGCCGAGGCGGGACAGCCCGTAGTCCAACTGCCTGTGGGTCAGGCGACTACAGCTTGACGACGTTCTCTGCCGCCGGCCCCTTCTGGCCCGCGACGATGTCGAACTCCACGTGATCCCCTTCGCTCAGGCTGCGGAAGCCTTCGCCTTGGATGGCGGAGTGGTGGACGAAGCAGTCCTTCTCCCCCCCCTCCGGGGTAATGAAGCCGAACCCCTTGCTGTCGTTGAACCACTTCACCGTTCCTTTGGTACGCATCTTCCTACTCCTTCTGTTGGGCGTCATCGGAGCTCGGGTCACGAGGCTGCCGACTGGCTGACATGCGCGGACTAAAACCCCCGCGCTGGGCTCCGTGGCACCGACGCCACAAGGGAAAAGCGAGTTAGAACCTGGATGCGGGGCATGATGGGTGGAGAGAGATCGTCACCGCTGGCTGCCCGACACAAGTCGAGTACGCCGACACCCTGTACCCATCCGATCCGGTGGTCAACACCACGGGCGGGGGCTTACCCCAGCCGGGGGGCGTCGCGCCCCTCGAGCGCCGGCGGTGGGGTGAGGCGATACGGTGCCTCGGCCTCGGCGAAGAGGCGGCGTAACAGCGGGACACACAGGCCGATGATGTTGGTGTACGACCCCTCCCAGCCGGCCACCAGGCGCCGCCCCTCCCCCTGCACCGCGTAGGCGCCCGCCTTGTCCATGGGCTCGCCGCCGGCGACGTAGGCGTCGATCTCGTCCGGGCGCAGCCAGCGGAAGCGAACCTCGGTGGTCGCCACCGCCACGTGCCACACGCGGTCGTGGCCGACCGCCAGGCCGCCGACCACCCGGTGGGTGCAGCCCGACAGGCGGGCGAGCATGTGGCGCGCGTCGGCGGGCGACGCCGGTTTGCCGAGGATGGCGCCACCCAGGGCGACCACCGTGTCGCCGGCCACCACCCACCGCGACCGGTGGGTGGTGGCCACCGCCTCGCCCTTCGCGCGCGCCAGGCGGGCGACGTGCGCCTCCACCGCCTCGCCGGGGAGCGCCTCTTCCGGGTGGTGCGAGGGGACCACCTCACACGCCACCCCGACCTCGGAGAGCAGGGCGCGCCGGCGCGGGCTGGCGGAGGCGAGGAGGAGGGGGGGCAAAGAAAAAGGGTGCGGGGGGCTTGTCATCTTGAGAGTCCGTTCGTAGTTTGTTGGCACTCGCCGCCGGCGAGTGCCAACAGCGCCCCGGGTGGCCGGGCAACCTGTTCAACCATCCCACATTTTGGAGGAATCACCATGCTCAAACCGTTGGGAGATCGTCTCCTTGTCGAGTACAGCACCGCGGAGAGCAAGACCGCGGGAGGGATCTACATCCCAGATTCTGCCAAGGAGAAGCCCCACGAGGGGGTGGTCCTGGCGGTTGGCAAGGACGTCGAGGAGGTGAAGGCGGGCGACCGGGTGATCTTCGGCAAGTACTCCCCAGACAAGATCACCATGGACGGCGTCGAGTACGCGGTGATCAAGGAAGAGGACGTGATGGGCGTCATCGTTGCGGGAAAAAAGAAGAAGTAGCCCGGCGTCTCCGTCCCTCCCCGTTCCCCACAAACTGATTGCACAGGAGTCTCTGCACCATGCCAGCCAAACAGATCATTTTTGACGAAAAGGCGCGTCACGCCATCGCCCGCGGGGTCGACACCCTCGCCAACGTCGTGAAGGTCACCCTCGGCCCGCGCGGCCGCAACGTGTTGCTCGACCGTGGCTTCGGCACCCCGCTGATGACCAAGGACGGGGTCACCGTGGCCAAGGAGGTGGAGCTGGAGGACAAGTTCGAGAACATGGGCGCGCAGGTAGTCCGCGAGGTCGCCTCGAAGACCTCCGACGTCGCCGGTGACGGCACCACCACCGCCACGGTGCTGGCCCAGGCGATCTTCCGCGAGGGGATCAAGTCGGTCTCCGCCGGCTTCAACCCGATGGACATCAAGCGCGGGATGGAGGCGGCGGTGGAGAAGGTGGTTGCCTCCCTGTCCAGCCTCTCCAAGGCGACCCGTTCGAAGGAGGAGATCGCCCAGGTGGGCACCATCTCCGCCAACGGCGACGAGACCATCGGTGCGATCATCGCCGAGGCGATGGAGAAGGTGGGCAAGGAGGGGGTGATCACGGTCGAGGAGGCGAAGACCCTCCAGACCACCCTGGAGACGGTCGAGGGGATGCAGTTCGACCGCGGCTACCTCTCCCCCTACTTCATCACCAACGCCGACCGCATGGAGTGCGATCTCGAGGATCCGTACATCCTCATCCACGAGAAGAAGATTTCCAGCATGAAGGACCTCCTGCCGCTCCTTGAGCAGATCGCCAAGCTCGGCCGGCCGCTCTTGATCCTCGCCGAGGACGTGGACGGCGAGGCGCTCGCCACCTTGGTGGTGAACAAGCTGCGCGGCACCCTCAACGTGGCGGCGGTGAAGGCGCCCGGCTTCGGGGACCGGCGCAAGGCGATGCTTCAGGACATCGCCATCCTCACCGGCGGGACGGTGATCTCCGAGGAGACTGGCTTCACCCTAGAGAACGCCACCATCGACCAGATGGGGCGGGCGAAGACGGTGAAGATCACCAAGGACGACACCACCCTGATCGATGGCGCCGGCAAGGCGACGGACATCAAGGCGCGGGTTGGCCAGATCCGCACCCAGATCGACGCCACCACCTCCGACTACGACCGCGAGAAGCTCCAGGAGCGCCTTGCCAAGCTCGTCGGTGGAGTCGCGGTGATCAACATCGGCGCCGCCACCGAGACCGAGATGAAGGAGAAGAAGGCGCGCGTGGAGGATGCCCTGCACGCCACCCGCGCGGCGGTGGAGGAGGGGATCGTCCCCGGCGGCGGTGTCGCTTTGGTGCGTGCCCAGGTGGCGTTGGAGAAGCTCCATTTCGACGACGACCGGCAGGTGGGGGTCAACATCATCCGCCGGGCCCTCGAAGAGCCGCTCCGTCAGATCGCCGAGAACGCCGGCGAGGAGGGCTCCGTGGTGGTCCGTGACGTGGCCGGGAAGAAGGGCTCCTACGGCTTCAACGCCGCCACCGGTGAGTTCGGCGACCTCCTGAAGATGGGGATTATCGACCCCACCAAGGTGACCCGCACGGCGTTGCAAAACGCCGTCTCCGTCTCCTCGCTCCTGCTCACCACCGAGGCCATGATCACCGACAAGCCGCAGCCCGAGGAGAAGGGCGGCCCCGGCGGCGGTGGTGGCGGCATGGGCGGCATGGGCGGCATGGGTGGCATGGGCGGGATGATGTAACGCCCTCCCCAACGGTTGGACGAACGGCCCCCCGTGGTTCGCACGGGGGGCCGTTTTTTGTGGCCTTCAGCTTGCGACGCTCCTGGAAGCGCCACGGGTTGCCAAGTCGGTGGCGCGGACGCTGCGAGGGTAAGGGCGGCGGGTGTTGCTCCCCGCTGCCCGCTCCTTGCTCCCCGCTCCCCGTTGCCCCACGGAGAGTGAAGAGCCGAGTGCGATTGGAGGGTCGCTCCCTGCCCGCTCCCTGGGTGACCATGGCGCCATGGAGCGCCTCGACCTCACCGCCGCCGTCGCCCACCTGCGCGGCGGCGGGATCGTCGTCTACCCGACCGGCTCGGTTCTCGCCGCCGGGGTGGTGGCCACCGACGCGCGGGCGGTGGCCCGCCTGGCCACGCTGGAGGCGCGGCCCGCCGCCAAACCGTTCGGGGTGATCGTTGCCGATCGAGCCGACCTCGCCCCCCTTGGCCTCACCCTCGGGGAGCTGGAGCGGCGCCTCGCCGAGCGGTTCTGGCCGGGCGCCCTAAGCCTCGTCCTCACGGTCCCTGCCGGTAGCCCCCTGGCCGCCGCCTATCCCGGCGCCACGGTGGCGGTGCGCATCCCGGCGCACCCCATCGCCCGTGGCCTCGCCCGTGCCCTCGGCGGGCCGCTCACCGCCACCAGCGCGAACCGCTCGGGCTCTCCGCCGGTGACCACCGCCGCGGGGCTGGACCCGGGGTGGCGCGCCGCGGGGGTCCTCATCCTCCCCGGCGACGCCAGTGGCCTGGCGCCTTCCACCGTCGCCGACTGCCGCAGCGGCGAAATCATCATCGTCCGCCCGGGACGGCTGCCGGGCGATCTGCTCGTCGCGGCCCTGCGCTAGGCGCGCGGCGCCCCGGTGGGGACGAGTCGGGTGGGGATCCCCGGCAGGGAGGATCGTGGCGTAGGGTTACCGGTTGCCTCCTTCGCCTCCGGCCCGCCCACGGCCGGCCCGCCTCCCTTCGCCCTACGCCCCCGCCTCCCCGCGACCTTCGCGTGGCGGCCTTGCGGTCGCCAGGAGTCTGTCGGACTGGGTCGATCGTGCACCGAGAAGAAGCGGGCGCGAGCCCGGATGGGGATCCGTTCGTAGAGCTACGTGGGGCGATGCGACGAAAAACGGCCCACGAGTCCTGGCCCACGATCCGGCATGGGTCCGCTCGCTGCGGTCGATCGAGACAAAGTCCGCCAGCCTCCTAGGGCGGCGCCCTACAGCAGCCACGCCGCCAGCGCCGCGCCGCCGGCCACCACCCCCAGGAGGTCGACGCCGGCGCGTAGGGCGGCCAGGGCCGCGACCGCGATCGTCACCGCCACCGGCGACCACGGGGTGGTCTGGAGGAAGTGGAGGCAGACCGCCGCCAGCAGCCCCACGAAGGTGGCGAGCACCCCGCGCAGGGCGCGCTGCACCGGCGCGCTTTTGCGCAGGCGATCGAGCTGGCCGGCGGCGGCGAGGACCACCACCAGCGATGGGGTGAGGATCCCCACCGTCGCCACCCCCGCCCCGGCGAGGCCGGCGACGAGCTGGCCGACGAAGGTCGCGGTGATCACGATCGGCCCCGGGGTCACCTGGCCGAGGGCGATGCCGTCCATGAAGGTCGCCGGGTCGAGCCAGTGGCGCACCTCCACTACCTCGTGGAGGAGCAACGGGAGCGAGGCGTAGCCGCCGCCGAAGGCGAAGAGGTCGACGCGCACCATCATGGCGGCGAGGTGGAAGAGGGGGCGGTCGAGGACCAAGAGGAGCAGCAGAAGCAGCGCCAAACCACCGGCGAGCAGGAGGGCAGTGCGGGTGGCGCCGGAAGGCGCGAGCGCGGCGCCTGCGGTTGCCCCGCCCTTCCCGCCCCCGCCTCCGCTCCCCCCGGCGCCGCGCTCGGTGGTACCGCCCCCGCCCCCCCCGCGCCCACGAAAGAGGGGCCGCGTGCCCGTCCCCTCGCTCACGCAACAACCGCCCCCCCCGCGCCCACGAAAGAGGAGGAGGCCAAAAAGCGCCGCGACCCCGATGGCGACGATCGGCGAGCCGCCGGCGGCGAGGAAGAGGGCGGCCCCGATCGCGAGGCCAAGGTCGCGCGGGTCGTGGCCCACCTTGCGGCCGAAGGTGAAGGTGGCATTGGCGACGATCGCGCAGACGATCGCCTTCAGGCCGACGAAGGCGGCGGCCACCACCGCCAGGCCGTGGGCCTGCTGGTAGAGGGAGGCGAACACGACCATGAGCAAGAAGGCGGGGAGGCCGAAGCCGAGGTAGGCGGCGAGTGCCCCGGCCGGGCCGCCGGCGCGCAGGCCGGCGTAGGCCGCCGCCTGCATTGCCGTCGCTCCGGGGATCATCTGGCAGAGGGCGACGCCCTCCGCGAAAACCTCTTCCTCCACCCACCTGTGGCGCACCACCACCTGCTCGCGGATGTAGGCGACCATCGCTGGCCCACCAAAGGCGGTGAGGCCGAGGCGCAGGAAGAGGCGAAAGAGGACCGGGGCGGGAACCCGGGTCGCAGCGGGTGGGGTCGGCCCCATGGCGATTCAGGGTCGGTGAAGGTGCAAGGAGTCGTTCCCGCCCATCCCTACGGCATCGCCGAGATGCACCGGTTCGCATCCACCTCGTAGGCGGTGAGCGGCCCGCCGTAGCAGGCGCCCGTGTCGATCCCCACCCGTTTCGCCTCACGGAACGGGGTCACCATGGGCGAGTGGCCGAAGACCACCGTGCGGCTGAGCTCCACCGGCGCGGTGAAGAAGGGCTCGCGGATCCACAGGAGGTCCTCCTCCACCTGCTCCGCCAGGGGCAGCCCCGGGCGCAGGCCGGCGTGGACAAAGACGTGGGTGGGGGTCACGTGCATCAGCGGCAGGGCGCGGAGGAAGGCGACGTGGTCGTCCGGAATCTCGGCGCGGCCGGTGAGCCGCTGCCACCGGTGGCTACGCCGCTGGTAGCTCGCCAAGGTTGCGCGGCCGCCATTGGCGAGGAAGAGCTCGGGGCGGCGGTCGTCGAGGAAGTCGAGGAACATTCGCTCGTGGTTGCCCATCAGGCAGACCACCTGCGGGGACTCGGCGCGCAGCACAAGGAGGCGCTCCACCACCCCGGCAGAGTCGGGACCGCGATCCACGTAGTCGCCGAGGAAGATCAGCCGGTCCTCCCCCGGCTGGTAGGCGATGCGCGCCAACAGCGCCTCCAGGTGGTCGAGGCAGCCGTGGATGTCACCGATGGCGAAGGTGCGGGACATGGTAGAGGGTGCGCGCCGCGCGCCGCGCGCCCGGGGCTGGAGGGGTGGGGGGTGGGGGAATGGCGGGGGCTACCCCCCGCCGGATGGGGATCGGGCGCGCGGGGCCGGGGATGGGTTGTTGGCCCGGTCGGGTCGCCACCCCGCGGTGGACCCCCAGCTCGCTGGGCGGTGCACCGCCGGGGGTACGGGGGGGCAAGACGGGAGACATGCGAGGCGACGCTACACCGCGCGCCCCGGGCCGGGGTAGGCGGTGGCCGGGGTCGTGCGGTACACCACGCGGGCGGCGCCGCGGCGCGCGGCCGAGGGCGGAGTGGGTCGATGGACGGTGAACCGCCCTCCCTCGGTCTGGATCGGGCGCCTCTCTTCGTCTACCGGGTCCCCTTGATCCTACGAACTCCGAGGTGCGGCGATGATCGACAGTGAAAACGATCCGGAGCAGGCGCGGGCGGCGGCGCGGGCACGCGCGGTCCGGCTCCTGGCGCCGGCGCCGCTGACCGCGCGCCAGCTTGGCGAGCGGCTCGCCCGCCGCGGTTTTGCCCCGGCGGTGGTGGCGGCGGTGGTGGCCGAGTGCATCGCCCATGGCTGGGTCGACGATGGGGAGTATGCCCGCCGCTGGTGTGAGCGGCGGCGTGCCCAGGGGTACGGAAGGGCGTGGATCCAGCAAGAGCTCCGCCAGCGCGGTATCGCCGCGCCCCTCGCCGTTGCTGCCTTCGCGGCGGAGGAGGGGGGGGCGGAGCTGGCCGCGGCGCGCCAGGCCGCGGCGCGCAAGGTTAGGAGCCTCGGTGGCCTCGCCGGCGAGGGCGATCGCGCCAAGCTCGCCCGTTTCCTCGCCGCCCGCGGCTTCGACGGCGCTACCGTGCGGCGGGTGGTGGAGGAGAGCGACGAGCCACCGGACCCGGAGCCATCGGCGGTGCCATCCGCCAGCCACGGGGGGTGAACCCTCCCGCGGGAGTGCGGGAGGCAAGAGCGGCGCGGGGCGGCCCGGTTCGATCTTCCGGCTGCGAGCCAGACGCCCGCGGCTCCCCCCATCCCCGATCCAAGCCGCACGGCGGGCGTCGCCCCTTTCGCCGGCGGGGGGTCCCCCGCCACACTACCCGCTTCTCCGGTCCGCCGGCCGAAGAAGGGGAGATCCCATGTTGTCCAGCTCCGAGATCCGCCGCCGCTTCCTCGACTTCTTCGCCAGTCGTGGCCACACGGTGGTGGCGTCGTCGTCGCTGGTGCCGGGGGATGACCCGACCCTGCTGTTTACCAACGCCGGGATGGTGCAGTTCAAGTCGGTCTTCCTCGGCGAGGAGGCGCGCGACTACCGGCGCGCCACCACCGCGCAGAAGTGCGTGCGTGCCGGCGGCAAGCACAACGATTTGGAGAACGTCGGGGTGACCACGCGCCACCACACCTTCTTCGAGATGCTCGGCAACTTCTCCTTCGGCGACTACTTCAAGCGCGAGGCGATCCACTACGCCTGGGAGCTTCTCACCGCCGGCTTTGGCCTCGACCCGCGGCGGCTGTGGGTGACGGTCTTTGAGGAGGACGATGAGGCGGCGCGGATTTGGCTCGACGAGGTAGGGGTGGACCCGGTCCGCTTCTCGCGCATCGGCGCCAAGGACAACTTCTGGTCGATGGGCGAGATCGGTCCGTGCGGCCCGTGCTCGGAGATCTTCTTCGACCACGGCGCCGAGATCGCGGGCGGCCCGCCGGGGAGTGCGACGGCGGATGGCGACCGGTATGTGGAGATCTGGAACCTGGTCTTTATGCAGTTCAACCGGGAGAAGGACGGCACCCTGACCCCCTTGCCGCGGCCGTCGGTGGACACCGGCATGGGGCTGGAGCGAATCGCCGCGGTCCTCCAGGGGGTGCACGACAACTACGCCACCGACTGCTTCACCCCCCTGATCGAGGCGGTGCGGGCCCTCGCCCCGACCCCGGACGCGGACGGCGCGCGGGTGAGCGAGCGGGTGGTGGCGGACCACCTGCGCTCGGTCGCCTTCCTCCTCGCCGATGGGGTGGTGCCGGCGAACGACGGACGCGGCTACGTCCTGCGCCGCATCTTGCGCCGCGCCGCTCGCCACGGGAGGCGGCTGGGCTTCACTCGCCCCTTCCTCGCCGAGCTCCTGCCCGCCCTCATCGACCAGATGGGGGTGGCCTACCCGGAGCTCGCCGCCCGCCGCGAGCAGATCGTCCGGACCCTGGTGCGCGAGGAGTCACGCTTCCTTGCCACCCTCGACCACGGCCTGGCGCTCCTCGGCGACGCCCTCGCCACCCTCGGGGCGGAGGCGCCGCTGCCCGGCGAGGTCGCCTTCCGCCTCTACGACACCTACGGCTTCCCCCTCGACCTCACCCGCGACGTGTGCGCCGAGGCGGGGCGGACGGTGGACGAAGCGGGCTTCGAGCAGGCGATGGAGCACCAGCGATCGCGCGCCCGCGCCTCGTGGAAGGGCGGCGAGCAGAGCGAGTCGCAGGTGGTCTACCGCCTCCTCCTCGACGAGGTGGGGAAGAGCCGCTTCACCGGCTACGAACAGCTCGAGGGGGAGGCCACCCTCCGCGCGTTGGTGCGCGACGGGGTGAGGGTGGCCACCGCCAAGGCGGGCGACGCGGTGGAGCTGATCCTCGACACGACGCCGTTCTATGGGGAGTCGGGCGGCCAGGCGGGCGACCGCGGGGTGCTGGTGGGGGCGGGGGTGGAGGTGGAGGTGACGGAGACGAAGGCGCCGGTCCCGGGCCTCATCTGCCACCGCGGCCGGCTCCTTCGCGGTGCGCTTGCCACCGGCGTGGTGCTCACCGCTCGGGTGGATCGCCAGGCGCGCGCCGCCACCGCCTGCAACCATACCGGTACCCACCTCCTGCAAGCCGCCCTGCGCGAGGTCCTCGGCGACCACGTGCGCCAGGCGGGTTCCCTGGTGGCGCCCGATCGCCTGCGCTTCGACTTCCACCACTTCGCCCCCATCGATACCGCCCAGCTCCGCGAGGTGGAGCGGCGGGTGAACGAGGAGATCTGGCGCCACCAAGAGGTGGTCACCCGCAAGCAGGGGCTGGAGGAGGCGGTCGCGTCGGGAGCCATGGCCCTGTTTGGCGAGCGCTACGGCGACACGGTGCGGGTGGTGTCGGTGGGCGATTTTTCCAAGGAGCTGTGCGGTGGCACCCACGTGGGCAACAGCGGCGACATCGGCCTGCTGGTGATCGAGCGCGAGCAAGGGATCGCCGCCGGGGTGCGGCGGATCGAGGCGGCTACCTCCAGCGCGGCCCTCGCCTACCTGCAGCGCCAGGGGGAGCGGCTGGCGGCGGCGGCGGCGGTGCTCAAGGCGGACCCAGAGCAGCTCACCGAGCGGCTCATCCGCGCCGCCGAGCACGAGCGCGAGCTGAAGGGCGAGGTGGAGCGGCTGCGGCGCAAGCTCGCCGAGCAGGAGGCGAGCCAGGGCGACCACGAGGAGGTGAATGGGGTGGCGGTGGTGGTGCGCGACCTCGGCGACAGCGACACCGACTCCATGCGCCAGCTCGCCGACTCCTTGCGCGCCCAGGGCCGCCCGTTCGTCGCGCTCCTGGCGGCGCGCAGCAACGGTAAGCCGCTGTTGCTGTGCGCGGTGGACCGAAGCGTCACCGACCGCGTACAGGCGGGCGCGGTGGTCAAGCAGGTCGGCCGCCACATCGGCGGCGGTGGTGGCGGCCGCCCCGACCTCGCGCAGGCCGGCGGCAAGCGGGTGGAGGGGATCGCGGCCGCCCTGGCAGAAGGGGCGGCGTGGGTGCGGGAGCGGCTGGCCGGCTAGGAGCCTGCCGGACTTTGTCCCGATCTCCTGCAGCGAGCGGACCCATGGGCGGACTCGGGGGTGCGGACTCGTAGACCGTTCTTCGTCACCTAGCCCCACGTAGCTCTAGGAATGGGTCTGCATCCGCTCGAGCCCGCTTCTTCTCGGTTCACGATCGCCAAAGTTCGACAGACTCCTAGGAGTCGGGCGGGCCGTCGATCGGCAGGCGCGCGGCTCGGGCGCGAGGCCGGAACGGGGGAGGCGTCTTGGCGGTCGCTCGCGCATGGGCGCCCGAGCCGGCGAGCGCCCGAGCCGTGCACGCACCGGTGGGAGTGAGGGCGCGGCTCAGGGGCGCGGCCGGAGGGTCACCACCGCGGTGGGTGCGGACTTCCGCGGGGGTGGTCGGTCGCGTCGATGGGGGGACGGTGCGGCCGGAGGGTCACCACCGTGGTGGGTGCGGATCACCGGCGAGGGTTGCGCTCAACCCTTCCCGCGGGCCGCGGCGCGCTCTTTTGGTGTGTGCCACAGGCCGCCCCGCCCACCGCTTGGCCATCCACAAGCGCGTGCTAAGGTTCGATTTAGGCTCACCCCGAGGGGAGCTTCCCTTCATCCGAGAGACGGAGGCAGCGATGTTCGAGACGATGCGCAAGATGATGTTGGTGGGGCTTGGCGTGCAGGAGAAGGCGCGCGAGATGTTGGATGAGATGGTGGCGAAGGGGACCATCAGCCGGGAGGACGGCGACTCCATGCTCAACAAGCTGATGGGCCAAGCGGAGGCAAACGTGAACACCATGGAGGCGAAGATGAAGGAGATCGTCGCCTCCCTCCTCGCCACCATGAACCTGCCCACGAAGCGCGAGGTGGATGAGCTGCGCGAGCGGGTGGCGGCGCTGGAGAAGGCGGCCAACCAGCGCATCGGGGGGGGGGCCTGAAAGCCGCTGGCGCCACCCCTGGCGGCCACCCCAACCGGGGAGGCGGGCGGAGGGGTGGAGAGCGACTGCGGCGCGCAGAGCGCGGCGACGAGGGGGGGCGGGGTGCGGAGCGGGCGCCGGTTTTCGTAGGTCGAGCCCCACAAGGCGCCGCGAACGGTTCCCCATCCGGCCTTGCGCGCGCGGCTGTTCGCGACGCTCGACCGAGTCCGCCGAACGCCGCGGGTGAGGCGGGGTGAAGGGCAAGGGAACGGGTGATGCGTCTTCCCTTTAGTCAGCCGCGTCTCCGCCACCTGCGGCGGTTGCGCACGATCATCCGGGTGTTCGGCAAGTACGGCTTCGGGGAGTTCATCCACCGTCTCAACCTCGAGGGGCTGACCTCCTTGGTCCGGCGGGTGCGCCACTTCGGCCGGATTCCGGCGGAGAGCGAGGTGCGCCGGTTGAGCGGTCCGCGGCGGTTGCGCCGCGCCCTGGAGGAGCTCGGTCCCACCTTCATCAAGTTCGGCCAGATCCTCTCCACCCGCCCGGACCTGGTTCCCGAGGAGTACGGCCGCGAGCTCGCCCGCCTGCAGGATCGCCTCCCCCCCTTCCCGAGTGACGAGGCGCGGCAGGTGATCGCCGAGGAGCTGGGGAAGCCGGTGACCGAGCTCTTTGCCACCTTCGTCGATGCCCCCCTCGCCGCCGCCTCTATCGCCCAGGTGCACGCGGCGGAGCTTGCCGATGGCAGCCAGGTGGTGGTGAAGGTGCAGCGGCCGGGGATCGAGTCGCTGGTGGAGACCGACATCCACATCCTCCTCCGCCTCGCCGCCCTCGCCCACCGCACCATCCCCGAGGTGCGCCAGCTCGACCTGGTGGGGCTTGTTCACCAGTTTGCCCGCACCCTCCGCCAGGAGATGGACTTCTCTCTGGAGGCGGCCAACGCCGAGCGCATGGCAATGCACTTCAAGGAGCAGGAGGAGGTGGTGGTCCCGAAGATCTCCTGGGACTACACGAGCCGGCGCGTCTTGGTGATGGAGCGCATCTCCGGGATCCGGATCACCGACTTCGAGCGCTACGACCTGGTTGGGGCCGAGCGGACCAAGGTGGCGCGCATCTGCGCCGACGCCTACATGAAGATGCTTCTCGAAGACGGCTGCTTCCACGCCGACCCCCACCCGGGAAATCTCATGGTCCTGGAGGGGGGAAGGGTCGCCTTTCTCGACTTTGGCCAGTGGGGCAACGTCGGCAGCGACAAGGAGGTGCAGGAGTTCTTTGACGCCTTCATTGCCTTCATCAACCGCGACTTCGACCGTCTGGTGGACTACTTCATCCGGCGCGGCACGACCCATGGCGAGTCCCCCGCGCCGGGCTTCCGCGACCGCTTCCGGCGCGAGCTCCAAGACTTTCTGGAGCCGTACTACGGCCGGACCCTGAAGCAGATCAACGCCGGCGACTACATCAACCGGGTGCTCCACCTGGCCATGGACCTCAACCTGCGCGTGCCGGCCGAGCTCTACCTGATCAACAAGGTCCTCCTCAGCTTGGAGGGGCTGGTGCGCCAGCTCGACCCGGGCTTCGACTTCATCGAGGTGGCCAAGCCGTATGCCATGCGCCGCCTGGCCCGCCGGCGTAGCCCGGCGGGCTGGGCGGAGGCCGCGCGCGCCTGCTCCACCGACTACGTCGAGGCATTCCGCGACCTGCCGGTACAGGTGCGCACCATCCTTCAGAAGATGGTCGACGATCAGGTGCGGTTCGAGATTTCGATTAGCAACCTCGACGGCTTCACCCACCACCTCGACCGGGCGAGCAACCGTCTTGCCTTTGCCCTGATCACCGCCTCGGTGGTGGTCGGCTCGTCGCTCATCGTGCGCGCCGGCGGCGGCGGCGAGGGTGGCATCTCCGCCTTCGGCATCGTCGGCTTCACCCTCGCCGGCTGCTTCGGCCTTTGGCTCCTCATCTCCATCCTGCGGGGCGGCAAGCTGTGAGGGTGATGGCGCTGGACGTGGGCGAGCGGCGCATCGGCGTTGCCCTCTCCGATCCCCTCGGCAGCTTCGCGCAGCCGCACGCCACGGTGGCGGTGGAGGGGCGCAAGAAGGACGTCGCCCGCCTCGTCGCCATCGCCCGCGACCACGAGGTCAGCGAGCTGGTGGTGGGGCTGCCGCTGCACATGCACGGCGAAGAGGGCGAGGCGGCGCAAAAGGCGCGCCGGCTTGGCAACAGCCTCGCCGCCGCCCTCGGGCTGGCGGTCACCTACTGGGACGAGCGGCTGACCACCGTGCAGGCGGAGCGGACCCTGATCGAAGGCGGCGTGCGCCGGCGCGACCGCAAGGCGGTGGTCGATCAGGTGGCCGCGGTCCTCATCCTCCAGGCCTACCTCGACAGCCGCGCCGCCGGCGCGGGGGACGACTTCGCGGACGACGACCCCTTCGAGGCGGGCGGATGATCGCCCCGCGCCCTTCGTTCCCCGGCCGCGGCCAGCCCGTGGCTTCGCCGCAAGCCTGGCGGGTGGGCTGGGAGGTGGGCGGACCGTGGCGTTCGACTCCTGCATCCGGGCTCGCGCCCGCGGCTTCTCGTGATGATCGACAAACTTCGCCAGCTTTCTAGGGCGTGGCTGCACCCCCGCCGGATCGCCGTGGTCGCGGTCGCGCTGGTCGCGGTCGCGGCGCTGGGGGTGGCCAGCGCCTATCTCCAGCTCGTCCGTTGGGCGGCAACGCCGTTGCCGGTGGTCGCCGAGGGGGTGGTGGTCGAGGTGGTGCCGGGCACCTCCCTGCGCCAGGTCGCCACCCGCCTCCGCGGTGCTGGCCTCCTCGCCCAACCGCGCCGCTTCGAGCATCTCGCCCGCCTGCGCGGCGTGGCCGGCCGGCTCCAGGCGGGCGAGTACCACCTCACCCCGCCGCTCACCCCGGACACCCTGCTGGCGCTCCTCGTTGCTGGCCGTGTCTGGCTCCACACCCTCACCCTCTCCGAGGGGCTGACGGTGGCGGAGATCGGCCAGCGGGTCGAGGCGGCGGGGATCTCGTCGGCGGCGGACTTCGTCGCCGCTTGCGGCGACCCGGCGGTGGTGGCGGCGGCGGGCGCACCCGCTGGCGCGCTCGAGGGGTACCTCCTGCCGGAGAGCTACCAGTGGCAGCGTGGCGCCACCGGGGCCGACCTCGCCCTGCGCATGGCCCAGGCGATGGCGGTGGTGTGGACACCGGCGCGGGCGGCCGCGGCCCAGGCGTTGGGGCTGAGCCGCCACCAGGCCCTCACCCTCGCCTCGATCGTCGAGAAGGAGACGGGGCGTGCTGAGGAGCGGCCGATCATCGCCGCCCTCTTCCTCAACCGGCTCTCCCTGGGGATGCGCCTGCAGTCCGACCCGACGGTGATCTATGGCCTCCCCGCCTTTGACGGCAACCTCACCCTCGCCGACCTCGCGCACGACACCCCGTACAACACCTACACCCGCAACGGGCTGCCGCCGACCCCCATTTGCAACCCGGGCGTGGCGGCGATTGACGCGGTCCTCAAACCGACCCAGACCGACGCCCTCTACTTCGTCGCCCGCGGTGACGGCAGCCACGTCTTTTCCGCCAGCCTCGCCGACCACGAGCGACGGGTCGATCGCTACCAGCGCCACCCCCGGGCCACCTCCGCGACCGCGGGCGCGACCGCGGGCGCGACCGCGCCCGTGGCGGGCGAGTAGCATTCCCGCCAGCGCGCGCCATGGACAGGGGCGCGCGCTGGCGGGAACGGGGGTGTGGCGGGGCGAGGAAGAGGGGGCGCGCACCGGCGCGGGAAGGGCTCCGCGCCTCCGCGCGCCAAACCGTCCAGTGCCACGGTATGCCGATCGGTTTGTGCCGCCCCCTCGCCCACCCCCAACCCCTTGCCTTCCTCGGCGGTTTGCGACAATCAGATGGCCGTCATGCTTACCGTGGACGAGATCGGCGCGCGGGTCCTCGCCTACAACCGGGAGGCGGACCTCGACCTGGTCGCGCGCGCCTATCGCTTTGCCGAGGGGGCGCACCGAGGCCAGCTTCGCCACTCGGGGGAGCCGTACTTCAGCCATCCCTTGGCGGTGGTGGAGATCCTCCTCGGCCTGGAGCTCGACGTTCCCACCCTGTGCGCGGCGCTGTTGCACGACACGGTGGAGGACACCCCCACCTCCCTGAACGACCTGCGCCACCGCTTCGGTTCGGAGGTGGCGAGCTTGGTCGACGGGGTCACCAAGGTGGAGCTGTTGGCGGAGGCGACGCCGTCAGAGAAGCGCGCCACCAACCTTGGCAAGATCGTGTCGGCGATGGTGGGCGATATCCGGGTCGCCCTGATCAAGGTGGCGGATCGTCTCCACAACATGCGCACCCTGGCGGCGATGGGGGCGGCCAAGCAGGCGCGGATCGCCGCCGAGACGCGCGACCTCTACGTGCCGATCGCCATGGGGTTGGGGCTCGGGGCGATCTACCCGGAGCTGGCGGAGCTGAGCTACCAGGTCCTCCACCGCGAGGAGTACGACGAGATCCGCGCCTGCTTCGACTACGCCCATGAAC
>Ga0210011_1000318_pt1 | contig 54814 bp, 59 predicted proteins | sample CryGeymeta201502_FD_183972 | JGI IMG/M metagenome (GOLD analysis project Ga0210011, IMG submission 183972) | Groundwater microbial communities from Crystal Geyser aquifers in Utah, USA - Crystal Geyser metaG 2015-02 (SPAdes) (version 2) | ecosystem: Environmental > Aquatic > Deep subsurface >...
TCGAACGTGCGCGGGTAATCAACGCCCGGAATCGGGCTTGCTTTTTCCATAGCACGAAAATATCATGATCTCGTACGTGCGTCAAAGGGATACCCATTTACTCTGAAATGCCTTCAAGGTCTCCCTTGGCAGTCGACCCCAGGAGCCACATCAGCAGGAAGAACGCCATCATCGCGGTCACGAAATCAGCATAGGCAATTTTCCACGCACCGCCATGAGCGCCGTGTGCACTCTTCTTGATGCGCTTGACGATTATCGGACGTTGCGAATCATCACTCATGCCTGGTTCCTAATTTCTTCTCTCCCAAAATACTCCCTCACCCCAACCCTCTCGATCATAACCAGCGCCTTTTATCATTGCCCCTCTCCCAAAGGGAAAGGGGGCGAACGTGAAGGGCGCTTGTTTTAACCGGGCTCATTTTGACTTGCTTTGCTTGACGTACTCTTCCAGCTCCATGAAAGTAGGCCGCTCGGTGGAATACAGCACTTTACGGCCGAATTCCACCGCGACCTGAGGTGCGTAACCATTCAGGCTGGCCAGCAAGGTTACCTTGATAACATTGTACAGCTTGGTGCTCTCGTCATGTTTCTGCTCCAACAGCGTGGACAGCGGGCCGACGAAACCGTAGGCCAGGAGTATCCCCAGAAAGGTGCCGACCAGGGCATGGGCGATCAGGATGCCCAGTTCGGCGGGTGGGATGCCGACCGATTCCATGGTATGCACCACCCCCATCACCGCCGCCACGATACCGAATGCAGGCATACCGTCACCCAGTTTTGCGATCACCCCCGCCGGCACCCCCCCCTCATGGTGGTGCGTCTCGATTTCATTATCCATCAGGTTCTCGATTTCAAAGGCGTTGAGGTTACCGCCCACCATGATGCGTAAATAATCGGTGAGAAATTCGACGACATGGTGGTCGCTGACAATTTTGGGGTATTTTGAAAATACCGGACTTTCCTGCGGCGTATCGACATCGGATTCGATTGACATCAGCCCTTCCTTACGTACCTTGGCCAGTATCTCATAGAGCAGGGCGAACAACTCCAGATATAGCGCCTTGCTGTACTTCGAACCCTTGAATACGGTTGGCAAGGCCTTCAGGGTTGCCCTGATCGCCTTACCGTTATTGCCCACAAGAAATGCACCTCCCGCCCCGCCACCGATCATCAACAACTCCACCGGTTGGAGCAGCGCAGCGAGATGACCACCGGCAAGCGCGAAGCCACCGAAGATCGAAGCAGAAACAACCAGGTAACCAATAATTACAAGCATCTTGCTTGCCTCTCCCAGACAAAAAACGTTTCAATCACAGACCAGATGGATTGCAATAACATTTTGATTAGAGTGTTCTTCTCAGAACGCAATACGGCTCATGGCGGCTACGGCAATGTCGATCAACCCCAGAATCAGATTGAAGCCGATCAGCTTGCGGATTGCAGCCAAGGCCTCGCCGGCCTGCTTCCATTCCTGGACGGCGACGGCACGTACTAGTTTGCCATAGGGAATAAAATAAACGAAGCAAAAAACCAGCATCATCACTAGCCCGACCCCGAACATGGCATGAACGCTCAATGAGATGATCTTGAATCCTCCCATAAGCGTGATCATAGTCAGGCCACTGAACAGGATTAGCGCCACGGCTATCCACACCACGGGAAAAAAACGCCTGAACACCCCAGCCCACAATGGCAGCCGCTGGGGCGGAGCGAGCAAGTCGGCGGCAACCGGACGTAGCATCTGATGCGCAAAGAACATGCCGCCTACCCAAATAGCCACACCCAGAACATGTAAAAAACTCGCAAAAGCCATGGTTTCTCCTGTCATTTCAATTTGCGGACAATCGCCAGCTTAACCGGTGCAAAGCTCCTACGGTGAATTTCGCTTGCGCCATGACGCCGCAGAGCCTCAAGATGCAATGCGGTCGGATACCCTTTATGCCGGTCGAAGCCATATTGAGGATATTCCAGATGCAGGTTAAGCATTTCTGCATCCCGTGCCGTTTTGGCCAAAATAGAGGCCGCCGAAATTTCCGCCACGCTACTGTCACCCCTGACGATGGCGCGGCAGGGAATGGCCAATTTTGGGCAATACAGGCCGTCGATCAGCGCCTCCGATGGGACAAGTGACAGATTTTCCACCGCGCGCCGCATGGCGAGCAGGCTGGCCTGGAGGATGTTGATGCTGTCAATTTCCTCGACCTCGGCCTTGGCGACAGCCCAGGCCAGTGCATGTTCCCTGATTTGCTCCGCCAGAAACTCACGCTTCTTTACGCTCAATTTTTTCGAGTCGGCCAGCCCTTCGATCGGCCGCTTTCCATCGAGGATCACCGCAGCAGCGAAAACAGCCCCAGCCAACGGTCCACGCCCCGCCTCGTCAACACCGCAAATGAACCAATCCGGTAGGGTGGGCACCGTTTTTGTGCCCACGCGGTGAGTAGTCATGAGTTATTTCCGCGTGGGCAAAAGAGCGTTGCCCACCCTTGTATGACTCAGAAACGGCAGAATGGCATCCACTGCCCTTTCCGCAGTATTTTGCTTGAGATCGAAATGCAACCTGGAGAAGGCGCGGGTCAACTTTCCCCTGACCGGCCCATCATTGACCAGATTCAGCACTGCCTGGGACAGGTTTTCCGGCGTGGCGTCATCCTGCAGCAGTTCCGGAACAATGAAGCGTCCTGAGAGAATATTCGGCAACCCAACATAGGGCAGATATTTCCTGCGCTGCATCATGCGCCAGGTCAAGGGCGGCATTTTGTACGTGATCACCATCGGGCATTTCAGCAAGGCCGCTTCCAGCGTCGCGGTGCCCGAGGCCACCAGCACCGCGTCTGCGGCAGTCATGGCGACATGGGCATGACCGAACAATATCGTGAGCGGCAAGTCGCCGCCCCCAGCGCGATACAGTTCAGTCTCAAACAGATTGCGCGTTTCCCGGCTCAGCAGCGGCACCAGGAAATGCACATTTGGACTGACGGCGGCAATCATGCTCGCGGTCTGCACAAACAATTTGGCCATGTAACGTACTTCGCTCTGACGGCTGCCGGGCAAAAGCGCGATGACAGGATCATTCTGGGATAATCTCAGCTGTTCGCGCGCGGCAATCCGGTTGGGTTGTTCCGGTAACATATCAGCCGATGGATGGCCGACATAAGTAGCCGGAATGCCCGCTGCATCATAAAGTTTCTTCTCGAACGGGAACAATACCAGCATATGGGACACCGCCCGCGCAATCTTGTGAATGCGCTCGCCGCGCCAGGCCCAGATCGACGGGCTGACATAATGGACGGTGGGAATTCCCCTCTTCTTCAGCTTGGTCTCAAGGTCAAGATTGAAGTCGGGCGCATCCACCCCGATGAACACGTCTGGCGGATTTTCCACGAAATGGCGCAGCAGCTTGTGCCGGATTTTGACGATTTCCCGATAATGCCGCAGCACTTCGACATAGCCGCGAACGGCCAGCTTTTCCATGGGGAACAGTGAATTTACGCCGGCAGCCTGCATTTTTGGTCCGCCGATACCCACAAATTCGACACCCGGAACACGGTTCTTCAGCGCTTTAACCATGTGGGCGCCCAGCAAATCACCCGATGCTTCGCCCGCGACAATTCCGACTTTCAATTGATGTAAAACCCTGTTAACGAATGATGCCGCGCGTGGAATGGGCGAGGAAATCGGTCAAAATCTGAATTTCTGGGCAGGTAAGCGTCTGTTCGGCCAGAGCCAGCTTTGCCTGCTCCAGGGTAAGCCCGGATTTGTATAGCGTTTTGTATGCACGCTTGATCGCCAATAGGGCTTCGCTGGAGAACCCCCTGCGCTTCAGCCCTTCCGAGTTGATGCCATAAGGTTGCGCTTCATGACCGGCCGCTGTGACATAGGGGGGAATATCCTTGAAAAGAATGGTACCCATCCCGGTGATGCTGTGCCCACCAATATGGCAAAACTGATGCACCACGGTAAAACCACCGAGGATGGCGTAATCTCCGACCTGCACATGACCAGCCAGTTGGGCGTTATTGGCGAAGATGGTGTGGTTGCCGATCTGACAGTCATGCGCCAAGTGCACATAGGCCATGATCCAGTTGTCGTCACCCACCCGCGTCACGCCCACGTCCTGCGAAGTACCTCGATTGAACGTGCAGAATTCCCTGATCACATTACCGTCGCCAATTTCCAGGCGGGTTTCTTCTCCCTGGTATTTCTTGTCCTGCGGCATCTCTCCCAGAGACGAAAACTGGAAAATTCGGTTGTCCTTGCCGATCCGGGTATGACCATTGATCACCACATGTGGACCGATCGATGTTCCGGCACCGATTTCAACATGCTCGCCGATGATCGAATAAGGTCCAACGCTGACATCGGGGGCCAGCCTGGCACCCTCGTGAACGATTGCTGTCGGGTGAATCATTTAGGGCCTGGCTCCCTCATAGGGCTTTCACCGTACACATCAGCTCCGCTTCGGTCACCACGGCGCCATCGACTTTGGCACGCGCCGCGTATTTCCATATCCCTTTGACCGACCGGACAATCTCCACCTCTAACATCATCTGATCACCGGCAGAGACGGGTTTCTTGAAGCGCGCGCCGTCGATGCCGACAAAATAATACACGGACTTGTCATCAGGCCGTGTACCCAGGGTCTTGAACGACAAAATCGCCGCCGTTTGGGCCAGTGCTTCGATGATCAGCACGCCCGGCATGACCGGATGATGCGGGAAATGACCGCTGAAAAATGGCTCATTAATCGTCACATTTTTCAGCGCGACGATACTCTTCCCTGGTTCGAACGAGACAACGCGATCAACCAGCAGAAAGGGGTAGCGGTGCGGCAAGTACTGCAATATTTCGTGGATATTCATGCTATTCAAGGCTTCTTCCTTTCAAGTTCGCTTATTTTTTTCTCCAGTTCGCTCAACTTCTCCGCTATTTTATCCAGATGGCGCAGATGAGCGGCATTCTTGAGCCAGTCCTGATGCTCGGAAAATGGCATTACGGAGGTATACGTCCCCGCTTTGGCGATCGATTTGGTGACCAGAGTGCCGGCGGAAATGTTGACCCGATCAACAATTTCAAGGTGCCCCAATATCATTCCGCTGCCACCCACCGTGCAATATTTTCCTATTTTTGCGCTGCCAGCGATCCCGACACAACCCGCTATCGCGGTATGAGCGCCGATATGCACGTTATGCGCGACTTGAATCTGGTTATCCAGCTTGACGCCGTTCTCGATAATGGTGTCATCCATGGCTCCCCGGTCAACCGTGGTATTGGCGCCTATTTCAACATCATCTCCGATAACCACCCGACCAATTTGCGGGACCTTGATCCAGCATCCATTTTCCATGGCAAGGCCGAATCCGTCCGCCCCGATCACCGCGCCAGAATGCAGGATGGCACGCTTACCGATGACGCAGCCCTGGTAGATCACCACTTGCGGGTAAAACAGCGAGTCATCTCCAACCTCGACCCCCTCGCCAAGGTGGCAACCAGACCCGATGACCACATGTTCACCGATTTTTACCCCCGCGCCGACAAACACGAACGCCCCAATTGTAGCTGAGGTCGGAATGGTTGCAGTTTGATCGACTATTGCCGTTGAGTGGATGCCGGGCGCGAGCGCCTGACGGGGATTGAGCAATGCGGAAACCTTGGCAAAATAGGCATGAGGATTGTCGCTCAAGATGCGCGGCAGGTCTGTCGCATCACGCTCCGCAACACCCATAATCACGGCGCCTGCCCTGCAGTTTTGCAGTTGCCGACGGTATTTCGGATTGGAGAGAAAGCTGATGTGCCAGGATAGGGCGGAGGAAAGCGGTGCGACCTGATTGACCACGACATCCGCGTCACCAACCAGTTCGCCGCCAAACCGTTCGACAATCGAACCCAGCGTGTAGCTAAAATCAGTCCGAGTCATGGAATCAACCGGGAGAAGGCACTAGTAGTCCGTTCCACCAAACCGGGGACAAATGAAACGGATGGATTTTTTCGCCAGGCTAGGCGCAGACTCGCCGCCGTATGGGGTATATGGCAAGAGGATGCAACGACGCATGGCGGGAAAAAACGCCGTTTCATGTCGGCGGTTTGGTGGAACGGACTACTAGCTATGCTCATCGGCGAGAGCCTTATTTATCGGTCAAGGCCTTCAATACCCTATCGGTGATATCGATCCGCGGACTGAAATAAACCGCATCTTCCAATACCAGATCGTACTTCTCTTTCTCGGCGATCTCCATGATCGTTTTTCTGGCACGATCATGCACGGCGCCCAATTCCTCATTTCGCCTCAGGTTGAGGTCTTCCCGGAACTCCCGTTGAGCACGCTGGAAATCGCGATTCAGATTGGCGAGGTCGCGCTCCTTGTTGCGTCGATCCGATTCGCTGATCGTCACGCCATCCCGCTCCAGATGAGACTGCAGTTCCTTGGCCTGTTTCGCCATTTTTTGCAGTTCCTGCTCGCGTCCAGCGAATTCCTTCTCGAGTTTTTTCTGTGCCTTCATGGCCGGGGCCGCTTCCCGAAAAACCCGCTCGGTATTAACGAAGCCGATCTTCGGTTCGGCGGCGGATGCCCCTGCCGCAATCGGCAATAGGGTGGCAGCAAGGATAACAGCAATAATTTTATTCAACTTGATCTCCTGAAATCGCGGTTAGAACGTGGAACCCAAAATAAACTGGAACCGCTCCAACTTATCGGTTTCCTTGGAATTGAGCGGCGCGGCAATACTGAATTTCATCGGCCCCATCGGGGACTGCCAGCTAACGGCAAGACCGGTAGAATAACGCATGTCGCTAAAGCTCATCTTGGAATATTGCCCCCCGATATCGCCATCGCCAAAAACCGATCCGGCATCAAGGAATACGCTCATGCGCAGGGATTTATCCTTTTTCATGCCGGGGATCGGGAACAGCACCTCCACATTTCCCACCAGACGACGATTGCCACCCAGCGCATTGCCATCAATGTCTTTAGGCCCGAGCGAAGAGGACTTGAAACCGCGCACTGAAGTATTGCCGCCAGCGAAGAAGCTTTTGAAGAAGGGCAACGGTTTGCCGCCGTAACCGTTGGCGTACCCCGCTTCGCCGTTTAACATCAGGGTGAAATCCTGAATCAAAGGGCTGAGCCATTGATGCTGATAGGAAAGCTTGTAGTACTTAATATCCCCGCCGGGCAGCCCCGTCTCGGCAAATGCCCTTTTCATGCTGCCTTTTGTCGGGTAGATAATGCTGTCACGAGTATCCCTTGCCCAGCCGATATCCCCACGCAATGTGCTATTGGTGTCGCCAAATTCATTGACATAATCCACATAACGCTGAGGGCTGACCGCTCCAGCGGCGGGATCGGTATACAACGTTAATTGGGTTCTCTCGACCGACAAACCGAAATTGACCGTATCCATTTCGTTCAGCGGCACACCAAAACGCACCCCACCGCCAACGGAATCGGAATCGTACCTGGAAACAGACAAGGAGGAGGAGTTCGTTTTGCGCTTGTAGATATCGAAGCCGCGGCTGATGCCATCGTCGGTGTAGTAAGGGTTGGTGTAGGACAGCGAGTACACCTTATTGATTTTGCCGGTGTTGAACTGCGTGGAAAGATAGTTGCCGCTGCCGAACACGTTGGCTTGTGAAATGGAGCCGCTAAGAATAAAGCCTTCCGAGCTCGAAAAACCTGCACCCGCCATGATGCTGCCCGTGGGCTTTTCCGTCACGCTGACGTTCATGTCCACCTGGTCGGTCGTGCCGGCAACAGCCGGTGTTTCGACGTTGACATCGGAAAAATATCCCAGTCGGTCAATCCGTTCGCGTGACCGGGCCACTTTATCGGAAGCGTACCAGGCGCCTTCCATCTGGCGCATCTCGCGACGGACGACTTCGTCACGCGTTTTGGTGTTGCCGGTCACGTTGATGCGCCGCACATAAACCCGTCGACCCGGATCGATAAAGAAGGTAAATTTCGCCTCCTGCTTTTCCTTGTTGAGTTCCGGAACCGCATTGACGTTGGCAAACGCATAGCCATCCTTGCCCAGGCGATCACCGATCAACTTGGTGGTTTCGGTCAGTTTTTCCCGCGAGAAGACATCGCCTGGCTGAATCTTGATCAGCTTGCGCAATTCCTCTTCAGGCACCAGCATCTCTCCCGCCAACTTGATGTCGGAAACGGTATATTTCTGGCCTTCGGTGATGTTGATGGTGATATAGATGGATTGCTTGTCAGAGGAAATGGATACCTGAGTGGAATCCAGATTGAATTCGAGATAGCCTCGGTTCAGGTAATGGGAGCGCATCGTTTCGATGTCCGCAGCCAGCTTCTGCTTGGAATATTGATCGTTCTTGCTCCACCAGGACATCCATCCGGGCGTAGAAAGCACGAACAGATCGAGAAGTTCCTTCTCCGGGAAGGCCTGGTTGCCGACTATGTTGATCTGCTGAATCTTCGCCACTTCGCCTTCACTGATGTTGAAGCTGATGGCGGTACGGTTGCGCTCCAGCGGCGTTACGGTGGTGGTAATCGCAACCGCATATTTGCCGCGGCTGAGATATTGCCGCTTGAGCTCCTGTTCAGCCTTGTCCAGCAGGGATTTATCGAAAATTCGCCCCTCGGCCAGCCCGACTTGTTTCAACCCATCCATAAGCTGTTTTTTATCAAATTCCTTGAGTCCTATGAAATCGATTTGGGAAATCGCCGGCCGTTCCTGCACCATGACGATCAACACATCGTTTTCAACCTCCAGCCGCACATCCTTGAAAAAACCGGTTCCATACAATGCCTTGATGGCCGTAGCGGCTTTCTCGTCGTCCAGTTTCTCGCCCACCTTGACCGGCAGATAGCTGAATACCGTCCCGGCCTCTGTACGCTGAATTCCCTCAACCCGAATATCCTTGATGACAAACGGTTGAATCGCCCAGGCAGAAGCACCATATAAGCTCATCAACAACATCGGTAGGAGTTTTGATTTCATTATTGTTTAGCCAACAACCAGACGGTTAATATCGTTATAGAAAGCGAATAGCATTAATGTCAGCAGGATCGCGATACCGATCTGCTGCCCGATTTCCATGGTTTTCTCGGAAACGGGGCTCCCCTTGACTATTTCGACCATATAATACATCAAATGCCCCCCATCCAATAAGGGGATGGGCAATAAATTGAGCACGCCGAGGCTGATGCTGATCAACGCCAGAAAGCTGATGTAGGGCACCCAACCGAAGCGTGCGGATTGGCCGGCATAATCGGCGATAGTGATCGGGCCGCTGATGTTTTTCCAGGAAACCTGACCGGTAACCATCTTGCCCAGCATTTTCAGGCTGAACAACGACGTATCCCAAGTTTTCCGCAGCGCCTGCACAAAGGCTCTGTCAACAGGATAACGCACCTCAGTAACCAGTTTTGCAAACAAGGCCGGATCCACCATCGGAGCCGCGCCAATCTTGCCGACGGAGGAATGCCCGGTTCCCTTCACTGAAGCGGGGGTCACTTTGACCTGGGAATAGACGCCGCCTCTTTTTATGCCCAGCGTCAGGGGCAGACCGGGATTCTGCCTGACCCATTGCACGAGCTCTTCCCAATGAACGAGCGGCGTCTGGTTCACGGCAAGAATTTCATCCCCGACCCTCAGTCCCGCTCTGGCCGCAGCGCCGTCCGGCAAAACCTTGCCGATTTTTGCTGGCAAGTCGGGATGGAAACGCGTTAAACCGAGCTTTTCCATGAAATCATTGTCCAGTTCGTCGGACGACAAGCCACTCAGGTCAAGCTGATGTACCGCGATTTCGCCACGCTCGTTGCGAGTTTCAATTTCCACCACGGATTTCTGGACAGCGTGCTGTATCAATATCCAGCTCACATCCTGCCAGGTCACGGTCAGCTCGTCACCGATCCGGGTAATCATCTCGCCACGATGTAAAGAGGCCGCTGCAGCCGGGGTGGCAAGCGGCACCTCGCCCAAAATCGGCTTGATACCCGGCACGCCGTAAATGAACAGGAACCAGTACAACACCACGGCAAGAATCAGATTCGCGACCGGCCCGGCCAGCACAATGGCGCTGCGGCGATAAATGGATAGCCTGTTGAAGGCATAAGGCAAATCGGCAGGTGCTACCGGCCCTTCCCGCTCGTCCAGCATCTTGACGTAGCCGCCAAGCGGGAAGGCGGCCAACACCCATTCCGTGCCGTTCGGCGTAAATTTTTTGGTCATCAGCGGCTTGCCGAAACCCACGGAAAAACGCAGTACCCGGACACCGCACCCGCGCGCCACGACATAATGGCCATATTCGTGAACAACGATAAGAATGCCGAGTGTCACGGCAAATGCCGCGAGGGTGAGCAACAGGTTCATGCGTATCCTCTCGAGCGCATCCACTCCCGTGCCGATACGCGCGCCCCGGCATCCGCGTCAATCACATCTTCCAGTGCCACGACCGGTTTGGAACTATTTTTTTTCAGCACGCTTTCAATCATCGCAGGAATCAGTTTAAAGGGAAGGCGTTCATCGAGAAACGCCTCTACCGCCACTTCGTTCGCCGCATTCATGATGGCGGGAGTCGTGCCTCCTTGCCGCAAAGCCTCATAGGCCAGATCCAGACAGGGAAAACGAACAGTGTCTGGCGCCTCGAAATCGAGACGCGCGATCTTGAACAGGTCCAGCGAGGAAACCCCTGCGTCGATCCGTTCGGGGAAACCCAGCGCATAAGCAATCGGCGTGCGCATGTCCGGATTGCCTAGCTGCGCCAGCACCGAGCCATCGATATACTCCACCATGGAATGAATCACGCTCTGGGGATGAATCACCACCTGGATTTTATCGGCATCGGCGTTAAACAGCCAGTGCGCCTCAATGACTTCCAGGCCTTTGTTCATCATGGTCGCCGAATCAACGGAGATTTTTCGCCCCATGACCCAGTTCGGGTGGGCGCAAGCCTGATCTGGCGTCACGTTATCCAGGTCGCACAACGGCACGGTACGGAAAGGTCCGCCTGACGCAGTCAGCAGGATGCGCTTGACCCCCGATCCATCCAGATCGCCCGAAAAGTTTCGCGGCAGTGACTGGAAAATCGCATTATGCTCGCTGTCGATCGGCAATAGCGTGGCTTTGTATTGCTTGACCGCGTCCATGAACACGCTGCCCGACATCACCAGCGTTTCCTTGTTGGCCAGCAGGATGCGCTTGCCGGCCTTAGCCGCAGCCAGCGAGGGGCGCAACCCGGCGCTGCCGACAATCGCCGCCATCACGCTGTCCACCTGGGGGTGCGACGCCACCCTTTCCAGCGCCTCGATGCCGCTAAGCACCTCGACATCGAGGCCGGCCAGCCTGATCTTGGCCTGCAACTCCTGTGCGCAATCCGGGTCCAGCATGACCGCAAAATCGGGCTGGAATTTCCGGCATTGCTCAAACAGGCGTTCGACCTGGCGATTCGCGGTTAGCGCAACCACACGGAAACGCTCTGCATGGCGCGCAACGACATCCAGGGTATTCATCCCGATCGTCCCGGTCGAGCCGAGCACGGTAACATTTTGAATTTTTGGCATCAGCTTAGTACGTTGTAATTTTTGATGAGCAGTAGCCCGAAGGCGGCCAGAGGCATCGCCGCCGTCAGGGCATCAATGCGGTCCAGCACACCGCCATGGCCGGGAAGAATCCGACCGCTATCCTTGATCCCAGCGACGCGCTTCATCCAGGATTCGAACAAATCTCCCAGAATACCGAACAACGTCAGCAGCCACAGCAACAGTATCCCCCGCCACAGGCCGAAATTGAACGGCACGGAAGAGCTGTCCCACATTCCCCACGCCAACCCATATAGAGTAACGCCCAAAAACGCGCCGGCGACACCCTCCCAGGTTTTACCCGGGCTGATCGCCGGCGCAAGTTTGTGCCGGCCAAATTTGCGGCCGGAAAAATAGGCTGCGGTATCGGCGATCCAGACCGCCGACAGCAGGCCCAGAAGCAGGCTGGGGCCGAGAATTCGCAGTTCCACCAAGGCAAGCCAGGTAGGGATCAAGATAACCCAACCGATCAGCGCCATGAGAAGCCATTGCCGGGTGCGCCATTGATTGCGCAGCCACAGCGGAACCAGCAGCGCCCAGAAAAAGAAGGCCATGCCGTACAACATGAAATGGGCTGAACGGGAAGATTCGGGCAGCAGCGCCAGACCGATAAACAGCGTCAGCAGCACATAAACCCAGCCCTGGAAACCTGAGAAAGAGGAAATTTTCGACCACTCACGAGCGCCGATCAGCACCACCCCCAGCACCAGCAACGCCCAACCCGTTTTCGGAAGAAAAAACAGTGCGGCTAAAAACAAAGGCAACAGCAACAGAACGGTCAAAATGCGCGCCTTAAGCATTTTTTGTGAGTTGTTCGCTGGTGCGCCCGAAACGGCGCTCTCTTTGCTGGAAGGATTCGATCGCGCGCTTCAAGGCCGTGGAATTGAAATCCGGCCACAAGGTATCGGTAAAATACAGCTCAGCATAGGCCAACTGCCAAAGCATGAAGTTGCTGATGCGCTTCTCCCCGCCAGTGCGGATGAACAGATCCGGCTCCGGCGCATAGCGGGTGGAAAGATAGGGCTCCAGATCCTCTTCCTTAAAAGTCTGGCCACAGTCAGGATGATCTTTCAGCATCCGGTGGGTCGCCTGAACCAGATCCCAGCGACCGCCGTAATTGGCGGCAATGGTCAGGGTCAATCCGGTATTGTTTTGCGTGAGCGATTCGGCATGGGCGATCATCTCGACCAGTTTTCCCTCAAAACGGGAGCGGTCGCCGATCACTTTCAGCCGGATGTTGTTTTTATGGAGTTTGCTGACTTCCCGTTCGAGGGCGAGCATGAACAACTGCATCAGAAACGAGACTTCTTCCGCCGGGCGACGCCAGTTTTCGCTGCTGAAGGCGAACAGCGTCAGATATTCGACCCCCAGTTCGGAACAGGCCTTTACGGTAGTTCTAACGATTTCCACGCCGCGCTTGTGGCCGGCGATGCGCGGCATGAAGCGCTTCTTCGCCCATCTGCCGTTACCATCCATGATGATGGCGATATGTTGCGGCACTTCCCCGGTTTCGGGGATGCTGCGAGTGGAGCTGGTAAACAGGGCCACTTCAAATGGCCATCAGATCGGTTTCTTTAGCTTGAAGGATCTTGTCGACTTCAGCAATATACCGGTCAGTCAGCTTCTGTATCTCTTCCTGGGAGCGATGCTCATCATCCTCGCTGATCGCTTTATCTTTCAGCAGGTCCTTGAGCGTTGCATTGGCGTCGCGTCTCAGGTTACGCACCGCCACTTTGGCGTTTTCCGCCTCGTTTTTGACGACCTTGATCAATTCCCTGCGACGCTCTTCCGTCAAGGCCGGCGTCGGCACCCGGATCAGATCGCCCTGGCTGGAGGGATTAAGGCCCAAGTCGGAGTTGCGGATCGCTTTCTCGACAGCGCCCACCATTTTCTTTTCCCATGGAGTCACGCCGATGTTGCGCGAATCGATCAAGTTGATGTTGGCAACCTGGCTGATCGGCACAGGCGAACCGTAGTAATCGACCATCACATGATCGAGTATCCCGGTATGAGCTCGCCCGGTGCGCACCTTGCCCAAGTCCACCTTCAGAGCCTCCAGGCTCTTCTGCATTCTTTGCTCGGCTGATTTTTTTACGTCTGCAATCATGTCAAGAATCCTTTTTGGTATGTTGTGGGAGCGACCTCCCGGTCGCGATTTTGCGAGCATCCGCTGCGCGGCTTGCATGCTTGACCCGCTTCGCTTTGATCCCGCCGCTCCCACAGCACAAAAACGGTGCCCACCCTACATAATTAACACTCGACCAGCGTCCCTTCATCTTCGCCCAACACTACACGTTTCAGCGCGCCATGCTTGAAAATGCTGAACACGCACAGCGGCATTTTCTGATCGCGGCACAGCGCCAGCGCGGTGGCATCCATGACCTTGAGGTTTTTGGCGATGGCCTCGTCGAAGCTGATGCGGTCATAGCGTGTTGCTTCGGGGTTGGTTTTTGGGTCCGCCGTATAAACGCCGTCCACCTTGGTCGCCTTCAGCACCACTTGCGCCCCCATCTCGGAAGCGCGCAGTGCAGCGGCGGTGTCGGTGGTAAAGAAGGGATTGCCGGTGCCCGCACCGAAAATCACGATCTTGCCTTCTTCCAGATAACGCAATGCCTTGCCGCGAATATAGGGTTCCGCCACCTGTTCGATGGTTAGCGCCGACTGTACCCGCGCGATGAGACCGGCGCGCCGCATGGCGTCCTGCAGCGCCAGCGCATTCATTACGGTGGCCAGCATGCCCATGTAGTCGGCGGTGGCACGATCCATTCCCGCCGCTGCGGGCGCCACGCCACGGAAAATATTGCCTCCCCCGATCACTACCGCGACTTCCACCCCAAGCCGCGTCACCTCGCCAATTTCGGAAACGATGCGCCCGATCACATCCCGGTTGATCCCGTAGCTGTCATCGCCCATCAGCGCTTCGCCTGAAAGCTTGAGCAGGATGCGTTTGTACTTGGGGGTAGCCATAAATATTAAACCTGTGCGGCAGCCGCCACTTCAGCGGCAAAATCGGTGCTGCGCTTCTCGATGCCCTCGCCCACCACGAACATCTGGAAGGCGTTAACCTTGGCGCCTTTGGAGGCCAACAGTTTTTCCACCGTCATATCGGGATCCTTGACGAAAGGCTGGCCAACCAGGGTCACTTCGGCGAGATACTTGGCAACCCGGCCTTCCACCATCTTCTCGACGATGTTGGCAGGCTTGCCGCTTTCGGCCGCCTGGGCGGTGTAAATGGTTCTTTCCTTGGCGAGCAGGTCGGCAGGCACTTGTTCCCTGGAGACGCAAACCGGTTTGCTGGCCGCGATATGCATGGCGATATCCTTGCCCAGCGCCTCGTCACCGCCGGTGTAATCCACCAGCACGCCGATCTTGCTGCCATGCAGGTAGACAGCCATTTGGCCAGCGGTGCTGAAGCGGGCAAAGCGGCGCACTGCGGTATTTTCGCCCAGTTTCATCACCAGGCCTTGGCGTGCCTCCTCAATGGTGCTACCCGAAGCCAGCTTGATCGCGGACAGAGCGGCGACATCCGATGGATTCTGTTGCGCCACGGCCTGAGCCAATTCCTTGGCGAAATTGTTGAAATCATCATTCTTGGCGACGAAGTCGGTTTCACAGTTGACTTCGACCAGGGCGCCGGTCTTGCGGTCGGCACTGATAAAGCTGGCCACGACACCTTCCGCGGCAATGCGGCTGGCTGCCTTGCCGGCCTTGGCGCCACTCTTGATACGCAGCGCATCTTCAGCCGCCTTTATATCGCCGTCGGCCTCAACCAGCGCCTTCTTGCACTCCATCATGCCGAGGCCCGTCAATTCGCGCAGGTCCCTCACCATACTTGCGGTGATTTCCGCCATTTTAAACTCCTTGCTAAATACCTAAAATACATAAAAACTGGCGCAGCTAGCGTTTTTTACCGCAGACGCGCCATTTAAATTCAAATCCAGACCTAAAAAAGGGGCTCGAAAGCCCCTTTTTTGTGGGCCAAATTACTCGGTTACCTGTTCTTCGACCTCGACAAACTCCTCGCCGACAATCTCCTCGAGCGCTTGGCTGCGCCCTTCCAGAATAGCATCTGCGGCACCCCTGACGTACAGCCGGATGGCCTGAGTCGAGTCGTCATTGCCGGGAATAACGTAATCAATGCCAATCGGGGAGTTATTGCTATCCACCACGCCGACCACCGGGATACCCAGCTTGTTGGCTTCAGTGATCGCGCCCTTCTCGTGGCCCACATCGATCACGAAAATCATATCAGGCAGGCCGCCCATATCCTTGATCCCGCCCAGGCTGCGTTCCAGCTTGTCCAGTTCGCGACGCAGGAGCAAGGCTTCTTTCTTGGCCAGCTTGCCGATGTTCTCTTCCGACAGCATGGCCTGCACTTCCTGCAGACGCTTGATGGACTGCTTGACCGTCTTGAAGTTGGTCAGCATGCCGCCGAGCCAGCGGAAATTCACGAAATGACAACCCGCACGCTCTGCTTCTTCCTTGAGAATTTCACGAGCCTGACGCTTGGTGCCAACAAACAGGATGCTGCCCTTGTTCGAAGCCAGTTTGCGCATGTACTTCATCGCATCCTGGTACATCGGTAGAGTTTTTTCCAGGTTGATGATGTGAATCTTGTTGCGGTCGCCGAAAATATACGGCGCCATTTTTGGGTTCCAGTAACGGGTTTGGTGTCCGAAATGGACGCCCGCTTCCAACATCTGACGCATGGTCACTGACATTTTGCTGCTCCTAGTAAGGGTTATGCCTCCACCCGCTCGATACCACCCGGCTAGCCGGGCACCCTGTACGTTAAGCGGATGTGTGAAGTTTATAAGCTCTCAAAGCCGTTAGGCCCTGAAACTTAACTTGCAATTCTAGCACGCTTACCGGGTTTCCCTCAAGGACGAACATAAGCCCAACCTTGGCGTTGGCGTTTCATCAGTTGAAGCACGCCCGTTTTAACATAACTGATAGATGGGTACATGTCCGCGTGCGTCAGATGGCGGCCAATCATGGTGTTTTCACAGGCGATGATTTTCACCCCCCGGCCAACCGCCTCGTCTATTTCATTGGCCATCTCGGTTTCCAGTACCACCATATTCAGCCCCGGACCGTAGGCCAATACCTCGATTTGCACATTCTCCTTGCCCAGCGCCTGTTGCACGTTTTTCGCATTGCTCAGGGTGAGATACCACTTTTGCGCGTCGTCGTCGGTTACCTGAAAGATCACTTTGTGCGCTGGCGCCTTGCTCGGTTTCGCTGGCGAGTCGCCGGCATGAGTCGGCAAGACCACTTGCAGCAATAGTAAAGAGAACAAAAAACCCTTTATCCACCTCATTGTTTCCTCCAAATCTTGAGACGCTCTGTAATTTGATATACTCGCCACAATTTAATTCGATCAGCGACGCCATGTCCATCATAATCAAAACCCCGGAAGAAATTGAAAAAATGCGCATCGTCGGTAAACTGGCGGCCGAACTCCTCGACTATATCGGCCCCTTCGTCAAGGTGGGCATCACCACCGACGAGCTGGACAAGCTCTGTCACGATTACACCGTCAACGTGCAGCATGCCATACCCGCCCCGCTGGATTACGCCCCTTCCGGTCACCACCCTTACCCCAAATCCATTTGCACGTCCGTCAACCATCAGGTTTGCCATGGTGTTCCCAGCGACAGAAAGCTCAAACCCGGCGACATCATCAATATCGATGTCACCACCATCAAGGATGGCTATCATGGGGATAGCAGCCGCATGTACTTTGTCGGCGAGCCTTCCATCCAGGCAAAACGTCTATGTGAGATCACCTACGAATGCATGTGGCTCGGCATCGCCGCGATCAAACCAGGCGCCCACCTGGGCGACATTGGACAGGTCATTCAGCGGTGCGCCGAGAGCAATGGATACAGTGTAGTACGCGAATTCTGCGGTCACGGAATCGGCGCAAATTTCCACGAAGAACCCCAGGTCGTGCACTATGGCAAGGCGGGCACGGGGGTCAAACTGGTTCCCGGCATGATCTTCACCGTCGAGCCGATGATCAATGCCGGTCGGCGCGATATTCGCCAACTCGGTGACGGCTGGTCCGTCGTGACCAAGGATCACAGCCTGTCGGCACAATGGGAACATACCATTCTAGTCACCGAAACCGGTTATGAAGTCTTGACACTGTCCGCCGGTTCGCCCAAGAAACCCGATTTTATCAGCTAGATGGCTCCCCCTTACACTGGATACGGCGCGATGGCGCGAAACTCTCCAGAACGGCAGGAACGAGCTGCGCCAGGCCTATCTTGCGAAAGGCAATCTGCATACCGCGCCCCCCCTCGGTGAACGTGCCGAGGATACCTTCCTGATTACGGGTGTGAACTGGAAAACCCGAAAGAAGTGCTGCGGCTCGAAACCGATTTGCTGCACCAACTACAGTAAGCCAGTTTTTTCATATCCCGGTAGCGGCGGGTTATTGACTGTATTTCCATGCTCCAGGTTGTAAATCCAGGCAAGTAGTTCAGCCACCGCAAAATAAAGCTCCGGCGGAATATGCTGATCCAGATCCACCTGCATCAACAACGAAACCAGTTCGGGCGACTCGTGAACATAGACGCCGGCATCCCTGGCGCGTTCGATGATCGCCTCGGCCAGCAAGCCGCGGCCTTTCGCTACCACTTGAGGGGCCGCCTTGCCGGCGCTATAGGCCAGCGCGACCGCAAGCTGCGGGCTATCCGACTTTTTCATGACTCTCCACCGACATGGCCAGCACCTTCAGTCCGGAAACTTCCATCGAGCTGCGCAGCTTGTCCTGCGCGCCTCGCATGACTTCCGCCGTACCCGCATCCGCCGCCCCGAGATCGATGCGCAAGCCCTGCGGAATAAATGCCAGCGTTGCCTGTACATCGCCCAGTCTGGGCAGTTGCAGGCGCAAACTGGTCTGCCAGTGAGGCATTTCCTCATCCCCCTGCCCCCCCTCGCGCGCGCCCCGCTCCTCCACCCGCCATTCCATCGGCTGCCCCTGCCACACCTGCCCCTGCCACACCAGCTGGCGGGAATCGAGCGTCTGCAACTGCTGCTGAACCAGGGCGACGGCCTCACCATGAACGGGCATCCTGGAGGCGCTTTGTGCAAGAAGCCCATCCGATTGCATCGATACAGGAGCGTTTTTCTGCGCGATTTCAGCTCCTGCACCGGGTGATACTGGTAAATTTTTCTGCGCGATTTCAGCCTCCGTCGCGGGATTCAGAGGTGAAAGTTTGCCCTGCGGCTCCTGCAGCAAATCCGTCAGCCTCCTCTCCCCGGCAACCCATTGCGCCTGGTGCGACTCATAGAACAGGCCGCTCTGGGACAAAGTATTGCGCAGAGAGGCAGCAAACTCCTTGATATCGGAGGGTGCGGCGGAAAGCAGAGGAGCCGTCTTGTTGAGCGGGGTAGCCTGGGTTTCCGCCTGATCGGAAATTTTTTGCAGCAGTGCACCGAGATAACGCACCGAATCGCTGAGGGTAACTTGCGGCTTGGCACCGAACGCGAGGTTGTTGCCTGCTACGGCAAGCAAATCGCGGGTGAGCGCGAAGGTGAGGCGAGGCTGATTGGAAACAAAGGTCAGTTCGACCTGATCGCCAGGCTGGGTATTGCGGGGCAGATTCATGTCCAGCGCCATATCGCCGACTTGCACCTGGAATCGCCCGTTCGGCAGACTGGTCAGCACCATGGCCGTCAGGCGCTGGCCGGGCACCCATAGTGCCTCCTCCAGCGGAGTTTGAGCGACCTCGATGAGAGGTGGAGCAGAAGTTTTAATCAGCAATTGCAACTGATTTAAAACATCGTTATGAATCATGGGGATTGATTACGGTGCATGGCGACGATCAGCTCCGCCTCGCCGCGCGAAATGCCGCAACTGGCCGCCACTTCTTTCACGTTAAGCCCCTGCTGCGCCATTTGAATCGCGTGGGTATAAGGAGTCACTGCTGCCTGCTGGGACTTTAGTTGCTCGAGCTCCTTCTGCAGCCTGTCGACCCGCTCCTGCAACTGAGTAAACTCCAGCTCCAGAGATTGCACTTCACGGCTCTTGGCGTTTGCTTCCGCCCCTCTTTGCCAAATCCGCCATCCACGGGGCTTGGCAGAGCGCATCAGCAACAACATCTCGGCGATATAAACCGCCAGCACCAGCACCGCGCCGATAAGCAATTCACGCCAGGTAATAACAAAGGATTCCAAATTGGATCTCGGCTTAAAAAACGATCGTTACAATATCATTTTGCATCCGGTTTACCAACTGCTCAGGCATATTCGTCGATCTGATGATCCGGGTCCGGATGCTTGCCATCAGGTTCTTCAGATAGCGAATCCGAATGGGGCTTGCGCTTGTTTTTCTGCTTGAACTCGTCGAATGACGGGTGTTTGCCGTCGGGATGAACGGGAACGGGGTCGCTGACAGTGCCGATCGAGTTTGTCGCGGCCAAATAGGGCGGAAAGACTGGAGAATGTGGCTCTGGAAACAGAGATGAGTGGTGTTGCATCAACCTCTCCACGAAAAATCAAGGAATGGTTAGGGCGTTTCGTAGGTCTTGCTCAATTTTTTCTCGGTACCGATGCTGCCCAGGAGTTCCTGCAGCTCACCCATCCAGGCTTGCGTTAGGCTCTTGACTTCACTATCCGTCTCAAGAATCGAACGGATTAAATCGGCCCTTTTTCCCCGTTCAGCTTGAGGCCACACGCTGTTCTCTTCGTGCTTCATCAAGACTTCAGCGATTGCCGCACGCTCATGCTCGAATTCAATCAGACGATCCCACTCAGATTGCCTGGCCAACTCAAGCATTTGCTGCGCAAGCCGCAACATTTCAGTGTAGCGCCCAAGCAGATCCGCACTTTTCACTCAGGCCTTGCCGTAGCTCAGCGAGTCGCGGTTTGGCACCGGCTCGGATTGTGGCGCCACCACCACCGCGACAGGACCCTGTTGCTTGCCAATCGCGTCCCAAGCCCCTTTCAGCCCCACCAGCAAGTGCGCCACTTCATCCAGAGGCTCGGTTTTATTTTGTAGATTGGCCATCAGTAAACGCTGGCACATGTAGCTGTAAAGCGCCTTGAGATTCTGTGCCAGATCACCCCCCACCCTCTCATCCAGGCTCGCCTTTAGGCCCTCATCGATGATGGCGATCGCCTGGGAAATCGCTTTCCCCTTCTTGGCAATTTCCTTGCGCTGCATGTGGATCTTGGCCGAGGCAATCGCGATCAACGCGCCCTCATACAGCATCGCAATCAGCTTGTGCGGACTGGCAGCATCCACGCCAGACTCCACGCCCACCTGCGCATAGGCATTCATTGCATTACGGCTCATGGCATTCATCATTTTCTCCACTAGGCACCCTTATTCGTATTCGATATCGAAGCCAGCTGTTGAGTCAGGAAAGTACTGGTCTGGTTCATGCTGCTGATCAGCGTATCCAGCTTGGTAAATTGAGCACGGTAGCGTGCCTCGATATCCACCAGGCGACGGCTCAATACATCGCGCCGGTTGCCGATATCCTTGATGGATTGGCTAATCCCGTCAGTCCGTCCGTTAATCAGCCCGCTACTGCCGACAATGCCATCCAGCATCTCGTTAAAACGCACGGCAATACCCTTGTTATTGCTGGTCGTTGAGGCAAACAGGCTGGCCACATCCTGGGTCGGGTCATTCAGCGCCGCCTGAAGCTTGGTGGTGTCCGTAGCCAGAGTTCCATCCTTTTGCAACGTAATCCCGATATCGCTCAGGCTCCTTATCCCGCCTGCGATACCTGACAAACTGGTTTGAAGCAGGCTTGACAGCTTGCTCTGGATGTTGCGCACAGTGCTGTCGCCGGTCAGGATGGAAGCTTGCTTATTCGTCGCATCGTAGGCTGAAACACTTTTCAGTTGCTTGGCAGCAACATTGTAGGCATTCACAAATGCCCCAATAGCCCCAGCGACAGCGCCTGTATTACGGCTAACCGTGAGGTTCGTGGTCACCGGCGAGGCGATGGTGCCAGCCTTTGTCAGGTTAAGTGTCACGCCACCAATCACATCGGTGACCGTATTGCTCGAACGCGTAATCGCCAAGCCATTCACAGAAAATTGGGCATTTGTCGCAGCCTGGAGATCTACCAAGCTCCCGCCAACCGTGTTGAAATCATTCAGGTTCTGAACCACTCCAGGTGAAACGGGGGTTCCCCCGGTTCCGGTCTGTGTCACGGAAATCGTGATTGCGCCGACAGAACCCGTGGTATTGGATGTCAGCACCAGCCGATTGGTCGTACCATCGTTGATGACCGAGGCCGACACGCCAACATTGGCGCTGTTGATCGCACTGCTGATATCGGCCAGCGTGCTGCCATCAGCGATTGCGACGTTGACGGCGGTGCCGCCGCCGATCTGAATCGCCAGCGTGCCGCCCTTGAAGGTGTCCTCAGTAGCGTAATTCACATTGCTGCGAACCGCGTGGTTCATGGCGAGTTGGCTGACCGCTATGCTGTACGAACCGACTGCTGCGGAGGAAGTCGCACTGGCCGAAAGTATCGTGGCATCGGAAACCGAGGCCGACATACTGGTATAGGTACTGGAACTGGTCAAACCCTGAACGGCGGACTGCAATGAGGAAAGCGCGCCTTTGATCGTGCCATAGGTACTCAGCTGGGCCTGAAATTTTGCCTCTTTGGTATTGAGAGTCGTAAGCGGCTTCTGCTCGATCGCCATCAACTGGCTGACGATGGTGTTCACATCGAGGTTGGAACCAATGCCGGCCGATGAAATAGCCATGATAACTCCTTTACTCAGAACTCAGCATGTAGGGCGGAAAAGCGTAGCGCCTTCCGCCGTCTTCTGATGCCTGGATTTGTCGGATAACGCTACGCTCATCCGACCTACGGATCAGCGTTGTTTCTAAGCCTTCTGACGAATTAACAGACCCTGCAAGGTGTCCAGCGCCTTGGCGATAGCCACCACCTCTTTCGACGGAATTTGTTGAATGACGTCGTTGGTCTTGATATCCACCACCTTGACCACCCGCATACCCGTATCCGCGTCCACGCTAAAACGCAGATCACTGGTCATGGTTTGCACAAGGTTATTCAAATGCTCTACCGCTTGCTTCACCTGTTCGTGGCTGGGGATGGACACAGCCCCCTGCACCGCCTTGGCGGGTGTTTCGACAAGCCCCGCAGCGGCAGTGCTGGCATTCTGCACAACAGGCCTATGAGGCATGGAAACGTCAGAGGTTTGCGGAGGACTGAATCCGTTTCTATTTGTCTGAGAGATAATCATCTTCATCTCCTTGAGGAAAAAAGCCCGGCCGGGCTATTTTTATGAGCCCGGCCGGGTGTCACTTCATCGCTACTTTACCACTTAGCGCAGCAGGGTCAACACTTGGTTAGGCAGAGCATTGGCCTGAGCCAGCATCGCTATGCCAGCCTGTTGCAGCACTGAGTTACGGGTCATGCTGGCTGTTTCCTGCGCGAAATCGGCATCCTGAATACGGCTGCGCGCTGCCGTCACGTTTTCAGTGGTGGTTTGCAGGTTGGCGATCGCCGAACTGAAACGGTTCTGGTAAGCACCCAAGTCACCGCGGGAAACGTTGATCTGGCTCAGGGCGGCATCCACCGTAGCAATGGCCAATTGGGCATTCGCGGCACTGGCAAGGCTAATACCGGACACAGCTGAGAACGCGCTGGCCTGGGTTGCCGAGGTAAAGACATCCGTATTGGCACCAGCCAAAGTGATAGTTCCCTTGCTGCTGGCCAGCGATACCGAACCGCTCTTGATGGTGGAATCGGTGGCAGCGCCACTGGTCAACGTCACCCCGGAGAAGGAGGCAGTACCAACGCCCGTATTGGCGTAATCCAATACAGAGATATCACGCCCATCGGTAGTCGACAGGGTCAAACCGGCTTTCGTCGAGGTGCTGGTGAAGCTTGCAACCACGCCAGTGGAACCCTGAGCACCGTTAATGGCGCTCATCAGTGCGGTGAGGTCGGTCGGATCCGACACTGCCGCCGAGATGGCGCTGCCGTTGAGCGTCATGGTGATGGTGCCGGCAACGGAAACACCACTCAAGGTGGCGCTGTTCGAAGCGGTAGCTGTAACGCCGACACCGCTTGCAGCGCTGTTGATGGCCGCAGCGACGGCTTTGGCATCGGCAAGGGCAGCGTAGCTGATGGCGGACGTCGTGCCGCCATTAGTTGTAGTGATCGACAGGTTGGATTCGATGGCGACGAGGTTGCCGCCAGTCAGGTCGGCCGCTGCCGCCTTGGTGGCGCCTACGCCACCCGAACCTATGACTGCACCTACCCCATTCAAGATATTGCTGCCCAGCGCGGTCGAACGGGAGTCGGCAATTGAGTTGATGGAAATCGTCTGGTTGGCATTGGCGCCAACCTGGAATGCCTGGGCAGAAAACGAACCATCCAGCAGATTAATTCCGTTAAAGGAAGTCTGGCTGGATACGCGCGTAATTTCCGCGATCAACTGAGACGATTCAGCGTCGAGCGAGGCACGATCTGAGGCGCTGTTGGTGGCATTAGCAGATTGCACAGCCAATTCACGCAGCCGTTGCAGATTGTTGCCGATCTCAGCCATGGCGCCTTCAGCAGTTTGCGCCAGGGAAATGCCGTCATTAGCATTACGGGCGGCTTGATTGAGCCCGTTAACCTGTGAGGTCATCCGGTTGGCAATCGCCAAACCAGCAGCATCATCCTTGGCGCTGTTGATGCGCAGGCCGGAAGACAGGCGTTGCAGGGAAGTGGACAGCGCAGACTGGGAAGTAGTCAGATTGCGCTGCGCGTTCAGCGAGGCAATATTGGTGTTGATGGTTAAGGACATTTTAGTTCTCCTTCAATTAAGTTATCGGAAATCTTGCGGCGGTTAAAACTGCTTTAACTTCCGCCGTACAGTACCTTTATCGGGTGGCGCTGAAGAAACTTTAATGTTTTTTTTGGTCACTACTCAGGTAGGGGTTCCTCCCTTCTTCCGCGGGCGGGAGAAGGGCTTTTATTCAGACTACTCGGCAACAGGCGCATTGTCGGGAAACAGTTCCTCGACAAACCCGAACCGACTCATATCCCTGATACGCATCGGGTACAGTATGCCCTGCAAATGGTCGCACTCATGCTGCACCACCCGGGCATGAAAGCTGCTCACGGTGTGGTCGATCGGGTTGCCGGACTGATCGAAGCCCTGGTAGCGCAACCGTTTGTAGCGCGGCACCAGTCCGCGCAGGCCGGGGATGCTCAGACAGCCTTCCCAGCCTTCTTCCATTTCGTCGCCGAGCAGCGTCAGCACCGGATTGATCAGCACCGTATCCGGCACCCGTTCGGCATCCGGGTAACGCGGGTTGGAGGCCACACCGAAAATCACCACTTGCAAGCCGATCCCGATTTGCGGCGCAGCCAAGCCGGCGGCGCTGAATGCTGCCATGGTGTCGCGCATGTCCTGCACCAGTGCGTGCAATTCGGGTGTATCGAAAGCCGCAACCGGCGCTGCCTTTTCCAGCAGACGCGGATCACCCATGCGCAATACGGTTTTAATCGCCATCCAGTCCCACCATATGTTCCAGGATGATTCTTACACGCTGCATGGCCTGCTTCAGCACGGCGTCGATTTCCTCGAAGCTGATGGCGTGCTTGCTGGAATTGCGCCCTGCGGCGTGATTGGCAACCACGGCAATGGCGGCGTAACAAAGCCCCAACTCACGGGCGAGCACTGCTTCCGGCATGCCGGTCATGCCCACCATGGTGGCGCCGTCACGATCGAGGCGGTTGATTTCAGCTGCCGTTTCCAGGCGCGGGCCCTGCACTGCGGCATAGACCCCGCCATCGACGAATTTCTCGCCAGCCAGCGACGCAGCCTGCATGCACTGCATGCGCATTTTCTCGCAATAGGGCTTGGTAAAATCAACGTGCGTGACCGGCTTGCCATTTCCATCATAATAAGTGGCCTTGCGCCCGTGAGTATAGTCGATGATCTGGTCGGGGATGACGATGGCGCCCGGCTCGTAGTCCGGATTGATTCCTCCGACGGTCGCGATCGACACGACGTTCTTCACTCCCTGAGAGTGCATCGCCCACATATTGGCCTGGTAGTTGACCTCGTGCGGCGGAATAGAGTGGCCGTAGCCGTGACGCGCCATAAAAGCCACCTCATGATCCTTGATCTTGCCGAAGGTCAGCGCGCCGGATGGCTCGCCGTAAGGAGTGCGGATCACTTGCCGGTGAGTAATCTCCAGATTCGCGAGTTGGGTCAGTCCGGTACCGCCGATAATTCCTAACATATAAACATAGTCCTGAGTAAAATAAAGTCCTGAGTCCCGAGAGCTCAGTAGGGCGGATGAGCGTAGCGTTATCCGCCGTTTTTTGGTCGTTCATACGGCGGAAGGCGCTACGCTTTTCCGCCCTACCCTTGTTCTTCCTTTAACGCATAAATCGCGGGCAAGTTGCGCCACGCCCCGCGCACATCCATGCCGAAGCCGAAGACATAACGGTTGGGCAGATTGATCCCGATAAAATCAGCCTGGACGGGTTTCTCACGACCGAGCTCTTTGTCTGCGAACACCGCGCTGTGGAACGACTTGGCTCCAAGACCGAGTATCTTCTCGCGGATCGCCGCCATAGTGTGGCCTTCATCCAGAATATCGTCGAGCACCAGCACCACCCTCCCCGCCACATTCTCCTTGGGCATCACTTTCCATTGCAGGGTGTTGCCCTGCGTTTCATTGCCATAGCGGCTGGCGTGGATGTAATCGAAATCCAGCGGGAAATGGAGCAGGGGCAATAGCTGGCCGCTGAATACCACTGCGCCTCCCATCACGCTCAACACCAGCGGATAAGACTGTCCGAGAGATGCGCCGATTTCTCCAGCCATCCTTCTGACGGCGGCGGCGACTTCCTCGGCGGGACAAATTTGCTCCGCTCCATCAAGAATATCCAGTGCTTCTTGTGCCGAAATCATTTTATAACTCGAAACAAGTAAAGACAGGCGTTGTCGCCCGCCACAGGGAAAACCGCCTTGGTTATTTTTGTCATGGTTTCTCTTCCAGTAATTCCATCAATCCTGCTTCATCCACTACCGTAACACCCAGTTCCTGAGCCTTGACGAGCTTGCTACCGGCCTCCGCGCCAGCCACCACAAAATCGGTCTTCTTCGACACGCTGCCGCTCGCTTTGCCGCCCAATGCCTCGATTCTTTCCTTGGCTTCATCCCGTGTCAAGCTCGGCAAGGTGCCAGTCAATACAAAGGTTTTCCCGCTGATCGGGCTGGTGCTGATGGGCGACCCCGCGCCCTCTTCCCAGTGCACACCGGCGGCGATAAGCTGGGCGATCACCTCGCGGTTATGCGGCTCGGCAAAAAACTGGACGATGCTCTGCGCCACCACCGGCCCCACATCCGGCACCTGTTGCAGCGCGCCCTCGTCTGCCGCCATCAGCGCGTTGAGGCCGCCGAAATGGCGCGCCAGATCCTTGGCTGTCGCCTCGCCCACGTTGCGGATACCGAGGGCGAAGATGAACCGCGCCAGAGTGGTATTCTTGCTGGCTTCGATCGCCGCCAGCGTATTGCTCGCGGATTTTTCCGCCATGCGATCGAGGTTGGCCAGGGTGTTCATGCCCAGTTGATACAGGTCGGCCGGGGTGTGGATCAGTTCCTTGTCCACCAGTTGATCGACCAGTTTGTCGCCCATGCCTTCGATGTCCATGGCGCGGCGGCTGGCGAAGTGGAGGATAGCCTGTTTGCGTTGCGCCGGGCAAAACAGCCCGCCGCTACAGCGCGCCGCCGCCTCGTCCGGGAGACGGATGACATGGGAGCCACACACCGGACAGACCGGATATTGTTCCAGCAAGCTGAATGCCTGCGCCCCAGGATGACGCTTCCCCAGCACGACGCCCACCACCTCCGGAATGACATCACCGGCGCGGCGCACGATCACGGCATCGCCGATGCGCACATCTTTGCGGCGAATTTCATCCTCATTGTGCAGCGTGGCGTTGGACACCGTCGCCCCGCCGACGAAAACCGGCTTCAAGCGCGCCACCGGGGTCAACGCGCCAGTCCGCCCGACTTGCACGTCGATCCCCAGCAGTTCGGTCATCGCTTCCTGCGCCGGGAATTTATGGGCGACGGCGAAGCGCGGCGCGCGGGCGACGTACCCCAACCGCTCCTGGCTATCCAGGTCGTTGACCTTGTACACCACGCCGTCAATATCGTAAGGCAGGCCATCACGCCGGGCGCCGATCATGCGGTAGTAGTCCAGCAGCCCTTCAACCCCCTGCACCACCTTGCGCTCACGGCAAACCGACACTCTCAGGCCTTCCAGATAATCCATGATTGCGCTAAGTTTGCGCGGCAAATTCACCTCCTCGACACTCCCCAGGCCATAGGCGAAGAAGGTCAGCGGACGTGTGGCCGTAATCCGCGGGTCGAGCTGGCGCAGCGAACCGGCGGCGGCGTTGCGCGGGTTGGCGAATTCCTTTTCGCCCTTTTCCCGCTGCTGGCGGTTGAGCTTTTCGAAGTCCGCCTTGAGAATCAGCACCTCACCGCGCACTTCAAGCAATTTGGGCGGGGTCAATGTATGGAGGCGCAGCGGGATGGCCTTGATCGTCCGCAGATTGGTGGTTACCTCCTCGCCAGTGTAGCCGTCGCCCCGCGTCGCGCCTTGAACCAGGATGCCGTTTTCATAGATCAGGCTGATCGCCAAGCCGTCGAATTTGGGGTCTACCGCATACTCCACCACTTCGACGCCGAGGCCTTCCCTCACGCGCCGGTCGAACGCCGCCACCTCCTCGTCCTCGAACGCATTATTGAGGGAAAGCATGGGCACGCGGTGGGTCAGCTGGGAAAATTCGGCGAGAGGCGTGGCGCCAACGCGCCGGGTGGGGGAATCGGGCGTGGCGAGCAGCGGATATTCTGCCTCCAGCCGCTCCAGTTCGCGGAACAGCTTGTCGTACTCGGCATCCGGGATTTCCGGCGCGTCCAGGACGTAATACAGATAGTTGTGCCGCTCGAGTTCCTCGCGCAGGAAACGGGCGCGAGCGGCGATGTCGGAGGGGGTTGTCATTCGTGGGATGGGTGGAGCGTAGCGATACCCTTTTTCAAGAAAACAACCTCAAGGCGCACGCGCTGCCGCTCTTGATCTGCTGCGCCTCCATCCTGGCGTAAATGTCGGCAAGCTGCTGCTTGATCCTGGCGATTCCGGCATCGGAGAGCGCCCGGCGGTTATCGTCCACCACCTGCCCACCCAGCGAGGAGGCCATCTGCCTGGCCACCATCAGCATCTGGTTAAACACGCGCACCCCGTCGGCGACCCTGGGCACATCGAACAGAAAGGTAACGCCATGGGTGCTGAGCTGGCGGATATTTTCTGCCGAGAACGGCGCTGGATCCAGATTGGCCAGCGAGAATAAATCCGCACCCTCGTCGTTAAAAAAATGGAACGCACCATCCGGCTGCAATTTCATTCCAGCCGCTTCAGCCATGGCCCGTACTTTGGTGGCGGCGAAGGCCTCGCCGTTCTGCGTGATGATATTGACGCCGATCAGCACATCGGCATCGGCGCCAAGCCGGTCGAGCGCCACGGCGCGCGCCAGGGCAGGCTGCCGGTCGGGAAATTCGGCGACCGCCACCAGCTCGTCGGCTACCGCCTGAACCTGGCTGCTGAAAACGCCCAGTTCCCGCTCTGAAACCGGGCCGGCGCGATCCGCCAATTGCAGTGTAGCCGCAAGATTTTGATATTCTGAAGCGCCATCCTGACCGACCTCCCCCCAACTGCCGGTAAAGGGATTCATGCCGAGCCAACAAGTTCTCTTACCCGCGAAACCGCCCTGGCGCTGCAAGGTTTCGGCAAGCGCCGACGCGCTTACCAATTCGCTCGGATGAAGCTGAACCCGGTAATTAATGGTTTCATCCGGCAATACAACCGGCATCACTTCATGCTGAGCGACGAAAGGCGGCTTCACCCCCTCTTCCGGCTGCGATTCAACCACAGAAATAGGCTCGATTTCCTCAATGATTTCTTCCGGTGCCGCCAGTTTCTCCGCCGGCTCCACTGGCATTTCCTCCGGCGGCGCCGAAACAATCGGCTCGATCCGCGACTCTTTGCGAAAATCAGCAATTTCGTGCGCATCCGGAAGGGTGTCGGGAAACGTGTCAGAGCCGCTATCAAGCAGCGCATCCTCCTGTCTGGCGGGGAAAGCCTTCTCGGCAATGCGCCGATACTTCCGTTCCTGGAAACGGTTAAAACCATACACGCCGACAACGATCAAGAGACCGATCGCCAGCAAACTGATTTGCAATTCATTCATGGCATTGTTCCGCTAGATTTTTTGTGACTGTTCAACCCGCGTAGGGCGTAACCCGCGTAGGGCGGAAAAGCGTAGCGCCTTCCGCCGCATGGGATGCCCGCACACCGTTTCGGTGAATTAAACTTGCGGCGGATAACGCTACGCTTTTCCGCCCTACATCGGAAAAAGCGGCGCTGCTTTCTCCAAGACAAATTATAACTCAAGCCAGCGCTTCATCCTTCATCCGCATCGCCTCTTCGATGTCCACCGCCACCACGCGCGACACACCCATTTCCTGCATGGTGACGCCGATCAGTTGCTCCGCCATTTCCATGGCGATCTTGTTATGGCTGATGTAAACGAACTGGGTCTGCAGCGACATTTTTTTTACCAGCTCGCAGAAGCGTTCGGTGTTGGAATCGTCGAGCGGCGCATCCACCTCGTCGAGCAGGCAGAACGGAGCCGGATTGAGCTGGAACAGGGAAAAAGTCAGCGCCAGCGCGGTCAGCGCCTTCTCCCCGCCGGACAGCAGATGGATCGAGCTGTTTTTCTTGCCCGGCGGCTGGGCGATGATCTGGATCCCGGCATCGAGGATTTCCTCGCCGGTCAGTACCAGGCGCGCCTGCCCGCCACCGAATAATGATGGAAAAAGTTCGCCGAAATGATGGTTCGCCGCATCGAAGGTGCTTTGCAGGCGCTCCCGCGTTTCCCGGTCGATGCGGCGGATCGCCTGTTCCAGCGTGGCGATGGCCTCGTTCAGATCGTTGGCCTGGGATTCGAGATAGCCGCTCCGCTCGCGGCTGCCTTGCAGCTCTTCCAGCGCGGCCAGGTTGACCGCGCCGAGCGCTTCGATTTCCGCCGCAAGCCTGACGATCTCGCCCTGTAGGGCATTCGGTCTGAGGTTTTTCTCCATCCGCTGCACCAGCTCCTCCTCGTCGGCGCCGGATTCCCTGAGCTGGCCCTCGTACTGTTCCTGGCCGAGACGCGCTTCCTGTTCCTTGAGGCGGACTTCGCCGATCTGGTCGCGTAGGGGTGGCAATTTCTGCTCGCTGCTCATGCGCTGCTGCTCCAGCTCGCGCAGGCTGTTCGCTGCCTCGGCCAAGGCATCGCGCGCCATCGCCAAAGCCTTCTCCTTCTCTTGCTGCTGGGATAATGCCTGCTGTAGCGCCTGATTCAACGGTTCCTCGCTGAACCCCTGCTGCTCGGCAAGCAAGTTTTCAAGCTGGGTGAGCGCTTCCTGGGCCTGTTCGGCGAGCTGGGCGCTGGAAATTTCCAGCTCACCAATCTTGTTCTGACAGTTTTTCTCGACGAATACCGCCTCCTGCGCGGCGCGCTCCGTCTGCCGGAGCGCTTCGCGTTGCCGGTTGAGATTTTGCTCGACACCGGAACGCTCCTCGCGGGTGTCATCCAGCTGTTCGCGCAGCGCCTCAATCTGGTTCTGACCCTGTTCCAAGTGGGTTTCCGCCGCAAAGAGTTGCTCGCTTTCCGACTCCAACAGTTCGGCGATTTCGGCCTGCTCCGCAGCAATCCCTGTTTGACGCTGCTCGGCCTGCTGCCTGACCTGCACCAGCCGCTGCACTTCGAGTTGCAGGCGGTGCTGCTTCTGCTGAGATTCGCCGGTAGCGCCGCGCAGCCGGGCAATGTCTTTTTGCTGTTGCACCAGAGCGGATTCAGCCTGGACCATCACGGATCGCCTCTGCGCCAGCGCCGTCTGTTTCACTCCGAGATCGGCCTGCAACTGCCCGATTTCGCGCTGGCGGGCCAACACCCCATACAGCTCGCTTTGCGGCGCATGAAAACGAATGCTGTTGCGGGTAAAAACATGGCCCGCACGCGACACCCGCATCGCCCCGTGCGGCAGCTCTTTACGCTGAGCGAAATCCTCGGCAGCGTTCTCGGTTACGTAGATGTTGGCCAGCCAGTCGTCCAGGAATTCTGGGGGGGCGCCATCTGCCCAGGAAACATAGCGGGACAGGGGTACCATCCCTTGGGGTAGGGCGTCAATAAGCGAAGCGCATTGCGCCGTATGTTGCTCGACATGGTGCAATGCGCGAAGCTTTTGACACCCTACATGAACTTCAAAAGCAGTGACCGCCGCTGGCGGCGCATCTTCCAGCCACCCCTGCGCCTGCTCGATGCTTTCCAGCTCAATACTATTCAGGCGCTCGCCCAGCACGCTTTCCAGCGCATCCTCCCAGCCTGTGGCTATGCACAGGCTGTTCCATAGCCGTGGCAAGCTTTCCAGCTGGTACTTTGCCAGCCACGCTTGCAACTTCTGGTTATGGTCGAGGCGGCTTTGCAAGTGTTTCAAGGCGTTCAACCGGGCTTCCAGCTCGGTGGCCAGACGCTGCTCCGCTTGTAACCCGTCCCTGGCCTCGATCGCACCCTTTTCCAGTTCGGGCAACGCCGCCAGCAGCCGTGCCAATTCAACCTGAACCGTTTCAAACTGGCCTGCCACATCGACAAGCTCGACCTCTTTCTGCGACAGAGCCGCAACATCGAAGTGCGGCAAACTGCCGGCCTCCTGCTGCAAACGCTGACGCCTCGATTCCAGTTGCTGTCTGTTCCTTTGCGCATGGGCGCGATGGGTTTCCTCGATCTGTTTCGCCTGCTCGGCTTGGGCAAGGCTTCTTTGCAGCTCGCTATAGCGCCGCTGGCAATCGCGGAAGCTCTCCTCGGCCAGCGGCATATTGCGGCCCTCCCGCTCCAGTTGTTCCTGGCACTGTTCCACTCGCTCGCCCGCCAGCGCAAATTCTCCGCGCCAGTGTTCCAGGGATACGAGCGCCTCGTCGCGCTGCCTTGCCAAGCGCTCGGCCTGTTCGCGCAGGGTGGTGGACTGCGTGGCCAGGCGCTGTTGGCTTTCGCGCTGGTGTTGCAAGTTCTGCTCCAGCCCGGAAACCTCGGCATTGGCGGCGTAAAGACCGCCCTGCGCCTCATGCAGCGCATCGCTGGCCGCGTAATGGGCTTCCCGCGACCGTTCCAATTGGCTCTCGGCCTGGCGCAAGCGCGCGTTTTCCGCTTCCAGCTCGTTGGAGAGGCGGGCCACTTCGCGCTGCCAGCGCTCGCACTGCGCGGCGGCCTCGCGCTTTTTGAGCAAGGCCAGCAGGTTGTGCGACAGCTTCAATTGGGCCTGCAAGGCCAGATATTGCTGCGCCACATCGGCCTGCGTCTCCAGCTTGCCAATCTGCTTGCCCAACTCCTGACGCACATCCTCGACGCGCAGCAGGTTCTCGCGGGTATCTTTCATGCGCAGCTCGGTTTCGCGACGACGTTCCTTGTATTTGGAAATTCCCGCCGCCTCTTCCAGGAAAACGCGCAACTCCTCGGGTCGCGCCTCGATGATGCGCGAGATCATGCCCTGCTCGATGATGGCATAGGCGCGCACTCCCAACCCGGTGCCCAGGAAAATATCGGTGATATCGCGGCGACGGACTTGCAGGTTGTTGATATGGTAGGAGGACTCGCCGTTGCGGCTGAGTACCCTTTTGACGGCGATTTCAGCGTACTGCGACCATTGCCCGGCAGCCTTGCCCAGGCTGTTGTCGAAGATCAGCTCGACGCTGGCTCGACTCACCGCCTTGCGCGTGGCAGAGCCGCTAAAAATCACGTCCTGCATGGATTCGCCGCGCAGTTCCCGCGCCCGCGATTCGCCCAGCACCCAGCGCACCGCGTCGATCACATTGGACTTGCCGCAACCGTTCGGACCGACAACACCAACCCGCTGCCCGGGAACGGGAATCGTGGTCGGATCAACGAAGGACTTGAAGCCGGCGAGTTTGATGTGGGTGAGGCGCAACGGATCAGATTCCGGAACTGGCGGGTAAATCGATTTTCCCTGCCGCAACGATCATGACCTTATCAAAGCTATACAGATTCTGGACATGATTGTTTTTTGCGACGGCCAAATGCAAAGCATCGCCGGAGCGCAAGCTGCGATCCCAATGTCGCAAATACTCGGAGGCCAGCGCGAAATCCCTCTCCTGAACCGGCAGGACAAGAAAATACGCAGTGATGATTTCTTCAAAACGCCCCTGCGCGGCAATGGCCTCCACTGGGGAGATCAATCCCATTCTGTACTTCATTCCTACCGCGCTGGAAAATTCGGTTTTCGTCCACTGGCTAATGGTTAAACCGCTCTCGAACTTGTGCAAGAATTTCTCTACTTGAAGTGAAGTTGCCTCAGGCAAAAAATAAGGCACGATAAAACTGGTATCGAAATAGAACATTAATACCCTTCGTCGCGCATCTGCCGGATTAAATCAGCGCTGGAAATAGGCGATTCCGACATGGTGGCTCGAAACGCGGCCAAGGAAGGCAAGGGAAGTGGCTTTAGTGGCTTTCTCTCCGAAATCAAACGAACTATCGGCTGACCGCGCCGGGTAATCACGATCTCCTCCCCCGCTTCGACCTGATTCAGCAGCTCGCTCAAATGGGCCTTTGCCTCGGCAACGCTGACAGTATTCATAAGACAATCCTCATGGTCATTGATATAGTCATCATAGCATCGACCGACTCCAAATACCACTCATCAGGCTATAATTGCCGGCATCTCACTTAGGGAAATACACCCATGTCCAGCCAACCCAGCAAGACCCTGGAAACCTTCGATAATCCGAACCCGGAACGCGATTACCATATCCACATGGAAATCCCGGAGTTTACCTGTTTGTGCCCGAAAACTGGTCAGCCCGACTTCGCCACGCTGTATCTCGACTACATCGCGGATCGGCAGTGTGTCGAACTGAAGAGCCTGAAGATGTATGTCTGGTCGTTCCGCAACGAGGGCGCATTTCATGAAGCCGTCACCAACCGCATCCTGAACGACCTGGTGGCCGCGACACAGCCGCGCTTCATGCGCCTGACGGCGAAATTCTACGTGCGCGGCGGCATCTTCACCAATGTCGTGGCCGAGCACCGCAAGCCAGGCTGGGAACCACAGCTGCGCGTCGATTTAAAGGAATTCGAGGCGAATTCCAACACTCGCGGGTGAGAAGTGAAGGGTTGTAGGGCCGAATTCATTCGGCCATGTGCGAATGAATTCGCACCCACATCGGTCGCCCACATCGGTCGATTGAAGCCGCTGGGGAAAATTTGCTATGCTATGAATAATCATAAGCGGAGAACAGCGGCCAATATGGACAGACTAGACAGGGTTTTCTCTAAGGAAGGCGTTTCCTATTTTACCCTTATCCCCCTGAGCTGGCGCCCAGAGGCTGAACCTTCGGCTGACGATATCGCCGTCTGGATGCATGGTGACGTCACGCTGCTTAGGGCATTGGCCACGATCGAGTCAATGCAACCGGAGCGGGATGGTGACATGGGGCCCGGCGTAGGCAAGGTTCTGGAGCGCCTCGAATTCAAAATCGACCTGACGCTCAGCCTGGTTGCCAAGCTGCTGACGCAGAATGCAACCATGCCCGCAACCTGCCCCGCCTTTGTCAGCACCGAGGGCATGGAATGGATCAGCCAGGAAGCGGCTACGGAGGGCGATGATATCGTTATTTCCGCCTACATCAGCCCGAAACTGCCACAACCGCTGGTTCTACCAGCGAAAATCAAAGCCGTACAACAAGAGCCGGGCGGAACAAGGGTCTACGCCACTTTCACCCATCTCGGCGAAGAAGCCCATGACTGGCTCTCCCGCACCGTTTTCCGCTACCACCGCCGCGCGATCAAGCCGCAGCACCATAACTAGCCGCCCCCTCCAGCTTGCCGGAAAACAGGCTGGCGGCGACGATCATCGCGCCGCCCAGCCATTCCTGGGCCGTCATCACTTCGCCGGCGAGGAGGTAGCTCGCTACCGCCGCCACCACCAGCTCGAACAGGAAGATCACGATCGCCTGATTGGCAGGCGCCCGCGCCAAGCCGTATTGCACGGTCAGGGTCACGGTAAAAATCAGGATGCTGACCAACAGCAGCCACACCCATCCAGAAACAGGCAAAACCGGCAAAGCCGCCAGCGTGGCGGGCTGGTAGATCAGCGCCAGCAACGACAGCACACTGACGCCGACCCATACGCTGATCGATTTCAGCCAGATATCGGATGCCTCGGCTCGGCGCGACAGCACGTTGGTCGCGGCGAACGTCAGCCCGGCGGAAAGCGCCAACCATTCCGCCGTATTCTGCGGCAGAGGCAGCCCCAAACTCGGCCGCCACAGCATCACCACGGCGCCCGTGAAGGAGAGCGCCATCACCAGGTAGCCATGAAAATGGAGACGCTCATGCAGGAGCAGGCGCGCCAGCAGCACCGTCCATAGCGGCGAGAGGTAAAACAGCAACAACACCCGCATCACCTCGCCGTCGATCACCGCCAGCACGTAGGCGAGGTTGGTCCAGCCCGCCACCAGCCCGATCAGCAGCAGAATCGGGGGGAAATGCCGCAGTCGCAAACGTTCGGAATACAGGGTGAAGCCCAGCAGCAGCGGGATCAGATAGGTAGCGAAGCTGGAAAGCGCGCCGGAAACGCCCATCTGTTCGAGCAGTCGGTAGGGATACCAGATCAAACCCCAGATGATCGCACCCGAAAGCAGGCCGGAAACGGCCAGAAGTTTTTCTTTGGATGGCACGCGATGAACCTTTTAAAATAGCTTTCAGCTTTCAGCGGTCAGCTTGAAGCAAAACCCAGCGGGTTGGCTGACAGCTGATGGCTGACCGCTTCTTTGGTTTATAATGTTGCACATCTAGAAATGTCACCGTACAGAAAACCGTGAACCCCAACCTCGACCTGCTCCACCCCTACCCGTTTCAGAAGCTGCGCGACCTGTTCCGCAGCGTGACGCCGAACCCGGATTACAGCCCTATCAATCTTTCCATCGGCGAACCGAAGCACGCCACGCCCGACTTCATCCGCCGTGCGCTGGCGGAAAATCTGGACGGGCTGGCCAATTATCCCACAACCCAGGGCAGCGATGCGCTGCGTCAAGCTATCGGCGCCTGGATCGAGCGCCGCTACGGCATTCCGCCGCTCGACCCGAATACCCAGATCCTGCCGGTGAACGGTAGCCGCGAGGCGCTGTTCGCCTTCGCCCAGGCGGTGATCGACACCAGCAAGCCGGACCCGGTCATCATCTGCCCCAACCCGTTTTACCAGATTTACGAGGGCGCGGCGCTGCTGGCCGGGGCGACGCCGTATTTCCTCAACACCACGCCGGAAAACGGCTACGCCATGGATTTTTCCAGCGTCCCGGAGGAAATCTGGCGGCGCACCCAACTGGTCTATGCCTGTTCGCCCGGCAACCCCACCGGCAAGGTAATGAATCTCGATGAATGGTCTCGCCTGTTCGACCTGTCCGACAAATACGGATTCACCATCGCCTCTGACGAATGCTATTCGGAGCTGTATCCCAATGAGCATGTACCCCCGCTCGGCGCGCTGCAAGTTGCGCACCAACTGGGCGGCGAGGATTACGGACGGCTGGTGGTATTCAACAGCCTGTCCAAGCGCTCCAACGTGCCCGGCATGAGATCCGGTTTCGTCGCCGGCTGCGAGTCGATCCTGGAAAAATTCCTGCTCTACCGCACCTACCACGGCTGCGCCATGAACCCTGCGGTGCAGGCGGCGAGCGCGGCGGCCTGGAACGACGAAGCCCATGTTGAGGAAAATCGGCGCCTTTACCGGGAGAAATTCGCCGCCATCACCCCGTTGCTGCAACAGGAGCTCAAGGTCGAGGAGCCCGACGCCTCGTTCTACCTGTGGGCGCAGACGCCGATATCCGATACCGAATTCGCGAGAACACTGTACCGTGATTATAATGTCACGCTTTTGCCCGGCAGTTTTCTCGCGCGCGAGGCACACGGGCTCAACCCCGGCACGAATTTCGTCCGCATCGCCCTGGTCGCGCCATTAGCGCAGTGTATAGATGCAGCGGAGAGAATTGTTAAGTTTGCCTGATTAGTTACATTCCTCAGCTAGGCGCAACCGGCCAGCTTTTGAAACGAAATCTAGTCAAAAATGATGGCTTACCCATCTTGTTCGGCCCTTTTTTGGGGTCGAAATACCCAATTGATGGGCTGGCTGAGGAATGTAACTAATCAGGTAAGTTTGTAAAAAACCTTTAGCCACAGAGTTCACAGAGATAACCCTTGCGTAACTCTTTGTGACCTCTGTGTTCTCCGTGGCAAGAATCTGAATTTTCTTAGGAAACCATCATGAACGAACTTCAATCCATCATCGAGCTAGCCTTTGAACGCCGCGCCGACATCACCCCGCGCAACGTCGATTCCAAACTCAAGGACAGCATCGAACAGGTGATCGACATGCTGGACAAAGGCCAGCTGCGCGTGGCGGAAAAAATCAACGGCGACTGGGTCACCCACCAGTGGCTGAAAAAGGCGGTGCTGCTGTCGTTCCGCATGGAAGACAACTTCTTCATCAAGGGCGGCTTCACCAATTATTTCGACAAGGTGCCGTCCAAGTTCGCCGATTACAACTCCAGGGATTTCCGCGACGGCGGCTTCCGCGTAGTGCCGCCCGCCGCTGCGCGACGGGGCTCGTTCATCGGTAAAAACGTGGTGCTGATGCCCTCCTACATCAACATCGGCGCCTATGTCGATGAAGGCGCCATGATCGACACCTGGGCCACCGTCGGCTCCTGCGCCCAGATCGGCAAAAATGTCCACCTCTCCGGCGGCGTCGGTATCGGCGGCGTGCTCGAACCAGTTCAGGCCAACCCCACCATCATTGGCGACAACTGCTTCATCGGCGCCCGCTCCGAAGTGGTAGAAGGCGTCATCGTGGAAGACAACGCGGTCATCTCTATGGGCGTCTACATCGGCCAGTCCACCAAGATCTATGACCGTGAAACCGGCGAAGTCACCTACGGCCGCATCCCCGCCGGCTCGGTAGTGGTGTCCGGCAACCTGCCCTCCAAGGACGGCAGCTACAGCCTGTACTGCGCCGTGATCGTGAAGAAGGTCGATGAAAAGACCCGCTCCAAGGTTGGGATTAATGAGCTTTTGCGCGGGATTTAATCGGCGAGGATATCCCAAACCCGCGCCATTGAAACCCCGGCCTTCAGGCCGGGGTAGGTGCTTCTATCGGCCTGAAGGCCGAGGTTTTGAACCAGCAAGGTGTTTGGATAATCTTAAAAAAACGTAAACTATCCATGTGAAAATTGTAACGTCCTGCAGGAAAAATCTATTGTTTTAGGCGTGGGACAATCCAGATTAAATTCTTCAGCATACTCAGGAATCCTCGCCGACGATAGGCTCGTCACTCAGAACTTCCAATACCGGCACGCCCGATTCATCCAGTTGCACATGCTCGATCTGGGCGAAACGGCGACTGATTTTCTGGCTGGTGACATGCACTTCCTCGGCATCCTCATGCGCCAGGCGGATATGATCCGCGAGCTTTTTCATGCGCGTGTCGAAGCGGGAAAACTCCTTGCCCAGCTTGCTCAGCGCATCCTTGATGATATGCACCTGCTTGCGGGTTTCCACGTCCTTGATTACGGCCCGCGCGGTGTTCAGAATCGCCATCATAGTGGTCGGCGAAACAATCCACACCCGCTTCTGCATCGCGTAATCCACCACGTCATCCTGATGGTGGCCGTGAATCTCCGCGAATACCGCCTCGGCCGGAACGAACATCACCGCGCCATCGCTGGTTTCATCGGGAATAATGTACTTCTCGCTGATCGCGTCCACATGCTTTTTTACATCCGATTTGAACTGCTTCAGAGCCTGGGCACGGTCGCCCTCGGACAGCTCGGCAGCGAACATGCGGTGATAGTTTTCCAGCGGGAACTTCGAGTCCACTGCCACATTGCCGGTCGGCTCAGGCAGCATCAACAGGCAGTCCACACGGTTGCCGTTGCTCAGGGTTTGCTGGAAGGCGTAGGCCGAAGGCGGCAGAATGTTGCGCACCAGCGCCTCCAGCTGAACCTCGCCGAAAGCGCCACGCGAACGCTTGTCGCCCAGCAGCTCCTGCAGACTCACCATGTTGGTGGTAAGGCCGTCGATCTTCTTCTGCGCCTCGTCGATGGTCGCCAGCCGCGCCATCACGTTGGCGAAGGTCTCGTTGGTTTTCTTGAAACCCTCGTCCAGCCGTTCAGTCACCTTGCCGCTGATCTGCTCGAGGCGGCCATCCACCGACTTGGTCAGGGATTCAATGGCGGTAGTCAGCTGTTGGGTGGTGTTGCGCAGGGTGGACTGAATCAGTTCCTGGTTGGCGCGCACCTGCTCTGCAGACTGCGCCAGCATCGCCTCGCGGGTCTGGGCAAGGCTGGCGCTCTGAGACAGCTGCAATTTTTCTAGCGCATCGCGGGTGAACTGAAGTTCCTGAGTGACGGCGCTACGCAGGCGTTCGGCGTTTTCCGCAGCGGATGAATTCAGGCGATCACCCTGCCTGGCCAACCCCTCATGCAGATCGGACAGCATGGCGCGGTGCTTCTCTTCCATGATTTGCGCCAATCGCTCCGGCAGTCCATTCTGCCGCCGGGCCAGCCCGCTGAATCCGAACCCCAGCCACAAGGCGGCGGCCAGGATAAACAACAGCAAAATGCCGATCAGGATTTCAGGCATGGTTTCCCTCTAAATAAATGAAGTAGGGTGGTCACAAAGACGTGCCCACCCGGCTCATTGCTTATTCAGCCAACATTTTTACAGAGATAACTTCAAGAACGTCACTGGACTGAATTCCACCATCGTTGGTCACGAAGAACTTGCAGCCCGCCTGAATGGCAGTGGCGTAATGCAGTGCATCGATAAATTTCAAGCCACGCCTGGATCTCAACTGTGCAGCCAGGTCAAAGGTTTCAGCATCATGTGGCTGGATAGACAAAAAATCTTCCATTCTGAAAAACGCCTTAAAACTCGCTGCCAGTGCCAGATTGCCGGTTTGGTAAGGCTTCACTAATGTCTCGGCAATCGCGGCATCCCCGGTGTAGCCGATGATTAACCCTGATTCAATGGCTTCAATGATGGGTGCGACCACCGGGAAATAGTCCGGATTGCGGTCCAGGAAGTACACAAAAACATTAGTGTCCAAGTAGACGCGGTGCCCAGCCATGCGGGCGATTGCATCATCTATCTTTCCCATGAGTTACGATCGCTATTCAGGTCAGCTTCAATTTCGGCGGTTGTTTGACCCCAAAGGCCACGGGCGATGCCCGCGTAGGCCATCACCGATTCTTTGCGCTCCTTGCGGTTTACGGGTACCAAGGTAACAATACCGTTTGCGTAAGCCACCTCAAGCATGTCGTTGGGCTTGATGTGCGCTGCTTCAGCAATGCGGGTGGGGATCGTGATCTGGTGTTTGAGTCTTACGCGCACTTGTGGCATGGCTGGCTCCAGTTTTGGTTGGAAAGTAAGATTTAATCTTATCATTCCTACTATTCGGGCGCAAGGCTGTTCGCCAACACACGTCGGAAGCGATTACAAAAACAGCGCCGCCGTAACTCCAAAACGTGCCGCCATCACTTTTGCTTGGCGAGCATTGAAATCGCGTCGCCCAGATAACAATTCGGATACGACACCTTGACTGCCCAGTTCAGGCAGATCAATCTGGCGCAAGCTATCGCGTTGCATCAGGTAACGTAAAGCCTCGGCGCCTGTCGCCGCTGGCGGCATCTTATCTTTTGCTTCATATTCGGCAACCAGCTCGCCCAGGTAATCCGCCAGCCGAGCAAATGGGTTAGTTTCATCAGCGCCTCCCGCATCCAGTGCAGCATCGAGTGCTTCGACCAGATCGGCATATTCTTTGGCATTGCGCGCGGGTTGCAGCAGTGGCGCGACATAGCTCCAGTGTTGTATTGCTGCTTTAAGTCGTGCGTTCATTTCCAGCCTCCTCGGTCATATTCTTTGTGCGTCAATACTGCCAGGATAAATAATTGTCCTGTGTTGAAGTGAATCGCAGCGATCAGGCGAAGTTTGTTTCCTCCGATGTCGAACACAAACACATCGCCTACTTTGTCAGTGCTGGGGAAGAGTGATCGCAACTCTGAAAAATTGCGCCACTCGGCTTTCTTGCAAAGGCGATACCATTGATCCAGCGCGCTGGCGCATTGAGGATGTTCTTGCTGTGCTGCCACAATCCGGCGATGGGTAATGATGCGCATGCGGTGATTATATCTCAAAAAGAGATAACACATCACCGATGGCGCGGTTATCCGGCGGGGTTGGGGTAGCTAAACCGCTAAATAAAAAATCCCCGCCCCCCGATGTGTGGATCGGAGAAGCGGGGACTCTTAAAAACCAGGCCGTTTAAGACCGCGTAGCCTTCTTGCGCTCGTTCTCCGTCAGGAAGCGCTTGCGGATTCGGATCGACTTGGGCGTAATTTCCACCAGCTCGTCGTCATCGATGAATTCCACCGCAGATTCCAGCGTCATCTTGATCGGCGTGGTCAGGCGCACCGCTTCGTCGGTGCCGGAGGAACGCACGTTGGTCAGTTGCTTGCCCTTGATCGGGTTCACGACCAGATCATTGTCGCGGCTGTGGATGCCGATAATCATGCCCTCGTACAGCTTGTCGCCGGGGCTCACGAACATCTTGCCGCGTTCTTCCAGTTTCCACAGGGCGTAGGCCACGGCCTCGCCGTTATCCTGGCTGACCAGTACGCCGTTGCGGCGACCGGGAATATCGGCCTTGACTTCGGCATACTCGTCGAACACGTGCGACATCACGCCGGTACCTCGGGTCAGGGTCATGAATTCGCCCTGGAAGCCGATCAGGCCACGCGCGGGAATGCGGTACTCCAGACGCACCCGGCCATGGCCGTCGGATGCCATATCCTGCAGGTCGCCGCGACGGCGGCCCAGCTCTTCCATCGCCGCGCCCTGGTTGGCTTCTTCCACGTCGAGCGTGAGCGCCTCATAGGGCTCGCATTTAACCCCGTTAATTTCCTTTATCACCACGCGCGGCTTGCCCACGGCCAGCTCATAACCTTCGCGGCGCATATTTTCCAGCAGCACCGTCAGATGCAGCTCGCCGCGCCCGGAAACGATAAAGGAGTCGGCATCCTCGGTCTCTTCAACCTTCAACGCCACGTTGATTAACAGCTCCTTCTGCAAGCGGTCGCGCAGTTGGCGGCTGGTGACGAACTTGCCCTCGGTGCCGGCCAGCGGCGAAGTGTTTACCCGGAAGTTCATGTTCAGCGTCGGCTCATCCACCAACAGCAGCGGCAGCGCCTGAGGATTTTCCTTGTCGCAGATGGTGACGCCGATGCCCACTTCTTCAATTCCGGTAATCAGGATAATATCCCCGGCCTGCGCTTCATCCAGTTGCACCCGCTCCAGACCGTGGAATCCCATCACCTGGTTGATCTTGGCATTTTTCGGGGCGCCATCCGGCCCGTTCATCACCACCACCTGTTGGCCCGGCTTGATGCGGCCGTTGGCGACGCGACCGATGCCGATACGGCCGACGAAGCTGGAATAATCCAGCGCGGCAATCTGCAATTGCAGCGGCGCATCCGGGTCCCCCTTCGGCGGCTCCACATGCTTGAGGACGGTATCGAACAGCGCGCGCATGTTGTCGCAAGTCTGGCCCAACTCCAACATGGCGTAGCCGTTAATCGCGGAGGCGTAAACGACAGGGAAATCGAGCTGGTCATCGGTCGCGCCCAGTTTGTCGAACAGTTCGAAGGTCTGGTTGACGACCCAGTCAGGACGCGCGCCGGGACGGTCGATCTTGTTCACCACGACAATCGGCTTGAGGCCCAGCGCCAGCGCCTTCTTGGTCACGAACCGGGTTTGCGGCATCGGGCCTTCCACGGCGTCCACCAGCAGCAACACACCGTCGACCATGCCCAGCACCCGTTCTACCTCGCCGCCGAAGTCCGCGTGGCCGGGGGTATCCACGATATTGATGTGGACACCTTCATATTCGACGGAAGTGTTCTTGGCGAGAATAGTGATGCCACGCTCCTTTTCCTGATCGTTGCTGTCCATCACCCGTTCGGCGATATGCTGGTACGAGGCGAAGGTGCCGGCCTGCTGCAGCAGCTTGTCCACCAGCGTGGTCTTGCCGTGGTCGACGTGGGCGATGATTGCAATATTGCGTTGAGCGCGTGACATGTGTATCCCTGCGATTTAAAAAAGTCTGCGATTGTAGCATAAATCTCTGGCTTTTCTGGAAAATCTCCGTATAATGCGCCGCTTGGCTGAAGCAATATCTTTTCAGCCTTGGTTCATCGCTCCTGACCCTTCCTTCTCAGAATTTCCTGAGTACGATTTCACCCCCGGTTAGCGACGATGTTTTAGCGCCGCGTGGTGTTTGGTACTTGGCCCCTTTCTTTAATGATCGGGCCAGCCCTGCTTATTCCCTGCTGCGCGTTATTTTTACCTTAAACTTAAGGAAATTACGTGTCTTTTGAAAAATTAAATCTGCATCCCTCCATCCTGCAAGCGATCGCCGAGAGCGGCTACACCAGCCCCACCCCGATCCAGGCAGAAGCCATTCCCGAAGTCCTCGCCGGTCACGACCTGATGGCTTCGGCACAAACCGGTACCGGCAAGACCGCTGCCTTTATCCTGCCCGCGCTGCAGCGCCTGACTGAACCCTCCCCGAGCAAAAGCAAAGGCCCGCGTGTATTGGTGCTGACACCGACACGCGAACTGGCAAACCAGGTTAACGACGCAACGCGCAAGTACAGCAAGTTCTTGCGCGTCAAAACCATCAGCATCCTCGGCGGCATGCCCTACCCGCTGCAAAACAAACTGCTGTCACAGCCGGTAGACATCCTCGTCGCTACGCCTGGCCGCCTGATCGACCATCTCGATCGTGGTCGCATCGATTTCTCGCGTCTGGAAATACTGATCCTGGACGAAGCCGACCGCATGCTGGACATGGGCTTCATCGACGATGTCGAAAAAATTGCCGCCGCCACCCCGGCCAGCCGCCAGACACTACTCTTCTCGGCCACGCTGGAAGGCACCATCGCAAACCTGGCGAAGCGCCTGCTGAAAGATCCTAAGCGCATCCAGATGGCCTCGCAGCAAACCAGACACGAGAATATCGAGCAGCGCCTGCACATCGTCGACGACATGGCGCACAAAAACCGCCTGTTGCAGCATCTGCTGACCGACATCGATGTCAAACAGGCCATCGTATTTACTTCCACCAAACGCGATGCCGACATGCTGGCTGAAGACCTGTTCGCACAGGGCCATCAGGCTGCAGCACTGCACGGTGACATGAACCAGGGCGCACGCAACCGCACCCTCACCCGCATGCGCAGCGGCGCCATCCGCGTGCTGGTCGCCACCGACGTGGCAGCGCGCGGACTTGACGTGGCCGGCATCAGTCACGTCATCAACTTCGATCTGCCCAAGTTCGCCGAGGACTACGTCCACCGCATCGGCCGTACCGGCCGCGCAGGCAGCCAGGGAATCGCGGTATCCTTCGCCTCCGGCAAGGACGTGATGAACCTGAAGAAGATCGAGCGTTTCACCGGCCACGCCATCACCCAGCACGTCGTTCCCGGCTTCGAGGCAAAACGGCCGATGCGCTCCAGCGCGCCCAGCCCTGCCGGCAAGCGTCCTGGATTCGGCAACAATGACCGTCGTCCCAGCTATGAAGGTCGCCCCAACGGCAACCGTGAAGGCTATGCAGGGCGCGGCGGCCCGAACAAGAGTGCAACCGGAACCGGACGTCCCGTCAGTCGCGGCAGGTAATTCTGACTGGTAACACCATGAAAAAAGGCGCTCGAAAGAGCGCTTTTTTTGTCATCTTACTTCGGCTTATCCTTGAATTTGCGCGATGTAGGAGCGACCGCCTGGTCGCGACCCGCTGAATTCGCGACCGAGAGGTCGCTCCTACGTACCGCCGTTTCATGTTGACTGACTACCGGCCTGACTTTGCTCGCCACGAGCTTGGCGCGGCCGCGCGCCTCATCCACGTCCTTGCCGTTGGCGAGCGCCACGCCCATGCGGCGGCGGGTGAAGCTTTCCGGCTTGCCGAACAGGCGCAGGTCGCTCTGCGGCACGGCCAAGGCTTCCGCCACGCTTTCAAAGGCAATGCCGGCAGCCTCAATGCCGCCATAGATCACTGCCGAAGCCCCCGGAGCCCGTAGGCTCACATCCACCGGCAGGCCGAGGATGGCGCGGGCGTGCAGATCGAATTCGCTCTGGATCTGGCTGCACATCGTCACCATGCCGGTATCGTGCGGGCGCGGGCTAACTTCGGAAAACCACACCTGGTCGCCCCTGACGAACAATTCCACGCCAAAAATGCCGTGCCCGCCCAGATTGTCGGTCACCGCCCTTGCGATTTCGCGCGAACGGGACAGCGCCACGGCACTCATTGGCTGCGGCTGCCAGCTTTCGACGTAATCGCCCTTGACCTGGACGTGGCCGATCGGCTCACAGAAAGAGGTTTCCACTCGACCCGAAGCCCCCACTGCGCGCACGGTGAGCAGCGTGATTTCGTACTCGAAGTCGATGAAACCCTCGACGATCACCCGCCCCTGGTTCACCCGGCTGCCGCTGGCGGCATAATCCCATGCCGCTTTTACATCGGCAGGGCCGTCCAGCCTGGACTGGCCCTTGCCGGAGGAGGACATCACCGGCTTGACGATGCAGGGATAGCCGATGTAGCCATCGATCGCCGCCTGAAGCTCCTCCAGACTGTCAGCGAAAGCGTAGGGCGAGGTCGGTAGCTCCAGCGTTTCCGCAGCCAGGCGGCGGATGCCTTCGCGGTTCATGGTGAGCTGCGCGGCGCGCGCTGTGGGAATCACCTCGGCCAGTCCATCGCGCTCGATCTCGACCAGCATGTCGGTGGCGATGGCTTCGATCTCGGGCACGATCAGGTGCGGCTTTTCCTGCTCAACCAGGGCACGTAGCACTGTGCCATCGGCCATGTTGATGACGTGAGCGCGATGCGCCACCTGATGGCCGGGCGCATTCGGATAGCGGTCCACCGCGATCACTTCCACGCCGAGACGCTGCAAGGCGATGATCACTTCCTTGCCGAGTTCGCCGCTGCCAAGCAGCATGACGCGCGTAGCGCTGGGGCTCAACGGGGTACCGAATTTCATGGCGTTTCCTACTGACAAAGTAAAAGATGAATTTTAACTGCTATCCCTGATCGTCTGCAAAGGGGGCTGGTTCAGAACGCTGTAGCAACCGGCGATGCCGGCAAGGCCGATAACGACGGCTCCGGCCAGCATCCCCGCCGGCGGCAGCCAGAAGTTGAACACATAGGGCAAGGACAGGATTCGGGTGCTCAGGAAGTAGCTCGTTCCGCTCGCGCCGAGCGCGGCGACCAGCCCGGCCAGCAGGCCGATCCCGGCAAACTCGGCAAACAGGCCGGCCAGCAACTGCCGCCTGCTCGCACCCAGGGTGCGCAATATCGCCGTCTCGTAAACCCGCTCGTCGCGGGTGGCGGCAATCGCGGCATACAGTACCGTGAAGCCCATCAGCCAGGTAAACAGGAAAACGAACTCGACCGCGCTGGCGACCCGATCCATGATGGTGCGCACTTCGTTCATTACCGCAGCCACGTCGATTACCGTCAAATTCGGAAACGCCTTGACCATTTCGTCGAGCAGCCCGCCCTGCGTATCCGGCAAATGGAAGCTGGTGATATAGCTGGCGGGAAATTTTTCCAGCACGCCGGGTGAAGCGACTACGAAGAAATTGACGCGAAACGAATCCCAGCCGACTTTGCGCAGATTCGCCACCCGCGCGATGAAAGTCGCGCCACCGACCCCATAGGTCAGTTCATCACCCAGCTTGATGGCTAGCGTCTTGGCAATCCCCTCCTCGACCGACAGTTGCGCACTGCCCGGTACCCACCATTTTCCGGCGACAAGCTGATTATCCCCAGGCAGCCGGTCCGACCAGGAAAGATTGAATTCCCGCTCGACCAGCCGTTGCGCGCGCTCATCGGGATATTCCCCGGTTGCTACCGGCTTGCCGTTGACCGCCAGCAACCGGGCGCGCACCATCGGGTAGAGCACCGGCGGAGGAATGTGGCGGTCATGGAAAAAACCTCGCAGCAATTCAACCTGATCGGGCTGGATGTTGATGATAAAGCGATTCGGCGCCTCGGCAGGCAGCGTGGATTGCCAGCTTTGCATTAGATCGCCGCGCACCACGGCCAGCAGCAGCAACATCAGCATTCCCAGGCTGAAAGCGCTCACCTGCGCCACGCTGCCACCCGCCCGCCGCGCAATGTTGGCCAGCCCATAACGCCATGACGCGGAGGCCTGTAGACGTATCCCGGACAAGGCACGGATCAGCAACAGCGCCAGCAGTGCTGCGGCCAGGGTGGCTGCAAACAAGCCCACCAGCGCATAACCGCCCAGCCTGACGTCCCCTGCCTGCCACAGTACCAGCCCGGAAATACCGGCAAGCCCCAAGCCGAAGCCGATCAAGCCGAAGCGCCCGGGAGGGCCGAGCTCGCGGCGCAACACGCGCAGGGCGGGGACATGCTTCAACTGTTGCAGGAAAGGCAGTGAAAACCCCAGCAGCGTCACCATGCCGGTCAGAATCCCTTGCACGGCGGGCAACATCGACGGCAGAGGCAGCTCGGCGGAAACTATGCTGCCCAGACGTTGCGCCAGCACCATCTGCCCGAGATAACCCAGCAGACAGCCGACCAGGCTGGCAGCCAAACCGAGCAGAAGAAACTGGATCAGGTAAAGACGGAAAATCAGCCGCTGCTGGGCGCCCAGGCAGCGCAGCACGGCGCAGTTGTCGAGATGGCGGGCCATGAATCTGCGCGTCGCCATCACTACCGCCACCGCAGCCAGAATGATGCTGGTGAGCGCAGCCAGGCCGAGGAAATGCTCTGCCCGCGCCAGCGCAGCGCGGATTTCCGGGCGAGCGTCCGACACGCCTTCCAGACGCTCGCCACGCTTCAGCCGCGTTGCAGCCCAGGCGCGGAAAAGTTCAACCGTGCCGACCTCACCTGCAACCAGCAGACGATAACTGATGCGGCTGCCTTCCTGGATCAGCCCGGTCGCCGGGATATCCTGAATATTCATCAGCAGGCGCGGTGCGATATTGAACAGGACGCCGGCACGATCCGGCTCCTGGGTCAGTACGGCAGACACGGCCAGATGACTTGTCCCCACTTCCAGGCCAGCGCCGGCACCCGCATCCAGCTGTTTAAACAGGCGCTCGTCCAGCCATGCCGTGCCCGCTGCCGGAATCTCGCTGCTGGCGCGATCCGGGGCGTAGGGCAGCGGCGCCACCCGCAGTTGCCCGCGCAGCGGATAGTTGCGGCTCACCGCCTTGATTTCCGCCAGATGCGCGCGCTCCCCGTGTAGCACCATGCTGGGAAAACTCAGGGTGTGCGCCGTCCGCAGGCCGCGCCGCAGCGCCTCGCGCTCGATACCCGCATCCAGCGGATGATCCGCGATCAGCGCCAAATCCGCGCCCAACAGCCTGTTCGCCTGCTGCGCCAGCGCCCGTCCGACGCGGTCGGTAAAAAAACCGACCGAGGTGACGCTGGCCACCGCAATCACCAAGGCAGCAGCCAACACGCGCAGTTCCCCCGCACGCCACTCGCGACGCAGCATACGCAAAGAGAGGGCAAAGCTATTCATGTCTGTTCCTGAACGAGAACGCCTCGATCAAGGTGCAAACGCCGCTGGCAGCGTTGCGCCAGCCGCTCGTCGTGGGTCACCAGGATCAACGTGGTGCCGTGTTCCTCGTTCAACCGGAAAAGCAGGTCAATGATGCGCCCACCCGTCGCGCTGTCGAGGTTGCCAGTCGGCTCGTCGGCCAGCAACAGGCGCGGGTTGACAGAAAAAGCCCGGGCAATTGCCACGCGCTGCTGCTCGCCACCCGAGAGCTGGCGCGGATAGTGGGAAGCCCTCTGCGCCAGCCCTACCCGCTTCAGCGCAGCCCCGGCTTCGACGCGAGCGCCCTTCACCCCAGCAAGCTCCAGTGGCAGCATCACGTTTTCCAGCGCAGTCAGCGCCGGCAGGAGTTGAAACGACTGGAACACGAAGCCGACCAGGCGTCCACGCAAGGCCGCCCGTCCGTCCTCATCGAGCGCAAACAGATCGGCGCCATCCAGCAACACCTTGCCACTGGTTGGCACATCCAGACCCGCCAGCAAACCGAGCAAGGTGGATTTTCCCGAACCGGAAGCACCCAGCACGGCAACCGATTCGCCCGGCGATGCCGAGAAATCGAGCCGGTCGAGGATAATCAGCGGCGCGCCCTCGCTGGTCACTTGCTTGGTTAGCGCAATTGCCTGCACAATAAAATCTTTAGGGGATACATTCATGTTTACGCGCCTGGTGCTGATGGTCTGTTTCCTGCTATGGGGCGTCGCCGCCCAAGCCACCCAATCCGCGCAGGTCATTCTGGTATTCGGCGACAGCCTTTCCGCATCCTACGGCATTCCTGCCAACGAGGGCTGGGTGTCTCTCCTCGAGCAGAGGATTCACCAGAAAAAGCCCGGCTACCGGGTAATCAACGCCAGCATCAGCGGCGAAACCACGAGCGGAGGCCGTTACCGGATCGAACAGGTTTTGGCCGAGCACCGACCGGCGGTGGTAATCCTGGAACTGGGCGCGAACGATGGGCTACGCGGACTGCCGCTTGATGCCGCCGCATCCAACCTTAACGCCATCATTTCAGCATGTCGCAATCGCAAAGCCCGTGTCCTGCTGATCGGGATGCGACTCCCTCCCAATTATGGCAGTGTCTACGCCGCCAAGTTCCAGGCTATCTACCCACAGGCGGCGCAGCGTCATAAAATCCCATTGCTCCCCTTCTTGCTTGAAGGATTTGCCGAAAATCCGGAATTATTTCAGGCTGATGGCCTGCATCCTACTAAAGCCGCGCAACCGCTGATTTTGGAGAGAGTTTGGAAACTTTTGCAGCCGATACTGGCAACGTCAGGATAAATGCCGCCCCACCCAAACTGCTTTCCGCCACGCAAATCTCGCCCTGAAGCAACTGCGCAAAGGCTTTGACCAGGGAGAGCCCCAGCCCGGCCCCACCAGACAGGGTTCGACTGGGATCTAGTCGGGCGAAACGCTCAAATATCTTGTCGCGCATTTCGACCGGGATGCCCGGCCCATCATCCTCCACCCGGATTTCCACACGCTTCCCTCTAGCGAGGGCTGTCAGCAGGATGGTACCGCCAGCGGGAACGTACTTGAGCTCATTGTCAAACAGGTTGGCGAAAATCCGTGCCAGTAACTGGCGATCAGCTTCGATAGTGAGATCCGGAGCAATGTTGCCTTGCAGGGTGAGACTTCGATCTTCGGCGGAAGGTATGTACAGTTCAATGAGTTCTTCCAGCAAACCGGACAGATTCACGGTCTTCTTTCTCACGTTCATGACGCCCACCTCGGCTTGGCCTAACGTGAGCAGCGCATTGATAATGTTCTGCATATTCTGGATTTCGTCGAGCACTCTTTCAAGCGTGGCGCGGTGCATCTCGACATCGTCATGCCGCAGTGCACCCTCGACATCAGCACGTAAACGCGTCAGCGGCGTTCTTAAATCATGAGCGATGTTATCACCCGTCTGTCGGGAACTTTGAGTCACCGCAACCAGCTTGCTGTTTAGCAGTGCCTCGTTCTGGCGATGTGCCCGACTCTGCCGCCACCAGAAGAAGACTCCCCCTCCAATGACTCCCAGCAACAAAAGTTCAAAAATCTCTATTAGCAACATCTATGTCACCTAAGGTTCAACTCGCAATATGTAGCCGCTACCCCGCACGGTGTGCAGCAAAGGAGTGGCAAAGGATTTGTCGATTTTCTGACGCAGTCGGCTGATGTGGACGTCCACGACATTGGTCTGTGGGTCGAAAAAATATTCCCAGACATTCTCCAGCAGCATGGTGCGCGTCACCACTTGGCCGGCATGACGCATCAGATATTCCAGCAGGTGAAATTCGCGCGGCTGCAGATCGATTTCCTGGCCGCTGCGGGTCACGCTGCGGCTGAGCAGGTCCATTCTCAGATCCGCCAGTTCCAGCATGGTTTCCGGGCCGCTGCCGAAGCTGCGTACACGCCGCAACAGCGCCTCGATCCGCGCCAGCAATTCGACAAAAGCGTAAGGCTTGACCACGTAATCGTCGCCGCCGGAACGCAAGCCTTGCACCCGCTCGTCCACTTCGCCCAGCGCACTCAGAATCAGGGCCGGTGTGCGTCTACCCTGATCCCGCAGCGCCTTCAGAACCGACAGCCCATCGCGCCCGGGCAGCATGACATCGATCACCCACAGGTCGTGATCGCCGTCCCGAGCCTGCCGCAACCCGGTCTCGCCGTCATGGGCGAGGTCAACGCTAAAGCCAGCCTCCACCAACCCGTTCCCGAGCAACTTTGCCGCTGACTCATCATCCTCAATAATCAGCAATTTCATCATGGTCCACCCGCTTGATTATCTTGACTAACCCTATTCGACAAAGACTTTCGGCCCGCCGGCACGGAGAGTGCCGATCACACTCGCATAATCGAATCCCTGCTGCTTGAATATCTCCAGCACGCTTTCCACCTCATCCTGGGCACAGGCCACCAGCAAACCGCCGCTGGTTTGCGGATCGCACAGCATATTTTTCTGCCACTCGGGCAGAGTCGCGGGCAGAGCCACCTCGTGCCCATAACTCGCCCAATTGCGTGCAACCGCACCCGGCGCATAGCCCTGTTTTGCCAGATCAAGCGCTACCGGGAGCAACGGCAAACGATCGAATTCGACCTCGGCAGCCAGCTTGGAGCCGTGGCAAATTTCCAGCAGATGGCCCAACAACCCAAAGCCGGTGACGTCGGTCAATCCATGCACGCCCGGCATGGCCGCCAGCACCGAACCCGGCGTGTTGAGCTGGGTGGTGCTGGCGATCATCTGGCGATAGCCTTCCTCCGACAGATCACTCTTTTTCAGCGCCGCGCTCATGATGCCGATACCGAGACCCTTGCCGAGAATCAACGCGTCACCCGCCTGGGCTCGGTCGTTGCGCTTGACCCGGTCGGGATGGACAATCCCCAGCGCCACCAGCCCATAAATCGGCTCGATAGAATCGATCGAATGGCCGCCGCCAATCGGGATGCCCGCCGCCGCGCACACCGCTTCGCCGCCCTTGAGGATTTCGCGGATCACCTCGACCGGCAGTTTCCCGATCGGCATGCCGACGATGGCCAGCGCCATGATTGGCTGGGCGCCCATGGCGTAGATATCCGAAATCGCATTGGTGGCGGCGATGCGCCCGAAATCGAACGGATCGTCCACGATCGGCATGAAAAAATCGGTGGTCGCGACAATCGCCTGCTCTGCATTCAAGCGGTAAACCGCGGCATCGTCGCTGGATTCGATTCCGACCAGCAGATCGGGAAAAATTCCACGCGCCGGCATGGTGGAGAGAATTTCGCTCAAAACCGCCGGGGAAATTTTGCAGCCGCAGCCCCCGCCATGCGAGAACTCTGTTAACTTGACATTCATACTATAATCTTTCGACCTTTAAACTATTATTGATACCCAATGATTTTCACAAGCGATGACCGCGGGCATAACACCCTTTTCCCCGAGGGTCTAACCCTAGCACAGTTGGCCCAATTTAACGACATCATCGACGTGCGCTCGCCATCCGAATTCCGCGACGACCATCTCCCCGGCGCCGTGAATTTTCCGGTGCTGAACGACGAGGAGCGCGCGCGGGTCGGCACCATCTACAAACAGGTATCCGCCTTCGATGCCAAGAAAATCGGCGCGGCACTGGTGGCGCGCAACATCGCAGACCATCTGGAACGGCATTTCTCCGACCAGCCGAAAAACTGGCGACCCCTGGTCTACTGCTGGCGCGGCGGCAGTCGCAGCGGCGCGATGACCCACATCCTAAACCAGATCGGCTGGCGCGCCCAGCAGTTGAAAGGGGGCTACAAAGCTTACCGCACCATGGTTCTGGCAACGCTGCAAACCCTGCCCGGCCGCTTTCGCTACCGGGTCATCTGCGGCCCTACCGGTTCCGGCAAAAGCCGCCTGCTGGCCGCGCTGGATGAATTGGGCGCACAGGTACTGGATCTGGAAGGACTCGCCGCCCACCGAGGCTCGATCCTGGGCAACCTGCCCGACACTGACCAGCCATCTCAAAAGCTGTTCGACAGCCGACTCTGGCAAGCACTACAAAAATTCGATCCTCTCCATCCGGTGTATGTGGAAGCTGAAAGCAAAAAAATCGGCAATATTCGGGCGCCCGATGCCTTGCTGGAGGAAATGTGGCAACACGGCCAGTGCGTCCGTGTCGAAATGGCGCAGGAACAACGCATCGCGCTGCTCAAGGAGGAATACGTCCATTTCCTCGAAAATCCGGCAGCCCTTAACGAAAAACTCGGCTGCCTGACCGACCTCCACGGCAGGGGCGTGATCCAGAAATGGCAGGCGCTCTCCACCGGACGGGCTTGGGACGAACTGGTCGGGGAACTCCTGGCAAAACACTACGACCCCGCCTACAACAAATCCACCGCGAAACATTACGCCCATTTCGGCGAGGCCCTCATTCTTCACCCTGCGGACATCGGCATGGAAAGCTTCCGCGAGGCCGCAAAGAAAGTGATGTTTGAGTAAGATCAAGGCCATGCCTTGACTCAATGCAATAAGGTGGTACGCTTCAATTGGGTCTTGTTCATCCATTCAAAGAGGGCAATATGACTACAACTTGGATTCTTGTCGCAAACGCCAGTGAAGCAAAACTCTACGCCAACACGGGAATCAACAAGGGGCTAGAAAAAGTCGCCGCCTTTGATCACCCCAACAGCAGGAAAAAGAACTCGGACCTGATGACGGATCGTCCCGGCCACATGCAAAGTTCCGGCAACGGCCACAGTTCCCGCCAGCCAGCCTCCGACCCGAAGCAGCACGAGCACGAAATTTTCGCCCGTGAAATCGCGCACCATATCGAGCAAGGCCGCACCGGCAACCAGTATCAGCGCCTCATCGTAGCCGCCGAGCCCCACTTCCGAGGCCTGCTCAACAACACGTTCAGCGCCCAAGTGCATAGTCTGATCAGCGAAAGTCTGGACAAGGACTATACCAAGGCCACTCAAAAGGAACTGGCAGTCCACCTGGAAAATTTCATCTACCTATAACAACGGCTAGCGGGCTTTCATAATAACGGCCAGCGGCC
>Ga0210011_1000328_pt1 | contig 53509 bp, 47 predicted proteins | sample CryGeymeta201502_FD_183972 | JGI IMG/M metagenome (GOLD analysis project Ga0210011, IMG submission 183972) | Groundwater microbial communities from Crystal Geyser aquifers in Utah, USA - Crystal Geyser metaG 2015-02 (SPAdes) (version 2) | ecosystem: Environmental > Aquatic > Deep subsurface >...
TTGTACATAATCGTCAACATAGCGTTTCTGATCGCATGCTCGAAGCGAGGTCCAATAATTCCAGTGCGATGTGGATCATAAAGCTTATACATGAGTCCAATAATCGAACTGACCACAAAATGACGTTGTTCCTCGGTGTCAGCCTCCATCATGTTCAGCCCCATTGGTCGGGCAAGATCTGAAGGATTAAAGTAGATCACGTCATCGGAGCGCTCTGGAGGCATGAGCTGCAAAATATCCTCAACAAACTCTCCGTGAGGATCAATGGCGAAAACGCCGTGGCCATCCTCGATATCCTGAAGAATCATTTCCTTGAGGAATTCTGATTTACCAGTGCCTGTTTTTCCGATGATGTACATATGTCTGCGTCTATCATCGAGAGACATAAAAACCTTACGTTTCTCACCCCGATACTTAGAGATTCCAAGATATAAACCCTCGTGAGGAATTCCCTCTGGAGCTGGGGCGTTCTTGGCATTAAGCCACTTGATGTGCGGAGTAATAACGGTCTTGTTTGGGAAATGCAAAATTGTGGCGAGTTCTTCTGTGTTCAAAATCATGGTATTTCTGTTAAATAGCGGCATGTATCTGTACAAAAAGTCGATCATGAAAAGATGCTTGAGAAGAATTCTGGCCGTCTTAAAGCCGTTGTAAGAGGAGGTGAACTGCGAAAAAGCGCCTTTTATATTATTAAGATGAGAGTCGGCTAGATAATCGTGAGGAGATGAAACAACCATGCGAATTGAAACTCTAAATCCTGGCTTCTCTGCCTTGGTATTTATCGCCTCCATCTCCTTTGGATCATGCTGATAGGTGGCTTTTTCTGGATCGGCTTCTCTTTTTTTCTGGCCAGCAACGTATTGTCTCGACTTTTTGTGCCAACTATTGCTAACTGGCTGAAGCAATAACTGAACTATCGCCCCCTCACCCTCACCCATCTTGGCAAGTCCCGATGTAGTTAATGACAAACCATCAGTCGGCAAATCCTTGTACATTTTCAGAGGATATTTATTGCCCTTGTCTAGTTTCAGCGACGCGAAACTTACTCTACCTTTGTGATTAAAAATATTTACTTCGTCGACCTCTTTAATGTCTGCCTCTGGGTAGGCTCCATGTATTTGTTTTTCAACAAGGTCGCGAATCTTTTTAGGGCAGCTGACGTAAAAACCGATGTTTTCTTTAAGGGCCACAATCTCGAAGGCAATGACATCTTCAGCTTGGAGAAACTTTTTAATTCCAGATTTTTTCAGTGAATAAAGACCTGCAAACATTTGTTCTGCTGCATCAATCTTAATTTCATTTTCTTTTGGTACGCGCACAATTAAGGTGACAAAGTCCAAAGCGTATCTTTGACGATGTCGGTGTTTAAACCACTGCAACACCATGTATGCAAACCCAACAAAAATAACTAATAGCAACAAAAAAACGCCAGCCGTCGCAAGACCTGCGACTAGCTGCTCTGTTTGATTTGTAAGATTAAATCCCATTACTCGTTCTCCGCAGGTTTGTAGATAACTTCACCTCTAAACATCTTGATAATTTTTTGACTCCAAGTAATTAACCATTTTATGCTCCAAACCGGACTTTTGTGCATCCCCTTCTTTTCTTCTTCCTCAGTGATAGGTAGAACCACGACTTTTTTGGCCGTTTTATTCTGCGACGCCGAGGGCATTGAACCGTCTGCAATAACAATTTCATCTGGGAGCTCACTAACATGATTCTCGACAGCCTCTAGATATCCTTCTACCTCTGGAGAAATTTCTGGATTGGGCTCGTGATCAACTGTCTGGGCGTGTCCTGCTAACTCCGGAGCCAAATCCATGCTTGGCTGTCTTCGCTCGATGCTGCCTGAGCCTGTCCCCGCGGAGGTATTCAGGGTGTCTGTCATTTCATCAATAACCTGTGGCACGGCCTGCGCCAGGGGGCTTGGAGCTCCTGGCTTAGAACTTGCCTCTACTTCTGAGAGAACTTTATCTAAAACGTCTAGCTGATCTGAAGTTGTGCTTATAGCTGGAGTCAGAACTGGAATTGGAGCTGGATCTGATGCCTGAGCTTTCCCAGACTGTTTGCCAAGAAATTGACGCAAAATCGCCGAACTTCTTGAACGAGCCGAATCACTAATTGCTGACTGCGAGTTGGGCGCTGGTGACATGCTCATCCATCATATCATTTGCTTGAGGAAAGAGCAGCCTATTTTAGGACGACTGAACTACCGATTTTTATATCAAATTGCTCAGCCTCGCCAGCATTAAGCTCCAGCACATGAGTGACTGGCTGCTTGGGACTGTAGGTTGGCAATTGATTAAGTGGAATTTCTGGATTTGGAAATGGAACATTGGAAGATATATCGATAACTTTTCCGTCATCAATCCAAACCATATCGATAGAAAACAACATATCCTTCATCCAAAAACTCGCTACTTGTCTCTGTGGCAAATAAAATAGCATTCCATCTGAGCCAATTTCCGTACGGCCACTTAAACCTTGGGCAAGTTCTTCGGGAGTTCGCCTGGCCTCTACCTGAAACTCGTGAGAGTCAATTAAGATGGTTTCTAGATTTGTTTGGCCTGGAGTTACTCCTCTCGTGCAACCAGAAAAAATAATTATGGCAGCCAGGATGAAAAGAATCTTTTTCATGCTTTTTGGTATCTTTTCTTCCAGACAATTATTGTGGCAATTAGAGCTATTGCGCAAACTAATTGATTAATCCCAATTTGGGTTCCAAAAGCTGTCGCTTTATCGAGGCGAAGAGAGTCAAGTAAGATACGAATGAAGCTGTAATATCCAATAAATAAGAGGGTCAATCTCCCTGTGCCAACTTGCCAATAATCATTCTTATTTTTCTCTTTTAGCCAAACTGTCGCGAGAAAAATGCAAAGAAAAATTATTTCATATAAAAAAAGCGGGTGGTAATAAGAAACGGTCTCGAATCCTGCTAATCGATTTTCTGGAGCCACGAACATTTTCCAAGGCAACTCTGTTGGCAAACCATAAAGCTCGCCGTTTACCCAGTTTCCCAACCGACCAATTATTTGCCCAAGTGGTAAGCCAAAGATAAGCAAGTCGCTCATTTTCCAGAATCTAACTTTCGATCTATGGCTATAAATGGCTAATGCCACTAACCCACCAGCCACTGCCCCAAAAATGCTTAAGCCCCCGCGCCAAATAGCAAAAACTTCACTAAGATTATTTTCATACAAATACCAGTCGGTCAAAACATGCCACATCCGAGCGCCAAGAATTCCACCAATAATCGCGTAAGCAGACATCTCTGCTAACTCTTTGGCTGACAGCTTGTATTTTTTTGCCTGCTTTTCGATAAGGTTGAATGCCAAGACGCCGCCCAGTGCGATGAAAATCCCGTACCAGTGAATGGCTAGTCCAAAAAATGAGAATGAAGGCTCGACCATGGGCTTAAAACCTGAACATCAGGACAGTGATAACAAAAAGAAATAACCAACCAAGTGCGACCATAGTCCCAATTTCCTGCTGCGAAAAGGGGCGAGTTAGATGCTTAAGAAAACGTTGATTAAAACCATCGGGGTCTAAGCGAAGATGTGTCATCTCCACCAAGAGTGAACTACCTATTCCAACCGCCATAGCACTTCCAACCAGGCTAGCTGAAGAAGTCACCATCCAAAATGCGACCGCAGCGTAAGAAAGCATGAAGGGCAAGGAGCGAGTAATTAAAGTAACGTCACCATCTTCTTGATACTGCTTCGACATCACAGCGCTGTCAAACCACAGAAAAAGGACGCCCAGATATGCTCCTGAGGCAATGGCGAGCAATGCCTTCCACTCTGAAATGTTTGCATTTAGTTTAAAAAAGAAGAAAGCTCCGACCAAAAGTGTTGGCAACAAAAGTTTAGCAAGCAGCTGTCGAAACGTTAGCACTACTCCATTGTAGCAAATTAAGGATTAAGATCGTTGAGCACTGTGTTGATATCATCATAAGAAACCGGACTGCCGTATAAAAGCAGATCTGTACCAGCATCCATCGCCGCTTCTGTCGCCTCACTCAGGCTCCGCTCTGATCCGTCTGGCAATTCTAAGGCACCCTTCATTTCTAAAGCATCGCTGATGATGTAGGCGTCTGCATAAAGTTTTTTTATTGAACCTATGCAAGATGAGCTCAAGGAACAAGGCAAATCTGATTTTTGATTATCTATACCAACGTGAGCAATCATCACCGATAGATCTGGATAAAGATCTAGTAAGTCTGAAAAAACCCTCAGATCATTCTCAGTTGGCTGAATCACTTCAAAAGCTTTATGTGAATCGAAACCGGCAGTACCAAGTCCTGGATAGTGCTTTAAAACTGGCTGAATGCCGTACTTTTTCGCCTGGGCAATGAAGCGTTTGGCGGCCGCTACAACTATCTTTGGATCAGATGAACAGACACGACTTTTTAAAACTGGACTTGGTCCAAGATCAACTACTGGAGCAAGAACTATTTTGATCCCGACTTCTTTCAACTCAGAAAAAGAAGCATCGAGCAGACTCACTTGTTCTTCCTCTGGCAAAGAGCAAATTTCCTGCCAGCTTGGCAGTTTTGTAAAACCCTCCCCGCTCAAGCGCTGAACTGTGCCTCCTTCGTGATCCACAATCAACAATGGATTCCAATCCGGATATAAAGCCAACTGTTCATTCACTGAATTCATTTGTTTCTTTGAGACACTTAAGCCAAAGATTGTAATTGCGCCAAACTTTCTCTCTGCCATCCAAGCAAGGTCTGCGGCAAGATCATGGTCGGAGTCAATTAAAAGAGGTACCGCCATTTTTTGGGCCAACGGCAATTCTGCAGATGGCGAGGCAAGTCCTGATTCAACCTCTTCACTTTTTTGAATTATTGGTTCAACTAAGGCAGAAGAAATTGGGTATTTTTCTCGATAATATCTTGTCGCGAACCCAACAATAGCGGCGGTCAAAGCTAACAAACCAATAAAAATCCAAGTTCTTAAGTAAGGTGAATTATTTTTTCTTAGCATCGCGAAGCTGTTTCACTTTCCACATAAACAAGCGACCCTTGCTCTTAGCATTATTTGCATCTGATACGAACGAAAGCGCTTGGTCTAACAAAACGCGATCATACTGCTTCGCCATTTTAATATATAAACTTTTGTGAGCAAGATCATCGAGAGCAACTGCTAATCTGTAGCCGTAATCCTGAAACTCTTTGGTGATATGTCCACCTTTGTCTTCAAGTCCATAACGAGCAAGCACGGAAGAAATGGCTGTAAATGCGGGCTTTTTCTTCGTTGGTGTATCGGTCATATTTTGCCAATATGCGCCTTGTCTGTAATCAACAAACTAAATAAAACTGACATGGCAGCTAGCAAGAACAAGGCTGTCCAGCTTGAGGTAACTAAAAATAAGGTGAAGACAATTAGCCAGAAAAATACAGCTGTGGCTGAGCGAATTACCTCACGATAAACAAAATATGAAAATACCTGACTGCCCTTACTTCTTCTCAGCACTGTTGACTCGAAAAATAACCAATGGAAACTGCTAGTTAGTTTTTCCATCATATCTACAGCGGCAATTCCCCAAATCGTCGCCACTTGCGTTCGCGCCAACCAAAGAAGCGAAAGCATTCCTCCAGAAGCCATAAATGGCTTTTTGCTCTTGTGCTTATCAACATAAACGCCGATAAGAAAAGAAAAAACCAAAGCCATCAGCAGAGAGGCTGTGTACAAGTACCCAACTTTATCAACTGCGCCCAAAACCAAGAACACATAAAGTGGCCACAAAAAGAGAGTGGCATCATTTATATACTGACCAACAAAAGAAAGAGCTAGGCGCTCGAATCTGGGCTCTTTTAGCCATTTGAAAAATTCCTTGTAACTGACCTGATCATGAATGACCTTAACTGAAAGCTTGAAAACAATAATGATGCTGAAGATCGAAGCGGCCAGGGCAAAAAGGAACAAGGTACTAAATCCAAAAACCGCCGCCAAGAGTCCTCCCAAGGCTGGAGCTAATGCGGAGACAATTTGCAAAGTAGTCTGAAGTAGCCCCAAATCTTTACCAACATTATGTTTATGAGCATGTCGACTGAGAACGGTGTAATAGTTATTCCAAAAAAGATTTGCTTGTAGACCATCAACGACTGCTGCGGCAAGAAGAAGCCAAGGTTGGAAAGATACAAAAAAGAAGATGGCAAAAAGCAAGCTCCTAAACAAATCGGAAAAAAAGAATGCCCTTTGTAACCCAACGCTACGCGACCATCTACCAAGAGAAATCCCCGTCACCATCATCACAAATCTCGCAATCAGATAGTAACCGGCGATAGCCAAAAATCCAGCCTCAAGCGGAGTCGAGACAAAGCTAACTCCATCAAGAAGCTGTTGGCCAGTCTTATACAGAAAGATTGGCATGAAGAAAAACGTGGTTTGATTCACGATATCGCGAGCGATTCTCATGAAATAAAGCACCATTAGATCTTTATCGTGATCAACTTGAAGGTGTGGAAGGTGGAGATGATAAGATCTGTATCTTGGCATGAACTCTATGGTAACAAACCCGCCGGCATCGTGCGAGCTACAAGTTCTTTAGTGACTTCGGAAATTGTTTTATCTATCAGCGGTCGCTCAGCTGCGGCGAATGGTTGCAGCACATAATTCTTGCTCGGAATCAATCGATCACCAGCGCGACCATCAATACCAAGACGGACATGCCAAAAATCTTTTGTTCCTAAATTTTCATAAATCGAACTTAGGCCATTGTGGATCTTTGGGCCAGTACCCAACTGGATTTTTTTTGTCCCGATAACAAGATCGAGATCGTCGTGAGCCACATAAATATTTTCAAAATTAGTCACCCCATAGTAAGCAGCCACAGCTTGGACAGCCCGACCCGAAGCGTTCATAAATGTTTCGGGCTTTACTAAAAAAACTTCAGAATTTATGCGACAAAGTTGTGAATGAAGTTTTTTTGATAAAACAAACTTTTTATTCGCTTTAGAAGCTATATTATCAACAGCTGCGAAACCTATATTATGTCTAGTCTCTTCGTATTCTTTCCCCGGATTGCCAAGGCCTATTATTAGTTGCATACCGTCATTGTATCAGTCAGGCTATAATACAACCTGTTACATATGCCAAAAACAAAACCTACCTTCTCCATCGTTATCCCCGCACTTAACGAAGCAAAGTACTTGCCCCACCTTTTAGATGATTTAGCAAAACAGTCGGCGAAAGACTTTGAGGTCATTGTGGTGGACGGAAGTTCCGACGACAAAACAGTTCATAAAGCCAAAAAGTTTTCCGATGTTTTAAATCTCAGAATTCGAGTGGTCAAAAAACGAAATGTAGCTCATCAGCGAAATGTCGGTGGCAAAATGGCGAAAGCTGACTGGATCATTTTCATGGATGCTGATAATCGACTGCCAGTTTCATTTTTGGATGGGATTAGATATCAGTTGGCAAAAAATCCGGAGACTGATATTTTTACTCTTTGGGTAAAGGTTGATTCAAAAGATAGGCTTGATAAAACTATCGAACAACTAATTAATGTCGGCATGGAAGTGTTCTCTAAAATCGGAAAAGATTCGGCAGTAGGAGCTTTGATCGGATGCAAAAAAAGCTTGTTTGATTCAGTGACCTTTGACCAAAAAATAAAATTTATCGAAGATGGAAAATTCGTACAAGACGCCTGTAAAGCTGGTTATACTTTTTCAATTTTTAGAGATCCTTGGTATTTCTATTCATTAAGGAGAATGAAGACCACTGGGACTCTCAAAACGATGAGAACAATTGCTCCACTTCAACTCCAATTTCTCAGAGGAAAAGATATTTATAAAGCCGAAAGCTATCCAATGGAGGGCGGATCTTACTACGATCAATTTCCAGAACAGGAGCGATCTATTCTGAGAAATATGTCTACATTCATCAAAACTGCGACAACACAACAGCGCTTGGACGTTACCAAGCTTGTTAAAAGATTTTTTGACACAGAAGATTAAAATTTTGTTATCTCTAGCATGATGCAAATAAAAAGATTCATCACTCATGGTGGAATAAGCGCTGTCAAATTCTCTACGAACACAAAAGCCACCCGTGCAATCATTTTCGTTGGTGGCATTGGCTCTGGAGCGAGAGCGTGGGATGAAGTAATAAAAAAAATTTTAAAAGAATTGCCAGACACCTTATGTGTAGGTTTTGACCTGAGATGTCACGGAGCATCTGCGTGCAACCTTCCAAAAGATGGGATTGATTTGCTCAAAGTAATGAGTATCGACCTATCTTCAGTTTCATCTAAAATTAACCCGGATCTGCCTCTCACTCTTGTTGGACACAGTCTTGGTGGAACTGTTGTGCAAGAAGCGGTTAACTTATTTCCAAAATTCCAAAATTCAAAAAGAATTCTAATTTGCTCCTCTGTAAAAACTCCACTTAGTTTTATTGCAGAGCCAAGTAGTTTTTATACACTCATCCGCTGGCTCACAAAAAACAAAAAACCGGGAAAAGAAGTAAGTAGTCAATTATTTATTCGTTTTAAAAACACAGGAGATTTCTACTTGCCTAGAATTTTAACCGAAGTGTTTCGACTAACGCCTAGGGTTTTTCTTGCGATTTGGCTCGGTTGCATCAGTTATAAAAATACTAAGCTAGAGCTAATTGATAACGAAAAAACATTGATTTTATATGGAAAATATGACCGTATTTTACCAAAAAGATACCAAGAAAAAACTTTCAGGGAACTACACAGCGCTCGGGTAGTTGCCATTAATTCGAATCATGTTGCTCCACTAAATGCTATTGATGAATTAGCTGAAAATATTGCTGCGTTTTCGGTTCTCTGATTTGCTATCAACTAAAACTGATATGCTTAGAGCATGAACGAAAAGATGCTAAGTAGACGACGGTTTCTTAAAAATGTCCTTGTTCCTGCTGGAGCTCTAGCTGTATTTCCGCCACCACCAGCGTGGTGGAAGAGATTGTTTGCAGCTACTGAAAAAAATACCGAAACCAAGATTGTTAAATCTGGAAATCTTTTACTTGTTACAGATAACAATGGAGTTCCTGTTTCATACAGATTTGGAGACAGCGGTCAGCTAAAACAATTTAGCCCAGAACAAATACAAGATTTTGTAGATGCAAGAAAAAGAGCAATGAGACAGCAAGAGTATTCTCCTACTGAACAAATGCTCGTTGATCCGGAAAGTTATCGGCCTGTTTCCGACGCAATTCCAGCAAATAACCCAAGCGAAGAAGTAGCTAGTATCACGCCTCCAGAAGATATCTGCTCTCCAGAATCATTGCTACAAAAAGGAGTAATTATCCATAATCCAGATGAATCAGCTCCGCAATTATTTATACGAGAAAGCGCCTTTCAGCCAGATGGACCACTTTATCCAATTTTACTTTTATCAAAAATTACTGACGAGATTGTACTTGAAACTTTTACTGAAAATGGTCCCTACATCGATGATGCCTTTCTCGATGAAGAACAAAGAGCCGCGCTCGATGCAGCAGAAAATACATATGCGGAGCTACGTCCTGATCAAATAAATAGAGGAATAGAATATTCAGATGCAGTTCTATGGCAATATAGTAGAGAACGAACGAGTCGAAATATTACTTCGCTAAAGAACATTATTAAAAAAAGCATCAAAGAAAAAATTGTACAAGAAGCTGCAAATGGTGTCTCAAAGAAATTACTTGCAGAGCTGTATTTTGAACTAGATTTGGTTCGTAGTTTACCGGACTCTAATTTGATTTTTCACTACGCTGATGAAGCAATTAGATCAGGACTTGATGTCGTCCGCGGCATCACTTCGTTCTCAAGCGGTATTACGTGGCAACAAACTCATCTTGCTATTGGCTTTCCCCCGCCAGAATTTGATATGTACACAATTGTTTTTGAACCAAGTGGCAATCCTTTAATTCTTCAAAAGGAGATACGCTTTAACGCTCATGGTTCAAAGGCTGCTTCGCTATTTGAAAATCGTGCTGTAACCCTACCCTCACCAGCTTCTAGAAAAGACTATGAACAAACTTCTTCTACTGGAGATTCATATGTTGTTGACTTTAGAGACTTGGGCTTCATTGCAAATCATGAATTCACTCATGTGAGAAAAAATGCTGTAAATCGTCTTATTGAGTTAGGAATGGTTTCTATTCAAAGCGATGGCACATTGGCTGTGATTGCTGGAAGCAGATTAGAGAAAATTTTAAATGAAGCAAATTTAGATGGGGTGCCGTGGTTTATAAATCAAAAACACCCAATTGATACAGAGAGAGAAACTGATAAGGCAGCCAAAGAATCCATGGATAGAGCATACCGAGAGTGGAAAGAAGCTGGCAGCGATAAGGGTTTTTATTTTGTGATAAGCATTCCTCCAGAAAATGGAGAGCCAACACGATACAAAATTACTCAATCATTACTTGGAAAGACAGTTTAAAAACTCTGGAAAACATTATTATTGTTAAAAATCTCCTAACTCCCCCACGCTCGTTGCATCAGTCCATTTCTTATCATCTCTAAATTTTACCAAGCGCGGGAAGCGCAGGGCTAGTCCAGCCGTGTGCATGGGAGAGCGCGTGAGTTCATCCGCGGCGATCTCGGTGACAAGGCCCGGGAGACACCAAAAGCCAGGAAATAAATCTTTTGGCACGTCGTAAGCTTCTGGCTTAACTGGAGTTTGTAGTTCATCGCAGCGTTTCTTAAGTTCTCTAAACTGGTCGTCGGAAAGGCCGGTGCCAATCTTGGCGATAGTCCTAACCTTTTCTCCATCTAAGACTCCAACAAGAAAAGCGCCAACGCCAAACTGCGTTCTCTTGCCTTTGCCAGGATAATAGCCCAAAACAATGCAGTCTAAAGTGTCGGCAAGTTTGCCACGAGTGCCAGCTGCCTCTTTTATCTTCACCCAATACCAACCTTTTCTGCCACTTTGATAAGGGGAAGCGACTTGCTTAACAACTGCTCCCTCTAACCCTAGGCTTAGTTGATCTTCATGGAACTTTTTTAATTCAGCCGCGTCCTTGGTTCTAAGCACCGGAGAATGAGTGAGGGTTTTTGAATCCGAAAAGAGCGATAACAGCCTTCTTTTTCGCTCTTCTAGTGGTTGATTAATTAGCGACTCACCATCGATCAACATGACGTCATAAACATAAAACCTGATCGGCACAGAGTCTGCCTTAGAGGCAATGTCGTGCTTTCTTTTGCGAGTGATAGTGTCTTGAAATGGTAGAAGCTCCCCAGTGTCGGGATTGTAGCCAATCGCCTCGGCATCAAGAATTACTGACTCGGCCGAAACAGCTTCTGGCAATTTTGATAGTTCAGGAAACATGTGAGTCGCGTCTTCTAAGCTTCTGGTATAGGCATGAACCTCTTTTGTCTTGGTATTGATGTGAAGCTGAATACGCAGGCCGTCATACTTTGGCTCTGCAAAAACTTCACCCAACTTTTCGATGATTTCCTCAGCTGTGTGAAGACGCTGACAAAGCTGTGGGATGACTGGAATCGAGAAACTCACAGAGTAGTTTTCTAAAGCTTTTTCTCGCTCCTCTTTAGTTTTGGCGGCAAGGTAGACTTGGGCCAGGGCGCCAACATCAGCTTTTTTCTGATAGGCATTCTCGAGAACTTTACTGTCTTCTTTAGAGCTATTTTTTGCCCATGATAAAGCATCGAGCAAAGTCATGGTACTAAATCCCAGTCTCATTTTACCGATCACAATACGAGCAATGTATCTATTTGAGATTGGCTCTAGATCCGCGAATAAAGTTGCCAAATTATTTATCTTCTGCCCTTGCGAACCATCTCCCGAAGCTTCGGCTATTTGACGAAGTCGACTAAAAACCTGAAGTAAGGTCAACTTTTTATCGATCTTAACCTTTTCTGAAATTTTCTCTGCCACGATACCGATATCACCTGTTTTAGTAAAAAGTTCACTGACTTCTGACTCTGATCCAGAAGAATCTGATTCGCCAAATAAATTAGTCGCAGCACTTTCCTGCTTTGCTTGGAGCTGCGCCAAAGCGCGAATAACCAGCTTATTGGAAATTTGAAATTCGAGTGAATGATACGGAGGAACCAGTGAGCCCTGAAGTAGATAGCTGGCTTCTTTTAGCTCTTCCTGAGCGAGATTCGAGTAAAGCTCTGCGAGAACTTCCGTCATTGCGAGCCGGCTTGAGAGCGACTCAAGGCGAGAAAGATAAGCGGCAAATTCTGAAAAAAGCATCGACTACTCGTCCAAAGTATAGTGGACGCCCTTGGTCACACCTTCTTTTTTGATAATACCCTTGCTGATTAAGTCTTTCATGTCGCGAAGAATTGTGTCGACCGAGATTTGTGGCAAAACCTTCTGGACATCGTCGGAGGTGACTCTTTCTTGTCTCTGGAATAATTCTAGCAAAATTATCTGACGCTCTGATAGAGCCACCTGACGACCAAGCTGTTTTTTGAGCTTCAGATCGCGAGAGAGACTCATGACTTGGCTTTGAATTTTATCAATTTCTAATGCCACACCGTAACAAAAATATTCGAGCCAATAAGTCAGGTCGTTGTCTGGATTTTGTTGAACCGAAAGAAGAGCGTTGTAATAGGCATCAACGTCACTATCAAAGTACTGCTCCAGAGAGAAAAAGCGCTTAAAATTATAGCCAAGTGAAGTCAGAACCAACGTAGCTAAGGCGCGGGCTGTACGGCCATTTCCCTCGATAAATGGGTGAATATAGACGAGTTGATAATGGGTGATGGCGGCCCTTAGGATCGGATGAATATTACTCTGAGTCTTTGAATTCTGCGCCCATTTGAAGAAATCCTCAATTAGAAATGGAATTTCCATCGAAACAGGTGGCCGAAAAACAATGCCGCCTCCGCGAGCACTTTCGACGATAACTTGCTTGTCGCGGTACTCTCCCGTGTATTTTTCATCAATGAGTTTGTAGATCGTTAACCTGTGCAAAATCTTGAGCGTTTTTTCCGTGATTAACTGCTCGTATTTTGGAGACTGCTGTTTATCAATCCAGTCGATAACGTTTCGATAATTAATCACTTCCTGAATATCGCGATCTCTGGCAATGATGCCAGTTTTTTTAGCCACGTCTTCAGAGTCAACAAAGTCTCCGAGACGAACCACTTGTTGGGCCTGCTCTTCAGTCAAGTCATTACCCTCTATTTTTGTGCCGTAGTGAACAGTACGAGCAAAAGCGTCATCACGAAATTTGGCTTCCCAACTCGGTACTAGAGGCGCTTGGTCGATCATCGCCCGAGCTGACTCAATTTTTGAGATGTAAGTCAGGATGTTATTAGAAATTGTAAACTTTGGATCGTACATTAGAGGCGTTATTCTCGCCCATTATCGCAAATTTTGCAAGAAAGTGGTGAGAGAAAAGAAGATCAATACTATTTCAAACAGAGATTTCGCTATTTTTAGCCTGGAGAAAGGCTCTAGTGCGCTACTGTTATAGTTGACTATGTCAGTAATAGATGTTACTATAAGAGTCAAGTAGGTCAGTGAGACAAATATGAACAATGAACAAATTCAACAATATCTTCAAAACCAAATAAATAGATCCCCGTCTCTTTTGCGCTCGTATGTAGAGGACGCACAGGGAAATAAATATCTAACCAGAGAAATATATGACAAAATGAAGTTGTATATCGAAAACTTTGTAGCAGGAGGAAAGGAGTTAAGAATTATTGGTATACCTGGGCTCAGAGGTGTAGGAAAAACTACAATATTAGCCCAACTTTATTTTTTAGTTCAAGCAACTCATCCAACCAATGTTCTTTATATCTCCACCGATCAAATAATTAATGAACTTAACTCTGATCTCTTCACTGTTCTAGATGAATATCAAAAAATTCTAGGTAATTCATTCGAGAAGTCAGAGTCAGAAATCTTTCTATTTATCGACGAAATTCATTTTGACAAAAAATGGACGAGTGTTCTCAAGACCCTATATGACAAATCAAAAAGAGTTTTTGTAGTCTGCACTGGATCTTCTGCGTTATCGCTAAAATCGACCGCTGATCTAGCTAGAAGAGTTATTTTTGAGAAACTTTACCCAATGAGCTTTGTTGAGACCATGCTTTTAAAAACTAAGTATGAATCTCTTTCTAATGTAATTTCAAGTCTAAAGCTACCAATACAAGGGCTTTCAAAGTCAATAAAACAAGCACTCATATATAGTGCTGATGCAAACGAATGCTACTCAAATCTCTCAGAACTAGACGCAGATGTTAAAAAATATTGGTTTGGTATTGAAACCCTTGAAGTTGATAAATACCTGAAGTATTCAAGTATGCCTTTCGCACTTACCATTAGCAGCGAACAACATGTTTATATGCTCACTAATCAACTAATCGATCGAGTGATTGAAAGGGATTTGTCAGAGCTTGGGAGTTTTGACACTAGCACGCTATCGTCAATTAAAAATATATTGCTATTAGTTGCTGGGAGTAGTGAAGTTAGCTTGACTAGTGTGGCAAAAAGCCTTAGGAGAATTTCTCTAATCACTCTTGCAAACATACTAGAAAGTCTAGAGAAGGCAGAGATACTAATTCGTGTTTATCCTTACGGTTCGACATACAAAAAAGTCCGCAAACCTTCAAAATATCACTTTATGACCCCAGCAATAAGATACGCTCTACTTTCAATAGTTGAGGGTGAAAATGCGTTTTTAAATCACAAAGGAAAGTACATGGAAGACGTTGTGGCCCTCTCACTGCACCAAAATTTTTCCGACAAGAACGCTTCTCCAATCTTTTATGACAGCTCCAAAGGTGGAGCCGACTTTCTACTAAGCTTATCAAATAAAAAAATTCCCATAGAAGTTGGCTATGGCAAAAAGTTGGCCAATCAAGCTGAAGCAACTTTAAAAAAACTTGGTGGAAAATACGGAATAGTCGTCAGTGATTCAGAATTAATTCTAAAAAATAATATTGTTAAAGTGCCATTGAAGTATTTCCTATTAATGTAAAAATTTACTTTGATAGATAGTTAAAAGAATCCCACAAAACCTTTGGCACTGCTTGGACCAAATCAGAAGCATTAAAGAGCGGCCCAACCTTAGAATGGAGATCCTCTCCGGCTTGTTTATTGGCAAAGCTACCAATCACTGCGGCCGTCATCGCATCGTGATTACAAAAAAGCGCGGCCACAACTCCGGCTAGGACATCACCAGTTCCTCCCTTAGTCATGCCAGGACTGCCACCCTCAACAGTGATTAGATCATTTCTGTGATAAATATAGTCAGTTGGACCCTTGAGAACGATCGTAGTGCCCTTTGCCAAAAGCGGCTCTAGTTCATCAAGCTTTGGACCAGCGGGAGATTCTGAAGACTGACGAGCAACAACGCCAAGTAGACGCTCCAACTCCCCTGCATGAGGAGTAATAATGCTATTTTTTGGAAGTAAATCTGGATCCATCATCTGCAGAGCTCCGGCATCGATAACCCATTTTTTTTCTGGATATTTCTCCAATAACTCATTGGTTATCCTGGTTGTTTCTTCACTTCTCTCCATGCCAGGACCAATTAAGACGCAGTCAGCTTCGTCGATATAGTCATTCAAATTTTCTCTTTCAATAACTATGCCATTCCAGAATTCCTGTTTGGCGGCCTGAACCAAAACGTTATTGCTTGGCACTGATGAGTAGAAAACCATGTCAACAAACTTACTGGCTACGTCTAAACTCCACTTACTGGCTGCATGAAAAAGCTCGCTGCCACCGATAATTAAAAGCTTGCCATTTTGACCTTTATGAGAGTACTTTTCTGGAAATTTCAGGCGCTGAAGATAGGAGGCAACAGTTGGTGAAATAGGAGTTTTCATTTTGATTATTCTACACCGAGAGCAACATGAGCTGCGGTTAATTTTTCTGCCAATTCTTCGCTGGTGGTGGTAATAATTGTTTGTTGCAGGCGGAAAAGAGGTTCGATAATGGCTTGGCTCTCATCATCAAGCTCCGACCAGATATCATCAAGAAGAAGAATTTGCTCACGATCCGAATTCTCTCGGACGTAGGCGTGTTCGCATAATTTTAACCACAAAACTGCTAGGCGCTGCTGACCACGTGAACCGAAAGCGGAAAGTTCGAATTGGTTAGTTTTTGTTTGTAAATGAATGGCAAAGTCGTCCTTGTGAGGGCCAATCAACGAATGACCGGCGGCAATGGCTCTAGATCGGTACTCATCCTGGCGCTCCTCGGAGATAATTGATGGTAGATACTCAATCGTAAATTGTTTGGGAAAAGCCACTCCAGCGCAAGCTGCGGCAAATTCTGTCCGAAATTTTTGTAAAACTGTGCCGTGCTTCAACATGTTCACATCCCAGTAGCTCAAAACATTAGCTGACTGTTCTCCCGAGCGAACTTGCTCCAAAAGCTTGTTTCTTCGCCTAAGCGTTTGGTCATAAACCCGCAAGCTTCGTTCATACTCCGGGTGCACTGATGACAAAACAGTGTCTAAAAATCCGCGCCTTCTCGATGGTGAACCCTCGACTAAGCGCAAGTCCTCTGGCCTAAAAGCCGTGGTAAAAAATCTGTGAGTAGCGATGCGTTTTTGGCGGGCGACATCATTAACGCGAAATAAGCGGTGCGGAGTGCGCTTGCCCTGAAGAACGCCGTGAGTGAGAAGAATTTCGATGTCTAGCGGCTCCCCCTCATTTTCTGAAACCATGCCTCTGACTCGACCCAGATCGGCATCAAAGGAAATCATCTCAGAGATTTTTTTAGCTCTGAAGCTATCTCCTGTGGCAAGCAAATTGATCGCCTCCAAAATAGAAGTCTTGCCACTGGCATTGGGACCACTAATGACTGTGACTTGATTATCAAAATTCAAGCTAAGCTGAGCGTGAGTGCGAAAATGCTGGAGAGAGAGTTGTGTTAGCGGTATCACTATTTATGCTCAATGTTAAAGAAGGCAAAACCTTTTTGGGGAATTGATAGTCTACCAGGTGCGCGAACATTAAAGGCGGTTTTAAAGTCAGAACCGCTAAGACGGATCTCACCAATATTGGTTTGGAAAATAACTTCGTTGGTAGTGCCATTGCCCTGACTAACTGAGACTGAGGACACGCTAGAAGGCCCGTTCGCTTTCTCTCTAAGCTCAGCATGTGAATAAGGATTGCCGCCCCAACATGAGGTGCTGACAGGAGTAACTCGATCATCGCGGTATCTTGCAGCATTAATAATGTCTGCCATCTCTTCCGGTGAAAGCCAAGGATTGCTCCTGCCGCATTTATCGCTACTAGAACTATATCCTTGGGTGTACCAAGCTTTGTAGAGCCAAGGAGAACCGCCAAGTTTTTCGAATGACTTGTCAATGAAATTTCCACCACCGCTACCATCAGTCGTGTCCCAGCCGGCAGTTGTAGTAAATGCACCATGAGTGGATGCATAAAAGGTAACAACATCTTCGAGCACTTGGCCTCTTGTATCCCTCACTGCCTGTTTCCAAGCTTCTGGAGCATTATCAGACTTTGATTTTGAAAAAACTTGGCAAGCCTCTGTTGTGCAAATTTCTTTTCCCTGCTCAATATAGCGATAAGCATAAGTTCTGGCGGCGACTGCCTGAGCCTTTAGAGCTTCTGCATGCCAACTCGACGGCATCTCAGCTATTCCCCAGAGATACTGTTCCTCAAAATTTATTTCTCCGTAGCCACTGACTCTAATGTTTCCATCGGTGTTTTTGCTAACTGGTTCTTTGCCGTAGTAGGCTTGGAGAATTTGTTTATAGCTCTGACCATTCTCGGCTCTACCTCTGGCTCCGTACTGACTCATGCCTTTTCTGTGGGTATAGGCACCAAAGGAAAAAACTGCGAAATAGCCGCTGGGCGCAGAGTCACGAAAGCCTTTAATCGAAGCGTTAATGTCATCAGCGAGCTCGCTATCACCAATACTGGCAGTAAAACTACCAGATCTAGCCGCTAAGATTTCTTGCTGCTTGGCTGAAAGTGAGGCAATTTTGCCAGTTAGATCTTTCTGATAATCTTGGGCTTTGCCAATCTCGCCACGAAAAAACTTTGCCTGTTCATCAAGCTGAATTTCTAGAGCAGCAAGCTGTTTTTGTTTGTTTTCTAGGACTACTGTGTCAGCTTCAAGACCAGCGATATCAGAGCTAATATCAGTAATTAGCTTGTCGTCTCTGGCTTTGGCCGCAGATTGGTATGCAAGATCCTTGGAGACAGCACTGGCGTCGCCCCCGGCGAAGAAAATTAGGAGTGGATTTAGCTGACGGCTTCTTTTGTACTGAACGTGAACGCGTTCAGAAAGAATTTGGTACTGGATGGCGAGGTCGAGCTCACGACCGTCGATGTTTTTGGCCAAGGTGGCAACCTCGTCTCTGGCACGCTCAATACCAGCGCGAGCAGTATCGATGCGGTTTTCTAAGCCCTTGAGCTCTTCCACCAAAGGCTTTGTCGCCGATTCCGACATATTTTTCAGGTTCTCGAGTTCGTCGATTTGCTTCTGGAGATCAGCAACTTCGTCAGCCCTGACAGGTAAGATCTGAAAAATCCCCCCGCTTACGACTGTTGCCAGCACTGCCCCAAGAAATATGCTGACAAAAAAACGTCGCCACATGATGTAAACAGTGTACCACTGGTGGCTCGAGATGGGGTACAATAATGGTGAACAATGTCACGATTTAAGATTCTACTCACAAGCCTTGTTTTTTTTCTTTCACTTGCTTTAAGTTCATCTTCGACATTCGCGTATAGCATTGGTACTTGCCAAGGATCAATTGAAGGCGTGGGAATAACATTGCCAAGCTACACAGACGGCATGACTCACGTCGTTAAATTTAGCACTCAAGGACTGAATACCAGTGATAAATATTATCTTAAAGTTAAAGGAGAAAAAGTTGGTAGAGTTGTAAAAGATTACCTCTACGATGAACAACAGAGTAAGACTTTTAAGATTGATTCAGATGGAGACAAGGGAGATGGCATTGTTGTTAGTGGAAATCAGATAATTTGGACGATATCAGATAGATCTGCTCTCAATACTAAAAATGACGATGATCATTATGTCGTTCTGTACGTGCACCAAGGTGGTTTTCTTGAAACAAATAGATTATGCGAAGTGGGAGTATATTACTCTGCTGGCTCAAATGGGCGATCTTGCGGATCAATAAAAATTTGGCAAGGAGACGAAGCTACTGATGCCTGTTATTACCCTGGATGCCTTGAAAGACACAAGCCTGTCAACTTCAGAGTCGAAGGAATGACAAAAAATGGACAGCTATTTTCTGGAGAAGTAAAAACTGCTATCGGCCAAAAACTATGGGGGGGTGCTCTGGACCTACCTCATTTGCCAACAACTTCACCAGGTGTTTTTGAGGCCAGTTTCACTCCAAATGAAGAAGACACCTACACACTGCAGTTTAAAGAATTTGGATCAACATTCAATAACTGTAACAGAACGATAGACATAGCGTCTGGTTGCAATGGTAGTTGTAACACAAACCCAAATTCTGACTCGGAGGATTCGCTGCCTTTTTCACTTTGTTCACAGCTGCAAATAGGTAGCAATGCTTACAATGAATGTGTCAAATGCGCTACCACCGATAATTCAAATGATGTTGAGAAAGCAAATACTGATCAAGCCGGAGTCTGGACTGCCATTGGCTGCATCAAGCGAGAACCGACCTCGATCGTTCAGAGCCTTGTCAAACTTGGACTCGGAATAGGTGGAGGAGTTTCTCTTATAATGACTCTAGCTGGTGGCTTTCTCATCACAACTTCCCAGGGTGATCCAAAGCGCGCAGAACAAGCAAAAGAGATGATCACATCTGCAATCGTTGGTTTATTAGTTATTATTTTTTCTGTAACGATCTTGCAATTCATTGGTTTTGATATCCTTCGTATACCGGGATTTGGAACGTCATGAAAATAACTAATAAAATTCTTCTGAAGTTTTTTCTGTTTGCATTCCTATTTTTAATCAAACCGGATTCTGTGCTTGCAGAGACAATTCAGACTCCAATCAACTGTAATAATAAAATATCAATCACAAGCATTGAAGGGATTGATGATTCTATAGTAGATCAACCAAAAAGAGTTGAAATGAAGATTTATACTAAAGAAAATTTTCGATCATTTTTCCTAAAAATAGACTCTATTCAAACTACAATCAAGACAGTTGAAACAGATAAAGTTCAAGGAGAGCCGACTGGAAATGTAAATATGTCGGGAGAATATGAATATAACCTCAGTTTTGTTATAAATGATCCGTCTGTGTTGTCTCTATACAGAAATGGATCTCCACTTAGTTATCAGGTACAATTCTTTGCTGATAAACAACTAGGATTTGATACTAGTTGTGAAATTGGAACATATTTTATTAATCCAGCACAAGTTGAGCCTGAGCTCCCGACAGTTGGCTGCGGCACATACTACGATAAGACCATTAAATCTTGTCAGTGCGAAGCAATAGTTGGAGGTCTGGTCGTTACTCCTCCTCTAGAAGGAAATAGCTCAAACACTTGCTGTGGCTGGATTGATGGAATCAAATGTCTTCCTGAACCAAAAGTTGAAGAAGAAGACCTTCGTTGTGGAGTGTGGAGTGAAGTTGGTGGTCAAACTGTTTGCAAGACTTTCTTAAATACGACTATTCAATCTCCACAATCTTGTTCGGAACCCACAATATGTTGTGAAAATACTCTATTGTGTCCAGTCGAACCATTCATTCCTCCTGGAAATCAGGATGGATCTGAAATTACGACTGGATGTGGTGTTTGGAAAACAATAGAGAGAGGCTGGAAAATTTGTGAAGATTCATCGGGTGGAATTGTTAGTAAACCACAAAGTTGCCCTGGAAGCGCTCAATGCTGTAGCTCACTAAATTATTGTTCTCTTCCAATTAGAACTCCAATTAATCCAGAGGAAGAGCCCCCAGAACCCAGCATAGTCGACAACCTAACCTCAGAAAAATTTAATGAACTTAACCCTCTCCTCATGGGCAACGCGGATGGATCTCCAAGCAAATTTGCCAAAACACTTAAAAGCCCAGGAGGCTTTATTTCGCGCATTCTCCTTTTTGCCTTTCCCCTAGCAGGACTCATTCTCTTCGCCATGCTCAGTTGGGCTGGATTTGAAATGCTCGCGGGAGCATCTAGCGAAAAATCTCTTGATGCGGGAAAACAACGCGCCACCGCTGCGATAGTCGGTTTCTTACTGCTCTTCGTCTCTTACTGGATAATGCAAATTGTCGAGGTAATTTTCGGAATTACGATTCTTTAACCAGCGCCAAAACGACGCTTGCGATCTCCATATTCTTTGACCACGCCTTCAAATTTATCTGGAGTCAGCTCTGGAAAATGAAACTCTGGAAAACTAAATTCTGCATAGTTACTCTGCCAAGACATAAAGCCCGAAAGCCTTTGCTCTCCACTAGTGCGAATAATCAGATCTGGCTCTGGCATGCCAGCCGTATCGAGATGTTTAGAAATAAACTTTTCGTCAATATTTTCTGGCAGCACCTTACCCGCCGCAACCTCAGCAGCAATCTTCTGGATAGCCCGCCTGAGCTCATCATGACCACCGTAATTCATGGCGAAAGTTAGGGTAAGACCAGTATTATTTTTAGTTTTTTCTACTCCATCGCGAACTTTTTGTTGGATATCTTCTGGCAAACCATCAAGATCGCCGATATGATTGACGCGAATATTTTTTTCGTTAAAACGCGCCACCTGTTCATCAAAAACTTTTCGAAACATATTCATTAGGGCTTCAACTTCCCTCTTATCACGATTCCAGTTCTCAGTACTAAAAACCCAGAACGTTAAAAAACCAATACCCATTTCAGCAGCTTTGTCAGCCAAAGGCTCAAAAATAACATCGAGCGCATACTGATGACCCTTAATCACATCCCAGCCGTGGCTTTTCGCCCAACGCCTGTTGCCATCACAAATAACAGCAACATGAGCTGGAATGGGGTTGGAGTTTTTTTTGGACATAATTAATTTTCAATTTTTGTGCCTATTACTGGTTCATTTCGAATCGCCTGCGAGAGGGTGCCGTGCTCTATGCCATCGATAATTAGACCTGGAATTCCTTGCTGAGCTAGAGAAAGCGTCTCCTCCACTTTGTGCACCATACCTCCGGTCACATCGACACCACTTGAGCCACCGATGGCCTGCTTGTATGTGGAAAAATTCGATGAATTAATCAAAGGAATAGTCTTACCTTCGAGATCATAAACGCCGTTTGTTTGACCGCAATGAATAACGCGTTCGATTTCGTATCCCTTAGCTCTAAGATCAAGAGCAAGATATCCAAGAACGCGCTCTGTAGAAAAAATGGTGCTGCCTTTCACTAAATCGACGATTGGATCACCATATACTACAGGCAGAAGACCAAGTTCTAAAAGTTTCTCGATGCTGTTTGTCCACATGCTTCCAAGCTCAAAATTATCAGCAGTCATCATGCTCAAAGGACTTACTGAAACAGCTAAGACTCCAGCGTCGATCAACGCCTTCATAACAATGCCATTTAGTTCGCGCGCGGCGGCGGCAACCTCAGCGAAGCCTTTTAGGCTTTCCTCATTCTGCAAACCTTTGTGGGTCTGGTATTTTTTAGCAGGAATATGGGCAAATGAACCAGCGCCATGACCAAGAATTAATCTCTGTCCACTATCGGTCGCTTTCTTTACTTCGGATGCAATTGTGGCGAGCGCCTGCTTTCGCACGGTATATGGCTTATTTTTATCGGTGATTAATGAACCGCCGATTTTTATGAGGGTGATGGGAGATGTCATTGGCATAATCAATTCTTAGTTCTGCAATACCATTTCTATTGCTTTTATTACTGAGGGACGAAAGGCGGATTGGTTGTTATCCAAAGCTTTTAATACTTCTTCTTTTGAAATTAAAGTAATGGTCGAGCCACTTCTTGAAATTTCATCTAATTGTTCTTGTGTTAAACGCATGGTGTGGACTGAAATATCAAAAGCTACGGCCTCACCGTCTCTTTGTTGACAAGTTGCACTCCAACCAATTCTGTCAGAAATTTGATCTGGGCTGATTGTCACACCTCTCTCCTCACTTGTCTCTCTCACCAAAGTTGAAATGAAGTCTTCTTGGTTAAAAGATGACTTGTTGTTAGCGCCGGAAATCATTTCAAGGTTATCACTAACTGATCGAAATCTTTCTCCATTCCAATCTAACTTGTCTCCATTCTCAACATGAGAGTTAAAAAAAACAAAATGTCCATCTGGTCCAATAACAACAGCCAATGACCCAAACCTTCTTAATGGTTCTTTTTCTTTATTCATAAATTTCCTTGGCAGACTCCATCATTATCACAAACCAAGGTGCCCAATTATACTCAAGATCAGCATATTTTCCATTTTGGAGACTTTGCCAACTAATCCAATCTACTTTTTGAACTTCATCAGGATTTATGTTTAGCTCTCCATCAAACCAGCCCGTAAATATTTGATCTATTTCGTTCTCGCTGAACTCTTCATTACATTTAACCTGATACTGAAACTTCTTAGCAGGAGTAAGAATTAGCTGTGGGTCAATAATTCCAAGCTCTTCTTCTAGTCTTCTTCTCGCACACACTTCGTATGTTTCACCTGGACGAACATTGCCGCAAACAGTGTTCGCCCATTGGTGGGCGCCAACTATTTTTTTTGCGCTTCTTTGTTGAATGAGTAGCTCAACATCATCTCCTAGTTTTCTAAACAAAAAAACAGATATTGCTCTATGAAGTTTTCCCTCACCTCGATGAGCATCCATCTTGTCCATCTCACCGATGACTTCGTCTTTTTGGTTTACTAAGATTACCTTGTCAAGTTGATGCATATTAATTCCCATCTTGCTAACAAAAAAGCATTTTCTTCCTTCAACGATTTCCTGTTCTCCGTAATACCAGCTCGGTCCCGATGTCCACCTTGCATTGGAGACCATAAAAGTTCCCTTCTAATTCTCCAGGGAGCAATTGCTCCTCTTCCTCCAATGCGTTCGCTCATGATACAAGGATTAGTCGTTCAACCACCCCCAAACCACGCATTGTCAAGCACTCTAAGTAAGAGACTGATATATATTAGTCGCAACTTTAATGTTAAATCACGCAAGACTACTTGACAAATCTCAAATAATGAGTATATTAGAACTATAGGTTAGTATAAAGCTAACTTTTAGTTCTATTATGAAAAAAGGCAATTACCTAAATACCATTTTACGATCAAAGAAAACTGTCTTTACTTTTAAAGACATAATCATGTTGTGGGAGGAAAGCAATACAAATGCAGCCAAAGTCAGACTAAATTATTATGTCAAAAATGGCGATTTGCTTAGACTACGAAGAGGTGTCTACGTCAAGGACAAAAAGTACAACAAACTAGAGCTGGCAACCAGAATATTTACTCCTTCCTACATTAGCTTTGAAACTGTTCTGGCGCGAGAAGGCGTTATCTTTCAGTACCAGACTAATATTAACGTGGCGTCATACTTAACTAGGAAAATCACCGTTGATAATGAAAATTACATCTATAAAAAGATGAAAGATACAACACTGCTAAATACCGCAGGTATAGAACAAGGTAGTAGACTCACTATTGCATCTAAAGAGAGGGCATTTCTAGATACTCTTTATTCAAATGTCGATTATTATTTTGACAACTTAAAATCAATTGACTGGGGGATGGTCTTCTCTCTTTTAGCTATGTATGAAAACAAACGAATGGCGAAAATTGTTAACCAGCTTTACAAAAAAGCCTCTACTCCCTAAACGCCAGCTCAAACCTCAAGAGTAAATACAAAAGCATTACCTGCCAGTAAATACAGAAAAGCACTAGCCAGTTGGCGAAAAATGGAATTAAGTCACATCCAAAAAAACTTGACGTTGAACAAGAAAAAAGTAAGCGCACCAAAGGCACCAAAGCAAAAAACCAGATAATTTTAGCTCCAACAAAAACCGCACTTGGCAGAAGTGTCATCCAGATGAAAGCTTTTTCGCGAATTAGCGACTGCATTGTTTGATATGGATGCAGAAGTAAGCCCAAGGTAATTTTACCGAGAGCATAGAGAAATGAAAGAGTTTGATTTTGATTCACAATCCTCCTCCACCGACCGAACTTCTCAGTAGTTCAATTGCAAAAGCAGTCATTCCTGAGACAACCAGCACAAACTGCCATGGATAGCGACCAATAAACGAAGTCAAAGCATCAAGTTGGCTTGGAAAAATTCTTGTCGTGGATAATTTTGCCTGAAGCGAGGCCTCTTTTTCAAGTTTTTCTAAAAAGTTATTCGTTTTCATAAGCGGCATAAAGTGCGCGGAACTCGTTTCGAGCACGAAATAATTCAGACTCTACTGACTTAACGCTTCGACCAAAATCCTGAGCAATCTCTAAAACTTTCTTACTATCAACATACTTTAGCTTCAGAAGCTCGACGGACTCTGCCTTCATTTTTCCTAAACAATACATAACTGCTTCTGAGATCTCGGAAGAATCTTGAATTTTAGTTGAAATAATTAAATCACCAAGGGGAACGGTGTGCAGAGCTTTTTTGGCATACTTTTTTCTATAGAAATCAGCAATTTCATGTCTCGCTATCGAAACCATCCATGTCCAGAGACTTGAATCACCGCGAAACAAAGGCAGTTGCTTCAAAGCGTTGAGAAAAGTTTCCTGAACTAATTCCTCAGCATCTGTCTCCAAAGAAATGCGCTGCAAAACCAACCGCAACAAGCGATCATGATAGGTTTTGAACCATTCGCGAACTGCTTGAGATTTTCCCTCTTTGAGTTCGCTGATGAGCCGCTGTTCGTCTGTCATGTAATTGTCGTATAATACCACTCATGGCCTCATTGTTCCCAATTGTCCAAAAAGTTTATGCAGCCTGCGAAGCTGGCGGAGAAACCTCCATCGACTTGGGAGAGTGTCTAACCCTCTCAAACAATACAACAATAAAAAGTGTCTACAGCGAGCCCGCCTTTCTCGTTAATCTAATTGTGAGAAATCTCTTTGTAGTCGGTGGCGTCATGCTCTTTCTGTATGTTTTTTATGCCGGATTTCTATTCGTTTCCCAGGGCAAAAAAGGCATGGAACAAGCCCAAAAAATGGCTACTACAGCGGTCATTGGCTTCGTGCTTCTGTTTAGTGCATACTGGATTGTACAAATTGTTCAGCTCCTAACCGGAGTAAACATGGGTTTATAAATATGGGTATTTTGACTTTACTGGCCGCAACAACTGACCCGCTGGGAATTGGAACGATAGATAAGCCTGCTCCTGTGGGAAACTTTAATGCTGATGGAGGGGATATAGGAATCTTGGTATTTATTTCTACTATCATTAAATTATTGATGATAGTTGGCTCCCTCTGGGTAGTTATCAATATTTTCTTAGCTGCCTACATCTACATTTCTGGGAATGGTGATGCCAGTGCTAATGAAAAAGTCAGCACCATGATTACTAATAGTGTTATTGGTCTTGTTCTTTTAGTTACTGCCTACACAATTACTGCAATTTTCAGTTTGTTGTTCTTCGGCAGCGCGACCTTTATTTTGAATCCAACAATTCAGGCAATAAGATGAAAAAAATATTTCTAACAATCGCAATTTTCTCCTTTTTTTCATTATTGAGCCCAACAGCAGCTAATGCTCAGAATACTCAGGTGGTTAAAAAAGACGGCTGCGAATCAGTAGGAAAATGCTCTGGTGGCAAAACATGTCAAAAATCTACTCACCCGAACCCAATTACAGGAGAAGATGAAATTGTTATCTCTGCAACAGGTCCAGCATGCGGATCGGGAGAAGCAAGACCAGTCTTGGGTGGAGTAAAACCTCCAACTTCTATACAAAAATTAAACTTTATTGCCAAAACGAGCGAAGGAAATACTGTTGCTGGCATCGGCCTCATCCTCTTCCTCTCTCGCATACTTCAGTTCGGCTCCATCATCGCTGGTATCTGGGTGATGTTTAATGTTATTTCTGCAGCCTTCATCTATATCACGAAACCGGGCGGAACAGACGGCGCCGAAGCAGTAAAGGAAAAACTTACTATGTCGGCGATTGGACTAAGTCTTATAGTTACTGCATTTTTACTTGCGGGCGCCTTAGGCCAGATCTTCTTTGGCGATGCTGGTTACATTCTTAATCCCCAGCTTATTGGCGCTCTCGAGAGCACTGTAGCCTCGCCGTAGCCAACAATGTATACTACTTATAAATTATGCAATTTCCTACACAACTAGCACAATTCGGAGGATTTAAAGCGCCGGTAGATACTGTGTACACCACTGGTTCTGACGTCGCCGATGGCGCCTTTACAAATCTTGAAGTCTTCTTCTCTAACTTGCTCGGAATCTTGACTGTTCTCGGTTCAATATTTTTTATTGTCAATTTCCTCATTGGAGCCCTAGGCTGGATTACTGCAGGCGGCGAAAGTGGCAAAATTGAAACAGCTAGGAATCGCATGGTTCAGTCAGCTATTGGCCTGGTGATTATCGTTGCTGCTTACGGTATTATTGGTATTATCAGCACTGTCGTTGGTATAGATATTCTCAATCCAGCAGAAATGCTTAAAGACCTAGTTCCAACTCCATGAAAAAAATTCTTACTTTCCTAGCCATTTTTTTTCTCTCAGCCACGGTAGCCTTTGCCCAGATAAAGAACCCCGTCATCGGTGATCTTGGTAATAGCGCAGAAAATGCCAATAATGGCTCAATATTCACTGGATACTTTATCGTTCTCTGGAGATCAGCCATCACCATCGGCGCCTTAGCTGTGATTGTTTTATTTATACAAGGTGCCATTGAGTGGATCACTGCCGGAGGCGACAGTGGCAAAATCGAAAGCGCGAGAAATCGTCTAACTCAGTCGGCAATTGGTCTATTTATACTTGTCAGCTCATTCACGATTATTGCTTATGTCAGTAAGTTACTCTTTGGCACTGACTTTAGAATCTTGATGCTTCAGTTCCCATCTGCAACCGAGCAATTTCAAGAATACACACCCCCTGTAACAGTGCCTGGGCAGCCTGTAGACTACGAAGGCGTTCAACCTGACTTTTAACTAATTATGAAGAATATCCTACAATCAATCCATGCTCAAGCAGATTTAAATTTGTTTCTTGAAGCTAATAATCAAAAACTTCCAGGCCGAAACAATATTCCTGGAATTGATTACGCCCAAGTTGGTCTCGGAGTAATGGTCGGCAGAGTCCTCACCATCGCTATGACCATCGCCGCTCTAATGGTTCTCGTCAATCTCATCTGGGCCGCCATGGAGTGGATCACCTCTGGTGGAGACACAGGAAAACTCGAGTCCTCTCGAGCTAGAATCACTCAATCTGTTATTGGAATCATTGTCTTGGCCTCTGTCGTAGCCATTTTCTCACTCTTGCAAGCATTTTTAGGAATCGAGGTCCTAACGTTTAATTTCGGTTAATGTATCTTGTATTAGCCTAAATATGCTACAATAATTTGTAATATGAAAAATACCCTCACAACTCTGGCCGCCAAGGCCTCATTAGTTAGCACCTCTCTTTTTTTGACAGGAGTTGCGTTTGCAGCAAATGGAAATGTCGGAGCAGGTCTTGCTGGTACCGTCAACACTGGCAAAGGCTTTGCTGATACTTTCGGAACTTTAATTAGCTCTGTTCTCACTTTTGTAATGCTTATCGCCGCACTCATGATCTTGATCTACATGATCTGGGGTGGAATTCAATGGGTTACCTCTGGTGGTGATTCTGGCAAAACAGAAGAAGCTAGAAATAAGATTACCGCCGCTGTTGTTGGATTAATCATCCTCGCTGCTGCATGGGCAGTCTTTTTAATAGTTATTAACTTCCTCGGCTTCAGCAACTACACTGAGTTGTTCAGCAATCTTAAGTCGATTGGAGCAACTAATGTTAGTAGTGGAGTTGACACGTCAGTAGTAGGTGGTGAACGTTAACAAAATAATCTTATAAAGGAATAAATATGAAAAATACCCTCACAACTTTGGCCGCTAAGGCTTCACTAGTTAGCACCTCTCTTTTTTTGACAGGAGTTGCGTTTGCAGGAAACGGCACTGTCAAAGGAGAACTCTCTGGCACGGTCAACACCGGCAAAGGCTTTGCTGATACCTTTGGTACTTTGATTAGCTCTGTTCTCACTTTTGTAATGCTTATTGCTGCCTTAATGATTTTGATCTACATGATCTGGGGTGGTATTCAATGGGTTACCTCTGGTGGTGATTCTGGCAAAACAGAAGAAGCAAGAAATAAGATTACCGCTGCTGTGGTTGGATTAATCATCCTCGCTGCTGCATGGGCAGTCTTTTTGATCGTAATTAACTTCCTTGGTTTCAGCAACTACACTGAATTGTTCAGCAATCTTAAATCGATTGGAGCAGAAGGAGTATCAAGCGCGCCGTAATCTATACTCTGAATTTTTAAACCCCTCCTTCCCGGAGGGGTTTTTTGTTATAGGTCTTTTCTTTTTCTAACTTCAAGATATAATACCTAACATGATCAAAAGACTACAAATAGTATCATTAGCTATATTGAGTTTCTTCGTGATAATATCCACGGCTCAAGCTAGTGGTAGCACCTCCGGACTAAACTCAGGAACAGTGGGCGTTGTACAAGACGGTAATACGCTGTATCTTTCTACTACAGCAACTAATTCAGGAACAAGCACTATGAGTTCAAACGCATTCGGACAAGTCATCATTTATAAGGGATATGCCCTCACTCTGGGTGGGCTGATCACTTCTGTTCTGACCATTATCATGCTCATCGCAGCTTTGATTACACTACTGCAGCTCATCACCGCTGCCTTTTCCTGGCTTAGCTCTGGTGGCGACCAAGGTAAAATCACTGATGCCAGAGGTAAAATACTACACGCCATAATAGGCTTAGTTATAATTGCCGCAAGCTGGGCCATCTTCCTTTTAGTTATTCGCTTCCTTGGTTTTGAGTCTTTCGACGCTCTTCTGGAAAACGTCAAACCAATTAGCGGTGTCTAATTTCGCAATCTATCAGCTTCGGGTATACTAGTACTCTATGTCGCAATCTAGAGTTTCTATCTTTTTATCTGCTTTATCCGCACTAGCACTTAGTACCACACCCGTTATGGCACAAACTCAGGAATGGGGAGAGGCTTGTGTATACAATGAGGTGGCGACTCTCCAAGGCCTTGAGTGCCTGATCGCCAATGCTTTTACCGTGATCATCTCCATCATTGGCTTGGCGGCTTTTGTAATGTTTATCGTCGCCTCTTTTAAGTGGATGTTAGCTGGAAGTAATTCTAAAAATGTTGAAGATGCCAGAAAAACCATCACTTATGCTGTTGTGGGTATCGTGGTTTCTCTCTCCGCCTTCATTATTCTAAATCTCATCGCAAGCTTCACCGGCATAACTTCTGTGACCGAATTCAAAATTCCGAGGTCTGATAAGCCGAATAATACATATATTCCTGATTCCCAAGGACTCGGAATTAACGAATAACATTACTTATAAAGTAAAAACCACAGAGCTTGCTTCCCTGTTTCTGATAAAGCAGGCGGCTCTGATGAGTAGGACTTCCTAGGCTATAATGAGATTGTGAAACACCGGATTTTTTCACTAGTTATTGTATTTTTTTTGGCTGAAGTAATTTCTGTATTTTTTCCAAAACGCGCCCTTGCAGCTAGCTGTGGAATTAACATTGATCCCACTAATGGTGCTGGATATCCATCTTCTGACTCTCTTCCAGGAGTAGATTGGGTAAGAATTGAGTATAAAGACTGCACCAAAAACAGTCCCGCTCAAGAATCAGTCGACGTATACCGAGGCGTATTGTCTGAATACAAAAATGCTGGAATCAAAACCTTAGTCATCTTGGACTATATGACCTACCCAGGCGCCTTCAACGATCTTGAAGGGTTTGCAGAAAGAACCGCGTACATCAACGGAGAATTGGGAAGTCTAATTGATGCTTATGAAATATGGAATGAGCCAGATATCCCACAGGGCGGGAACCTGTCTCCTCAGCAATTTGCAAATATATTAGATAGCGTTTTACCAACCCTAGGCGGAAAAACTACTGTAATCGGAGGCCTAGCCTCGGGCCACCCACAATACCTCTCAGAGACTTTTTCATCTATGTCTCCAAACTCAATTAGCCTTCTCTCAGCTGTCGGAGTTCACCCGTATGCAAAATCAGTAAACGGCTTCCCAGCTGGAATGACAGGTGATATGGGAGATTTAATGAACCAATATAGGGCCCTTTCGCGAGGAAAAGGCTTGTGGATAACCGAAATTGGAATTGAGACAACTGTGTCTGACCAATTAAACAGGTATTTAGACGGTGTTTTTCAAAATTCGTACGGAGATCCAACTTTTTGGTTCGCCTGGAGTGATGGCATGGTGACTCCATTTGGAATAGTTGACAGGAATCAACAACCAAAATCCAACTTTGCTAACTTTTTTGCTGCCTGCGGCTCCTCCCCTCCGAGCACAGTTTCAACAATGCAACCAATAACTGCTCCCGGAGGACAAGGATGTGGAAGTACTACAGGAGGTAATTATCCGAACCCAGGGGGTGACGGGAATACTCCCGTAAGCAATTTTTACATTACCCCTCTTGAAGGCCTTGCTCCAAAAGAAAACAGGACCACTGAAACAATTCGAAGAGACTTAGTTGAACAGGGCTATGAAGCCTACTGCGCCATGCCAACAAGAGAAATATCCCCCTCACTCAGTGGTCAAATATCTGAATTTTTCGGAGAGGATAGATTTGATCTAAATCCAATCTTTATGATCGACATGATCGATGGTCAAAATCCTATCTTCAGAGATACTGACCGCAAGGGAAAACTCAAGGCAGATTTTGAAGAATATTGGTCTTATCAAGAAAATTCTGGCGCCGACTACTCACACAGTGAACTAGGATCTGCTCCGATAGAGTCGCTGCTAACCGACGAACAGAAGTGCACCGAGGGAGTAAAAAATTTACTGGCTCAAGATCTGATGTGTCAAAAACTAAAAGATCCCAACACTTGCTCATTATATTTCGAGACCGTCGGAAATACTTCACAAACAATCCAATCCCTACTTTCTAAATATCATGAAAAGGCAAATAGAAAGAATCCTCTTGAAACCTGTAAAGTCATTACATTAGAGGCAAGGTCTGCAAATAAAGAAAGCCAAGAGTTGCTGAGTAGCCTCTCTCAAATCCCTCTCTCTATCAACAAGAGCTATAGATTAGCATTCATCTTGATAAGCATCTCAAATCTAAAAGAGAGAAATACTTTGTTTAATTTCTTTGCTCATCAGAATAATCCAAGGGACGAAGTACTTGCTTTTGCTTTTAAAATCCCAGACGTCATTACAAATAAGCCTCTGGATACTTTAAACAACAAATCCTCTGCATACCCAGGCTTTTCTGACGGCGCCATGCTTACTCGTGACTCTCTCACTACAAAAAAACAACAGGAAATCCGACTCGAAAATGAAGTGGAAAGAAGAGTCAATTTTGTCAATACGTTCGATCACATCCAGAGCCAAACAAAAGATAGCGCAGTTTATTGCCTGGATGGATTGGCTCCAAATGGAATTGGAAGCCAAGCTTGTAACGACGAGCTAGTGAAGGCTCTAACTGATATGATAAACGCCCAACAAAAACTAAGTGACGGACAACTAAGCTGTGTTGATGATGACAAAATTGATGATGTTTTTACTATCTTGGATCCGAGTGCCCTAAGTAAAATTTATCCAAAACCAATCTTCAACACCGAGCTTGGAGGAGATCTTTTAGCAAACCTTTTTAATTCAGTTGAAGCAAGCACTGGTATTGATTCAGCAAATCAGACATTTACTAGTGAATTTTTCGTGACAGCTCAAAATAAAGACTCTGGCAACGCTGATAAAGTCGAAGTAAATATGTATCTGGTTTATCCAGTTGGCTATGAAGCTGAAGATATATCTAACGTTTTAAGTAGCAGCTTCCTTACTAAAGATCAAATTAATGCTCTGGAAAACGATGAAAACCTTAATGAAAGGTTTGAAGTTCAGGGAGGTGCAAGTTCTCTCACGGACAATTCGCATGAAACAAAGTTCAAGGCTTTCTACCCATCTTGGTGTGATGAAACAAACATGCTCAAGTGTTTTCGAACAACCCTTGAATACTCTGGCAAACCAATTCAAATTATCGGCGCTAGGCTCGGCTACTACATGAGAGCTATCCAGAGGACTTTGGCAAAAGAAAAAAGCAATGTTCAAGAATACCTGGCTTCCTGCGAAACTGTCGAAGAGTTTTTGCTCGATCGTTGCGCGGGGGTGGGACAAAAAGAACCTCAGAGCTCTATTACTTACTGTGGAATGAAAGAATTAGCCATTACTAATTCATCAACGTCACAATTTACAGTTTGTAGAACCAATGCGCCTGCAGCAAATTGTGAGCCTATCGCTCCTGGAAGTGATAGCTATTTTCTAGATCGATCCTCTAGTCATAGTCTTCAAATCGCCACAAGAATACTTGATGGAGCCACTCTAATAACAACTGGTAGCGTTGTAACAATGAGCCCGGGCCAGGACCAAAATACCGAAACCTCAAGCTCTCGTTGTGGAGTCAGTCCCGAAAATCTTGGCACAGGCACACAAATTTGGTATCTACCTCCCGATGTCCCAGAAAGTGAAATTAGAAATGAAAATACTTGGATTGAAAAGGGATCAAAATTCACACCCATCACTGGCACAAAAGAGTGGACAAACGTCGTCATCAGCTTGCAGGTTAAACCTGGTTATTACATGCTACCAAGCGAAACCTTCGGATGTTTATCCAGAGGCGCCTCTTGGGCTGGAAAAGATGGCCAAGAATCACAAGAGCGATTTATTCTCGGCTCAAGTGTAATTCCGGTTGGAATTGGATCAAAGGGTAGGGAATCATATTGCGCTAAAGCGACGTATAACTCTAATATGCCAGGAGGACCTGGTGGAGATTTTTATAAAACGGAAAGTTATGGTTGTTCAATTAATAAACCAGGTTTTAATCTAAAACTTAACAACTCTTGCGGTGGTTTAAATAGCTCTTTTGAAAATATAAGTTTCTGGAGAGACTTACTCTCACCAGATGATGAGAATGGAAGCAACAAAGTACCTGGCTTAGCAATGTACGAAAAGATGTTTGGAAGAAAATTTGTAATTCCAGGAGGCGATGGTAGTTGTGATAGCTTATTCCCCAATACTATTCGGGAAGTTCCCTGCGATCAAGTTGACAATAACGACGTGGGCACTGTTGCCAATTTCGGAAAAGAAATCAATTTTGACATTGAGTACTGGAGCGGAAGCACTATTAATTTCAAACTCCCCCCTCAAGAAGTCTGGAGTGCTATAAATGCCGCGAGTGCGAAACACTTCTGTGATCCTTATTTAGTTTTAGCCGTAGCTAACTCAGAGAGCCCAACTTATAGTAATACCAGCGAGTCAAGCGCAGGAGCACTCGGAGTTTTCCAATTTATTCCTGGGTTTACTCCAGAGGGAAAGCGTCGCAGTTGGGAAACTTGGAAAGTTGGAAATGCGGCTTCGGCATCTTGTGTTAATCAGCACCAACCCCCAACTTTTACAGGAAAAACTGACGAATTAAGTTTTTCTTCACCAACCGACATTCCCTCCGCAGCTGATTCCGCCTGTCGCCTAATTCTATGGACCGGAGCTCAAAGACATCTTGATGATAAGCAGGCCTTTATCAATGCTTTTTCTATTCAGGGAGAGAATGCTCAAAATCAAATTTGGAATAATCACACTCCTCAGGCAGAGTATGTATGGAGGTTGTGGAATAAGTTGCTAAGTGAAACTGGAAAAACTGCGATACCGCAGCCAGCTGACTATCCTCCGAACTGTGGTCAATGAAGCTCTCTTCTTATCTCCTCCAAGCTTAAATTATCTTCTTCCTGTAGTCTTTTAATATTCTCAATTCGCTTTACTAACTCAGGAACAAACAACATAAACCCACCCTGAGATCTGGTTGTTGGTCTTATTAATCTTTCTTTTATGTAATGCCTAATTGTTGGAATTGGCACTTTGGCTGCGCGGGATAACTCACCAATCTTAAAAAGTTCATCTTTCTTTGGTTTTTCTGGATCTAAATAGAACGGCAGAATTGATTCTCCATGAGCTGCAGCAAGATATGCGTCGAGAGATCTTTCTACAGCGCTAAAGATAACTTGATAAAAATCAGTTAGATCGCCTGTGACTGTTGCCTCATTTATTGCATCTATATACTTGTTTCTGTCCTCCATTTTAATGATCGCCAATGGAAAACCATTTTGCATTAACACTAGATTCATGAGTAGTCTTGCTGTGCGACCATTTCCATCAATAAACGGGTGGATAGCTACAAAACGGAAATGTAAATCTGCGGCAATCTTCGCAGGATGCGTTTCTTGCTGCAGCTCAAGCCAACCTACTAGATCCCGCATCTTAAATGGCACATGATGAGGAGGTGGCGGTTCCACATCTGCGCCCCTAATAAAGACATCGGTCATTCTATACTTACCCGCCCAGTCATCATCTATTCCAGACAAAATCATTTTATGAATTCTTTTTATGTCGTCTTCTGAAATGAACTGGTGCCCTTTATTCAGTAGAGTCCGAACAAAACTTATTGCTTTGTCGTGATTTACTGCCTCTTGGTGTTCTTTAAGGGTTTTTCCCTTAACAACAAGGCCTTTCTCTACAACCATAGCCGTCTCTGATCGATTCAAGGTACTGCCTTCAATAGCGTTGGAGGTGTAGGTGTACTCGATGTCAAACCATTCCTCCAGATTCTTTAGTTGTTCTGGTGGCAAGGGTCGATAAGAATCTAGTTCTTTTTTCTTCTTGGTGAGAAGTTCTAAAATTTTGTCCATGGTCAACTTAATGGTTTACTTTACAGTTTCGTAACTATAACTTTATAGTTTATAGTTTGTGATGATTTTTGTCAATATGAATGACTATATGACGAATTAATGCCAGCTTTTAACATGGCTTACACGAAAAATGGATCTATACCATATTAAGGAAAATGCAAGTATTCTAGCCTTTAGCCACTTTTTTCTTGGAAACAGTTTTCTTTTCTTGCACCTTAATCTCACCCATCGGTGAGGTGGTGACTGGAGATACGGTCGCTGGCATTAATCCAGAAACTGGTTGAGAAATTCGTCTGGCCCCATTTCTCATAAGTCTGCCGACTGTCTCAAAAGTCTCGGCATTGGCAGTGCGCGAAGAGAAATTCTTAGTTGCCGACTCGATACCAAATAAAAGCTTGGTGGCTGAGTCTGAAGAAATATCTAGGCCCAGATCGGAAAGTAGTCGCGCCACTTCCTGACTAACGCTAGGACTACTACCCGTATTCACGGAGGCCGCAGCAAACTCTGGATCGAAAGAATTAACACTAATAATCGGCAGCTTACTGAAAAAATCTTCGTACTCTAAATAAAGCTGCTCTAATTCCGTTAAATCTTTCACCCCAACCGTAAAAATCAGATCCGCTTCGGCGCCTGTGTACGAATATTCCACTGTCTTAGGATCAAGGGGCTTCTGCCCTCTTTGCGGCCTGATGGTCAGATAAAAGCGACCAGTCTTTTCACCGATGTGATAACTAACATTATCAACTTTCTCTGGCTCATACTCGAAACTGACGCAGAGATTTTGGTTGCCGAGTTCATGGAGCGGAATAATATCCTCTGACTCGGGAAACGACTCATGGTGGATCTCTTCCGGTGAGAAAAACTGAACTTCCTTGCCCGCGCCAATAAAGCTAGAAACCAAGGCTTCAGCCCCAGCGCGCTGGTCAGCAGAAATAATGCTCGGGACCATCACAAAAATCGTTTTAGCCTGGGCAAAAAGCTCTGAAACCTGAGTAAGTTTGGCTGCATCAATCATAAAGACAACTTCGCGGGAGGCAGAGAAATAGTATCATTGGTATAGCATGTATAGCAAAAGTGATCAATAGCTGCGTGAAGCCTGCAGGCTTAAATCCTGTTATAATATTCGCATATGTGGAAGCGGGTTCTCACCACCGTGTTATTTTTGTTGGTTGCACTGAGTGTGTCGGTGACGCCAGTGCAAGCTGCAGAAGGCGATGGAGGAAATCCCATTGATCCAACTGGAAATAGCTACGGCATCTTCAGCGAAGAGCTCGACGCCTACAGAGCCGCCACTGAATTTTGCGAATCACCCTCACTCGAATGCCTCGTTAAAAACACCACTCGCTTCGTCGCCATGGAGTGGGTGTATGACATCATGGGGGAAGCAGCTCCTCCAAAAAAATCTGATAGTTTCCCAGCAACTCTAGATTCACTTCCATCAAGCTCCACCGTGGCTCTCTCAAGCTCTGGCGGCGCTGTGAACGGCCTAACAAGAGCCATCGTCGGCATGTACGCCTATCCACCTGCGCAGACTCAGCGCTACGTAGCCGATGTTATGAAAACTGCTGGAGTTCAGCCCGCCTACGCCCAGGGGCTTGGCTTTGCTTCTCTTGACCCAGTCCTTAATCTCTGGAAAAAATTCCGCAACATCTCCTATTACTTTTTCATCATCATTTTCATTGTCATTGGTTTCATGATCATGTTCCGTCAGAAGATTGGCGGTCAGGCAGCAATCACCGCTCAACAAGCCATTCCTTCTATCATTGTCAGTCTTATTCTGGTCACGTTTTCATACGCTATAGCTGGTTTTCTTATTGATCTCATGTATTTAAGTATGTTTATGATTATTGGTCTTTTTTCCAATTTATCTAGCTCTGGGGCTATAAATTCAAACATAATTGGAATGAACATTTTTGAACTTGGAGCAAATCTTCTAGGTGCGTTGGGAGGTTTCTATGATGATGGAGAAATAACCAATCTAATCACGGTGATGATTAATTCAATGGGAGGCGTAAGCAACTCCATCTCAGAAGTTGTAACAATTTTAGGTGGCCTTACTCTGGCCCTAGTTCTTGCTATCGCAATTGTTATTGCTATATTTCGTCTTTTCTTTGAACTGCTTAAATCTTATGCCTCAATTATTATTGGTGTTGTAACTGCACCAGTTTTCCTAATGGTTGGCGCTATTCCTGGTAAAAATGCCTTTATGCCTTGGTTTAAAAACTTGGTAGGGAATCTCGCTGCCTTCCCAGCCGTACTACTAGTCGTTGTTCTTTTTTATGAATTCACAGAAGCGGGCAAAACTACTGGCTCATCTGTCAGCGCGGGTGGCTTTATGCCTCCATTCTTGGTCGGCAATGGTGCTTCCGGAGTAGCAGGCCCACTCCTCGGGTTTGCGCTTCTCCTAGCTCTTCCAGAATTAGTTAAAAAAATCAAAACATCCCTTGGTGCCACCGATGGCATTGGTGGAGAAATTGCTGGTTGGGCTGGAAAACGAGTTGGAACAGCCGCGGATCTTGCCATCCCAGGAGTTTCATCCTTAGGACTCGGCACGTATAAGGGTCTTCTTGGAGCTAGTGCTGCGTTAAATTCTAAAGAAAGAAGGTCTGTAATGGGTGTTGCCAGAGGCTTTGCACAAGGAGTACCAATTATTGACGAGCACGGCAATGAAGTTGGCACTCGCGGAGGTTTTGCAAGAGGGGCAGCCACTGGATTTAAGGCTGGACAGGATGTTAGAAAAGTCATCGATGATGCCCGATCTGGAAGAACATTCCAACCAGACAATATTAGAAAACAACTTGACGAAATCGCTCAGGCTGCTGGAGCTGGCAAAGGCAATAATGCAGCACCTGGAAAACAAAGCAAGGCAGCCCAGTCTGCAATCAAGCCACCTTCTGGTGCATAACATTGCTTAACAAACAATTTTATTTGTGCTGATTATCGACTTGCACGAGTGAGAAAGATCTAACCGTAGTAAGACTTGGCATTGGACTTCTACCATCAACCGCATCCCAAAATTCAGTTGCATCGTGAGCAGAAATTCCATCTACTTTCCCCCAGGCTCTTACAAAGATTGAGGAAGCATAAGCAGGAACCTTTTTACCTTCTTTTTTCCACTGGAAAGCAACATAGTTATATCTATCTCTTCTCTTGCGATCTGCGGATGGTAAAAGTGAGTCTGACATTTTTTCCTTACCTATGGCTTTTATCACTTTGTGAATCTCTACGTGATATGCCTCTAGTCCTCCATCATCAATGACCCCCTCCAACTTTTCAACTACTTCTTTATGCACGGCCTCTCGATACTTTCCGGTCGCAGAAAGATGCATAAACATTCTAATTATATATTGGGTTAACAGCGGTGCTAAAGCACGCCTCATTTGATTTCCTGGAAAAACCTTTGCCCTGCCAGCATTGCTGAAAAACTTAGCAAGAAAACCCTTATCTAACCCCGTATCACTTTTAGTTTTAGTGCCTTTAATAATCATGTCTTTGTCAACTTCTGCTGGAAGTGACTGCATCACTTGATCTAACAAATCAACCCACCCTCCCTCGGCGACCAGATAATTTGATCTAAGTGCAACATTTTCTCTAAGCCTAACCTTTTCTCCTTTAATGGTGACCTCTTGCCCAACTAAGCCCAATCTCTTGTACTCACCATCGACAACGCCATAAATGCTTCCGTCAATCTCCAGCATTTCTCTTTTTCCCATGAATTCTTCAGAAAGGTGAAGAAATCCATACATATCTGAAAAAAGAGTATCAAATAATGTTGTATTTTGAATTCCATTTTCTCCCGAAAATAATGTTGAATCACTAAAGCAATTAAACATTAACAGCTGCTCTTCTCTCAGATCTAAGAGGGCTTTTCTATGCTTTGCTAGGCCCTTCTTACCATGATCACTTGGGATACTCTCCATGACAGGCAACCACGCCCCTGACCAGTCAGAAAACGTATCATATCTCTCTATCCTATGAACTAGTCCTGCATCTGGGCGGACAGTAATGACTCTGTCAATATCTTCAACTTTTTGCCCAGCCTTGAGTGTTCCGTGAATTATTGTTTTTGTTTGTTTTTGTAGCTCTGCGAAAGATACAGTGAGCAAATCAAACGAATAATATAGTGTAGTTGCAAAACTAATAGCAAACCTTGCTTTCTTGGTAGCCTCTAGCGCAGGTAGGTCGCTATATAGCTTCTTTGCTTCATCTAAATAATTATCGTCAACATACCTGGATATCTGTGTTCTCCCTTTACCTGAATTACAAACTACGTCATAAGAAATTTCTGAACCCGGAGTTGCAACCTCTTGGACAAGATCTTTTAAGATCTCTCTGATTAGTTTTCCATATATTGGGTGATATGTGGTAGCCTTTAAAAGATCGACTCTCTCAATTGATCTTTTCTGCAATTCTGGGAACAAATCCGGCCTCGTACAGGTTGGCATTTGCCCTTCGTTCTGATTAAAATCCTGCAATTTGGTAAGTAAAATATAATTTACCCAAGTAATCCTTTCAAGCTCTTGCTGCGAATTTTCTCCGCTTTTTGGATTTTTCCTTGCCTGGAATGCTTGGTATAACCTAACTTGACGATCTTTAACGTCAGGAAGATTAAAGCTTGCATGAGCATTTACATCAACATTTCTATACTCAATTTCAGCCGCCAACTCTTCCCACGGCATGTCCATTGGATTCTTTGTTTCAGAATAAGAGATGGCTTCCTCAATTTTACCAAGTGATTGCTGAATCTTAAGCCTAGAATCTCCTGGGATTAATCCATAGCTGCTTGATAGCATTATCGATCTCAACTGCTGTTTCCACGCGAGCAAATCACTAAGGAAAATACGCCTCAGATCGGCTGATGGACTAAAAACTTGGTCCACTATACTAAGTGCATAGATCAGCTCAGCGTTACCGCCTGGTGGAATTTTTAATCCAGCAATTGCGTCCAACCGACTTCGCACCAACCTTGCCTCTTGAATTACCCCGAAACCTTGAGAGATCTGCGTTAACTTTCCGAAGTATGTAATGGCGCTTTGCAGCAAATTGTCGATCTCTTCAGCAATCTCAGCAATTCTTTTCTCTGACAACTGAGTTTTTGCTTCTTCCACCAGCTTTTCAAGATCTCTAAACCATGAGTTTGCGACCAGTCTTGATTCAACACTTTCTTCAAGCATTTTAAGAACATCAAGAAAATTATGACCATCGAATGTAATTAATTTTAGAACCTGTGAATATGAAGATTTTTTATTTGCAGTCTCAAGATCCTGAAATACACCACTCGATAAGGAGAGGCTTTCATTCAACAAATCAAAAATTTCCACATCTCCAACTGTGCTTAAATCTCCAATCGTAATTACTCTCTCAATAAACGATTCCAACGATCTTTTGCGCTTTTCAGGAAGGATATCCACGCTTATTTCTTCAGAAGCTCCTCGCGGGCCCACACCATCTTTCTTAACTGAGGACGATAGGTGCTCTTTCGATATTTCGATAATATCTCGCAGCATTGATATTAATTCCGATAATTCTCTTTTATCTAGTTGGTCTTCTTTTCCTTCAATTATTGATTTTGCCTCTTGGATTACCTCTTCATATCCTCGAACCTCATGTCCCAATAGAATTCTGTTAATAATCTCCTGTAATTGTGCCTGTAATTGAGAAAAGGAAACTGATTGTTTTCTATCTTTAGCAGTATCCCCCACAAATGTATCGCGAATTTTTTGACGTAACTCTTGAGTTCTTTCAGCTGCTGACAATAGTTCATCAACATCTCCATGCTCTATCAACCTATTCAACCTAGACTCTGCAATTTCTCCGTCAAGAATAACTTGAGCGTCAATCAGCTTTTCAATGCCGGTGATCTTTTCATCAAGTGATGTTTCTTTAGGCATAAACCGAACTATCTAATAATAAATCTTGTCTAAATTATACCTCACCCACCAGACAAGTTCATGTATAATTAGAACCCAATATAAGTGGCTCAAAATATGTCAAATTCTTCACCCTGGATCTCTGCCACCGTTCTAAGCGGCGATAAGACCGGCAGAACCATAAATTCTCCGACTATAAATCTAAATACAAAACTCATGCCCTCTCCAGAACGAGAAAAGCCTGGAGTTTATGGCTGTCTGGTGAAAGTTGACAAAAATATTTATAAAGGCGCTCTCTACTTCGGCCCGCGCCTGCTGAAAAACGAAACGGAGAACGTTCTCGAGATTTTTATTTTGGACTTTTGTAAGAATGTTTACAACCAAACCATTCAGTTCAGAGTAAAGTTATTTATAAGACCGCCAATGAATTTTGACAGTTTGGAAGAAATGAGAAAAACCATTACTAGAGATGTGGCAGAAATTGAAAAGGAAGTGCGGATTCCATGAAAACACTGCCGAAACTCCCCACGGGTGCCATTCTGATTATTATTGCCGCCTCCCTCTGGGCTCTCGATGGCGTCTTGAGGCGTAGCGTTTATTCACTGTCTCCTCTTACTATCGTTTTTTATGAGCATCTCATTGGGGCGATTATTCTTTTGCCATTTTTTATCAGGCAACTAAAAAGCGGTGAGATTATTTCGAAAAAGTCTTGGCTAAATGCAGGATTTGTAGCTCTAGTTAGCGGCCTTCTTGGTACCATGTGGTTCACAACCGCCCTTCTTAAGACCCAATTCATCTCGTTTAGTGTCGTTTATCTTCTCCAAAAACTTCAGCCAATCTTTGCGGCCGGCAGTGCGGCCATTATTCTCAAGGAGCGGTTAACGCCAAAATATCTAGCCTGGGCTTCCTTGGCGCTTGTCGCAGCTTACTTTGTGACTTTTCCTGGAGGAATCGTGCGCTTTGACACTGGATCTGGCACGGCCATCGCCGCTCTTTATGCCTTGGGTGCTGCTGCTGCCTGGGGAGTGAGTACGACCGTTTCTAAACGTTTGGTGAGTACGCAGTCGACGGTGGTAAGTACTGGATTACGCTTTATCCTCACCAGTATTTTTGGCCTGGTCGCAGTTGTTCTCATTGGACAAATGAATACTCTCTCGAGTATTTCATTACCACAGATCGGCACCCTTGGCATCATTGCGCTTTCGACTGGTATGGTAGCGATTATGTTTTATTATCGTGGCCTTAAAACAACTCAGGCTAAAGTTTCCACCATTCTAGAACTAACCTTTCCTGTTCTTGCCATCACCATCGATGCCGTAGTTTATAAAACTATGCTTCAGTCGACTCAACTCATAGCTGGAGTCATTCTTCTCTACGCAATGTACCAAGTGGGGAGTTTTAAACCGAATACTTCAGATTAAAATTAGAACATGAGGCTTTACCAAAGCATTGTCGTTTTCTGTTATAGAATAGAAGAACATCATGCCAAAAATTAACATTCAAGAGGATGAACATCACGAATTCAAAGAAAAATGGGTAGATAGAGCGCTGGAAGACATTGCTGCTTTTTCCAATCATAAAGGGGGAGAGGTTTATATTGGGGTACGGGACGATGGTGAAATACTTGGGTTCACTTGTTCTGACAAAGAAAACCAGAGGATCGTTAACCAAATCATCACCCTCTTGACCGTTCGTCCCTCAATTCGGAGTGAAAAAATTAAAGGTAAATCAATTCTACGCATTTCTGTCACTCCCCAACAAGGACTGATTTCATACAAAGGACGCTACTACACTCGGGTAGGTAGTACGAATCAGCAGTTATCGCCTGAACAAATGGCACAACGTGTTTTACAAATGTCATGGAAAACCTGGGACACGACTTCTACGTCATGGGATTTTAATTCAATTGACAAAGACCAAGTGGAACGTTTTCTATCTCTAGCCAAAAATAGGCTACCTCTCTCAAACATTGATAATAATCTAGTGGGAACGCTTCAAAAACTAAGTCTTATTAGAGATCATAAGTTGACTGCTGCAGCAGCACTGCTCTTCACAGAAAAACCACAGAGCCTATTCTCTGGAGCCCAGATTCAAGTCGGGCGTTTTCAAGGTAATACTATCCTTGATAGTCAAATCATTGGGGGATCTCTTTGGAGTCAGGTGGACAATTCAATCATTCAATTACGGAAAATGCTTGGAGTGCGTTTTGATATTAGGGTGGAGACAGCTACCCTGGAAGGATTCCAGCGAAAAGAAATCTGGGCATATCCTCTTGAGGCCATTCGCGAAGCTCTTCTCAATGCTATTATTCATCGAGACTATACGGTTCTTGGAAATATCGAAGTTCGTGTGTACGACGATAGGATGAGTATCTGGAGTCCCGGAAAACTAGCTCCGAACATTTCTTTAAAACAGTTTTATGAACCAGTCCACCCCTCAATTAGACGCAATCCACTAATAGCTGAGGTTTTTTACTTTGCTAATCTTATTGAGCGTTGGGGAACAGGCACGACTCGCATCGTTCAACTATGTGTCGATAAAGGTCTACCCACACCAATGTTTGAGGAATATAGTGGCGGCATTCGCACCACCCTTTTTCTTGATCCTTTTACGATAGACCACCTAGAAAAATTTGATTTGAATAAACAACAAATTTCAGCAGTACTGTATGTGAAAAAACATGGACATATTACAACTAAGGAGTACCAAAAACTGTCATCTCAGGCGGATGAAACAGCTAGAAGACACACAAAAGAATTAGTTAAAAAAGGCATTTTTGCTCAGCGCGGCAAAGGTCGTGGGTCACATTATATTTTAGCCTCTGTCTCTGGTCGAGATGTTCCGTCAAGCTAAATGTGGCGATTAAGCACAAAATGTGGCGATTGTGTGGCGATTAGCTCTTATAAATGTAAAAATAAACACGCCTGGCTTCGCATGCCCGATTAACAGTATAATTGGTGGGTATGGCTGATTCACGGCAAAACGATCCTAGAGAACCAAAAGTTGATGTTCAAGATAGACCAGTTGAATTCGTTGTTGGAGAACCACAACCAACTCCTCTTTCCGCACCCACTTTTTCAGTGAATCATTTCGTTACCGAAAATGAAGTAAAAAGACTTGGAGTTTTCACCCACGAGGAAATGGGTCTCGTCGTCCAGACCTACGAGAATTTAATGAAACTCTTGCCTTACAACAATGGGTACAAGCTCAGAGACAACCAAAAAATTATCCTTCGCCTTAAGGACAATCCTAACGATGTTCAACTCACCACTTTTTCCCCAGCAAATATTAATGAGTACGAGAATCTTGACCACTCCAAGTTAAGAAATTTATTTACAGTCGCCGACTTCGTTCAGATTTTAAGAGACATTCGCGCGGTATTTGCGAATGATGAGAGTGATTATCCATCAGTAGCCAAAGACAGAGATTTTGAACTTTTAGAAAGAGTTGGCGATGCGGAAGATGGAAAATTTTCTTTAATCTCAATTGTTGGGGCACTAAATAACGCTGAGAAAAATATAAAAGAACTTATTGATGGAAATGATCAAGCTGTTGATCAATACAAAAATTATCAAAAAAAAGAGCAAGAAGAAGCTGGTTCTGCAGATATTTCTGGAGGAAAATCTCCTGACTCAGAAAAACTTGCAAAGCTGGAAACAGAGGCAAGAGCAGCTGGTTTTAGGCGCACTGCAGCAGACACCGATGCCGGAGAAGGAGAAGCCAGCGAACATGTCGATGCCAAAGATATAAGAAAAGAATTTCGCGACGAACTTCAAACTCATATTAGAGATATTCAATCAATTCAAATATTAATTGAAGAGCAGTTGATTAAAAATATTTTTGATGGAACGAGTCTTAGCAGAGATGCCAAGAAGCTCATGCCCGAAATCAGAGAGTCTCTTGCTGAGAACTTCATGATTTTTCTTGAGCAATACGAAGATAGGGAAAAATTTTTTGGCGGTGATGGAGTAGCTAAAGACTGGAATACAGTCATTCGCGCGTTTCTCGCGAGCACAGCAGCTCGACAAAGTTTTCTACCCAGAGTAGACGCTCTTCTTAATGAAGTTGTTACGGAGGCTGTGCAAAGAGGAAATCTTGCCGAAGCTCAGGTAGTTATTGAAAAACTTGAGTCACTCTCAAAGGAATTACCAGCTGTTTCAAAAGATGTAATTAAGGAGATGGCGCAAAAAATATCAATTGCGTCGCTTCCTAAAGCCACACCAGCTGCAACAGCTTCTCAAAAAGCAGAGGAGCTTAAGATAGAGAGACTCAGCGAGATAAAAGATAAAGCCACTCAGCTTTTAATCGCCAAACTATCCCTTCATCTCGATCCCGCCGAAGCATTTCACCTCAGAGAACAAATTGAGGCAGAGGCCAGAAAATTGGTGGATGGTCTCGATGAAAATAAACTTAATTTTCTAACACAAGATCCAAGATATGCGGAGCAGCTTGCCGCTGGGATAACTAGTATTGGAGGGGTTGCCCTTCAAAATGCCAATTTGTCTCAGGATCAGCTTTTATCAATCCAGCTTGAAAAAATATTTGGCGCTAACTCCATCTCCCTCGTCCAACTAGGCAACATTAAAGGAACCCTTGAAACCATGGGTCTAACCATTGGTGGAGACGTCTCCGTAGCAGAACAACGAAACAAACTTACTGGTTTTATCAGCTTTCTCTCAGATGGAAATCTAGAGCTAATGTTTGGCATTAGTCTGGCGGGACTTTCCGCGGAAAAGAAAAATGAATTGAAGGCGCTTCTGGGAGAGCATCTTGTTTCTTATCAAGCAAGTTTGGCTTTGGGAGATGAGACTGGAATCGTCCACGCAGGACTAGCTGGACAGGATGCCACGCCAGAGCGAATCGTGAATGCAGCAAGTAAGACCACTCAATTGGGATCGGCACCTAGTATCGTCAGAGCTTTCCAAACAAATGTGTCTCAAGAATCTGGTCAAGAACTGACTGAGGCAGCTCGGCAAGTTGATAGTGCCATGACCAAATTAAAAACGAGAATAGAGGCTTCGTTACTACTACAGTCCAATTTAAGCGAGGCGCAGATAAGACAAATACAGGCAGTAATTACAAATCAAGAATCTCAAATAAGTTCGTTGGCACTTTCTCACCTAATTAGCCAAACTGAGGCGGGAATAGAAGTTCCTCAACATTTAACCAATACCGACCTCATAAACTATGAAACAAATGCTCAAACTATGATTAGACAGGGCGTTGGTCCTATCGCTGAAGCTTGGGGCAGAGGTCAGGAAAGAAGTGGAATTGCTTCCAAAGCCGGCTCGGCTGTTGATAACCTTAGGAAGATGGCTGAATTTGCCAAAGATGCAGCCAAAGGACCCATCGGCGCGATAATGGGGGCAGCTAAGACAAAAACTGGCCGAGCAGTTTTAGCTGGAGCAGGCCTTGGTGCTGCGTATGCATTAAAGCAGACACTTTTTGCCTTGAGTACTCCCGCTGGAGCCATTGGCGGGGCGCTGGGTGGATTTGCGGGGACTGCTCTAATACCACTTTTTGGCCCCTTGAGTCCCATTCTTGGAACTGCTATCGGAGCCAATTTTGCTGCCGGAATAACTGGTGGCGGAGGCGGCAACTTTCTTGGTTTATCTAATCCAATTCCTCCCTGGGAATCCAGCTCTAGTGGCCTATCTTCGTCGGGAGCTAGCTCTGGCTCCTTCGCCCAAATGCGAGCCGCAGAACGAGCGGGAGCTACTTCCTCTGGCGCAGAAACTGGCTCAGCTGGCAACGCATCCACAGCCCCAAGTAGCGCTGCCCAAGCCACAACTTACTCCCAACCCATCCAAGCTAGCTACTCTGCCCCCGCCGCATCATCGGGAGCGGCAACAGCGGCTGCGTCTTCATCAGGACCATTAGCTGGGCTAATCGCCGGAGGTACAGTTGCTATTGCCGCTGTTGCAGGTCCAGTCATTGCTATCGGAGCCGCCGTATTACTAACCCTCCACATTTTATTTACCATCTATGGTGCTTTCTTGGTCTCAGTACCCAGCGACGGCATTGGACCGAAGACTATTTATGAGCAATCAAAGTATGCCAGCCTTGAAAAAACCGCTTCTAAAAATCAATTCGACAACAACACAGCGAGCATTGATCCCACCTACACCCTAAAAATCAGCCCCAGACAAAGCTATAAGATAAAAATCACCAACGTAACTGATTCTTTAATAATTTTCTCTGGATCTGCCGAAGACATTAAAATTAGCGCTCCCAAAGAGCTTTCTGACGAATCAAAGACAAAAATTGCTGAATTAATTTCTGAACCAAGCAGCGAACCTAGCTCTGCAAGCTATTCAGAGGCCGTCAACGGATCTAGTTTAGTTGACAGCCTAATCATAAACTCTGCCACAATCACCTTTGATGTCTTTGACGAATACGATAATCCAATATCTTCAAGTCAGATACTCCAGGCTTCTAGTCCAGTAAAAATTGGAAATCCAAGAATTGGTTGTTGGCCGACTAGTGGAAAAGTCCTACAACTGCCATATGGAGATTTTAGTCATAATAATGGGAGTGGCTTAGACGCCTATGACATAGGCGGACCTGTTGGAACTCCAATTTATGCCCCATTTTCTGGAACTCTCACTGGAGCAGTGGATCCGAAGCCCAGTGGTGGATATGGAAATTATGGTCGCCTAGAAACAAGTTTTGGCACTTTTATGCTTGGTCACATGGTGTCAGTTCCTAACTCTGGAGAGGTCAAGGCAGGAGATTTTATAGGCTTTATGGGCAATACTGGTTTCTCGACTACACCCCATCTTCACTACGAGCTTAGACATGGCTCTGACTTTACCCTCGATCAGCTAATCGCGAAAACCGGCGCCATCAAAGTAGGCGACTACGTATCTAGCTGCGGAAAGGCGGAGTAACATGAAAATCTTACGATTTTTATTATCAAAAACCTGGTACCAACAACTAGCCATTATTTCCTTTTTGCTGCTCTCTGGCGCTGCCCTACTTAATGTTCTAACCCCAAAACCCAGTCCTGCCACCCCATTTATGCAGAACAGCGATGGAACAACCACCACGTATACCGGATTAACTTTTTCTGGAACATCGCCAAAAGTTCCAGAAGAACTACCCCTTGGCAAAGTTGTTGCCTCGACTAACCTTGAAGTTGAAATCATTAAGCCCCTTGAAGATCTTTATAGACTAAATCAAACCAGCGCTGACTCTGGAATTTGGCTTGGCTCACGCTACTCGATGAGTCAGAATAACAAAACCAAACAACTAACTCTTTCTCTAAATGCCCCTGTAGAAACCAAAGCGACCATCACTAAAGAAAAAGCTATCACTCTGGCAGAAAACTATCTAAAAGAACTTTATCCGAAGCTTTCTCTTAAAGCTCAGGGGGAAGGGGTACTACTTCTAGATCGCGGCCCCGAACTACAAGAATCACAAAAATCAGAAGCTCCCTTGGCGCGCGCATTTCTCTCCCCAAGCTTGTTGGGCTTTCCAATTCTATTTGGCTATAACTACATGCCCGCCTTCGAAGTTTACGTTAGTGTAGAGGGTGTAGAAAAATTAACAATTACGCCACCGATTGTTTCTGTAGAAGAAACGACTCAGAAAAAAACGATCTCAACCGAAGAGGCCCTGGAAAACTTAAAGAAAAACGGCGGCGGCATTCTTTTCGCCAGACATCCAGATCTCGACCCTGTAGATAAGACTCTTTTACAGACAGGTGATTTCTCCTCCGTCAGCGTTGAGTACCGCACCGGTGCCGACTCAGTAGTAATTCCTATGTATAGATTTAAGGGTGAATTTACCACCTCTGCAGGCGAAAAAATCTCTGGAGAGGTTCTCACTCCCGCGGTTGAACTTGGCTTCTAACAAAGTTCTCTCTACAATAGAGTAGCCTGCCATGCGAGAACATCCAATACCACAAGATATAACCGGCTACCGCTTCCACATTGTTGGCAGCATGACCCTGAAGCAATTCGGAGAACTAGCTCTTGGGGCAATCCTGGCGTTTTTTATCTATTCAACCAACCTTTTTGCCATTGTGAAGTGGCCACTCATGGTTCTCGCCTTTGGCATGGGGGCGCTAGCCGCGTTCGTTCCCATCCAAGAAAGACCGCTCGACCACTGGCTAGTCACTTTCTACAAAATTCTTTATAAACCAACTAAGTACTTTTGGCGACGTGTTCCAAAAATTCCCGATCCTTTTTTGTTCAAGCCAGGCAAGAATGTCCAGCCGCAAGAGGCAGGGATCGATCTTTCTCCGATTCGTCGGGAGAGAATTAAGGAATATCTTGTCTCTACACAGTACAGCGAGGGTGTGACTGATCGAACCGCCGAAGAAGAATCAAAACTTAACAACATTTCCGCTCTTTTTGCCTCTAATAAAACCAGACCTCTCGAACCTCCACACATAAACGTAGTCCAAAAGCCAAATCTTTCGACAAGGGTTCGTGGCATCCGACACGACCCCGCCATGAGTCAGGTTTTTACAGTTTTTTCAAACGGGGGTGCGGTCGAGACCCCACAACAAGAGTCTCTAGACATAAAATCCCTAAGGCACGGGAGTACGTATTCCCAGAAAAAAAGTCATCTCACTACAGAGCAGGTTGCTCAAAATATTGAAATTCCAGAGACCGAGGCCATTGTTGTTCACAAAGACACGGGAGATGACGAGATCGAACTAGTTGGTCAACAATCCATTGGAGAGCATGTTTTTATATCTGATCAAGAGCAGTATGTTGCTCAGAGCTCAACAACCTCTGCGGCCACGCTCAATCCGGATTTGCCATTCCCAGAAAAACCAACCATACCCAACAAGCTTGTTGGCATGGTTTTATCTAAAGATAACGAGCTAATTCCTGATGCCATTGTCGAGATAAGAACTCCAGAAGGAAAAATTGAAAGAGCGGTTAAAAGCAACGCTCTCGGCCAATTTTTTGTTACCACTCCCATGAGGGATGGTAGTTATGTTATCCAGGCCGAGAAAGATGGTCAAGAATTTCCTAGTCAAACAATTACTCTCGGAGGCTCACTTGTTGACCCGCTAGAAATTAGGGGAACAACATAACTTCTTGCCTCTGGAAGTGAAACAAGATACGATGATTCTGTAGTATGGCTGCCCAACCCTCTCAACCAACCACCCAAGTTTTTCTCGATATACACGATATAACGAACGATCTTCTCATAATGAAAGACGGGACGACCTCCCTGATCATTTCCGTTGACGCTATGAACTTTGGCCTCTTAGCTGAACAAGAACAAGACGCCATCATGTATGCCTACGCCGGTCTTTTAAATTCTCTTAACTATCCCATTCAAATTGTCATTAACTCACAAACAAAAGATGTTACCGCCTACCTGCGCCTACTTGAGGAAAAAGAAGCCGAAACCCTGTCACCAGTAATGCAAAGTCGAATTCATGAGTACCGAACCTTTGTTGCCAACCTTATTCACGAGCGCAATGTTTTAGACAAAAAATTCTACGTGGTTATTCCGGCCTCTGCGCTGGAGCTTGGTCTAGTCTCTGCCGCCAGCGTCATGCCAGGAGCAAAGCCGGCCCCAATTGAAAACATTGAAAGATCTGTAATTATTGAAAAAGCTACCAATTTGCTTCATCCAAAAAGAGATCATATTATTGGACAGTTTGCGAGAATTGGGTTATTCTCAAGGCAGCTCACAACCCAAGAAATCATTCAGCTCTTCTACGTTAAATATAATCCGGAAGCAGCTGAGGGTCAGCACATAGCCGAAAGTAATAGCTATAGTACGCCACTCGTGCGTGCACAAATACAGGAAGATACTATGGATATCAACCAACAACCCACTCCAGTTGCCTCAGTGGCTCCGGTCGCTCCAGAACCAGTTGTTTCTGAGCAACCCGCACAGTCAGAGGCGCAGCCAGATCCCGCTCCTGTTGTTTCTGAAATGCCCCCAGTTGAAACACAAGTTGAAACTCCAATGATGTCTCAAGTTGAAACAATCGCCGAAGTCCCTGTAGAAATTCCTGAGGTTTCGCCAACTGAGCCAATTGCTAGCGCTCCAGTCGCTCCGGTTGCGCCAACCCCCGCCGCAGAAGACGTTGATGGCATGCAAGCAGATTTAAACAACACCCTCCAAGAACTCGGACAAGCTCCAGCACAACCAGTGTTTACAGCTCCTACCGAGACACCAGTGACGGCGGCTCCAGCACCCACAATGCCACCGTTGCCTGAAATCTAGTGCTTGCGTACAATGGGGGTAATGCCCAGCCTTAGCTCTCTCTTACCATTCGGCAAAAAAAAGCCCGCGAAAGCTCTAGAAGAGTCTCAATCTTCTGCTGAGCAAAGAACTCTCGAAAAAATCCAAGAGTTCTCTCGTGGCCTGGTAACCATCCAAGACATCATTGCTCCGGAAGCTATTGAGATCGATTTTGGCTATCAAAAAATCAACTCCACCTACACCAGAACCATGTTCGTGGCTGGCTATCCTAGAACCGTTCCCGCTAACTGGCTTTCTCCCCTAATCAACTACCCACACCAAATGCAGATTGCGATGTTTATCTTCCCAGTAGACTCTGGAGAGGTGCTTGATAATCTCAAGCGCAAGATCACCGAGATGGAGGCAGAAATCCAATCTGACCTCAGGTCTGGAAAAATCAGTAATATCAATACCGAGGTCAAACTCGAAGATGCTCGCTTTATTCGCGAGGAACTAGCTAAGGGCTCGGAGCGTTTTTATCAGTTTGGCCTTTATGTAACTGTTTCTGGAAAAACTCTTGAGGAACTAGACAAGGTCACCAAAAATATTCAATCCACCCTCGGCTCACTTCTAATTGTCTCGAAACGCACAACCCTACAAATGGACGAGGGCTTTAAAACCACCCTGCCTATGGGCGTCGACAAATTGCTCGTCACCAGAAACATGGATACCACATCGCTAGCCACTACCTTTCCCTTTACTTCTTCAGAGTTGACGATGGAAACTGGCATTATGTATGGCATCAACGAACACAACGATTCGCTAGTTATTTTTGATCGCTTTAAAATGGAAAATGCCAACATGATGGTTTTGGCTAAGTCTGGGGCTGGTAAGTCTTACACTGTCAAGTTAGAAATTCTTAGACAACTTATGTTCGGCGCAGAGGTGATTGTTCTTGATCCAGAACACGAATATGAAGACTTAACCAAAGCTGTGGGCGGAGAATATATTAACTTCACCTTTGGTTCTGAAGCAAAAATTAATCCCTTCGATCTCTCGAACGTTTATGAAGAAGGCGAAAACGAACTCGGTCAAAAAATTATTTCTCTCCACGGCCTTCTCAAGGTCATGCTTGGAGAAATGACCGCTCAACAAGACGCTCTTTTAGACAGAGCTCTGGTCGCCGCCTACAAAGCTAAGGGCATTACGCCTGACCCAGCCACCCAAACTCTCGAGCCACCCCTTATGGAAGATGTTTATAAAGCTTTAATCGGAATGGAGAATCAGGACGCTAACGACGTAGCCGCGCGCCTTGAAAAATACATCACTGGTTCTTTCCGGGGCATTTTCGACCAGGCTTCCAATATTGATATCACTAATCAGCTCACCATTTTCTCTGTTAAAGAAATGGAAGAGGAAATGCGACCAATTGCTATGTACATTATTCTCGACTTCATTTGGACAAGAGTAAAAAAGACGCTTAAGAAGCGCATTCTCATCATCGACGAAGCTTGGTACTTTATGAAAAGTAGAGATTCAGCCTCATTTATTCACTCTATGGTGAAGAGAGCTCGAAAATATTATCTTGGTATAACCACCATTACTCAAGATGTTGAAGATTTTATTGGTAGTGAGTTTGGCAAAGCCATTATTTCCAACGCCTCCATCCAGTTTCTAATGAAGCAATCAACGGCCTCAATTCCTATC
>Ga0210011_1000331_pt1 | contig 53323 bp, 48 predicted proteins | sample CryGeymeta201502_FD_183972 | JGI IMG/M metagenome (GOLD analysis project Ga0210011, IMG submission 183972) | Groundwater microbial communities from Crystal Geyser aquifers in Utah, USA - Crystal Geyser metaG 2015-02 (SPAdes) (version 2) | ecosystem: Environmental > Aquatic > Deep subsurface >...
TCATGAGCCAATAAGAACCTATTTATGCTGGGTTCACGGTGTTGTTGGCCCAGATTCAGGAGAATTGATTCACTACATGAAACTCATAAAAGCACAGTTTAAAAACATCTTAGCTGATGAAAAATCAGGCGGAGAACGTGCTCGATTAACCTACAAAGTATTACACAGATACGCAGACGCAACTCAAGTTGAGGTGCAATTAGATACTGGTTTTAAAAATCAAATCCGTGTTCAATTCTCGGCAATTGGTCATCCAATTATCGGTGAACGAATTTATGTTGAAAAGCCAGATGAATTGTTAGATCGCCAAGCTTTGCATGCGTTTACTTTGGAAATTATTCATCCAAGAACACAAAAACCGCTCGTGATGAAAGCCCCAATGGCAGCAGATTTAGAAAAATTGGACAAAAGATTGTTCAATTTGAGCAAGTGAAATTTAACTTTGCCAAAGTCATAGACTTTGGCAAAGTTCGTATTTTTTAATACCCACTCCAGTCCTCAGGGCGCTGATTCTCATCGTAAAAAGGATTCGTATCATATTTGTCCACTTGCATATACGTTCTTTTGTAGCGAATATAATTTTCTGAATACTTACGAATCCCCGCAATTTCTTCTTCAGTAAGTTTTCTTACTTGTTTTACAGGTGAACCCATATACAAATAGCCAGATTCTAGTCTTTTTCCTGGAGGAACTAAGCTATTTGCCGCAACAATTACATCAGACTCAATAACTGCTTTATCTAAAACAGTTGCATGAATTCCGATCAAAACGCGGTCTTTTATTTGGCAGCCGTGAATCATAGCATTGTGCCCGATTGTAACTTCATCGCCAATCCAAGTCGGCCCAGTTTTATTCATAACATGAATACTACTGTTATCTTGAATGTTCGTTCTGCTTCCAATTCGTATCCAATTCACATCTCCACGAATAGTAACATTAAACCAAACCGATGAATCGGCGCCTAATACAACATCTCCAATAATATCAGCTGAAGGAGCAACGAAAACTGTTTCGTCGAATTTTGGCATTTTTGAAAGAAATTGATAAATCATACTGTAAAATCTTAGTGAATTAAAAGAGTCTGATTAAGAAAACACATTATTAAAGTTCAGCACAAAAATACATGATTCATACTTAAAGATTAAAGCTGAAATAAAGCGCAATGAATAGCAAATTTCAAAAAGAAGCGAGTGTATTTCACATAATCACTAGCTATTCGACATGAATTTAAGCGTATCATTAAACAGATTGTCAAAAATTATGTTGTTCTTTGAATTGATTACAGATCCACTAATGAGGCAAATTGAAAAAAAATCTATTTTATTTCTGAAAAGCACTTTTGGGAGCCAGTTTAATAAGTAAATCTATTTCGATACTCAGAACCTTGTTAATTTCAACAAGCATCAATGAATTATAGGGCGAAAATAAAAAAGCCTTGATAAGATCCATTTCGAATTTTATCAAGGCTCAAATCAAAAAAAGAAAAAGAGAAACTATCTTTCTTTCACAAAACTAACGGTGACGCCTGCAATAATCATGGAAAGTCCAGCAATGCCAAGCATCCAAATAGCCGAATTTCCAACAGCCATTAAAATGACACCGCCTAATATACCGGCAGCGATTTGTGGAATGGTAATCGTTCCGTTAAACAGACCCATGTAAACGCCCATTTTACTAGCAGGTAAAGCACCAGAAAGAATTGCATAAGGCATTGCTAAAATAGCAGCCCAGCCAATTCCAACGCCAACCATTGAAATGAACAACATGTTTTTGTCATCAAAATAAACCATGGAAAGTAAACCAATTCCACCTAGAATTAGAGAATACATGTACGTACTTTTTCTACCAATTTTAGCTGCAATTTTTGGAATCATTAGTGAATATATTGCGGCAATGAAGGAATAAAACGCAAAAATAACTCCAGTCCAGTTTCCTGCTTCATTAAAAGCAGCAGATGTTGAATCGGCAGGATTGGTTCCCCACACATTTTGAGCAATTCCTGAAGTAGTGTACACCCACATCACAAAAAGCGAAAACCAAGAGAAAAACTGAACGATTCCTAATTGCCAAAAAGCAGTTGGGGCATCTTTTAATAAAGAAAGTATGTCTTTTTTCTGTCCTTTTTCTTCTTCAGTGACTTCGTTGAATTCTTCATATTGCTTTGGTGGATATTCTTTTGTGGTAAATGCCGTCCATATAACAGTCGCAAATAAAATGGCGCCTCCTATATAGAAAGACCAAACAACAGAGTCGGCAACTTTTTGACCTTCAGCGGGAATATTTGCAACTCCCCAAGCGGTTAGTAAATAAGGCAAAAGGGAACCTAAAACCGCACCGAAATTAATCAAGAAACTTTGAACGGAATAACCGAGGTTTTTTTGTTCTTCATCAACCATATCGCCAACTAAAGCTCGGAAAGGTTGCATCGTAACATTAAATGCGGTATCCATAAATAAGAGTACAAATCCGCCAAAGAAAACGGCAGGAACCAAATGCGTAAAGAATTCTGAATTTGGCATAAACAACATTGCAATTGTAGAAGCAATTGCGCCACCTAAAATAAAAGGAACTCTGCGACCAAGCCTTGTCCAGGTTTTATCAGACGATAAACCAACTATGGGCTGCACAATTAATCCGGCCAAAGGTGCGGCTAACCAAAAATAACTTAGTTCATGAACATCAGCGCCTAAAGCTGATAAAATCCGACTTGTGTTACCGTTTTGTAATGAATAGCCAATCTGTACTCCCAAAAATCCGAAGCTCAAATTCCAGATTTGAAAAAATGATAAACGAGGTTTTTTCATAGTAAAAATGCAAAGGTTTATGATTTGCCTTACTTAGATTAGAACAGATTGCTTTTCGGTTTAAAACACTGTGTTTTAATCAGCTAAGGACACAAAATGTAAGCTTGCAAAATAAGAATCATTTTTAAATTCTTGTTAATGATTCTTGTTTATTTATCACAAATTAAGACATAAAAATCTGATTATTGCCTTTTGCTTGATAAAATTCAAAAAAACCAAATGTTAATGATATAATATGATGCTATCAGATTCGAAGATTTTTTTTTAAGGAAGAGAATGCTAAGAAGCAATTTGTTCAATTAAGTCTATTATAATTAATTATTTGTGTTTAGGTTAGTATAGAAAACGGCTCAGTTTTAGATTGATTTCTTAAAATTAATAAATCCGAAAAGTGAATTTGAGTTTAAAGCGTTTGATGGGTTTTATCCATCATTACATTAAATAGAATAGATTATACCATTTAGTTTAAATCTCCGTTTTGTACCTTTAGTCTTATAATTAGTTAAATAGTATGACAAATCAAATTCTTTGGGCTGATGATGAAATCGATTTATTACGCCCTCACATTTTATTTCTTCAGCAAAAAGGATTTACTGTAACACCTGTTACGAATGGTGAAGACGCTCTCGATCAATTAAAAAAAAACAGTTTCGATTTAGTTTTTTTGGATGAACAAATGCCAGGAATGGATGGCTTAACTACTTTAAGTCATATTAAAGAAACGCATCCCAATCTTCCGGTAGTGATGATCACTAAAAGTGAAGAAGAAGCTATTATGGAAGACGCGATTGGGGCAAAAATATCGGATTACTTAATTAAACCAGTAAATCCGAATCAAATTATTTTAACAATTAAGCGCATTTTAGATCGAAATCGCCTGCGACATGAAAAGTCAGCGCAATCGTATCTTCAAAATTTTTCACAACTTACACGACAAATAAATGAACGTCTTAGCTGGGAAGAATGGATCGATGTCTATAAAAAATTAGTTAAGTGGGATATTGAATTAGAACGCGCTGATGAAAATTTACGCCAAGTTTTGAACGATCAATATGCACAGGCCAATTATGCTTTCGGTAAATTTATTGAAGACGAATACATGTATTGGTTGCGTGAAGAACCCGGTGAGCGCCCATTTTTATCTCCAGATATAGTTAAGGAATACATTGCTCCTCTCTTAAAACAAAAGCAAAAAACAGCCTTAATTGTAGTCGATTGTTTACGCTATGATCAGTGGTTGATATTTGAACAAGAACTGAAAGATTATTTTTCAATAGAAACGGATTTCTATTATTCTATTTTACCAACAGCTACTCCTTATTCTAGAAATGCTATATTTTCTGGTTTATATCCATCTGAAATTGAAAAATTCTATCCAACTTTATGGGAAACACACGATGATTCTGAGTTTTCATTAAATCGTTTTGAAGAAGAGTTATTAAATCTTCACCTCAAAGATTTGAACTTTCCAATTCGTGCGAAATACGAAAAAATTATTCAGGCTGAAGACGGTAAACGTGTGGTTGACCGAATTAATGATTACACTCAAGTTCCTTTTTCAGCTTTTGTGTATAATTTTGTTGATACTTTAGTTCATTCCCGCTCAGATTCGCACATTTTAAAAGAAATTGCCCCCGATGTTCCAGCATTCCGTGCCTTAACCAAAGCATGGTTTCGCCATTCAACTTTATTGCAAATGTTAAAAAATCTGGCTGAAAATGGAATCACTGTCATTCTAACTACTGATCATGGAAGTGTTCGATCTTTACGTGACACCAAAGTAATTGGCGATCGCGAGACCTCAACAAGTTTGCGTTATAAATACGGCAGACAACTAAAAGCCGATTCATCCAATGCAATTATTGTTGATAAACCTGCGGATTATAAATTGCCAAGAGGAAAAGTTGGAACGAGTTATATTTTTGCTAAAGAAGATTATTATTTCGTGTATCCAACCAATTATCACAAATTTCAAAACCGATATAATGATACGTTTCAACATGGAGGCGCTTCTATGGAAGAGATGATTTTACCAGTTGTAACTTTAAAACCAAAGAAAAAATAGCTGAATATGATTACAAATTCAGTTGAAGAAAGCATGAATTGGGCAGAAAACTGGGCTAAGGAAAATTTAATATCTGGTTCCGTTGTTTGCCTTCGTGGTGATTTAGGCGCAGGAAAAACGCATATCGTGAAAAGTATTTCCAAAGCCTTTGGAGTTAATCCCGAACAAGTAAATTCGCCCACATTTACCTTAATTCATGAATACAATTCAGGAAAAATTCCAGTCTATCATTTCGATTGTTATCGTTTGAAATCAACAGCTGAAGCCTTAGAAATTGGTGTAGAAGATTACCTATATGGAGATGGAATCTGCTGTATTGAATGGCCCGAACGCATTGAAGATTTATTGCCAGAAAACAGAATTGAAATCAATATTACTCATTTGGGAAATGACAAAAGAGAAATCGAAGTAAGATCTTTTTAAAAACTGAGATTATGTCATGTTGGGCCTGACCCGCAATCTCGCCCTACGTACAAACTAAAGTCAAAACAAAGAAATGCCCTTAAAAATCGAAACGCAAGTAATTGCCAATTGATAGAACGAGTAAAGCAAACTCGACAAGGAACTAAGTCATTGCGGGCTGGACCCGCAATCTCGGCCTAGACACTAAATAAATTACAAAAACATATAAACCACATTTAGAATAGAATTCAAATAAACCTCTAATTTGCCCAAAAACAGATTTATCCCTAATTTTCTAAATAATGCATAAACAAGTAAAAGCTCCCGTTTACAGAACAGATCGCCTACCGGTGATTTATCCGTATCACTTACGTTCAAGCAATCGCTTGCATATTGGTGAATTGGTGTATTATGGACCTTGCCCAGCTTTTTATGGAGTGGGCGAAATTATCAGTTTTACCGAAGATCTTTGTGTAGTAAACTTTAGGGGAACAGGTGAATTAGGAATCTTTAAAGACGTAATCGAAAAAAAATATCTCATCCCAATTCATAAATTAAATTTAGCGCATCATTTAACGGATTATTAAGCTTATAAATAATTAGGTGAGTTCCAATTCAACCCTTTCATTCAAAACACGGAATCTCTCCTTTCGAAATGAATTTCATTAAAAGCAATTTACAAAAATCGGAGGTAGATTTAGCGGGTGGTCAATAATAATTAAACCTAGAAATCAATCTATTTGAAAAGAATGTCAGAGCCTAACAAAAAAAAATTATTTATTGATTTAGATTTTATTCAAAAACCATAAATATTTTTTTGTTTCTTATTTGAGTAACATTAATCATTCTTTAATTTGTGACAAAGTAGAGTAGGGTAAAAAAAAAGCTTAGAGGTATATCTTATGAAAACGAATTTATTAATAATTTCCTTAATAGTGATACCAATGTCGTGTAATCTTTATTCTGAGAATGACGATAAACAAGCCTTAAGTGTTGATGTAGGAATAACATTATCTGTAACAGATAGTGCTGGAAACGACCTATTAGATAGCACTCAAGCAGGAGCAATTGATATCAGCAAAATCAAGCGGTATTATTTAGATGAAAATGGAAAAAAAATTGAATTTTATCATTCATATCTTGAATCACCAAGAGGAATTGTTTTTTACCCTAAACATGAATTCCAGAAAATAAACTTGTTGGCTTTTTGGATTGATGACACAAATGATCACTCAACCACTTTCATAGAATGGAATGAGGCAAGAACCGACACCATAACAGCAGATATAATACGCTTGGATATGCTTATTTATGCAGATAATATTCAATATAACGGTGTAGCTGTTAAAGATACATTACAAGCCGTATATGATCGAACCGGTTATAGATATTACCCAATAGTGTGGGAATAGAATGAATTCCTAAAACAAAAAAAGCCGCTTCATCAGCGGCTTTTTTTTCATTAAAAAACAGAATTAGTGTTTTTTAGCAGGAGTTCCTAAGTGAACACCTTCGCCATAAGCTTCAGCAACAGCTTCCATTACGGCTTCAGATAAACTTGGGTGTGGGTGAACTGCGGAAATAATATCATGTCCGGTAGTTTCTAACTCACGTGCTACAACCGCTTCAGCAATCATATCGGTTACATTATAACCAATCATGTGACAGCCTAACCACTCGCCGTATTTTTTGTCGAAAATTACTTTCACAAAACCTTCGGTATGTCCAGAAGCTTGAGCTTTTCCGTTTGGCATAAAAGGAAACTTACCAACAATAATATCATATCCTTTTTCTTTTGCAGCTGCTTCGGTTAATCCGACCGATGCAATTTCTGGTTTGCAATAGGTACAACCAGGAATATTATCGTAACGAATAGCTTTTGGGCTCAATCCAGCTAATTTTTCAATACAAACTAAAGCTTCGTGAGATGCTTTATGTGCTAACCAAGGAGCGCCAGCAACATCACCAATAGCAAAAATATTGCTAACGGAAGTCTCATAAGTTGACTTATCTACAAGAATAGAACCACGCTCAGTTTTAACACCGATTTTTTCTAATCCTAAATTTTCGATATTACCAGTAATACCAACAGCAGAAAGAACCACATCAGTTTCGATAACTTCTTCTCCTTTAGGAGTTTTTACCGTTACATAAACTACATCGCCTTTGCGTTCAACTTTTTCAACAGTGCTTTCTAAAAGGATATTCATTCCAGCACGCTTGTAAATTTTTCCTAACTCTTTTCCAATTTCAACATCTTCAATTGGAGTTAAGGTTTTTTGTAATTCAACTATAGTAATTTTAGTTCCTAACGTATGATAGAAATAAGCAAACTCAACGCCGATTGCTCCAGCTCCTACAACCAACATTCTTGCAGGTTGTTTTTCTAGCTTCATTGCGCGTTCTGAGTTTATAATCGTAGTTCCGTCGAATTTCAAGTTAGGTAATTCACGACTTCTAGCACCTGTTGCAACGATAAAGTATTGCGCTTGAATACGTTCGGTTTCTTTACCATCAGCATCAGTAATTACAAGTTCTGTAGCTGAAGCAAACGTTCCATGTCCATAAACGACATCGATTTTATTGGCTTTCATTAAAAACTGAATGCCTTTGCTTTGCTTGTCTGCAACGCCACGACTTCTTTTTATGATTTTTTCGAAATCTGTTTTAATTTCACTTACAGAAAAGCCGAATTCTTCAGCATGTTTTAAATTTTCAAGTGTTTCTGCTGATTTTAACAGCGCTTTGGTTGGAATACAACCAATATTTAAACAAACACCACCTAAATCTCTTTTCTCTACTATCGCTGTTTTAAATCCGAGTTGTGAAGCTCTAATCGCCGCTACGTAACCGCCAGGGCCAGAACCTATCACACAAACGTCAACTGTTTTTGCCATTATGTTGATTTGTTAAATTTTTCTTAATAAACTGTTTTGCACCGAAAAATACGGAATTTGAATGGCAATTTATACGATTGATTGGAACAATTCAGCTTAAGCACCTATTAAACCCCATAGTTCAAAAGGTTTTTTAAATTCAGGCATATAATTTGATTACAAGTCTTTAATAAAGTTATACTCTTATCGAAAAATGACCGATAATTGGAATTAATTCAGACGTAATATTAGTTTTTTGAAAAATTGCCGTTTTATGTTAAACTTACGGCGCCAACCAAATTAAAATGAATACAACAAAGCGACAACTTTTACTGATTGTAATCCTGAATGCTACTTTAGGTTTCACTTTATTTTTTGGTGTTGGACAAACCGTACAATTAGTTAATACTATCTCGAATCTAACGATTCACTCATTTAATGAGTTTGGCTCTCTGTTTCAGGATTATGCATTAAATTTTTTACGCTTAGACATTAGAATTATTTTTGGAGTTCTTGCTAGTATAGGAATCGTGTTTTATGATTGTTTACTAATTATAAATTATTTTAAATCGTTTTCATTCACTACTGAAAAAACGTGTAAAAGCTGTTCAAAACGCTTAATACGTGAACAAAGATTAACAGGCGATAGAATTCTTTCCTATATAGTTCCTGTAAAGCGTTTTAGATGTGTGGGTTGTGGTCATCAGTATTTGAAATTAGAAAAAGGTGGTAATCATACACTTGATACCGTACATGATAGTAGTGATCAAGTTGAAAAAGTAAACGCTTAATTAATCTTCCTTTAAAATATTGTCGAATAATTGAGCGTAAGTTTTTTTTGTAAAGTTTAGTGTACTCCGAAAAGTAGTTTTTAGCAAACTATTCGTCGAGTTCGTAGAATTTAGAACTTTGAATCCACTTTTTGGAGTGGATTCAAAGTTCTAAATTTTTTCTTAAAGAACTTTTGATAAAAATTCCATTGGTGGTTTCCCTTCTTTAAATCCTGCTCGTAGGTATAAATTTTTAGCCGCATTATCCTCTCTTACTTCAAGTGTCACCTTACAACAGCCCCTTTTTGTAGCTTCTGCACTTGCGGCATCCAGCAGTTTTTGCCCAACTCCTAAACCTCTACGCTGTGGTAAAACGGCAAGATCATGAATATTAATTAATGGTTTAGCATAAAAAGTTGAATAAGCTGTAAAACAATTGGCAATTCCAATAGGTTCATTACCATTAAATGCTAATAAACTAAAGGCGCCTGAAACTTTTTGCAGATCCACTACAACTTGTGATAAAATATTCTCATCTAAAGCTTCGCCATTACCCATTGGGTCTTTTGCATATTCGTTTAACAACATTTTGATATGTTCTTGATGCTCAGTATTTGTATAATCGGCTGTTATGATGCTAATTGACGACATAGAATGAAAAGAATTTGTTGGTTTATAAGTGCCCATGGTTTTGGTCATGCAGCCAGAAGTACTGCTATTATGGAGGCGCTCTTTAATAAACATAAGGATATTGAATTTTTAGTAGTTTCTGAAATTCAACCATGGTTTTTTGAACAAAATAAGTTGCCAATTACCTTTTTTTCAACAAAAACAGATGTTGGCTTGGTTCAAAAAGATGCTTTTTTTGAAGATATTCCCAAAACAGTTGAGCATTTGAATGCTTTTTATTTTAATCTAAATTCGCGGTTTAGAGCATGGGATGAAGTAATTACGCCGTTTAAACCCGATTTAATTGTGGCTGATATTTGCCCAGCAGCCTTGGATTATGCAGATTCTCGGAATATTCCATCTACTCTAATTGAGAATTTTACATGGAATTGGTTATATGAGTTTTATCCCGCATATCAACTTGAGCTCGCTCCCATCTTATCTTATATGGATTCAGCATGGAAAAAAGCGAATCTGCATATTCAAATGAAACCCTATTGTGGCGACGCTTTAAGTCATTCGAAAATCTCCGTTCCCGTTTCAAGAAAAGTAAAAGATTTCCAAGTTGCGGAAAAACTTAACTTAGATTCCGCAAAAAAAACTATTTTGATGACAATGGGCGGTGTTCCAATGGAATTTGATTTTTATGAAAGACTCAAAGAATTAAAAAATGTTCAGTTTATTATTCCAGGAGCACATAAAGAAATCAAATTTGAAGATAATTTACGCTTGTTAACACATCATTCCATCTATTATCATCCCGATTTAGTACATGCATCTGATGTTGTTATTGCTAAAGTTGGGTATTCTACCCTTGCTGAAGTTCATAATGCAGGTACACGCTTGGCTTATATTCCCCGCTATCATTTTCGGGAAACAGAACCCTTGGTTCAATTTGTAAAAGATGAAATGAGTGGTCTAGAAATTCATGTTGATGATCTGAATAGTGGGAATTGGATTTCAAGAATTGATGAATTACTTAATCTGAGTGTTAATGATTCAAAAAAAATAAATGGTGCAGATTTCGTTGCTAATGAGATGAGTAACTTAATTGCGTTATAATGTGAAATCATCATCCTGAAATAGATTCTGTATCTCAGTTAATCGGCGAGTAAAGCCTTGGTTACAAATCTAGTTATTCATTTCTTATAGGATAAAACTCTACTTTTTGTAGCCTTGTTTTTTCACTTACAGCTTCACCTGTATTATTAATCACATGAAGAATTCCTCCGCCTTGGTTTCCACTGAGATAAAACGTTGTCATGTGTTTTAGCTGAACGTTTGGGTTATCAGGAACTTCTATGGCTCTGTCGGCGAAAATAGGCCCTTCTCTGAAGGTATTATAGATTCCTAAGCCCCAAGCGTTGTGTTCTTGAACGTGGTTGGCAACTTTATAACTGGCATAGCCTTTTACATCTTTGTGTTTCCAGTCATCTTGAGTTGGTGGATCATAGGGCATTTCACTTTGGTAGAAATAGTTTTTTCCACGTTCTCCATTCCAAAGCGATTGATATTCGGTGAAATGCTCAACAAAAAGGCCGTAAACTGTTACATCTTTTCTATTTACGGTAAGTCCATTTTCTCCAAGATTAACATCCCAACCTGGACTTTTGACAGCGCTAGGGCCATGATCGGCACGCCATAACCAAAAGTGATCGGCAACTACATTATTACTGTTTATGATTATGCAGGAAGTGGCCGTTCCTGCTTTATCTGTTCCTACTCTGCAAAATAGATCAAACAAAAAAGTTGGATTTTCTGCATGAATCGCTTTGCTATTTTCTTCACCAACTTGTACCAAAACATCTGAGCGAATCGGACCGGCATCAAAAGTAATTCCAGCCAAACTTACGCCACCAACATCGGCAATGCGCATAGCTGTTTGCCCTTTTGTGGGAATGATAGATGGATAACCAATTCCTAAAATCACGGTTCCAGCATTATTCACCTCAATGGTTTCAGACAAATAATACCTACCCGGGTAATCAATAAGTGCTTTCCTTCTTTAAGTCCTTTGTTGATACTTGCACTATTATCCACGTCTTCTTTCACGATATAAACATCTTTGAAATCTATACTTTCGCCTTTTATTTGGCCATCAGTCCAATCAGGTCCTGTTACATTTGAGCGTAATGCGGGCACAAAAATCTTGTAGGTATTGTTCGCATCAACATACAAAAAAGGTTTTTCTCGAATTAATGGTGTTTTTTCGATTGTTGTGAAAGGTGGCTTTGGCCATTGTTCTTTTGGCGCATTTATAACACCTAAAAAAACCATATTCCAAACGTAATTTTCCCAGGCTCCGATAGTGCTATTTCGAGTAAAAAACTGTTGCTGTGAACCCGAAGTAATTATTCCATCAATTACAGAATTTCCTAAAAATCCACCACTACTGTATCCATTTTTTGAAAACCCCAAATCTCCTTTAATATGCATTCTTCGCATAGGAGCAGCATGTGATACAACCCAATAATTTTTCCCGTTCGTGGGTTCAACGGTCATATTTTCTGCACTTCTCCAAAAATTAGACAAAGCGGTCTGACGAACTTGTCGTGATTCCACCGAACCGCGAATGGTAACTCCTGAGGGAAGTTTTCCTAAACCTGAAATTTGTGTGTAATAACCAGCATAGACATCTAAATCATAAGTTCCAGGTTTGAAAAGTATAGCAAAACGATTTGGTCCAAATTTTCTCAATCTATGGTCTTGTAACTGAGCAACACTATCAATTAAAGATTGCATTTGCTCCATATTCATGGTATCTGAGAAGACCTAAACGTTTTTTCCAAAATCTGTTTGGCTAACCTTAATCGGTTTGGGTTGAGAACAAGCAATCGAGAATATGGTAATAAACAGTACAGGACTAAATCTAGTAACTAAAACAGTTAAATAGGTTTTCATGAGAAGCTAATTATGGAAAAAGAAGTGCCAATCCATCAGACTGTGAATTAACTAGTTTTTTTATTGAAAAACCATTGAAATTTTGCGAAAAAAGCCGATTGTTTTCGAAAATTTACTTTAATTCACAGTCTGACGCTAAAGAAGATTGTTTACCAATACGATAATTTTTCAAAGAAAAAACAAACGTCATTAGGCAAAATAGGAATCAAGAGTTGCTAAAACAAAAACTTAGTTTAGATTTAATGAGTATTTACGCTTGTTTCTGTAGTTCTAATTCCCGCCCATGTAGATTTGAGAATTTCTGATTGTAAGATTGAAGTGAATTAGAAACGCATGTACTATATTTTTAAATTACACTTAAAAAAAAAGTTCATTTGCTCTTTAGAAGTAGTGAAGTTTTAAAAAAGTCCAACGATAATTTCAAAAAAAAAGCTGTTTCTTTATTGAAACAGCCTTTAAAACGATCAAATAGAATTTAAACTCTTTTTACAGTTGGCGAATGCCAAATCTCATTTGCATAATCTTGAATCGTTCTATCAGAGGAGAAGAATCCCATTCTAGCCGTATTCATTATGGCAATTTCATTCCATTTTTCTTGATTTTTATACAAATCAGATAAGGAATCTTGCATTTCAACATAAGCTTCAAAATCGGCGCAGATTAAATAATAATCATTATCCTGAAGAAGTGCATTTGTTATAGGATGGAATAAATCAGCTTGTTCAGGGGAGAAGAATCCATCTCGGATTTGATCAATCGCACGTTTTAACTCAGCATGTTTTGAATAATATTCATAAGAGCTGTAACCTTCTCTTCTTAATTTTTCAACATCCTCTACTTTCAGGCCGAAAATGAAGATATTTTCATCACCAATTTGTTCTTTCATTTCCACGTTAGCACCATCGAGGGTCCCGATAGTTAAAGCACCGTTAAGAGCAAACTTCATGTTTCCAGTACCAGAAGCTTCCATACCAGCTGTTGAAATTTGTTCTGATAGTTCCGCAGCAGGAATCATTTTTTCAGCTAGGGAAACAGAATAATTTGGTAAATAAACAACTTTTAGTTTGTCGCCAATTTGAGCGTCGTTATTTACTTTTTCGGCAATGCTATTTATCAATTTGATGTGCATTTTTGCCATGTAATAACCAGGTGCTGCTTTTCCACCAAATAAAATTGTTCTTGCTTGAATGTCTGCTTGAGGATTGTCTTTAATTCGATTGTATAAAACAACTGCATGTAGAGCATTCATTAATTGACGCTTATACTCGTGAATACGTTTAATTTGAACATCAAACATTGAATTTTCATTCAAGTCTATATTCATTTTTTTCTTCACATAAGTAGCTAAACGCTTTTTGTTATCTAATTTGATGGCACTAAACGCTTCTTGGAACTTCTTATCAGTTGAGAATTTCTCAATTTTACGTAGTTCATCAAGATGAGTAATCCAGTAATCTCCAATTTTAGAGCTAATTAAGTCTGCTAATTGAGGGTTGCATTGTTTTAACCAACGTCTTGGAGTAATACCATTTGTCTTGTTAGTGAATTTATGTGGCCAAAGATCAACATAATCTTTAAACAAAGTTTTTTTCAATAACTCGCTATGAAGCGCTGAAACCCCGTTTATTTTACTTGAACCCACAATTCCCAAAGATGCCATACGAACATCTGGTTGGCTTCCTTCGCTAATGATTGACATTCTGCGAATCAAGTTGATGTCTTCACCTAATTCAGCACGAACTTTATTTAAGAATCTATTGTTGATTTCATAAATAATTTGAAGATGTCTTGGCAATAAATGGCGCATTAAAGCAACAGGCCAACGTTCAAGTGCCTCAGGCATTAAAGTGTGGTTCGTGTAATTAATGGTTTTTTCAGTAATCTGCCAAGCTGTATCCCAATCCAAACCTTCTTCATCAAGCAAAATGCGCATTAATTCAGGTACGGCAAGATTTGGATGTGTATCGTTACATTGAATGGCAACTTTTTCAGGTAATAATTCCCAATTAGAATGCTCTTTTCTAAAACGACGTATAATATCTTGAAGCGTTGCACTTACTAAGAAGTATTCTTGTTTTAGACGTAACTCTTGTCCCACAAACACTTTATCGTTTGGATATAAAACACGAGAAATATTTTCATGTAACTCCGTTTCACGAACAGCATTAATGTAATCACCCTGATTAAAAATTTCTAAATTGAAATTTTTCGAAGAAGATGCTTTCCAAAGACGTAAGTTATTAACGATTTCGTTTTTAAACCCTGGAACTGGTGTATCATAAGCAACAGCTTCTACAACATCGGTATTTGCCCATTTAAAACGTAATCTTCCCTCTTTGTCAGTGTATGGAACCGATTCGCCATAAAAGTGAACAGGGTAATTAACCGTTGGTCGAACAATGTCCCATGGGTTTCCATAACGTAACCAAAGGTCGGGGCTTTCTTTTTGGAAACCGTTAACAAATTTTTGATAAAAAATCCCATAATCATAACGAATACCATAGCCGTAACCAGGAATTCCTAAAGATGCCATGGAGTCTAAAAAGCAAGCTGCTAAACGACCTAAACCGCCGTTTCCTAAACCTGCATCCCATTCCGCATCACGAATTTCTTCATAATTAATTCCTAAATCTTCTAGTGCTTTTTTGGTTTCGTCTAAAATTCCTAAGTTAATAAGTGCGTTGTCTAATAAACGCCCAATTAAGTACTCCATGGAGATATAGTAAACACGTTTTACGTCTTTTTTGTAATAAAATTGTTGTGTGTCAATCCATCTTTCGTGTAAACGGTCCATTACGGAAAGCACTACACTTTTGTATAAATCCCATTCTGTTGATGAATATTCATCTTTTGCTAAGGTATATTTTAAATGACGCTGAATGTCAGCTTTTAAGGACTCTATGTCCATGCCTGAAAACGGATCTACGACAGCGGTCTTTTTAGCCATATTGTTAGTATTAAGGTTGAGTTAAAAAACATTGAAAAATGCAGTATTTATCGGAAATACTCAAAAAAACTTTGTGTAAGCGGTTTTTTAGGGCTTATTCCACAATTTTTACGTTAGGTTAAATTAAGGAGTAAATAGTAAAATCAGGTTTAAATCGTGGCTTTGTAATACTTACGGGATAATTTAAGCTTAAAAATGCTTCATAAGCAGCTAAAGCAACAAAGTCTTGTTCAAAAAGACCAAAAACAGAGGAGCCACTTCCGCTCATTGCCGAGTAAATGGCTCCAAAATCATACATTTGGTCTTTAAAATCGCCGATTCTTGGTTTAAATGGAAACACCGACCTTTCCAAATCATTTTCTAATAAATAGCGCCATTCATCAAGTTCTTGGCTTGAAAGCACTTCCAATAGGGAATACCCTCTTTCAGATTCAGGATAGCAGTTTTGATACGCTTCAATGGTTGAGGATTCAAAATTTGGATAAACTGTAACTATCCAAGCATCAGGTTGAATATCGACCGATTTCAATAGTGTTCCAATGCCCTTTGCAAAACAAGGTTCGCCTTTTAAAAAAATAGGGACGTCTGCACCTAAATTAGCGCCAATTTTAACAAGGTCTTCTGCTTCAATACCAAGTTTTGCAATTTGATTAACCATTCTCAGTGTTGTAGCAGCATCAGAACTACCACCACCTAATCCTGCGCCCATCGGAATTCGTTTTTTAACATCAATTTTTAATTCAGGAATAGAAAAACCAAGTTTTGTTAGACTTTCTAGTGCTTTATGAATTAAGGTGTCTTGCTTGTTATCTAGAAGAGGATTTCCGTAATTAACCTGAGTTGTTTTGGCTAATTGCATGCGGATTTCATCAATCCACTCTATGAAAACAAAGCCTGTTTCAATTTCATGATATCCGTTTTCCAGACGGTTTAAAACATGAAGTCCTAGGTTAATTTTTGCGTATGCATCTGATTTCCAAATGGTATTCATTGTTCAAAAAACTAAGTTCAAAAAACTAAAATTAATATATTTATTCTGTTTGTGATGCTGAATCTATTTGCGTTTTGTAAGAAAGCATAAATTGATAGGCAGCCTCATATTCATTGGGGATTTCGCCATTTAAAATAGCTTCTTCAATTGCTTTTTTGACGATTCCGACTTCTGGTCCAGGCATTAGGTTTAATGCACGCATGATATCTTGGCCTTTAACAGGGGGCTTCCAATTTCTGATTCGGTCTTTTTCTTCAACTTCACTAATTTTTTGTTCAACACGATCGAAGTTTTCAAGAAAACGAACAACTTTTCGTTGATTTTTTGAAGTAATGTCTGCACGACACAAATTCATTAAATCGTCGATATCGTCTCCTGCATCAAATAATAATCGTCGAATAGCACTATCGGTTACAATTTCATCTACCAAAGCAATAGGTCTTAAATGGAGGCGAACAAGTTTTTGAACATATTTCATGCGATCATCTAAGGGCAAACTCAAGCGTCTGAAAATACGTTGTGTCCATCTTGCGCCTAAAACCTCATGCCCATGAAAAGTCCATCCCGCTTTTTCATCAAACCGTTTTGTCGGTGGTTTTGCAATATCGTGCATTAATGCGGCCCAACGTAACCAAAGATTTGTCGAAACCTCAGAAATATTGTCCAAAACCTGCAAAGTGTGCCAAAAGTTGTCTTTATGACCAATTCCATTTACTTCCTCAGCGCCTAATAAATCAATCATTTCGGGGAAAAATTGTTGGAGAAGTCCAGTTTTAAGTAAAAGTGCAAATCCTATAGAAGGTTTAGGAATCATCAAGATTTTGTTGATTTCATCACTAATTCGCTCTGCTGAAATAATCGATAAACGAGGAGCCATTGCTTTGATTCCAGCAAAGGTACTTTCTTCAATAATGAAATCTAGAGTACATGCGAAGCGAACGGCTCTGAGCATTCTTAGAGGATCGTCGCTAAATATAATTTCAGGATTTAATGGAGTGCGTAAAATTTTCCGTTTTATATCTTCTAAACCATTAAAAGGATCGTTAAGTACGGCTTTAGGATACTGACTTAAATCCCAAGAAAGAGTATTAATTGTAAAATCTCTTCTATTTTGATCATCCTCTAATGTTCCGTTTTCAACAATAGGTTTTCTCGAATCTTGAGAATAACTTTCTTTGCGAGCTCCAACAAATTCTAAATCATAACCTTTCCAATGAATATGAGCCGTCCCAAATCGTTTAAACGTCGATATATTTTGAATGGCAAGAAGTTCGGCAGTTTTTTCCGCTACAGCAATTCCTGAACCGAGGGTTACAAAATCTAAATCTGTTCGTTTTGTGTTGGCACTTTTTTTGATGTAATAATCTCTGACAAATCCGCCGATTACAAAACTCCGCTGATTAATTTGAGCAGATGCTTGTGAAACCGCTTGTAAAATTTGTAGAATTTCTGATGGAAATATGTCGGAAAAATCGAAATGATTGGCTGTAATCATATTGAAAAGATACGTATTTACTGATGAAACAGATAAACGAAGACGTTTTTAATAGATAATTTGATCAAATTTACTTTAATATTATCGTTTAAATAAAATGAAGTCTTGAGTTTACATAAAACTTGATTATATTCATTCTTTGTACAGTCCTAACATTAGATTAAAATTGTTGAGCTATGGAACTGCCAAGTAGATGGTTGATTGCAACCGATGGTTCAAAATATGCGAACCTTTCTGTAGAATATGCCGCTCAGATGTTCAAATTTCTTGAGCCTAAACCCAATGTATTAATTATACACGTAATACCTGATCCTTACGACACGCAAAGTCGTAATCCATTGACTGCGTTAACTAAAGAAAAAGAGCGTGGTAAGCAGATTTTACGTGAAGCCAAGGAGCGTTTTATTGCTGCTGCGGGAGAAGCTGAAACTGTTTCGACTATGGTTGCAATTGGTGAACCGAGACAAGTAATTGTAGAAATTGCTAAAGGTAACCAAACCGATCACATTATCATGGGAGGGTCTGATTATCGTTGGAAAATCACAGATTTATTATCAGGTGGCGTTTCAAATTATATTCTTCATCATATGCAGTGTGTTATTACGGTAATTAAATAATTTCTTCTAGAACAGAAATTATTGCCAATTTATTAAATAAAAAAAGCCCTGAAGATATTTATTCAGGGCTTTTTTTATTTTTTGGAATGGTTGAGAAATTTTATTTCACAATACAATGGTCGCCAATATGAAGAATACCAGTTGCATTTTTTACAGAAGCAAAGTTCCCAATTGTTGAATCGTGAATATCAGAAGACTCAATTTTGGTGTTTGTTAAAACAATCGAATTAACAATTTTACTGTTGAATACATGGGTGTTTGCATCAATGGTCACATTAGGACCAATATGAGAATTAGAAATTTCTGCATCTTTAGCAATGTAAACTGGTTGTGTAAACGTACAACCAGTGTATAATTTATCATTGATTTCGGTTTGCTCTTTTTCGGCTATTACCCCGCTAGTTTCTAACCAAGCATCAATAGTTCCGCAATCAAGCCATTCATCAACTGTTGCCGATTTGAAAACTTTTCCATCTTTTAAAAGACGATCTAAAGCATCGGTTAGTTGATATTCATTTCCATGTCCTGTAACATTGTTTTCCAACAAATATTCAATTTCAGCTTTTAAGTTCTCTCCTTTTTTGAAATAGTACACACCAATTATGGCAAGGTTTGAAATGGGTTCAGATGGTTTTTCGACAAAATCGGTAATTCTTTCACCTTGGTGAATGGCAACGCCAAAACGACGAGGATTTTCAACTTCTTTTAACCATATAACGCTGTCAGCATCATCAACCGTTACTTTTGTTTTAACATCGAACAGCGTATCTGCAAAAACTACAATAATTTCTCCTTCAAGTTTATCCGCTGCACAATAAACGGCATGAGCTGTACCGCGGGCAATATCTTGTTTGTAAAAAGAGGATTTTGCGCCAAATTGGCCACATAATTCAGTTAATCTTGTTTTAACATCATCTCCGAAATCTCCCAGAATAAATACGATTTCTTCAATATTTCTGTCAAGGGTTTTGTTAAACGTCTCAATGATTCTCTCAATAATCATTTTTCCAACCACAGGTAACAAGGGTTTGGGTGTCGTATGTGAATGTGGACGTAACCGGGTTCCCTTTCCGGCCATTGGAATAATTAATTTCATTATAATTTAATAGGGTTTGTGATTAAACTTTAAAAAGGTTAAGATACCAAGTATTGTTATCTTCCCCGAATCAAAAAAATCGAATAATGTTTCAGTTTATATGGTTTATTTTCTGAGTATTGAAATCTTTTTTCTTTTCACACTAGCTGTTTTAGTTCGCTATTCCCTATTTCGACATCGTTACTTTTTGCACATGGTGCAATTAAATGGGTATAAATCTAACGAATTTTGGACGTGGATTAAACAATTTTGGTCGAGAGATATAGTCCCTTTTGAGTTCTATTTTATTTACATTTTACTTGCCTTGCACTTAGTAGTATATAAATATTTTACGCTAAGCACACACACTTTAATACTTAGTTTTGCGGTTTTATTCTGGTTTTTATCAATAAAACGATATCGACAAAAACAAAAAAAAGTACTGAGCTTTACTCCAAGAATGCTCCGCCAACTAATAACATCGGTAATACTTGCTCTTCCTGGTTTAGTTTGGGGATTCACTACAGCCTATTCAATTCCTAGTGAATTTATTCACCCCACATTTTTGCTTTCATCAATTGCTGCAACAGGATTCTTATCTCCCTTTTTTATTTTGTTGGCAGGAATAATCAATAAACCAATTGAAAACAGCATTCAAAAGGGGTTTAAAAAACAGGCTTCAAAAAAAGTAAAACAGTTTTCAGATTTAAAAGTTATTGGAATCACAGGTTCTTATGGGAAAACTTCAACAAAGTTTATGATTCGTGATTTACTGAATGAGCGATTTTCTGTACTGGCAACACCGGGAAGTTATAATACACCAATGGGAATTTGTAAAGTAATAAATCAGGATTTAACTCAAGCTCATCAAGTTTTAGTCTTGGAAATGGGGGCGCGTTACAAGGGCAATATTAAAGAATTATGTGAAATTGCTCCTCCAACTATTTCAGTAGTTACGAATGTTGGAAAAGCACATCTAGAAACATTTGGATCGCAACAAGCCATAGCAGAAACAAAAGCGGAATTGGTTCAAAATATGGCATCGGGTGGAGTCTCATTCTTAAACGCTAATGATTTGCTTGTATTAGGAATGTCTCGAGTGACAACTTCTCAAATTATTACGGCAGGAATAGATTCGGGTGATTACCAAGCAACAGATATCCGCTATGATCAAAATGGATGTTCATTTACTGTAATTACACCTGATGAACAGACCGTAGCTATTAGTATGCCATTATTGGGTGCGCATAATGTTCAAAATATGGTTTTAGCAATTGCTTTAGCTCATTATATGGGTTTGCGCTTAGAAACAATTGCCCTTGCCGCAAAACGTATGCAGCCTATTGAACACCGTTTAGAGTTAAAAAAGCAAAACGATATTTTAATCATTGATGACGCATTTAATTCAAATCCAGTTGGTGCAAAAAATGCTGTAGAAATATTAGCAAAATTCACGGGTGGCAATCGAATTATTATAACTCCTGGAATGGTTGAATTGGGCGAAAGAGAATTTGAAGAAAATGAACTGTTAGGTCGTGAAATAGGGAAATATGATTTAGAAAAGGCAATCTTTGTTGGGCAAAAACGATCAGAGCCTTTGGTAAAAGGTTATTTAGCTGCTGGTGGTAATCCTGAAAATATGGAAGTAGTTTCTTCTCTATTTGAAGCAAACGAATTAATTAAGCCACAATTAAAGGCAGGTGACATAATAATGTATGAAAATGATTTACCAGACTCTTACAATGAATAGTTACTTTTTTTAAACAATGAGCGTACCTCGAAAAGTAGTTTTTAGCAGTATATTCATCGAATTCGGATAATTTGATAGGGTGTAAACCTTCAGAATCGATTTTTCGAAGTGGACTCAACATTCATTTTTTGCGCAACTTTAAGAATTAGACTTAAAAATATTGGTATTGAGTTTACTTATTTGCTAAAAATAGAATTTAAATGTCAGGCATTCACCTTTCTGTGTGAGAGCTTTATATGTAAACTAGAAAATAGTTTTTAGCAAAATATTTGGTAAATCAACAGGATTTGAAAAGATTCAAAGCCAAAAAATCGACTTTTAGGAGTGGACTTAGGTTTTGATAGACACTAAAATGGGAGCATAATTTTTAAACCGAACTAAGCTTATAAAATAAGTTTCACAAAAAAGAATTATTCATATCTAAGTGCATCAGCAACTTGAATTTGGCCAGCTTTTGCTGAAGGAAACCAACTTGCAAGTAAACACAAGGCTAAGCAAGAGATAATAATGGTAGAAACATCTCCAAAATGCACAGAAATTGGATAGGCATCAATAATAAAAGATTCTCCACCCACTAATTTTACAAATCCCCACTTTTCTTGCATAAGACTAAGTCCTAAGCCAATACTGCCTCCAATACCACAACCAATAATGCCAATTAGAAAACCTTGTAATTGAAAGGTGTGGCGTATTTTTGCAGAGCTAAATCCCATCGCCATAAGAATTGCAATATCCTTTTTTTTCTGAATCACTATCATGGCAAGGGAGCCAATAATATTCAAAATAGCAACCAAAACAATAATCATAAGTATGGCATAAGACGCCCATTTTTCAATTTGCATGATATCATAGAGCGGTTTTTGCAAATCATACCACGTTTTAATAGTAAAAGAGGAACCGAGCCTTTTTAGTAATAATTCTTTAATGGCAAAGGCATCATCTTCATTTGCTAGTCTAATATCAACTCCACTTAATTCGTTCTTCAAGTAGAAGAGACGTTGAGCAGCGGCTAAATCAACTAAAGCTAGTGGTCTGTTTGCGATTTGTTGCATGGTAAAAAAACCATTAACAGAAAAGCTTAATAATCTGGGACCACTAAATTGGGTTAAACTTCTTCGTATTCCATCAGCACTTAGAATAGAAATTTCATCATCAAGATATAATCGTAAATCTCTAGCTAGTTGTTCACTAACAACAACTCCTGGTACTTTTTCTTTAACACCCAGAAAAAGATTTCCACTACTTAAAGAATAAATACTTGAATCCGTTTCACTAAAAACGCCACGAACAGCAGTAACATATTCATTCCGACCTGATCTACTGATTAATGCATTTCCTTCCACAAAATATTCTACGTGAATAAATTTTTGAAATAAAGTTGAATCAAAATCAAGTAAATCTTTTTTAAAATATTTCTCACTTCTGTGTTCAATTCGAAGATGTGGGTCATTGGATAATAGTAAAACCTGTATTAATGAGTAGAATCCATTGAACACAGAAAGCACGATAATCAGCAAAGCGGTTCCAATGGTTACACCAGTTATACTTATCCACGTTAGCGTAGATATTAACGAAATGTTTTTCTTCGAAAACAGGTATCTAGAAGCGATTATTTGTTGAATATTCATGAATTGTGCACTAGTATGGTCTATCAGATGATTAGTCAATGCGTTATCAAAATGCAATCGATATTAAATAAATTGTGTATTTTAAAGTACGAATAACCAAAAAACTAATCTTAACGGGTTTTGTCGTGATAGAGGAAAAAATTATTTCACTTTTGGATGCAGGTCGTTTCAACGATCCATTCTCAATCTTAGGACCTCACAAATCTAAAGATGCCAAGACATATATAATTAGATCTTTTCAACCGTTTGTAAAATCGGTTCAAATCATTTTCCCAGATTCAAAGAATCCTGTGAATATGAATAGAGTTGGGGAGTCGGCTCTATTCGAGGCTGAAATTAAAGAAAAAGCGTTTAAAGAAGGGTATATGTTAAGAATTGGAATGCCTGATGGTTCCAGTCTAGAAAAATTTGATCCGTATTCATTTGGCCCGCAGATAACTGGCTTTGATTTGCAAATTTGGGGTGAAGGTAATCACGAAAAGGCTTATAGTTTCATGGGTGCTCATCATCTTGAAATTAATGGAATTAAAGGAGTTCAGTTTTGCGTTTGGGCACCTTCTGCTAGTCGTGTTTCTGTTGTAGGGACCTTTAATAATTGGGACGGTCGCTTGCATGTTATGAGAAAATATCATGACCAAGGAATATGGGAGATATTTATTCCTAGCTTAGATGATGGAACAGTTTATAAATATGAAATCGCATCACCATTTTCTGCAGTTCCTTTCTTAAAAGCAGATCCGTATGGGTTTTCAACAGAACTTCGCCCAAAAACGGCAAGTATTGTTACTTCTTTAGATAAATACGTATGGAACGATGCTGAATGGGTTAAATCACGTCAAAAAAAACAGGGTTTAGACGCCCCTATTTCTATTTATGAAGTTCATCTTGGTTCTTGGAAGAAAAAAGGGCAAGGGGATAACGATTTTTTATCATATAAAGAACTAGCAGTTGAGCTTATTTCCTATGTAAAAGATCTTGGTTTTACACATATTGAATTATTGCCAATTGCAGAGCATCCGTATGACCCCTCATGGGGATATCAAATTACAGGTTATTTCGCTCCAACAGCTCGATTTGGCAAACCTGAAGAGTTTATGTTCTTTGTTGATCAATGCCACAAAGAAGGAATTGGTGTTATTGTTGACTGGGTTCCTGCTCACTTTACAAAAGATGACCATGGCCTGCGCTTTTTTGATGGAACACATTTGTATGAACATGCCGATCCTCGCCAAGGTGAGCATAAAGATTGGGGAACAAATATTTTTAATTTCGGAAGAAATGAAATTGTTAATTTTCTTGTATCTAATGCCATGTTTTGGATTGATAAATATCATATTGATGGTATTCGTGTTGATGCAGTTGCCTCTATGCTCTATTTAGATTATTCAAGAGAAGAAGGGGAGTGGATTCCTAATAGATTTGGTGGACGTGAGAACTTGGAAGCTATTGAGTTTCTTAAAAAGTTTAATATGGCTGTTCATAAAGCCTTCCCGGGTGTTGTAACATTGGCTGAAGAGTCAACAGCTTGGCCTATGGTTTCAAGACCTGTTTACATAGGGGGTCTTGGTTTCGACTTTAAGTGGAATATGGGATGGATGAATGATACCTTAAAATATATTGAAGTTGATTCTTTATTTAGAAAGTATCATCAGAATCAATTAACGTTTTCAATGATTTACGCTTTTACTGAGAATTTTGTACTTCCATTTTCTCATGATGAAGTAGTTCATGGAAAACGTTCTATGATAAGTAAAATGCCTGGTGATGATTGGCAAAAAGCAGCAAATTTGAGAGCATTAATTTCGTATATGTATGCACATCCTGGAAAAAAATTATTATTCATGGGTACTGAGTTTGGTCAATGGGGCGAGTGGAACTCAAATTCTGAACTAGATTGGCCTTTGTTGAACTTCGAAAGACATGTAGGAATCAAACAACTTGTTGAAGATTTAAATAAATTGTATGTAAATGAACCGTCTTTGTATGAAGTAGATTACGACTGGGAAGGTTTTGAATGGATTGACTTTTCCGATGCAACCAATTCTATAATGTCATTTATTCGTTATTCAAAAGACAAAAATAGTGAGTTGGTTTGTGTATTTAATTTTACTCCGGTTGTACATCAAAATTATAAAATTGGACTTCCAGGCCAAGGGGAATATACGCCAGTTTACAATAGTGACCATGAAAGATATGGCGGAAGTAATGTTTTAGCTCAAACTTTAAATGTAGTAAAAGGGGAATGGCAAAATCAACCGTATCATGCAGTGGTTTCAATTCCACCTTTAGCTGCCATGTTTTTTAGAAAAAAATAACCTTAATAAAAAGAATTACACAAATGAAATTTAAGCGTTCTGCGGGTACATTAGTACACCCCACATCGTTTCCGACACGATACGGAATTGGTGACTTAGGCGTTTCGGCTAAGCATTTTTTAAACTTTTTATCTGAAACCAATCAGTTTGTTTGGCAAATTTTACCATTAGGACCAACTGGTTATGGTAATTCGCCTTATGCAAGTTATTCAGCTTTTGCTGGAAATCATTATTTAATAAGCCCCGATATTTTAGCTGATAAAGGTTTGTTAGATCAAGCGACATTAAGTAGAATTGCCTTACCGATGGGAACGGAAGTTCCTTATGAAAGAGCTTTTGATTTAAAAGATAAATTGTTTGCTCAAGCAGCTCTATCTTATTATTCAAATCAGTCTGCTTCTGAGAAAAAAGCCTTTACAGCGTTTAAAAAAACAAATTCATATTGGTTGCCTGATTATGCTTTATTTATGGCTTGTTCAGAATATTATGGTAAACAACCTTGGAACTCATGGGATGATGATATTCGAACTAGAACTAAAGATGGTGTTAAAAAGTGGTCAAAAAATCTAAAAGATAAAGTGGATTATCATTTATGGCTACAATATGAATTCTTTAATCAATGGAACAATCTTAAATCGTATGCTAATTCATTAGGGATTCAAGTTATTGGCGATATTCCAATTTTCGTTGATCATAATTCATCTGACTGTTGGTCGCATCCAGAATTTTTTGAAGTTGACGAGGCTGGAAATCGTCAATTAGTTGCAGGCGTTCCACCTGATTATTTTTCTGCAACGGGTCAATTATGGGGAAATCCACTATATCGTTGGAAAGTTATGGAAAAAGATGATTTCTCGTGGTGGATTGAACGTTTTAGACAAATGTTCCACCTATTCGATGCAATTAGAGTTGACCATTTCCGTGGATTTGACGCTTATTGGGAAATTAAAGCTACTGAAAAAACAGCTATAAATGGTCGTTGGGTAAAATGTCCAGGAATAAAATTATTCGATACAATTTTACACAAATTAGGTGATTTACCAATAATAGCAGAAGACCTAGGAGTCTTAACAGAATCTGTTATTGAATTGCGAGATAAGTTTGCATTCCCAGGCATGAAAATTCTTCAATTCGGCTTTGCTGATAATGCAGGAAATTCATTTTTACCTCACAATTTTGATACGTCTAATTGTGTTGTGTATTCTGGTACTCACGACAATGACACAACATTAGGTTGGTATGAACAAGGTACAGAACTTGAAAAACATCGTGTTCGTGAATACACAAGATCGAGTGGTGCAACCATAAATTGGGAGCTTATTAGACTAGGTATGTTATCTAATGCTGTCATGTCAATTTTCCCGTTGCAAGATTTTATGAATTTAGGAACAGATCATAGAATGAATTATCCTGGGACAAGTTCTGGAAACTGGAAATGGCGCTATACTCCTGAAATGCTTGAAAATGTGAATAAGTCATTGATAAAAAACATGATAGCAGTATCTAACAGAGATGTGAATAATCAGGCTACAGATGCTAATATTGTTATACTAATGACGGAAGATGCAAATTAACTTTAAAAAAAGCATAAAAAACCCTATTTTATAGGGCTGAAGCTTTTTTGAAGTCTTTTAAGAAGGGGCTGTCTCAAAAAAAAATTCCAAATATGGAATCTAGCTCTTAGCAAATTTGAATACAGTAAATTTAATTTTTGCCCTTTTCGAGACAGCCTTTCTTTTTTATGTACAGGTTCCCAATAAGCTTTGTTCTGAAATAATTTTATAAACGCGATTATACTAAAACCATGAAAGTACTTTACGCTGCTGCTGAAATTTCTCCGTTTGCCAAAATGACAAGCACAGCCGATATGTTACGTTTTCTTCCAGCTTCATTGCAGGATAAAGGCTACGAAATTCGGATTCTACTCCCTAAATATGGTTCGATTAGCGATAGAAGAAACCGACTTCACGAAGTTATCCGCCTCGCAGGTATTGAAGTTGAAGTTGGTGATAAAATTGAAACAATGCGCATTAAAGTAGCTAGTATTCCTAATGCTAAACTTCAGGTTTATTTCCTTGATAATGATACCTATTTCAAAAGAAAGCACATGTTTTTAGACGATAAAAATCAGTTTATTACTGATAATGATCAACGTCTAACAATGTATAATAAAGGAGTTTTAGAAACCCTTATTCGCTTGAACTGGAAAGCTGATATTGTTCATTGCCACGATTGGGTTTCGGGTATTTTGCCACTGTTGATTAAAACCAAATATGCAGATAATCCTTTATTTCAAAATTTAAAAATTATATATAATCTGCATACTCCTGAACATTGGGGTTACCTAAATCCTGAAATAATGAACTTATTAGGCATTTCAGACATTGATACGTCTGATATAACAACTGATGGAAAAATTGACTTCGTGAAAGCTGGGATTAAGTATGCTGACTTTGTAGTAACAGGAAACTACGTTAATAAAGAGTTTGAGCCACTCTTTGAACAATTTGCAATTAAGCCTGTCGTTATTCAAGGAGCTCCAGCAGATGTTTCACAGAAGTTCAGTGATTTTTATAAAGAAATTACCAGCGACTTAGTTTAATAATTTTAAAAGATTGTATTGTATATGAATAAGGGATTTCTCCCAATTCTAGCTTTTATACTATTGCTAAATTCCTGCTCGAATGATTTACCTCTAGGAGGTGGCGACTTGCCATTTTCTTCCGAAATAGTTGTTGATTCTCTTGCATTAGCAGGAACAGCAATTGTCAACTATAACGATTATATCGGCAATATGGGGTATCTAACGGTTGGTCAGTTAGTAGATCCTGCGTTTGGCGATTATCGAATATCTACAAATTTCAAACCCGCTCTGCTATCTTATTCAACTGCGATTGATACCTTAACCAAGGAAATGCCCATGCGCTTGCGATTTATCATTTCCAATACATTTGGAGATACTACCGCTGAGAATCAGTATCAACTACTTGAAATAAATGAGCTTTGGAGAGCCACGGAATTAAAACAATCTGATTCTTTAAGCACAAATCCTGTGGTAATGGCGGATAATATCATTGTACCAGCTACAATTGATACTTTTTATGTAGCATTAGATACCACTTTTGCCCGAAAATATGCTGAATACTACTACACGTACACAGATTTGGATTCAGACACCTTGCAATTAAGGTCTGAATATTACAGTATGAATATGTTTGGTTTTCAATTGAAGCCAATAAATGTTGGCTCCATTAATATGTTTGTTTCTACAAATGTTAATCTTCAAATAGAAGATGTTGAAAATGATACCACGTATTCTGTTTCAATGTTGGCTTATGCAAATACAATTTCTGTTTCGAATGAATTAAATTATAATATAGCTGATCACATAAGTCTTAATTCTTATAATCAACGATTATTAAAATTTGATGTAACTGTTGTTAATCGTGATAGCTTGATATTAAACGGTTCTGCATTGCCAACTAAAAGCTTATCTAAAGTTGAAATTATTTTCTATGAAGATACTTTACTAATTGGTAGCCAACGACCAGAGACGTTTAGGAATATCGGAGCAAGTACATTGTTGGTCTTTGAAGCAAGTTTAGATAATATTGCAGATCAGTTGTTACTTAATTCGCCAAGTTTTACAGCTTCCAAAATAAACGGTCGTTATGGAATTAATGTGACATCATTTATTAATGGATTTATTGCTGGTGAAATTGAAAATGATAGTAGAGAATTTTATGTAACAGTTAGAGGAAATGATGGTTTTTTTGCAAATACTTTGTTATTTGGAGAAGGAGCTGGTCAATTTAGTCCAAAGGTAATTGCAACCTATAGCAGAACGGATGTAAAATGATACATTACAAGTATTTCAAAACTCTAACAGTACTAATAATAGCCACCTCGATACAACTAAATGCGCAAAATAGTGCTTTTAGTGAAAATAAAACGGCTTCATTTTATAGTTCGTTTGGATTAGGATCATTGAAACAATCATTCTCACCTTTTGCTGAAGGAATGGGAGTAGCTGGCGTGGCGGTCGATATAACACGGTCTGCTAATTTTTCAAACCCTGCTTTATTAAGTGAATACTCCTTTACAACGGGCTATGGTGCATTTGAACAGTCATTGTATATGGCTTCAAAAGATGGAGCCACGGCAAGTTATTCCGATTTTAAGTTCGATGGGTTAGGCTTGGTTTTTCCAATTATAAAAAGAAAGCTTGGAGTCGCCTTATCATTTAATCCAATTTCTACAATGAATTATTTTGGAGAACAAGTTGGGACTATTCCAGGCGATACCACCATAGTTTCGAATAATTACACTGGTGTTGGTGGTTTAAATGAATTTAAGACGGGTATTGGGTATCAATTGACCAACCATGTATCAATCGGTTATGCTCCATCATTTCTTTTTGGTTCAATAAAAAAAATGAAGACTACTCTTTTTCAAGATCTGAGTTACAGAGCAACTTCAACTGGAACAAATGATTTTTATTCAGGAATTTCTCATGAATTTGGCTTGAATGTGTATAAAACGTCCATTTTTTCAGAGTATGATAGAATAAATGTTGGCGTATCTTTTCGTTTACCCACTTCAATTGATGTATCAAGAACAGGTGAAAACCTACTCATTAATGTAAGTTATGAACAGCCTGTAAGTTCTCCTTTATTGGATACAAGCATTGATATGCCATTTAGTTTGAAAGCAGGTATTACCTATAACTATTCAAATAATTGGTTATTAAGCAGCGATGTCGTGATAGAAAATTGGAGTGCTTTTAAGTCATTAGATAGGGGCTCTTTAGTTTCTTACAAAGATCGTTTACGAATTGGCGCAGGAGTTGCCTATATTCCTGAGGTTCGTTCTTCTAGTAGTTACTTGTCTTCTATTTCATATAGATTAGGTGGCTCTTTCGATTCGGGCTATTTTTCAGTAAACAATACGAGAATAACTCGTCTTTCTGCTAACGCCGGCATCTCTTTTCTTTCTGCATTTACCGCCTCATCGGTTGATTTGAATGTTGAATTTGGCATATTAGGGATGGGACAGACTGAACTTGTTCAAGAAGAATTTTTATCTTTCAAGTTCGTAATAAATTTATCAGAATTCATGTTTTTTAGACGACAATTACAATAAATAAGACCAAACACCTATGAAAGTAAGATTACTATATACTCTATTCGTTGTACTACTAATGGCATTGCCTAGTGCTACTGTATTTGCACAAGACGAAGAAATTGAGGAATTACCTTATGGTTTAGATCCTCTTTCTGTGTATTCGATATTTCAGGAAAGCTATAAAACTAAAGATTTTGAGCTCGCATTAATGTATGGTATTCCCTTAGCAAGAATTTATCCTAAAGCAATTGAAGGGATAGATCAATATTCTGGTGCAGATGTTTTAGATAAAATTATCGACATATTTGCTTCATTATCAGTTAAACAAAAAGATCCAATAAAGCGAACTGCTATGTTAGACTCATCATTAAAATATTTTGATATTGTCTTTACAAAATACACACCTGAAGAAATAGATATGTTCAATTGGACACTGAAAAGAGGTAGATTTTATCAAGAACATGCAGACTTTATTACTGGTGGTGGCTCACAAGCTTATGACGATTATATTCAACTAATTGATAGTGATACGCAAAAGATGGCCGAAATCGGTAGTGGTTATTATATACAAGCAACGTTACAATATTTAGTGGCTCAAGGTGAGCGTAATAAGGCTCTTGAATTAATAAATAAAGTACTTCCATTTGCCGACGAATCAACTAAAACATTTATTGATAAAATTCAAAACCAATTATTTAGTGATACAGGTGATAGAATTACATTTCTTGAAGGCAAATTAGCAGAATCTCCTAAAGACATCAAAATATTGAAAGAACTTTATGACTTATATCAAAAAGCTGGAGACTTGGAAAAAGCTAGAGAGACAGCTAAAGTGATGTATGAAGTAAATCCAACTTTCGAAAACTCAATGATGATGGCAACTATTCTAAAAAAGAATAGTGATAATAAAAGTTCAATTGTAATTCTAAAAGAAGCTTTATCTAAAGCAAAGAGCAATATTGACAAAGCTACTGTTTATTATGAACTAGCTGACTCTTATTTGTTAGTCGAGGATTTAAAAAAAGCACGGGATAATGCTAATAAAGCTATTTCAGAGAACGATAAATGGGGTCAACCTTATATAAAATTAGCCGCTATTTATGCTCAGGCTGTAAGTTCTTGTGCATCATCAAATATGGAACGTGAAGATAAAGTAGTCTATTGGTTAGTACTCGACCTATTAGATAAAGCAAAGCAAGTTGACAATGAAGTCGCTTCACTAGTTAAAAATTTATATAAATCCTATTTGCCTGTTACACCTACTGCTGAAGAGAAATTCTTCAAAGGTTGGAAAGCTGGTACAAAAATTAAAGTTGATAAGTCCTTACGTTCTTGCTACGATTGGATTAACGAGACAACCACGATTAGGTAAGCAACTAAAAATGTAAGGCTATTAATTTAACAGTATATTTGGGCGAATCATTTATGATTCGCCTTTTTTGCCTTAATGATTGATAACTATATTATTTGTTTCAGGTTAAATCTGAAGGGAGTATCGTTGAAAAAAAATAAACCTATGCCACAAAACTACTCTAAAAATCAAAATAGATCGAATTCCAACAAGAAAAAACAAAAAAAGAATAAAGTAAAAGGTAGTTCTGCCAGATCTAATCAAAAAAATGGTAAAACACCAGACTTTCTTCGTAACGAACATGTAATATTCGGTGGTCGATATAAGGGTATTCTAGAGGTTAGCCCTCAAAATTACGGTTATGTTAGAGCTTTTGATTTTGAATTTTCAACTCTACCAACAGATCCATTCTTATTTCCAGATGAGGTTCATCATAATAGCTTGAGAAGTGGGTTAATTATTGAAGGGGAGACGGAAGTAGATCAACGTGGAAGTAAGCATGTTGCTACCATTGAGACGATAAACGGAAAGCCTGCTAAAGAATGGAATAGGATTTCTAAATTTGAATTTCAAAAACCTATAATGCCTATACAACATATTGTGCTAGGCCAAAAAGCTGATGATTATGAATTAAGAGTTATTGACTTAATTTCACCTGTTGGAAGAGGGCAAAGAGGTTTAATAGTAGCTCCTCCAAGAACTGGGAAAACAGTCTTACTTAAAAAGATTGCAGAAAGTATAGAATCAAATTATCCCGATATTGAATTAGCGATTTTGTTAGTTGATGAACGCCCCGAAGAGGTTACAGATTTTATGCGAACGACTTCAGCAAAAGTATTTGCTTCGTCTAACGATAAACACACAGAGTCACATGTGAGAGTTTCTGAAATGGCTCTTGGTTATGTGAAAAGAAGAGCAGAACAGGGTGCTGATACGGTTCTTTTAATAGACTCACTTACACGAATGGGGCGCGCTTACAATGCAATGCAGAGTAATAGTGGTAGAACCTTAAGCGGTGGTTTAGATATAAGAGCATTAGAAATTCCAAAAAAGATTTTTGGTTCAGCTCGTAAAATTGAAAATGGAGGATCCTTAACCATTATTGCTACTTGTTTAGTGGAAACAAATTCCAAAATGGACGACTTTATTTTTGAAGAATTTAAAGGTACAGGTAACATGGAACTTGTTTTAGATAGAGATTTAGCAAACGATAGAGTGTTCCCTGCAATAAATATTCCTGCATCAGGAACTAGAAATGAAGAAAAATTCATAAAAGATTCATTGGAAGAAAGAAATCTTGTTAGAAGATACTTACTTAAAAAGAATTCAAAAGAATCTATGGTAAGTTTATTGCAAGTGTTAAAAAGAACAAAAAGTAATATTGAACTGTTAAATCAAATAGCAGCCAATTCATAAAACTAGTTATGACATTCGGTAAAATCCATATAAGCCTTGTCTTTTTATTTTTGAATGGATTTTATTTGGGTGTATCACCATTGATTGCCCAAACTAGAGTAACTACGTCTATTGTTCAAAATACATGTATTGGTGATATCAATCCACTAATTGGTTCATTTTACACACCAACAGCTTTTAAAGGGCTACTAGGTTACAATTTTGGTATCGAAAAGAATTTAGATGACAATGTAACATGGTTGTTAGAAATTGGATTTGGAGATTTTGAGAGCACCTATAGCCCTGCTAGATCTGATGTTTCAATAGATTCATATCATATTCCTGCGAATGATGAAAAAAACCCAGACAGAAACTCATATAGATATATTTTAGGAAAATATTCCAATATAAGCTTTTCTTTAAATTGGACATTCCTTGAAATGAGTTTATTCGATGTCTATTTAGGATTAGGATTAGGAATAATGGAATTTAATCTTTCAGACTTAGATGGAAGAAATTTGAAAGAAGTAAACATAACTCGTTATATTAATGAAACCGTACCTAGATTGACTCCAATTATGCCTCTTACAATGGGGATTACTTTCTTTAGTGGTTCATCTTTTACGGTAGTGTATGAGACTTCATGGATATTTACAAATACAGATTACCTTGACAATGTTGGATTTTATGGAAATCCTGATTCAGATTCAATTTTTAGAAATCAAATACGAGTGCGTTATCAAATTTTTAATAAATAACAATTTCGGTTAATAAGTTGGAACTTTTGGGTCAACTTCAAGTGCCCATTTATTAATTCCACCTAAAACATTTGTAACCTTATTAAAGCCTTTTGATTTTAAATAGGCTGCCGCTTGCCCACTTCTACCTCCAGATCTACAATAAAGGATAATCTCTTTGTCTTTATAATTCTCTAACTTCGTGTATTCAAGTTCAAATTTGCTTAGTGGAATTAATATACCCCCTAAATCAGAAAATACTTTTTCATGAACTTCTCTAACATCTACTAGTTTAAAATCTTCTTTTTTATCGAATTTATCCTTTAATTCCTGAACGGTAATTTCTTTATATGTAGGCATATTAATTAGTTTTATATCGTTCTAATGTAAACTGATTACCAAGATACAATTTTCTTGCTTCTTCATCATGAGCCAAATCATTAGCTGTTCCTTCTTTTAATATTTTCCCTTCAAACATAAGATAGGCTCTATTTGTTATCGCTAATGTTTCATGAACATTATGGTCAGTGATTAAAATTCCAATATTTTTTTTTACTAAGGATGCAATAATTTCTTGAATATCTTCTACCGCAATCGGATCTACGCCAGCAAAAGGTTCATCCAATAATAAGAACGATGGATTTGTACTGATTGCTCGTGCAATTTCAGTTCTTCTTCTTTCTCCACCTGACAAACTATATCCCAAAGAGTTGATTACTTTTTGAAGGGAAAATTCTTCAATTAGTTTATCACTAGTTTCACGAATTTCAAGTTTGCTTAGATTATAGAATTCTAAAACGGATTCGATGTTCTGTCTAACTGTCAAATTCCTGAAAACACTTGCTTCTTGAGCTAAATAACCAATTCCATGTCTAGCTCTTTGAAACATAGCTTCTTTAGTAATTTCTGTTTTATCAATAAATATAGAGCCTTCTTCTGCACCAACTAAACCAACAATGATATAAAAAGTGGTAGTTTTACCTGCACCATTAGGACCTAATAGTCCAACAATTTCACCTTGATTAACATGAATGGAAACGGAATCAACAACTTTACGCTTATGATAATACTTAATCAGATTCTTTGTTGATATCGTTTTAGTCATTTAAACGAATTGGAAACTTGATCGAAAACCGATTTGAAAAGTAATAATCCGTCATCGGAGCCTATAAGTTTTTCAACCGCTCTTTCAGGATGTGGCATCATGCCTAATACATTACCCTGCAAATTACAAATACCAGCAATATTATGAATGGCGCCGTTTGGGTTACTAACATTGGTTTCTAAGCCGTTTTCATCACAATAGGTAAATACAATCTGATTATTATCTTGAAGTGCTTTTAACCCTTCATTATCAATAAAATAATTTCCTTCACCATGAGCAACAGGAATTTGCAAAATTTTATTTAAATCAATTTGAGAAGTAAACGACGTTTTTTTTGACTTTACCTTGATATAAGTTTGTTTACATACGAATTTTAATTGTTCATTATGTAACATTGCACCGGGTAATAAATTTGATTCGAGTAAAATTTGAAATCCATTGCAAATCCCAATAACTTTTCCTCCATTATTAGCAAATTCAGTAACTGATTTCATAATTGGAGAATATTTGGCTATAGCTCCACTTCGCAGGTAATCACCATAAGAGAATCCACCAGGTACAATGATAACATCGGCTTGTTGTAAATCAGTTTCTTTATGCCAAATAAACGTTGCAGAAGCACCCAAAATATGTGCTGTTGCATGATATGCATCATGATCACAATTTGATCCAGGAAATACTAAGATTCCAAATTTCATATTAACTTTGAATTTCTGTTAGTAAAAAAATTTCTTCCAAAATACGTACAACTTTTAAGCAGGCTTCTATATCACCACTAAAGACAATAGACTTTCCTTTTAAATGCGCTTCCTCTACAATAATATTTGCTTTTGAGAAAGAGTATCCAGTTGCTTTTATGACTTGTTCAATAACTTCATCGAAGCTGTGAACAGCATCATTGTATAAAATACAGATCCAAGGAGAGTTTTTGTCTGTATCAACATCAAGTTCTGGTAATGTAGAAACAGAAATCTTTTCCATTGTTTTTATAATTTTATTAAATCAAATCGATAATCTTCCATAACCAGATTTGCCAATAATTTTTGACAAGCTTGATCTACGAGTTCGTTCGCTTTTTCTTCAGATGCTGCTTCAACGGTTAACTCAATAAACTTCCCTATTCGAGCCTGATTAATAGTATTAAACTCGAGACTATGCAAAGCATGAAGAGTGGCTTTGCCCTTAGGATCTAATATCGATTTACGAAGCGTTATATAAATATTGGCTTTGTACATAAAAGAATGGTTGAAAGATTTATATTCATTATAAAGTTAAGTTTATTCCGATTGAAATGCAGAATAATCCTTTAAAATTTTCTCAATAATTTCATCTTTAATACCTTTACTAATATCATAAGTTCTTAGGAATCCCCATCGTTTTAGCCACGTTAATTGTCGTTTGGCATATTGCCAACTATTTGTTTTTATTCTTTGAATAGTATCTTCTAATGATTGAGACTGCTTAAAAAAATCTTCCCATTCTTTATAACCGATTGAGTTAAAACCAGGGTCAGTGAATGAGTAACCTTTTTCTAATAGATTTACAATTTCATTTAGCAGACCATTCGATACCATTTGATCAATTCGGGAATTAATTCTTTCTTTTAAAACTTCTCTTGATACTGTTGGATAGATAACAAACCAATTATTGGGCTTAGAAGTGACATTTGTGGTGTGAAAACTTGAAAATGGTTTGCCAGTTTGCATGAAAACATCTAAAGCTCTTAAAATTCGTTGTTTGTTATAACCGTCCATTTTGTGAGCGTAGGTGGAATCAATTTGTTTTAGTCGATTGTACAAAAATTCAATTCCCATTTCATTTAATTCATTTTCAAGTTGAATTAAGTTTGATTCATTACTTTCTGGAATCACATCAAACCCAAATAAAATTGCTTGTTGATATAGAGTACTACCTCCTACAACAATCACCGATTCATTTGACTGACTTTCCCATTCAATAAATCGATCTAAGAATAGTTTTGCATTTTCAGATTCTTTAGGATCTAGAATAGAAATATTTTTGTATCTGAGCTCAGATAAATAGGAATTTGTTGGTTTAGCCGTACCAATGTTGAGATATTTGTAACATTGTCTTGAGTCAGCTGAGATTATAGTTAAACCCATTATCTTACCTAATATATGCGCAAGCTCAGATTTACCCGAAGCAGTGGGTCCAACAATTAGAATTTTTTTTTTATTATCGCCCAACTAAATCTGTCGCACTTGTTAAATCTTCATAAATACCGTTTCTAAACTCGACTCTTGACCAATTTACTTTTCTAGCATATTTAGAAGTTGACCTTGCATCAATATAGAATAAATCTGCAATAGGAGTGGCACCTGTAGTGTCTGCGGCCATAAAGTAAACTAAGTTACCTCCATCACTGTTATATGCCCAAGCAGGTTTACCCATAAAATTATAGTTAAGAACTTGCCCAGGTTGATTTACTAAGTAACGACTTAAAATATCACCATTAGTGTCCCATATTACTAACTCAGGTTCTACATTAGGCATAGAATGAGTAATAGCAAGTTTGTTCCCATTATTATTGTATTTCATATAAAGTGATCTTTGCCGTTGTAGCGTAGACCATGTTACAGAACTTGCTTTAGGATAAATTTGAGATAGATTTTTAGTTTTTAATTCAATAAATCTAGAGCCAATAGTAGGTGGTAATTGAACAATTTTGATTTGTCTGTAACTGGCATCAGCTATTGCGAAAACGGAATCTTTGGTTGTTGATGGTTCAAATGCAAACATTTGTTGTCCAAAAAAACGATCGCTAAAACCGTACTTTACGAGAGAAGGGTTAAACGCCATTGTACCGTCACCACGAATTATGTAAGGTGAATATGGAATTGCGGCCCAAAAAGGCGCCCAAACAATATAAAATTGCCCATTTGCTGAAACGTGAAGATGATTATTTGAATCCGTTGTTGGTTTATCTTTATAAACATTTGTTCTACGATCTCCAGAGCTGAATGTCGTAATAATTTCGCCTAAATCTTGATTGACTGAGGAGAAACTGAATTTAATTAAGTTTATAACTCTGCCAGAATAGGGTACATCAACGGGCTTGGTTACACCTGGAATATCAACATACTCATCAAAGTGTAAAACAACATAACTGTCATTATCAATAAATTTAACTGCACGTTCACCTTCAATTGGGAAGTTCCAATGAACCAAAGATTGATATTTTTTGTTTAAATCAGAAAAAAATTGAAGAGTAGAAGTTCTTCTATTTTGATTAATTCCTACTATTTGTTTGATAAATAGTTTGTTGTATGCAGGATCAATAGTATTATATTTTTTGAGTGCAGCAACTGCTTTAGGCAATGAATCTCCCTTTACATATCTACTAATATCATACGTATTATACCATTCATTATCAGCTTGTCCATAGAAAGAAGTTGGAGTGCCGATATTTCCAAATCGTTCAACTTGGTAGGTTGTATCTGTCTCTTTATACTCCACATTAAGTAAACGTAATTCACCTGAGCCTGTAGCATACATAAATACTGCTGGATATTTTGCTACATCAGTAGGGTCATAATTTAGTGGTTGCTGACACCTAGATACTGTAAGAACTAATAAAAATAAAACGAGTAGATTTCGCATTGAATCAAATTTATAATGGGGATAGTAACAAATTTGTTGTTAACGAACATGAATTCTAAATAGGATTTAATTTAATTCGTAAAGAAATTCTATGAGTATTTCCTAAATCTGAATTAATTCCAGAAAAAGAGCTCATGCCATAATCTAAATTCAGCCTTGAAAATCCTAATCCAAGGCCGACAGTTGGTGAAAATGTCATTTTCCCTTTATCGTCAAAATAGAAGTCAGTTAAACCTCCTCTTACTGAAACTAGGTTTTTAAAAGAAAATTCCATGCCAACATGTGGTTCAAAGCTAGTTCTTCCAACATTTAAGTAATAAGTTTGCAAGTTCTCAAATCGAATATCTGCATCTGCTACAGTAATAATTTCAAAAGTATTTTTTATTGGTAAAATAAATGCAGCACTTAATTTCACCGTGGGTAAAATTTGTTCATTTTGACCATTGGGAACAATATCATTAAAATTTTCTAATCCTTTTAAAGCTTGTTTGTTTGTTTGCCAAAACTTGAACATCGTTGTGATGTCTTGAACGGCAATGCCCCAAGCATAATATTTGTCACGTTCTTGAATACCAACATCTAAACTATAACCCCATGTTTGTGCAAATGGTCCAATTTTACTGTGTAATACTTTAAAACTTACACCCCAAGAGTTGTTGTTATCTTCGCTGAATGGCTGTGCATAACTAATTAAAAATGCTAAATCAAAGGCACTAAATGTGCTAAATTGTGCAGTTGGGTTTGGAAGAGGTTGTCCGTTTGCTTCATTCCATGCATCAAGTGTATTTTGAATGCCATCAATAGCTTGCCGCATAAAGCCGACTCCAAATACGCCATCTGTATCATTAATAGGAAACCCAGCTGATGCGAAATCATAGCCGACCACACCATTAAAACGTTCAGAATGCATATACATAAGCTCAATTTGAGTCAATCGAGAAAGACCAGCAGGGTTCCAATAGACTGAAGTCGCATCGTCAGCAATTGAAGCATAAGCACTTCCTAGGGCTAATGCTCTTGCACCACCTCCAACACTCAAAAAATCTCCCCCATATTTTCCAACAGAAAATGTTTGAGAACGAAGAGTCCCAGAAAATGTTAAAAAAAAGATAAGTACACTAAGAAGCGAGCGAAGATTCATGAAGGTAAAATAAGGAATAAATGGTTTTAACCACAATTATGAATAAAATCAATCACAATTGATGCCAGATAAGAACGCTTAAATTTAGATTGAAGTACAGGGAAATTTAATTTTATTGATGGATGTCTTATTTTTGCAATCTCAGCAGCTTTTATAGGGTCAGATTCAAAAAATCCACCAGATTCCTTTGCTAATTCAGCAATCCATCCATTTGTATTCGTAATTACAGGAATTCCCAAGCTTAATGCATCAAATAATTTATTTGGTGAATTTGATTTCAAGATTTTCCAATCGGAAAATGTTACCAAACAATAGCTTACTGTTGGCATAATCTTTCGAATTTCGTTTCTACTCAGTTTGCCTAAAAAATGGATTTGATTAGAGGAAGTATGTTGATTTTTCCATTGTTGAACTAAACTTTCATGAATTCCAAATCCTGCAATAAGTACTTGCACTTCATTATCTTGGCATAAAATAGTATCAAAGAACTTAAGTAGCCAAGGAATATGGTTTGCTTTGCCTAGAGCGCCTTCATATAAATATATTTTCCCAACTGAATTTACATGGCATTGAATTTTTTCCTGATTTCCAAATTCAGTAAATCCGTTTGGAATCATACTTAATTTTGAAGTAGGAACTTTTTTTTGTTGTTCTAGAATATCATTTGCCATCGGTGATAAGCAAATAATCTTGTTAGCCGATTTATATAAAATCTGCTCTATCCAATAAAGAAATTTGCTTAATATGGAGTTCTTTAGTCCAAGAACTTGAATAGGAAAGTCAGGCCATAGGTCACGAAGTTCGAAAATCCATTTTTTTTGAGTTATTTTATGTTGAATTAATCCAATTAAGCCAGTAGTAAGAGGAGTTGAGCTAATATATGCGATGTCGTATTTGTCAGGATTGTCTAATAGTTTTAGAAGTGCTTTAAATGAAAATCCTAAAAAAGCATATAATCTGCGAAAGAAAGAAAAAGAATTTTCATAAGATTGATGAATTACCGAGATGGTAATATTGGGATTATTTGAAAAGTCTGGAAGTTGTGTTTTATCAATAAAATACGCATCAGAGCAAATGATCCATACACAATGGCCCTTTTTTGCCCACTCATGTACAAAGTCCCAACTTCTTCCTGAAGCGAAGCTATTGTCTGGTGAACCGAAATACTGTATCACATAAACTATTTTCATGTGGCAAGCATACTATAAACTATTATAATTTGCACTTTTTCTGCATGATTCATTGAATGGGAACTGCTATATTAGGGCATATAAAAACCAAAGAATTAAACTTCAAGAACATCTATGAAATTCAGCATATCGAGTAGTGAACTTGTAAAAGGATTAAACTCTGTAATAGGAGCCGTACCCAGCAAAGCTACCTTAAATATTTTAGAAACCGTACTCATTGAGGCAGAAGATCAAATCCTTCGAATAAGTGCAACTGATTTAGAGATTTCAATTGTTGAGCAAGTTCATGCAGATGTTGAACAACCAGGTTCTGTTTGTTTACCTGCAAAACGATTATTGGAAATCTTAAGACAATTGCCCTCAATTCCTATTTATTTCGATGTAGATGACAGAAATAATGTTCGCTTTAAAACAGATAAAGGTGAGTATAAATTAGTCGGAGAAGATGCGTCAGATTTTCCCGAACTTCCACAAATGATTGATGGTGTTCAGTTTGAAACAACGGTGCAGATTATAAAAGAGTCAATCAAAAAAACAAGTTTTGCTGTATCCACAGATGATTTTCGACCAGCAATGATGGGTGTTTTTTTTCAATTAGGTGCAGAAGAGTCGAAATTAGTTGCAACTGACGGACATCGTCTAGTTAAATTGACAAGAACTGATTTAGTATCGGAAAACCCTCATAATTTTATTGTACCAGAAAAAGCATTAAATCTAGTTGGAAAAGCACTTACTGGTGAAAAATGTTCAATAGTTGTTACCAAAGAACATGCTCAATTTATATCTGATTCCTCTTCGATAATTACTCGTTTAATTAATGAAACGTATCCCAATTACGAAGCGGTAATTCCACGTGATAATGAAAAAGTAATGATTGTTGATAAACAAGAGTTATTATCAACGGTAAAACGTGTTTCTGTTTTCTCAAGTACAAACACACGTCAAATTCGTCTTACTTTATCAAACGGTTCGGTTGAAATTCAGGCAGAAGATATTGATATGAGTAGTGAAGCTAAGGAAGCTGTTCCATGTGAATATTCTGGCGACCCAATGATGATTGGTTTCAATGCGAGGTATTTAGCAGATGTTTTAATGAATGTTGAAAACGAACAATTAACGTTTGAATTTTCAACTCCAAATCGAGCCGGTGTCGTTCGTCCAGCAAAAGAAGATGAGCATCAAAAAATGCTTATGTTGGTTATGCCGGTAATGCTAAATTCTCATGCCTGAAAAACAGCAGATTTCGCCATTGGTGACCTTAACAACAGATTTGGGAACAAGTGATCATTATGTCGCCGTTCTCAAAGCTGTTATGTTAGGAATTAATCCTGCGATTCGGTTTGTTGATATTTCCCACCAAATACCACCTCAAGATATTATGGCATGTGCTTGGGTTGTAAAAAATGCAGCATTTTATTTTCCTGAAGGAACAATACATCTTGTTTCTGTTGACCCCACAACAGGTACAAATCGAAAACCTTTAGCAGTAAAAATTAAAAATCAGCTATTTGTTGGTCCAGATAATGGGGCATTCTCTTTAATCGCTGATCAAGAAGAAGCAGAAATTTATGAACTAAGTAAGGAAGATTTTTTGGGTGAATTAAGATCGAACACCTTTCAGGCTAGAGACATTTTTGCTCCAATTGCAGCTCATTTAGCAAGTGGAGTTGCATTAGATTGGATAGGAAAAAAAATCGATTCTATGATGAATTATAGATGGGCCATACCAACTGATGATCATGATAGTTTAAATGGCTGGGTAGTTCATATTGATAGATTTGGAAATTTGATAACCAATATTTCAAAATCTCTTGTGAGTTCTGCCTCATCTGGGCGAACTAGTAAAGTATATGCTGGAAATACAATAATAACAGGGATTACTTCAACGTTTGCCAATGTTCCAGAAACTGAAGCACTAGCCTATTTTAATAGTTCTGATATGTTAGAAATTGCGATTAATAAAGGGAATGCACAGCAAATGTTAGGCGTAGAAAAAGGGTCATCTGTAACGGTTTTGTTTAAAGATTGAGAGGCTAAGTACTAATTTTTTTTTAGAATTGACATTCAATAGGTGCCTTACAAGAGGCATTTTTTTGTTTTACTTATGGCCTCACATTTTTGACTATATTGCGTAAGAAATAATTTTTAAAATGATAAAAGAGCCAAAAAAAAAGAGAAGTTTTAATCTGTTACTTTTTTATCAGATTTAAGAAAATATAAACACAGAATAGTTTAATAATGCAAAAATGATACAAATTCGTTCTCCAAAAAATGATCGGGAATCAATTGAAGTTCCAATAGCAATGGCGAATTTACAAAAAGCTTTTAATGGAACGGTTTGTTCAAAAGCTGGTGATGAGTTTAAAATTTCTCAAAATATATTGGATTTATTAGAGGATTCTCCAATAGAGTCCTCAATGGCTCAACTTACAAATCATTGGAAACTAACAGCTACGATGTATGAAGACTTATGGCGAACAAAAGCCTTGAGTTTGATGTCTGGAGAAGATTTTCCAATTACAGAAGAGCAACGTTTATTGATTGAATGGATAATGCCAAAGGCTGGAGGTGTTTATTTAGATGCGGGATGTTCAACCGCTTTGTACTCAAGAGCGTTATTGAAGCATCAAGAACAAGCTCAAGTTATTGCCTTAGATTTTTCCATGGAAATGTTACTAGAAGCTAGACGTCGTTCAATTGCTGATTCTGTTCAGCCTTATTTATTTAGAGCCGATGCTTCACAAATGCCTTTTTTTACTGATACTTTTGATGGAATTGTTTGCGGAGGAACGTTAAATGAATTATATAATCCAACAAAAGTTTTACACGAATTCAGACGTGTTATTAAAGCAGATGGCGAAGTTTTTATGATGTACTTATTGAAAGCAGATTCTTGGTATGGTAAACTTTTGCAGGAGCCAATAAAATTAAGTGGAATAAAATTCTGGACTAAAGATGAATCGAATGAGTTATTTGAGCAGGCTGGATTTAATGTATCACGGCAAATAGTTCGTGGAATTGTTTGTTTTGCAAAACTTGTTTCTGCATAAAATTACTTGTTTAAAAAAAACAATTACTTAAATTCCGGAATCGGAAACAAAGAATGGTTTTGCTTCTGATTTGGTTTGCAATTAAAACAAAACTCAATGGTTATGAAGTACATTTTATTTATCGCAACTTCTGTTTTTATCTTCTTTTTATCACTTCCTTTTGCATTTCCTTTTAGTAGTTCATATCCAATTTGGATTATTACAAAAGTATTTTCCTTAAACTATTTTTCCTTGTGGTATTTTATAAGGCAAGGCAAAATTGATAAAAAGCAACTTTTAGCGATACATTTAGCCACTCCACTTTTAGTTTTTGGAACATATACAATAATAAATTATCCTAGTATTGGAATCGGCTTAATCCCTATTTTCAGTCTCATTTTGATAGGTTCTTTAGTGAGTTATTTTACTGCAAAACAAAAGCACTTCTATTTGTCTTATTCTCTTTTATTAACTTTATGTATTGTAACCACTCAATATCTTCTACCCATTTTTGTGGAGAATTTTAAACCATTTTTCGAATAAGTAACTTTGTCAAAGTTTCTGACTTTGACAAAGTTACCAATGGCAAAGTTTAAAACTTTGCCATTGGTCGCGTTACATTTGTTCCGGAGCGGAAATTCCTAAAACTCCTAAGCCGTTCTTCATTACTTGAGCTGTTGCTTCAAGTAATTCTTTTCTTGAAGCAGCTAAATCTTTTTCGACTCCGATTACTCTACAATCATGATAAAAGCGGGTGAATTGTGCTGCAACAGCTTCCAAATAAGTGATTAATTTTTGAGGCTCTTTGGTTTTACAGGTTAATGTAATAATGTCGGGGAAATTCAGTAATTCTTTAATTAAGTTGATTTCTGAATCGTGTTCTAGCAATCTTAAATTAGCTGTTCCTTCTAGTTCTTCAGATTCTGCAACTTTTCTTAAAATACTTTGGATTCTAGCGTGAGCATATTGCAAATAAAAGACAGGATTTTTTTCCGATGCTTCTTTTGCCGCATCAATATCAAATTCGAGGTGAGTTCCTGGGGCTCTCATTAAAAAGAAGAAACGAGTTACATCTTCGCCAACTTCGTCCATAAGTTCATCGAGCGTAACAAAATTTGCTTTTCGAGTACTCATTTTGAAAGGTTTTCCATCTTTCACAATCGTTACGAATTGATAAACTAACACATCAATTTGTTTGGAATCGAAGCCTAACGATTCAACACCTGAAAGTACATCGGGATAGGTTGCAATGTGATCGGCGCCAAAAACATCCACACAAATATCGAAACCACGTTCTAATTTTTTTACGTGATAAGCAATATCGGGCAAACGATAAGTTGGTTCACCGGTGCTTTTTACTAAAACAGTGTCTTTTTCTTTACCAAAATTTGTAGTTTTGAACCAAACAGCGCCATCCGTATCATACACTAAACCTTTTTCACGAAGTCTTTCTAAGGTCGAATCAATAGACCCATTTTCATATAATGAATTCTCGTTAAAAAACGTATCCATGAAAATGTTGAGGCGATTCATGGTTCCTTGAATATCTTTGAAAATAATTTTTTCAGCGTAATCTTTAAAAATCACATAATCATTTTCCCAAACGGAATCTGCGTGATCATTGTTTACTTCTCGAGCAATGTTAATTATGTATTCGCCTTCATATCCACCATCTGGAATGGTTGCATCTTTTCCAATTAATTGACCATATCTGCCTTTAACACTTTCTCCCAAAACACGCATTTGGCGACCCGCATTATTGAAATAATACTCTCTTGTAACCTGAGCTCCATTCCATTCATACAAACGTGAAATTGTATCACCTAAAACTGCATTTCTACCATGACCTACCGTTAAAGGTCCAGTTGGATTTGCACTTACGAATTCAACTAATACTTTTTTTCCATCAAATGTTTTGGTTTTACCAAAAGTTGAACCTTGAGAAGTGATTTTTGAAAGTTGATCTTGAACCCAAGCGTTTGTTAATTTGAAATTAATAAAACCTGGTCCTGCAATTTCAACCTTGGAGATGTAATCGGCATTGATTTCAAATCGTGTACAAAAATCTTGTGCTATTTGCCTTGGATTTTTTTTAAGCATTCGAGATAACAACATCGCCACATTGGTAGATAAGTCACCGTGACTGGCATCTTTGGGTTGCGATGATATATTCTGGGTATTTTCTGTGAGTTCTGTAAATGTGCCTAATGCCTTGTCTATCAATGATTTTATATACGATTTCATGAATTACGGTTGAGATAATGAATGGTGAGTCGTTTTAGAAAAGTTGAATTCAATTTCAAATATAATGAATTGAAAAATAGCCGATTAATGATTTTGATAATCAGACTAAAAGTACAAAATCAAAGGCTTATTAATCTAGGAGTTTATTTTTTAAATTTATTAGAATCATTCAAGGAAAAAATGAGAAGGTTGAACCCTAAAATTGTATGAACGTACTTATTCTGGGTAAACTCATCAAAATTATTGTAGAGTAAAAGAGCCTAGAACTCGTTTTTCGTTTAAAAAAAGGATACAATTTCTTTAAGATGCGTGTTTTTTGCATGTCAAAATACACAAGTAAAAAAAACTCAGATAGATCAAATTTAGTTCAGGGCATCAACGATTGTGTATTCAGGATGATCCCATTCTTGAAAATAATTTTTTTCGATTTTCATTCCTTCAAATTTTGAACTCTCAACGAATATTTTTAACGAACTCAAATTAGGACTTTGTTTCTATAAAAAAGCATTGGTTTTTCAAAAAAAAAGGTCATTACGTACCCTGCCACGATTCGATGAACCACGAAGTGCTATCTCTATCCAATATCTTTTTACGCAACAATCACTTTATTTTGAATAGATTGGTTCTTAGGCTCAGATGCTGGGTCGAAGCCCAACATGACCAAATCACATCTATGAATTAAGCTCAAAATGATGCGAATAAGCTCTTGTTCTCATTAATTTTGCTACATAAAACCGTTAACAAAATAATTCACTTTACAAAAGGTCAAAGTCCGAATTTGAGTTACCAACAACTTTTTGAAATGGATTCTACAATAATTTAGTTCAATCTATTGGATTTATGTGTTCATTTGAGCCAATAAATATCAACGGAAGTCTTATTTATAAGCTATTTAGGAGTTATCGCAAAAAAGCAATTCATAAAATATGGGATAAACTATTCTATAACTGGAGTCCGAAAACTAAGTAGTTGAATCAAAAAAGATAAAAGATTTTGTTTTATAGTTCGCCATTATCCGCCATACTTCGATAATCATTCCCGAAAATTATTATGTGATCGAGAAGTTTGATTCCAACTAAATCACAGGCTTGCCGAACTCTTCTGGTTAATACTTTATCTGGTTCTGAAGCAGTACTTGCGCCACTTGGATGATTGTGTAGAATGAACGCATTTGAAGCATTTCCCAAGATTAACTCCTTCACTAATGTTGTTAAATCAACAGAAACGGAATTTTTTTGTCCTTTAGCTAACTTTTTGTGAAATAACATTTTCAATTGATTATCACAGCCAACAACATAAAAGTTTTCGTGATCTTCATCACGTAAAAGGGGTCTAAAATAATCAGCAACAGATTTGGATTCACTAAATTGCATACGATTGTTAATCGACATAGTATGAGAGCGTCTTGAAAGCTCAAAAACGGCTTCTAAAGTAATCGCTTTTACAGGGCCAATTCCTGGATAATTTGCCAATTCACGCCATTTTTTTCGAAATAGAAGCGGTAAACCTAATGAGTCGGCAAGTAGTTTTTTTGATAAATCAAGAACATTTAATTTTTTAGTTCCTGTGCGTAGAATTATTGCCAATAATTCAGCATCAGTTAATGCCTCTGGGCCAAATCGTTGTAATTTTTCTCTAGGTTGCTCATCGGTTGGAAGTTCTTTGAGTCTTAATGTGGGTACACTATTTGTTAAAGTTGAGTTTAGATATTTCATGCGTTTTCAAAAATCTGTTTGTTGTTTCAAAAGAGAGACGCATGAGGAGCTAAAATCTTACAGAGTTTTTAAAAAAAAAGATGAAAATTTTCGGAATAATTCACAATAATCTATGTAAGATATAGTTTTTATTGATTCAATTTATTTTAAATAAGTGGTAAAAAATGAAAATACATGAAAGGAATCCATGCCTAAAAGTCGTTTTCTGGGATTTTTACTCTTCTAAATTGTTCAAAATAGCACAATATGTTGATGAGAACTGATTGCGGAAGCTTATGAAATGACTTACTATTTGGTATAAATGAATCAGATTTCCAAAGATTTTAATTTACGAACGAGTAGAATTTTAAGACAAAAATTGGTTTAGATAAAATAGTGTTCACAAAGCGAATTTAGCACCTGATTCTGCAAAGATAGCATTACCTGGTGCAGAACCCATTCAAATAAGTACATTTTCATAGTTATTTCTTTTTTTGAACTCAAGTTTATACACATATTGTAATCAATATCTTTTGCCGTAGAAAGAAATATAATGGTAATTTTTATGATTTTATTTAAACTGAACTAGAGGTAATAGTTAATAAGGCTACAAAAAGCAGATTTAGATTAAATCAACTTTCATTTTAAAATGGGGACCAATAGGCTCAATATCAAATCGTTTGGAATCGATTACCCAACCTAATTTTTCATAAAACCGAACAGCAGATTCTCTTGCATTACACCACATTAGGGCTTTATTTTCTTTATGTTGAACAAATTCAATGCTTTGCTTAACTAATTGAGAACCAATACCTTTTCCTTGAGCATCATGATGCGTTGCCATTCCTCGTAATTGCCAAGCTTCGATTCCTTTGTAAATATTTGGAGTAATAGTGAGACAACAAATAATCTTGTTTTGCTCAGTATAGATTCCAAAATGTAAAGTGCTTTCCAATTGGTCTTCAATGAAAGAAGCCGTCTCTATGGGGCGGCCTTTTCTTAAAACTTGATGTCTTATGGGAATAATATCTTCCAAAGTTGCTAGTTTAAAACTAGTCACCGAGCCCACCCATAAGAGGTTCGTTTAAAGCTCGAATATCTGAGTTTGGTAAACCACCAGGATAGACTTCTTTTGCTAATTCAATAGCACGAATCACAACATCTAAATGGAGCTTTTTTGAGTTTTCGTAAAAGTTTTGAGCAGGTCCACTTAGTTTTGGTTTTCCATGTAGGGGTTTATCACTAACACATAAAAGTGTTGCATGTGGAACTCTATAACGAAACCCGTTTGTTGCTAAAGTTGCAGATTCCATATCAATTGCAATAGAACGACTTAGGTGAATATCACTTACGGTACTTTTTTTTGAAAATTCCCAATTTCTGTTCATAGTTGTGTAAACTGAACCAATGCGATAATTAAGTTGGTATTCTCGTAAAGCTTGTTGTAAATGCAAATTCAGTAAAAAAGTAGGCGCAATTGGAACATGAAGAGGTAGTAAATCATCTAAAACACCATCAGCTCGCATATAACCCGATGCAAGAACAAAATCCCCAATTTCTTGGTGATTTCTAAGCCCGCCACAATGACCAACCATTATCATTAAATCTGGACGAAGCACTGCAATGTGATCGCTACACGTTTTTGCGTTTGACGGACCAACACCAATGTTGATTAAAGTTAGGCCTTCATTATTTGGAAGCTTGTGATGGTAGGCTGGCATTTGAACCCCCTTACGAGTAGGTGTTATGCAATCTGGGTATTTCTCTTGAAAAACCTCTACGTGCATATCATAATTGGTATATAAAATATTTCTTTGAAAGTCTTCGGCATTAGTTCCTGTATAATGCTCTAAACGATTTAAAGACAAATCGATACGTTCTGGTTTGAAAAGAAATAATTTTTTTTGAGTGATATCCCAATCGTTTTCATCCAAATAATCAAGTAAAATGGGATTGTTAAGTGCAACAGCTTTACGTTCAGAACTTACTATTATTTCGGCTCCACGTTTTACTAATTTGAAAATTTCTCTAGTAAGATACCAACGATACGATTTTGGTTTTGCAAATTCGCCTTCAATAATTGGATTGTGTTCGGACCAAACACGTTTAATGGTCATTTTAGGATAATAACCCTTTTGATACATCTCCTCCATTACATCACAGGCGTGGGAAACTAAACGGGATAAATAATCATCGGAATAATTAGGATCGGGCTGAATCGAAAATGTTGTTTGCATAGCCAAGAAATTAAAAGATTAATTTCGTTGCAAGATACAAAAATGGAGATAAAGGTTGGGAAAGTAATTATAAATGTAAATGATGTTCAGTTGAAAAGAAAAAGGGTTTTTTTCGAATCTCCTATGGTTGAAGTCAAAAAATTAAATTAGGAGTCAAACACTAAAGTCGATTATTGAGAGCGCATTAAATCGCGTTAATTTGACGATTATTTTTCTGATAGGTACTTTTTGGAGTTAGAACAAATTTTTGATTGATATGAAAAGAAAAAGCAATACTTATGATTGCTCTTTTTATTGTTTTTTGGTAGGCTCGCTTATGAAAGACAAGCAATTATTTCAGAAAATTAAATCGAAAAGTCATTAAAAAACTCTTTCATTGGTGCAAAATAGTGTTCAATCTAGCCTTTTTTGTAATCTGACTGACCCTCAGGGATCATTTCGTGAATTAGTGTTAATTCACAACCTGAATCAGTGTTTTTTAAAAGAATTGTCAGTTTGGAATCTGGGTCTGAATCTGCAAATTCACTTGTTCTCCAAGACTGAATGATTTCAGAATAAGGGGTTAGTGAAATGTTTTTTCCAGTGATGTATTCATCCAAGTTGAATAGGTTTCGCCAATTTGGTCGGAGCATTCGGCTTCACCGCCGGTCATGTCTGTATGAGAATCACTATCAAGCCAATCTTTATATACAGCATCAGCCGATACGTTAAATTGTTCGGTTAAATATATGGTATCCAATAGAGTATAATTTTAATTAGGTAATGATGGTCTAGAACACGCAAAAACTAAGTAAGTTGCAGGACATTGTTATGAAATTATTTTTTCATCTAAAAAGCACCTTCACGAATCTTCAATTTAATTGAACTTGATAGCACTTTTTAAGTTTTGAATAATGAGCGTACTCCAAAAAGTGGTTTCTAGCAATATCTTCATCGAATTCGTTGGATTTGGATGGGTGTAAACCGAAAAAATCGATTTTTTGGAGTGAACTCAATAATTGAACCAAGTATTAAAAGTAGAATTTAGTGGTATGTACCTTGTTAAATTATATTTCATTTACGATTATTTTGCGAAATCACAGTTTAGGAAAAGCCAAATATTTTTAGTTCAAATAAATTCAATCAAAATTGAGAATATCTTTTAACTTAGTAAAAACAACAAAAAAATTTATTATGACACGAATTATTAGAAAATGGAAAACCTCCGATTCGGTAGAATTGATAAAAACGCGGGTATTTACAGTAACTGAACATGAAGCAAGATTAGATGATAAAAGCGGAAATTTCGTTGTTCTAAATATGCCAGATTGGATTAATATAATAGCTGAAAGCGAAGAAGGTGAAGTTATTGTTATTTATCAATATCGCCATGGGCTAGATACAATTACACTTGAAATTCCTGGTGGAGTGATGGATAAAGGCGAAGATCCGCTAGAATCGGCAAAGCGTGAACTTTTAGAAGAGACTGGATATGAGTCGAATGAATGGAAATTGTTGGGAGTTACAGCTGTTAATCCTGCTATTGCAAATAATCACACCCATTTATTTTTTGCTAGAAACTGTAAAAAAATTGCAGAGCAAGACTTAGATGAGCATGAAGATATTGAGGTAAAACTTATAACAAGAGATGAATTCTTAGATAAAATCAGAAACGGAGAAATTACGCACTCGTTAATATTAGCAGCAGTTTGTTTTTGGGAATTAGGAGACTAACAAAAACCTTGGCGTTAACTATTAAATCTGAGTTCAGATTAAACTTTATTTTAATATCGGTTAAAAATATTTTATTTAAATACCGATATTAATTAAATTGATAATTCGTGTTGTATCAATCTGTTTAGCAGATTAATGTTTAAAAAAAATTAATTTCATTTAGTTGACAACTGGATTACTGCGTTTTGAATTTAGGTTCCATATCGAAACTTGTGGGTAGCTTTGTTACCTTCCTTAAATAAATCGGTTCTATTCAATTATAGAGAGTAATGATAAGCTTGTTTTAAGCTTTATATCATTTCAGGATAAAAAGTTGAGTAATTTGTGCCTATATCATCAAGAGAATTGTTTTTTAATTATTCGAAGAAAGATATTTAGCACTAAAACCATTAAAAAAGAATTACAAGAAACACGATTATGATACAAGTTGGTCAAAAAATTGATACCTCACTTACTCTAAAAGTCGTTGAAAATGGCAACGAAAGAACCGTTTCATTAGCTGAAATCCTTACAAAACCCTTTGTGATTTCAGTTTACATGAAAAACAATACAAGTAGTTGTGACAATCAAAACAAAAGTTTGGTTGAGTTTACAGAGCAGATTTCAGCAAAAGGCTATGGAATACTTTCTTTATCAAAAGACACATGTGGATCTCATCTCAAATATGCAGCTAAGCATGCAATTTCTTATGTCTTAGCCTCCGATCCTGATCAAAAATTCCCAGAAATTACAGATTCAATCATTGAAAAATCGATGTATGGTAAGAAATATCTTGGTGCTTCCCGATCTGCATTTGTAATCGATACGGATGGAACCGTTTTAGCGCTTATTGAAAAAGTGGATTCGAAAAATCACGGTCAGCAAGTTTTAGATGCGTTGAATGCAATTCGCAAATAATTTGAAATCGAGCTATTAAAACATGAGCTTACTCTGAAAAATAGTTTTCAGCAAAATAATTGGTGATTTAACACGCTTTGAAAGGGTAAAAACCAACAAAATCGAATTATTGGAGTAGGTTCAAACAGTATAATAACCTGAGTTCGGGCTAAGAATTGGGACAATAGTTTTTTAGCCATCTACAAGAAAAAACAGAAAAAACGGCCGTTTTACCTTTAGTTGAGCATTAAGTTCTTTTTTCATCAGGCGAAGATTCTGGGTCAAGCCCAGAATGACGAAATTATTTTTAACCTTTATTATATTTCATTCTTATCTCGAACTCAGATTAATAGCATATATAAGATTCTAGCTTCTTAATAAAAGTTCAAATTTGACTTCACAGCCATTATTTGGACTTGTTTCGATCTGCGCAGTTCCATTAAAACGATGGATTCTTGATAAAATATGACCAATTCCATTTCCTTTATTGAGCTCTTCAGATAAAGTAAAACCAATACCATTATCTTGAATAATTATGCGTAAGCGATTGTTTTCTGTTGA